>LNFM01011233.1_pt1 | contig 12261 bp, 13 predicted proteins | sample 596031 | NCBI WGS metagenome assembly LNFM01 (sample SAMN04254537, study PRJNA301005) | activated carbon metagenome | isolation source: dual media filters at the Ann Arbor, Michigan drinking water treatment plant | place: USA: Ann Arbor | reverse complement strand
ACTCGCTTCGTCATCGTTTCGCTCCTCTGGTGGTCGTCTTGGATGGATCGTTCTATCTGATGATGCGAATAGGCACGGCTCGGTGCCTGCGCGCAATTCTCCGGTAGGATAGGGCAAGTTCACGGTGCGTGCATGCCGTTATTCGATGCACGCGATCGTCCTTACCGGTGCGTGGTCGATCAAGCGGGGGCGAAGCCGAACAGGCGGGCGGGGTTGTCGACGAGGATCTTCTTACGCAAAACTGCATCGGGGGCGATGACCGCCAAAAGGTCCAGGAGGTCACCTTCGTTTGGCACGCGGCCGGGCGTGAACGTATTGCCGTGCGGCCAGTCCGAGCCCCAGATGACGCGATCCGGCGCGACCTCCAGCACCGCTTGGGCGAAGGGAACCATGTCCATGAACGGAAGGCCGCCTTCGACATGCGCCTTCGGTACGGCACTTATCTTGTCGAAGCTGCACAGCTTCACCCAGAACCGGTCGTCCTCGATGAGCTTCAGAAGCAACTCGAATGCCGGTTGGCCAACGCCGTTCGCGCCGCGAACGCGCGCCATGTGATCGATGATGGTAACGATCGGAAGCGAACGGATATAGCGCTCATGCTCGATCAGGTCCTCGGGATCGACGTGCAAGTCGAGAACCCATGAGTTCCTCGTAAGGCGCGGCAGGTTTTCGGTCAGATGCTCTTCGCTGCCCGGGCGGTCGTTCATCAGGTGAAAGCGAGCGCCACGCATGCCGCCCTCGTGGAGCGCATCCAGCGCTGCGTCGTCGAAGGTGGCGTCGATGTTGGCGATGCCGCGGGCTGCATCGCCAAGATGCGCGATCGCGTTCAGAACGACGCTATTGTCGTATCCATGCGCGGTTGGTGTCACGAACACGGCGCGTTGGAGGCCGGTTGCGCGCTGAACGTTGACGTAGTGCTCGATCGGCGCGGCTGGCGGTGTGTAACGCCTGTCATCCGAATACGGAAACAGGTCGGGCGGTCCGAATACGTGGGCGTGCGTATCGCAGGAGCCCGGAGGCAGAAGCCAGTGCGGCGCTCGAGTGTTGGGATCGGGAGGCAGGCCAACACGCAAGGGCGGGCGCGTCATTTGTCACTCGTCGTCGTGCATGAATTGATTTGGTCGAGCGGGGGTGCGCGATGGCGTTGCCCGGTGCTGTGGTTCTACACCGGCTTTTCGCCCAGAATCGTGACGCGGCGAAGCATTCGTCGCTCGCCGGCGGAGAAATCGGTGCGCGCGTGGAGCGTGCAGCGGTTGTCCCACATCAGCAGGTCGCCGGGCCGCCAGACATGCGCGTAGGTGAATTTCGCCTGTTCCTGGTGGGCGAAGATCTGCTCCAGCATTTCCTCGCTCTGCGCGCGTGAAAGGCCTTCGATCTCGCGAGTCATGAGCCTGTTGACGTAGAGCGCCTTGCGGCCGGTCGCTGGATGCGTGCGAACGATGGGATGCCAGAACGACGCGCCGGCATCGTCATAGTTCTGTGAGCGGATCGTCGTGTCTTTCTCGTAGGCGTTCAACGCGCGTTTGCCCTCGATGCGGTGCTTGATATCGTCGGACAAAGTCTCATAGGCCGCATATGCGTTCGCGAACACGGTGTCTCCACCGACGCTCGGCACTTCCATCGCGTAGAGGACGGTGGCTTTGGCGGGTAGCTCCTGATGGCACTGGTCCGTATGGAAATGCATTTCGCCATCGGGCAATGCTCCGATCGCCTTGCCGTTCTCGCGGACGTTCGAGATCAGCATGACGGAGGGATGCTTGTCGCTGAAGGAGCGGCCAGAGGACACCTTCGTGGGTTGGCCGAATGCTTCTGCGAATCGGACGTGCTGGTCCTCGTCGAGGTGCTGGCCGCGCAACAGAATGACAAGGTGGCGATGCCACGTTTCGAGCAGCTTCGCCTTCAATTCCGCGTCAATCGGTTGCCTCAGATCGACGCCTTGGATTTCCGCACCGACTGCCGGTGAAAGCGGGCGCACCTCGAACGAACCCTGCGTGGGCTGGCACACATCGACGCCGGTCTGCATCTACTTCCTCCATGATCTCGAATTTTAATCGAGCCTACACTGGTTCCGTTCGAGGTCCAATCTTGCCATACTACTTGCCGTACCACCCGTGATGGGCTCCGCAGATCGGCCCGGTGAAATCAACCTCTTCGTCAGGGAGCCGCCATGTTCATCCTCGGAATTCGTGGGTTATGCGTCCTCTCGGCTTTTCTGTTCGTGCACTCTGCCACGGCGCAAGATGCAGTCGAGGCGTTCTATCGCGGCAAAACCGTTTCGATCACGGTCGGTTCGGCTGTCGGCGGCGGATTCGATGCCTACGCTCGACTGGTGGGGCGCCATCTCGGCAGGCATGTGCCGGGTAATCCTGTTATCATCGTACAGAACATCCCGGGTGCCGGCAGCAACAGGGCAGCGACCTATGTCGCTAATCAGGCTCCCAAAGACGGAACTGCGATCGGGGCGGTTCAGCCGACGGCTCTAATGTGGCCTCTGATATCGGATCAGGCGTTGCCGCACGATCCATCGAAGCTGATCGTGATCGGCAGCGTCAACCGCAGTGTGTTCCTGTGCCTGACACGATCGGACGCGCCGATCGCGTCGTTCAAAGAGGCTTTCACAAAAGAGGTGGTCATCGGTGGCAGCACGGAGGGCGCAACGCTGAGAGACTACCCGCTCCTTCTGATCAACGCACTCGGCGTGAAGTTCCGGCTGGTCGCCGGCTATACCGGTAGCCGAGAGATCATTCTCGCACTCCAGCGGAACGAAGTGCAGGGCATGTGCGGCATGGACTGGTCGAGCCTCGCGACGCAACAACGGGATTGGCTCACCAGCGGCTTCGTAAGGCTCCTCGCGCAGGAGGATCTCGATGGGCATCCCGAGATGAACCGGATGGGCGTGCCGTTGACGATTTCGTTCGCCCGAAACGAGGATGAGCGGCTGGTCATGGAAATGATCTACAGCCAGAACAAGTTCGGCCGGCCCTACATGCTGCCGGCTGGCGTACCGCCAGAGCGCGTGGCTGCACTGCGTGCGGGGTTTGCTGCGACCATGAAGGACAAGGAGTTCCTCGCCGAAGCCGAGAAAATGGGACTGGATATCAGTCCGCTCGGTGGGGAGGACTTGCAGAACCTGTTGGCCAAACTCTATGCGTTGCCACCGCGCGTCATCGATATGGCCAAGCGATCGCTGACGACACGTGTGCCCGCGAAATGATCGTGGGCGAACCAGCCGGACTCTGGTGCATCCGACTCGCTATCTGATGATCTCTTGCCCTTGGCTACGTTGTCAGGTGGGGGCGAACGGGATAAGAGCGCACGAGGTGCCGCAGCTTCTCGATTCTCGTCGGTCCTGCGGCCTGATTTGCACGTGAGCAGCGGTGGTGCTGCCGCGCTCAACCGTCCGGATACCCGACATGCGTCTTTCCCGCTATTTCCTGCCCGTGCTGCGCGAAACGCCCAAGGAAGCCGAGATCATCTCGCATCAGCTGATGCTGCGTGCGGGTCTCGTGAAGCAGTCTTCGGCTGGGATCTACTCGTGGCTGCCGCTCGGGCTCAAGGTGCTGAGGAAGATCGAAAATATCGTGCGCGAGGAGCAAAATCGCGCCGGCGCGGTCGAGCTGCTGATGCCGACGATCCAATCGGCCGATCTGTGGCGGCAGTCGGGGCGCTACGAGGCTTACGGCAAGGAGATGTTGCGGATTACGGACCGGCATGAGCGCGAGATGCTGTTCGGGCCGACGGCGGAGGAGGTGATCACCTCGATCTTCCGGGACTTCGTCAAGAGCTACAAGGACTTGCCGCGCAATCTCTACAACATCCAATGGAAGTTCCGCGACGAGATCCGGCCGCGGTTCGGCGTGATGCGCGGGCGTGAGTTCCTGATGAAGGACGCCTATTCGTTCGACCTGACGGCAGAGGGCGCGCGGGCCGCTTACAACCGAATGTTCGTCGCGTATCTCAGGACGTTCGCGCGGTTGGGGCTGAAGTCGATTCCCATGAAAGCCGATACGGGGCCGATCGGCGGCGATCTCAGCCACGAGTTCATCATTCTCGCCGAGACGGGCGAGAGCCAGGTGTTCTGCCACCAAGACCTGATCGAAGGTGCCATTCCCGCCTCGGACACGGATTTCGACGGTGATCTGATGCCGATCTTCGAGAAGTGGACGTCGCTCTACGCCGCAACCGAGGAAATGCACGACGCGGCAAAGTTTGCGGCGGATGTTCCCCGTGACAAACAGGTTTCTGCGCGCGGGATCGAAGTCGGTCACATTTTCTTCTTCGGTACAAAGTACTCGGAGCCCATGGGTGCCAAGGTGCAGGGGCCGGACGGGATGATCACTCTGCAGATGGGCTCCTACGGCATCGGCGTTTCCCGTCTGGTCGGCGCGATCATCGAGGCGAGCCACGACAAAGCGGGGATCGTGTGGCCGGTGCCTGTGGCACCGTTCGAGGTTGCGGTGGTCAATCTCAAGGTCGGAGATGCGGACACGGACAAGGCATGTGCCGAGGCTTATGCGAAATTGCAGTCGGCAGGCATCGACGTGCTGCTGGACGACACGGACGAACGGGCCGGGGCGAAGTTCTCGACGATGGATCTGATCGGCGTGCCGTACCAGTTCGTCGTCGGGCCGAAGGGCATCAAGGCGGGCGAGGTGGAGCTCAAGCATCGCAAGACCGGCGAGAAGGAGACGCTGTCTCCGGAGGCCGCGTTGAAACGCGTGGTGGAGTTGGTGCAAGGGCAGCGGGTGCTGGTTTAGGGATTAAGAAGCGCAGGTCCAAACTCGTTTGGGTCAAGACCCCTGCTCTCCGCGCTCTCGCGCTTCGGCCAGGGACGCAAGGTGATAAGTGTGCGGATGATTTCCGCTCGTGGCGCTACGGAGGCCATAGCTGAATGACCACGATCGTCACGAACACTTCCACCGACACGCGGCCGTTTTCCGCGTTCGAGTGGATGCTCGCTTCGCGCTATCTGCGGGCGCGGCGGAAGGAAGGCTTCATCTCCGTTATCGCGGGATTTTCGTTCATCGGAATCCTGCTGGGCGTCGCGACGCTGATCATCGTGATGGCTGTTATGAACGGCTTCCGGCATCAGTTGTTCGCCAAGATACTCGGCCTCAACGGCCACGCCGTTCTCTACAAGATGCAGGACAAGGGGCCGCTCGAAGAGTTCGCGGATGTCGTGAAGAAGCTGCAGGGCGTGCCGGGTGTGCTCAAGGCGTTACCGCTGGTCGAGGGGCAGGTGCTCTATTCGTCGCCGGTGCAGGCGCTCGGCGGTTTCGTGCGCGGCATGACGGAGGAAGGCATCAAAGGGCTGTCGCTGGTTTCCAACGGCATCGTGCAAGGTACGCTCGATGGCTTCGACAACCAGGACGGCGTGGCCATCGGTAACCGGCTGATGCAGGCGCTGGGCTTACGAGACGGCGACAGCATCACGATCATCAATCCGCGCGGTGCGAGAACGCCGGTCGGGGTGGTGCCGCGCACGCGTTCTTATCGTATACAAGCGGTCTTCGAGATGGGGATGGCGGAATACGACCGCACCATGGTGTTCATGCCGATGAAGGTCGCGCAGAGCTTCATGTCGAAGGGCGCGGAAGCGGATGTGATCGAGATCATCACCAACAATCCGGACAGCATCAACGAGACGATCAGGGCGATGCGCGCGGCAGTGGGACCGGACTACGGTTTCACCAGCTGGGAGCAGCGCAACATGTCGTTCTTCACCGTGCTCAAAGTAGAGCGCATGGTGATGTTCATCATCCTATCGCTGATCATCCTCGTGGCAGCGTTGAACATCGTCTCCGGAATGATGATGCTGGTGAAGGACAAGAGCCGAGACATTGCGGTGCTCAGGACAATGGGGGCGACGAAGGGCGCGATGATGCGTGTGTTCCTCATTACGGGGGCATCGATCGGCGTGCTGGGAACGCTCGGCGGGCTCGTCATGGGCATTCTGTTCTGCTGGCGGATCAACGATATCAAGGATTTCCTGCAGTGGGCCACGGGGACCACGATCATGGATCCAACGATCTACTACCTGACGCGACTGCCGGTGCAGATCGACGTGCACGAGACGGCGGGCATCGTGGTGATGGCGATCGTTCTCACGCTGCTGGCGACGCTCTATCCGTCGTGGCGTGCTTCGAAACTCGATCCAGTCGAGGTGCTGCGCTATGAATGATGTGAGCGCGACGCCGGTTCTGGAACTGCGGAACGTGCAGCGGACCTATCATCAAGGCACCCGTGAAGTGCGCGTGCTGTCGGGGGCTTCGGCGCGCTTGATGGGGGGGCAAGCGGTGGCGCTGGTCGGACCGTCAGGCGCCGGCAAGTCGACGTTCCTGCACATTGCTGGGTTGCTCGAAAGTCCCGATTCCGGCGAGGTTCTGATCAACGGACGCAGTTGCGGCGGCATGCCCGACGACGAGCGTACGCGGGTGCGGCGAGCCGAGATGGGCTTCGTCTACCAGTTCCACCAGTTGCTTCCGGAATTCTCTGCGCTGGAGAACGTCGCGCTGCCCCAGATGATCCAGGGCAAGGTGAGGCGTGTGGCGGAAGGGCGTGCGCGGGAGTTGCTCACGGGGCTCGGCTTGGGTGAACGCGTCGATCATCGGCCGGCCGAGCTTTCGGGCGGCGAGCAGCAGCGGACGGCGATCGCGCGAGCCCTGGCGAACAGTCCGCGGTTGCTGCTGGCGGACGAGCCAACGGGAAATCTCGATCCGCACACGTCGGAAGGTGTGTTCGCCGAGTTGATCGGGCTGATCGAGAGGACCGGCGTCGCTGCCTTGATCGCCACGCACAACATGGATCTCGCGCGCCGCATGCACAGGGTGTTGCGGATGGAAGGCGGGCAGTTGCGGGAACTCGCTCCGGCGGAGCTGGGCTGAGTCGCCGCAACTGGGATGCTTCGAACATAAGCTTAGAGATTGAGCTTCCCCACTCCGACCCTTTGGGCCAACTCCCCTATAGAGGTCCACAGAGGGGAGAGGAGAATTGCGCGGCTCTGCCAAATTCTGGGAACTTTCCCGCAACTTCCCAGGCGATGCCGGCTTTTCCTCGAAGTTGCCATTTGTCCGCCGAATTGGCGCTCCCATTTCCCATCAATCTGTTCGCAAGCGACCACGGCCGCAATACAGCGCATCATGTCTGTGCTGGAATTTGGGTGCACAGCTTGGAGAACGATAGCTTCGGAAGGACAGACAGCCGCCAACGCACGCGGCTATGGGAGCACCTGATGAACCGGTCACTCGAGTATACGCATCACGCCTGGCAGCGGAAGAACGAGCGCTGCAAGACCGATATCCTCGTCGACACGCTGCTCTGCCATTTCGATCGAGACGTCTATCTCGGCCGGGGGCTGTGGGCCTGGAGTCTCTCCCGAAACTGGTGCCGAAAGTTACAGAGGCTCGGTATGGTTTCTGCCTCTGTCGCCGAGCGCCTTCCCAGTCTGGCGCTCATCGTCTCGGAGGATGGAGCCGTCATTTCCGTGGTGCGCGGTACGACGGAGTTCGGCCGGTACTGCGAGCGGCATTGACGACGTCTGGAATTCTGTCGAACTGAGAACATAGAAGGCCCGTCGCGTTATTCGCGGCGGGTCTTCGTTCGACGGAGATCGTCATGGCGGATTTCGATTGTGAGCGGTGGGTGGCAGGCGTCGACGGCTGCCGCGGTGGGTGGCTCGTGGTGTCGCGGCCGCTCGACGATCCCTCTCGAGCGCGCGTGTCGTTGCTGAAGCGGTTCGCCGATGTGCTCGCGATGTCGCCGCGGGCGGCGTTGATCGCGGTCGACATGCCGATCGGGTTGGCCGCTCGCGCCGGGATCGGCGGACGTCGTGCCGATGTCGAAGCGAGAGCCAATCTCGGCAAACGGAAATCGGCGGTGTTCGCCATGCCTTCGCGTGAGGCGGTGGAGGAGACCGACTACGTGCGAGCGTGCGAGGCTGCCGCACGGACGTCTGAACCTTCGCGAATGATTTCCAAACAGGCGTTCAACATCTTTCCCAAGATTCGCGAGATCGACGTTCTGATGACGCCAGAGTTTCAGGACCGCGTGCGCGAAGTGCACCCCGAGCTCGGCTTTTGGGCTCTGAATGGAGAAAAGCCGCTGGATCTTCCCAAGAAGATGAAGGCTAGCCCCGATCAGCCGGGCCTTGCTTTCAGGCGCCGCTTGTTGTCAGCGGCGGGCTATGACGCAGCTTTGCTCGAAGGTCGCGGTGGAGTTCGTGCGGCGGATGCGGGGCGCGACGATCTCCTGGATGCGGCTGTGTGCTCGTGGAGTGCGGCGCGTATCTTGCGTGGCGAGGGGCGGCGGTTCCCGAGTGAGCCCGAGATCGATGCCAAGGGGCTGCGTATGGAGATCTGGTGCTGACGGTCAGCGCTGCATGCGAGCAAAGACGATCATCAGGACCGGTGTCGCGATGGCCCAGGCAACCGCGGTTGCGGCCAGCGGCATCCAGACCGGCTCTGTGAAGGAGAGCGCCGAAAAATTTGCTCCAGCCCAATAGGTGACGGGAGCGAGAATCGCCCCGAGCAGCGCGCCTTTGAGCAATCCGTTGTCGCCGAGCATGCGGGCCGTGGCTTCGATGCACGTTGCGAAGACCATCCACAGTGCGATCAACCAAACAGGTGGCAGTAGCGGTGAGGGCCACGAAGCCGAATAGGTGATCAGGCCGGACGCGATCATGGCCGTTTCGAAAGCAAATCCGAGGACGGCGGCGGCGGCGACGGTCGCGAGCATAGCCGCGCGGGTCTTCGAGAACATCAACTGGACGAGCACTACGAGAAGGCCGACGGCCAAGCCAGGTTCCCATCGTCCCGCGCCTGCGCCGAGTGCCGACGCCCACCACGTGATCTGGAAGCCGACGATGTCGATGATCAGGCGCACGCGGGGCTCGCTTTCGATGAGAAGGTGGCGATCGTGCGCAGCTTCTATCAGCGGAAGTGCTGGCCGGCGAGATAGCCGAGAATTCCGGCGATCGTCGATGCAAACGTGCCCCATGCCAGGTCCGAGAGAGCCAGTGTCAACGGGTAGTCCTTCAGTGTGGCGTAGTTGGTAAGGTCGTAGGTCGCGTATGCCGCGAACCCGAGCAAGGCGCTGCGCCATGCGGCTTCCTGGACAGAGTCTCGCTCGATGCCGGGCATGACCGCGAGCGCGGTGAGGGCTGATGCGTAGATGAGGTAGAATGCGACGATGGCTGGAAACGACGGGGCTGATCGCAGCATTCCTCCCAGCGCGCGCTGGTACATTCCGATGGCGATCTGCGTGAGCCAGGCGATATCGAGCAGCAGAAACGTCAGAAGCGTGACAATGAAGGCAGCGATTACCGTGCGCATGTTCAACTCCGCTCGACAGTTCATGCCGAAGTTTCAGGATCACCCTTGAGACGTGCGTAGGCGGCAAGTGCGCGCGCACGGCCCTCGGTTGGATCGACAAGAGGATGCGGATAAGTCTTGCCGATGACGACACCGGCAGCGGCCAGGATTTCCGGCGGGGCAAGCCAGGGGGCGTGGATGTGCGCCGTCGGCACCCGGGCGAGTTCAGGGACGTAGCGGCGAACATAATCGGCGTTCTGGTCGAACTTGGCGCCCTGGAGGATCGGGTTGAAGACGCGGAAGTACGGCGCTGCGTCCGCGCCGGAGCCGGCGACCCACTGCCAGCTCGCCTGATTGCTGGCGAGGTCGGCATCGACGAGAGTGTCGAGGAACCAATCTGCTCCGTGCTGCCAGGGGATCAGCAGATGCTTGCAGAGAAACGAAGCGACGATCATGCGCACGCGGTTGTGCATCCAGCCTGTCTGCCAGAGTTCGCGCATTCCGGCATCGACGATCGGGTATCCGGTCATGCCCCGTTGCCATGCGCCGAGGTCGGCGGCGATCTTGTGCTCGTCATCTTCCCACGGGAAGTTCGCGAAGTCGTCGCGGAACGGACGGTCGACGATATGAGGCCAATGATAGAGCAAGTGAATCGAGAACTCGCGCCAGCCGACTTCGCGAACGAAAGAGGCCAGGCCTGCTTCGCGGCTGGGGTCTGCGGTGGACTTCGCGCGGGCGGCATTCCAGCACTGACGCGGGCTGATTTCGCCGAAATGGAGATGCGGCGAGAGGCGCGACGTTCCCTGCTTGTCTGGGCGGTCGCGGTCGTTGGCGTAGTTCGTGGAGGGTCCATCGAGGAAAGCGTTCAGGCGTTCATTCGCGCCAGCTTCGCCGGGCTGCCAGGATTCGCGCATACCGCCGGCCCAATCCGGTTTGGTCGGCAGCAGTTTCCACGACGCGAGTGGATCACTGGCGGGCCATTCAGCGGGTGCTTCGAGCTCGGCCGGCGCTGGCAGAGAGCGCACTGGTGCGCCGCGGTCGAGGCAGGCTTTCCAGAAGGGGGTGAAGACGCGATAGCGCTCGCCGGTCTTGGTGGCGATCGATTCGGGTTCGAACAACGCCGTACCAGCGTAGCGCCGAGCCTCGATTCCCGCGTTGCGACAGGCGTCTCTGAGATCCGTTTCGATCTGGCGTTGGCGAGGCTCGTAGCCACGTGCGAAGTGGATGGCTTCGCACTTCGTCTCGATGGCGAGCGCCATGAGGATCGTGATGGGAGAGCCGCGACGAAGGACGAGGCGGCTGCCCTTTCCGCGAAGAGACGCGTCGAGCGACCGCAGGGAGCCGTCGAGCCACCAGCGGCTCGCGGCTCCGGGGGTATGAGGGTGATTGGCCTCGTCGTCCAGAATGTAAACGGGTACGATAGTTGCGCCGCTTTCCGCTGCGGCGGTTAATGCGGGGTTGTCGGCTAGTCGCAGATCGTGACGGAACCAGTGGATTATCGTGGTTTTGGCCCTCATCTCGTCAGCTACTCGATCATCGTCAGGAATTCCTGACGCGTCAGGGCATTGTCACGGAAACAGCCGAGCATGCGGCTCGTCACCAGATCGGTGCCGGGTTTGTGGATGCCGCGCGTCGTCATGCAGTGATGCGTCGCCTTGAGCACGACCGCCACGCCGTGAGGGCTCAGAACGTCATTGATGGTGTTGGCGATCTGCGCGGTCATCTTCTCCTGGATTTGCAGGCGCTTCGCATAGGCGTCGACGACGCGGGCGAGCTTCGAGATGCCGACGACACGGCCGGACGGCATGTAGCCAACCCAGGCCTGGCCGATGATCGGGGCCATGTGGTGCTCGCAGAAGCTCTCGAATCGGATGCCGCGAAGTACGACCATCTCATCGTAGCCTTCGGTCTCCTCGAATGTGCGGCTCAAGATTTGGACAGGGTCTTGATCATAGCCGCGGAAGTACTCCTCGTAGGCGCGAACGACACGTGCCGGGGTATCCAGAAGACCGTCGCGCCCGGGGTCTTCGCCGGTCCAGCGCAACAACGTGCGAACCGCGCGCTCGGCTTCTTCTCGAGTGGGGCGTCCTGTTTCGTCCGTCATGCGACTTTCCGTTCGTGACTGAAATTTTTGTTTTCGGCCCAACCGCCAGCCGTGAATGGGCTCGTGACCAGGACCCGATCGATCGGGTGAAATCGAGCATGGCAACCAGAATACATGAACCGTAAACTCGTGTGAGTTCGATGTACGCTGCTCGCTGGCGGCTGGATCTACGGGGAGTGGCTGCGCGAGGCTGGGGGCAACTCTGTCCAGATTGCCGCCATTCTCCGGTGTTCGAGCGTCGGTGATCTGTTCCTGGCAGACCGTCGTAAGGGTTGATGTAGCCAGGAGAACAGATATGGTTCGGACGTTGAGAGTCCGGCGCTTGCAGCCAGCGCCGCTGGAAATGCAATCGCGAGCGTCGATGTCCGATTTGTTGTCTCTCATAGCCCGAGAACGTAGTGAAGCCGCCTTCGGGGAGCTGTTCCAGCGCTACGCGTCGAAGCTCAGAGGGTATATGCTTCGCCAGGGGGCTGACGCTGCGACGGCGGAAGAGCTCGCGCAGGAAACCTTGCTGGTCGTCTGGCGGAAGGCAGCGCTCTATTCCGCTGAAAAAGGAAGTCTCTCGACCTGGATCTTCACGATCGCACGGAACCTCAGGATTGACCGGCTTCGCAAAGAGGCCGCGTGGCAGGAGCTTCCAGACAATCTTTCCGAAACCCTGGCTTCGGATGATCAGGCGCCCGACGAGGCCGCGTCCGATCGTCAGCGGGAGGTTCGTGTTCGCGCCGTGCTGGCAGAGTTGTCGGCCGAGCAGAGACAGGTCGTCGAAATGGCCTATATCGAGGGACTTTCGCACAGCGAGATCTCCTAGCGTCTCGGCTTGCCGCTCGGTACCGTAAAGTCGCGCAT
>LNFM01019003.1_pt1 | contig 12262 bp, 12 predicted proteins | sample 596031 | NCBI WGS metagenome assembly LNFM01 (sample SAMN04254537, study PRJNA301005) | activated carbon metagenome | isolation source: dual media filters at the Ann Arbor, Michigan drinking water treatment plant | place: USA: Ann Arbor | reverse complement strand
TGGCCGGACAAGGTCAAGGAAGCGACCGGCGGCAAGGGCGTCGACCTGATCGTCGACCAGGTGTCGGGCGGCGTGATGAACCAGAACATGGAGGCCGCCGCCATCCTCGGCCGCATCGTCAATGTGGGACGCCTCGGCGGCATGAAGGGCGAGTTCAACTTCGACCTGCACGCGCTGAAGCGCATCGACTATATCGGCGTCACTTTCCGCACCCGCAGCCCGGAGGAAGTCCGCGCCATCGTGACGGCAGCCCGGGCCGACCTGTGGCCGGCCATCGAGGCGGGCAAGCTCAGCCTGCCGATCGACAAGACCTTCCCGCTGGCCCAGGCCGCCGAGGCGCTTGCGCACATGAAGGCCAATGCCCATTTTGGCAAGATCGTCCTCGTCGTCTGAGGCGTCCGGACCGCGGGCCTCCAGGCCCGCATCAGAATCATGAGCGGGCCTGGAGGCCCGCGATCCGGCATGAAAGGGTATCTCCATGAGCAAATCCATCAACCACCTCGCCACCGCCGACGGTCTATTCTTCGGCAAGGGCGGGCTCGACCAGCGCAAGACCTCGAAAATGGTCGACGAGGCGCTGGCCGGCACCGATGACGGCGAGTTGTTCCTGGAATATGTCCAGAGCGAGAGCCTGTCGTTCGACGACGGCAAGCTGAAGAGCGCCGCCTTCGATACCACGCAGGGCTTCGGCCTGCGCGCCGTGGCCGGCGACTCGACGGGCTTTGCTCACGCCTCGGCGCTCGACGAACAGGCACTGAAGCGCGCGGCCGCGACGGTGAAGGCGGTACGGTCCGGCCGTTCGTCCAAGTCGGACGAATCGCCACGCGGCACCAACCGTCTGCTCTATGCCGACGACAACCCGATCGACGGCGAGCCCTTCGCCCGCAAGGTTGCCCTGCTGGAAGAGATCGACGCCTATGTGCGCGCCAAGGAGCCCAAGGCGCGGCAGGTCTCGATCTCGCTCGCGGGATCGTGGCAGGTGGTCGAGATCATCCGCGCCGGCGGCTGGCGCGCGGCCGACGTGCGCCCGCTGGTGCGGCTGAACGTCAGCGTCGTCTGCGGCGACGGCACGCGCATGGAAGCCGGCAGCACCGGGCAGGGCCGCCGCGCCGCCTATGGCGACATCTTCAAACCGGAGAACTGGAAGCGCGAGGCCGACGAGGCCATCCGCCAGGCATTGGTCAATCTCGAGTCGGTCGACACGCCGGCGGGCGAGATGCCCGTCGTTCTTGGCGCCGGCTGGTCGGGCGTGCTCTGGCACGAGGCCGTCGGTCACGGCCTGGAAGGCGACTTCCATCGCAAGAAGACCTCGGTGTTCAGCCACATGATGGGCGACATGATCGCCTCTCCCGGCGTCACCGTGGTCGACGACGGCACGCTCAACGACCGCCGCGGCTCGCTCACCATCGACGACGAGGGCACGCCCACCCAGCGCAACGTGCTGATCGAGAACGGCCGCCTGGTCGGGCTGATGCAGGACCGCCAGAACGCGCGACTGATGGGCGTGAAGCCGACCGGCAACGGCCGCCGCCAGAGCCACGCCTACGCGCCGATGCCCCGCATGACCAACACCTTCATGCTGGGTGGCGACAAGGACCCGAAGGAGATCATCGCCTCGGTGAAGAAAGGCCTCTATGCCGCCAATTTCGGTGGTGGCCAGGTCGATATCGTGTCGGGCAAGTTCGTGTTCAGCTGCACCGAGGCCTACCTGATCGAGAACGGCAAGCTCGGCCGGCCGGTCAAGGGCGCGACGCTGATCGGCGCGGGTTCCGAAGCGCTCACGAAGGTCGGCATGGTCGGCAACGACATGTCGCTCGATCCCGGCATCGGCACCTGCGGCAAGGACGGCCAAGGCGTGCCGGTCGGCGTCGGCCAGCCGACCTTGCGGATCGACGCGCTGACCGTCGGCGGCACGGCGACGTAGCGACGACTCGTTAAGGTTTCGTCTCCGCCAGCCGCAGCGACTCGAGGAAGCGCGTCGCGGCGCTCATCGACTTCAAGTCGCCCTTGGTGGTGACCAGCATCCGGTAGAGCCGGTCCTTGACGATGTAGGTGCGCATCATCACGCGGGAGGCGTTGGTGTCCTCGATGTCGAGGGCGTAGCCGTCCCAGCCCTGCAGGGTCACCGGCTCGTCCAGCACGTACTTGAAGCGGGCCCGGGGAAACGCCTTCTCGGCCTCGCCGCGGCCGAGATCGCGCGCCATCTCCTTGGTGTCGCGGCTGGAGAACCAGCCGGCGTCGTAGTCGACATAGTCGAAATCGAACAATTCATCGTCGCGCTTGGAGGCCCAGGCGACGCGCTCGCCGGCGTGGCCCTTCTCCTTCTCGGCGGCCGTGGTCTTGGCGGCCGGTGCCGGCATTTCCAGCCGGAACCTGAGATCGCTGCCGACGACGGTCTGCCAATCGGCGGGCTGCGCACTCGCCATCACGGGCACCGTCAGGAAAGAGAAAACGAGGAGACGACGTTTCATGACGCCGGGCTTCATGATGCCGGGCTTCATGCGGGCGGCACGAGGTCTTTGCGGCCCGACCAGTCCCAGGCGACGCCGGTACGCGAGATGCCGAGCAGCAGGCCGTGCAGTTCCTTCGGATGCACCCAGCCACCGTCGGGCTCGGTGACGGGGTCGGCGCCGCGCGGCGTGTAGCGGGCATTGGCGTCGAGCAGGCGCTGGCGCACCGCCGGCCAGTCGTGAACCTCGACGTAGCACATGTAGAGCGAGTCGCCGTGCTTGTGGGCGTAGCGGCCCATGGCATGCACGTTGTCGGTGACCTGGCTGAGCTCGATGCGGTCGAGCCGGTTGGGCGGATCGAACAAAGTGAGCGTGCCGATATAGCCAAAGCGCTCGCTGCCGATCTCGCTGAACCGCGCCGGGTCGAGGCCGAACAGGCCGGCATAAACGGCGGCAACGCGGCGCCAGTCGCTGATCAACGTGTTGGTCGTCTCGTAGAGGAACGACACCGGCCCGACGCGCGGCCGATAAGTGCTTTCGGAGATCACGATCGGCAGCCCGAAGGTGGCATCCGCGGCCAAGTAGAGTTGCTCGGCGTCGCGGTCATAGGCGATGCCCAGCCCCTCCCAGCGCTTGGCCATGCTGTCGAGATCGGCGGTGCAGTAGCCCGCCGTCATCAGCCCCTCGCCGCGCCTGGCGAGGAAATCCTGCGCGAGGCCCGCACCGTCGGGCTCACAGAGCTCGAACTCGCTCTCACCGACGGCCAGGATCGTCCGCTTGGCCGCAAGATGCCGGCTGTGGTCGCGGCGCGCGACTTCACAGCCGAGCAGCTGGCCGTAGCGCTGCGCCGCCTTGGTGGCGTCGTGGACGGCAATCTGGACACGATCGCAACGGTCGAGCATGAGCCGAGCTTACCTCAGTACGAATACTCGCGGAACAGCGGCGCGAAGGCGCCCTGCCACTCGCCCTGCCATTTGGCGAGCAGCTCGTCGGCCGGCGCCAGGCCGCTGTCGACCGTGCGGTCGAGCGGAAAGAGATGGATGGTCTCGTCGTTGCCGCGCTCGTCGAGACATCGGCGAGCCTTCAGCCCGGCATGGGCGATCGCCACGACCTCGCGCGCCAGCGCATTCAGCGGCCGGCCGCGAAACACCGTGGCGAGTCCCGTCTTGGGAGTCTCGGCGCGCAGGAAATCGTGGTCCTGGGCCGTCCAGTCCTTCACCAGATCCCAGGCGGCATCGAGCGCATCCTGGTCGTAGAGCAGGCCGACCCACAGGGCCGGCAGCGCGTTCAGCGCCGCCCACGGCCCCGAATCGGCGCCGCGCATTTCGAGATAGCGCTTCAGCCGGACCTCGGGGAACGCCGTGGTGACGTGATCGCCCCAGTCGTTCAAGGTCGGCAGCTCGCCCGGCCGCGCCGGCAGCTTGCCCTTCAGGAAATCGCGGAAGCTCTGGCCGGAGGCATCGATGTACTTGCCGTCGCGATAGACGAAGTACATCGGCACATCGAGCATGTAATCGACATAGCGCTCGAAGCCGAAGCCATCCTCGAACACGAACGGCAGCACGCCGCAGCGATCGGGGTCGGTATCCGTCCAGATGTGGCTGCGGTAGCTCTTGAAGCCGACGGCCTTGCCTTCGACGAAGGGCGAGTTGGCGAACAGCGCGGTCGCCACAGGCTGCAGCGCCAGCGACACCCGGAACTTCTTCACCATGTCGGCTTCCGACTCGTAGTCGAGATTGGTCTGCACCGTGCAGGTGCGCAGCATCATGTCGAGGCCGAGCTTGCCCTTCTTGGGCATGTACTCGCGCATGATCTTGTAGCGACCCTTGGGCATCCAGTGGACGTCCTCGCGCTTCCACTGCGGCGCGAAGCCGAGCCCGATGAAGCCCGTGCCGATCTCGCCGGCAACCTCGCCGACCTCGCGCAGATGCAGGGAATTCTCGGCCGCCGTCTCATGTACGGTCTCGAGCGGCGCGCCCGACAGCTCGAACTGGCCACCCGGCTCGAGCGTGATGCTGGCCTTGTCGCGCAGCAGCGCGATCGGGTTGTTGCCTTCGACGACCGGCTTCCAGCCGAACCGCGTCATGCCTTCCAGAAGCGCGCGGATGCCGTCCGGCCCTTCATAGGCAAGCGGCTTCAGTGTCGCTTTGTGGTAGCCGAACTTCTCGTGCTCGGTGCCCATGCGCCAGGCGGCGCGTGGCTTGTTGTACTCGATCAGCTGCCGCCGATTCTCGATCGGCGCGCCGCCGCCCGACGGTGGTGCGGACATGCGTTGTCGACTCCCTGGTCGCCCGCGGCCTTTTCGGGGCCGGGAGCGGCGCGGCCGCATGAGAAACTCTCACGCGAGCACGCGGCTGGTTCATGTTGTTCAGCTTCCCGTCTCCCATGCCGATGGGGGCGAGCGCAAGCGGTCAGACGGTGACCCTGGATGTGCGATAATCAGCCTGCAGACGGGGTGTCGGCCCTCGCCAATCCCCGACCAGCGCCTGCCAGCAGGCGAGCGCCGCCAGGGCCGCGGTATCGGCCCGGAGGATGCGCGGACCGAGCCCGACTGCCATGACATCCCTAATGCGACGAAGATCGGCGAGTTCCTCCTGGGCGAAGCCACCTTCGGGGCCGACCACGATCGCCCAAGGTGCGGCGCGCGCCGCGTGATCGAGCCTGCCCAGCGCCTCGGCGATCGGCGGGCCGCCGCCGGTTTCGTCGCACATCAGCAGCCGCCTCCCCTCCGGCCATTGGGCAAGCATCTGTGCGAGATCGATCGGCGGCCGGACGTCGGGCACGCTCAAGCGCTCGGTCTGCTCCGCCGCTTCGATCGCATTGGCACGCAGCCGCTCGACATTGACCCGCTCGACGGCGGTATGGCGCGTCAGCACCGGCTGGAGGACGGCAACGCCCAGTTCGGTCGCCTTCTCGGCGATATAGTCGATGCGCGCCCGCTTGACCGGCGCGAAGCAGAGCCAGACGTCGGGCTCGGCGGCCTGCGGGCGCGAGCAGTCGCCGACTTCGCCCACCGCCGCCTTCTTGCCGCGGCCGGAGAGCGTGGCCCGCCATTCGCCATCGCGGCCATTGAACAACAGCAGCGGCGCGCCATCAGGACGCCGCATGACATGGCGCAGATAGTGGACCTGCGCCTCGTCCAGCGGCGCCTCGAGCCCGGCGGCGAGATCGGCTTCGACGAAGAGGCGCGATACGCTCATGGAGTTCCCTCATGGATCATTGCGCTTCATGGCTGCATGATGCCGCCATGACCGCCGACGGAACAACCGGCTTTACCGACATCAACCGCCAGCACTGGTCGCTGCGCTACCTGCCGCCGTGGGCCCGCCCCTATGGCCGCCTGTCGCGCTGGGACCGGCCGATCGGCACCTGGCTGCTGCTGTTTCCCTGCTGGTGGTCGCTCACCCTGGGTCTGGCGCCTCAGTGGGGCCGCCTCACCGGCTGGATGGCGTTGTTTGCCTTGGGCGCACTCGCCATGCGCGGCGCCGGCTGCACCTGGAACGACATCGTCGATCGCAAGATCGATGCCCAGGTCGAGCGCACGCGGTCGAGGCCACTGCCGGCGGGCGAGGTGAGCCTGCGCAATGCGCTCATCTGGACAGTGCTGCAGTCGCTGGTCGGCGTCGCCATCCTGTTCAAGCTGAACAAGTTCGCGGGCGGCGTGGCGCTGGCCTCCTTGGTTCTGGTCGCGATCTACCCGACCATGAAGCGCCTCACCTCGTGGCCGCAGTTCGTGCTGGGCCTCGCCTTCAACTGGGGCGCCCTGGTGGGATACGCCGCCGTCACGGGCGAACTTTCGTGGGCGGCGGTCGCGCTCTATGTCGGCGGTGTTGCCTGGACGATGGTCTACGACACGATCTACGCCATGCAGGACCAGCGCGACGATGCCGTCATCGGCGTGCGCTCGACGGCCCGGCGCTTTGCCGCGGCGCCGCGGCGCTGGCTCACGCTGTTCGCGGTGCTGGCCATGGGCGCCTGGGCGCTGGCCGGCTATCTCGCCGCGCTGAACCCGCTCTACTTCGCGATCCTGGCCGCCGTCGCCCTGCACTTCGTCTGGCAGATCGCCTTCCTGCGCCAGAACGATCCCGCCGATTGCCTCTTCAAGTTCAAGGCCAATGCCCTGATCGGCTGGCTGTTGCTGGCGGCGATTGCCGCCGGCCACCTCGCCTTGCGCTGATGGCGCGCCTCCCGGTCGATCCCGAGGGTTTTATCCGCAACAACACCGCGCTCGAAGCACCTGTAATGGTCCCGGAGTTCAAGCTCTGGCTCGCCACCGAATATGTGCCGATCTGGCAGGCGACCGAAGCGTGGCTGGAAGAGCACAATGTCGACCCGCCCTACTGGGCCTTCTGCTGGCCGGGCGGCCAGGCGATCGCGCGCTACCTTCTCGACAATCCAGAGCAGGTGCGCGGCAAGCGCGTCATCGATTTCGCTGCGGGCTCCGGCGTTTCCTCCTTGGCCGCGGCACGCTCGGGCGCCCTGTCGGTGATCGCCAACGACATCGATGCGCTGTCGCTGGTCGCGGCGCGCCTCAACGCCGAGGCCAACGGCATCACCTTCGATGTCAGCGCGGAAGACTGGCTGGCCGGCCCCGACGGAGCCCCCGAGGCCGACGTGGTGATTGCGGGTGACGTCTGCTACGAGCGCGAGATGTCGGTACGCGCGCTGGCCTGGCTGCGCGGCCATGCCAAGCTCGGCCGGCTGGTGCTGCTGGGTGACCCCGGCCGCAACTACTTCAGTGCCCAGGGGCTCGAAGAGCGTGCCCGCTACGACATCCCGACCTCGCTTCAGCTCGAAAACCGGGGCATGCGCGAGACGGTTGTCTGGCGCGTGTTGCCTCATCCCTAGGCAGCGTTCAAATTTCCTTCACTGTTCTTTCACATAGGATTGGGCTAAACGCCCTCGCGCATGCCCCAAAAAACTCCGAAATCCACCATCAGGCCCGCCGACTTCGCGAGCCTCTACGAGGGTTTTAACGCCGCGGTCTCGCGCTTCGACTGCGGCCGCAAGTGCGCGCCGCTGAACGACGGCGAGCCCGTATGCTGCTCGACCCAGAACGCCGTGCCGGTGGTCCACAAGGTCGAGTTCGACCTGCTAAAAACCCGCACCGACCTGTGGTCGAAGTTCGAGCCCTACGACTACGCCACCAAGCAGATCGTGGCCGAGCTGACCTCGGATTGCATGGCCATCCACTGCAAGGGCGCGCGGCACTGCGAGCGCGACAACCGCACCATCGCCTGCCGCGGCTTTCCCTTCTATCCCTACATCACGCGCGAAAAGCAGTTCGTCGGCATCGGCACCTACTGGGTGTTCGAGGACCGCTGCTGGATGATGTCGAACCTGGAAATCGTCGATGCCAAGTTCGTCAAGGAATTCATCGCCACCTACGAGGCGCTGTTCGTGAAGGACCACAGCGAGTTCACGACCTACGTCGATTTCTCCGCTTCGGCACGGCGCGTCTACTCGCGCTGGAAGCGCGAGATCCCGCTGCTCGGCCGCAACGGCGAGCTGCTGATCGTCACGCCCTCGACCGGCGAGATCCGGCCCGGCCGAAAGAAGGACTTTCCCAAGGCCGCACCCTTCACCTCCGAGAAGGAATATCGCGAGGCCGTGAAGGAAGCCGGCGGCGAAGTGCCCAAGGAGGGGCTTCGTCCCAGCTGATCAGTTCCATCCCTTGAACCGTCGCCGCCTCGCCTGGATTCTTCTGTTCCTGTCGCCGGCCTTCTTCGGCGTCAACATGCTGATGGCGCGCTACGCCACCTTCGTGCCGCCCAACGCGCTGGCACTGGGCCGCTGGCTGCTGGTGGCCCTCCTGCTGCTGCCCATCGTCTGGCCCCGCCTCGTCCGCCACCGTCATGCGCTGGCGCGTGAATGGCCCGACCTGCTGATGCTGGGCGCGCTCGGCATGTGGATCTGCGGCGCCTGGGTCTATATCGGCGGCCACACCAGCTCGGCCCTCAACATCGGCTTGATCTATGCCGCCTCGCCGATCCTGGTCGTGGCGCTGGGCCGCCTGCTCTACCGCGAGCGGCTGACGGCGGGCCGGATCGCCGGCATCGTGCTGTGCCTGGCCGGCGTCGCCGCCGTCTTCGCCAAGGGCCGCTTCGACAATCTGCTGTCCGTGCGCTTGACCGAGGGCGATCTCTGGATCGCCGCCGCCTCGGCCTGCTGGGGCCTCTATTCGGTGCTGCTGAAACAGCGGCCGAGCGCGCTCGATCCGCTGACCAGGCTATGCGCCATTTCCGTCGCGGGTTCGCTGGTGCTGCTGCCTTTCGCCATCGGCGAGGCCGCGATCTGGCACGGCCCGGACTTCGCCGACTGGCGCACCTGGACGGTCTGGATCGTGCTCGCCGTCGTGCCCGGCGTCGGCGCCTACGGCGCCTTCGCCTTCTGCATCCGCGAGCTCGGCCCGTCGGTCACCAGCGTCTCGATGTACCTCGGGCCGCTCTATGTCGGCCTCATGGCCTGGGCGGCCCTTGGCGAAGCGCCGCAAGGCTACCATCTCATCGGAACGCTACTGGTGCTGCCCGGCCTCTTCCTGGCCACGCGCCCGCCCGTCAAAGGAGCCTGACATGCGTGTCCTGTTCGCCGCCTTACTGTTGCTGCTGACGCCGTCGCTCGCTTCGGCCGAAGAGATCGGCTCGGTCGGCTATCGCTTCAAGTGGCTCGGCCCCAACGACAAGATCGTGGTCGAGGCCTTCGACGATCCGGATATCGCCGGCATCACCTGCTACATCTCGCGCGCCCGCACCGGCGGCATAAAAGGCATGTTCGGCGTGGCCGAGGACCCGCCCTACGCCTCGATCTCCTGCCACCAGGTGGGCCCCATCGATGCCGCCAAGGCCGGAACCCTGAAAAGCCCGCACGAGGTTTTCAGCGAGCGCGCCTCGCTGGTCTTCAAGACCACCCAGGTGGTGCGCTTCTGGGACCCCAAGCGCCGGGCACTGGTCTATCTCACCTATACCGACCGCGTGATCGAAGGCAGCCCGCAGAACTCGATCAGCGTGGTGCCCGTCGGACTCAAATAGGGGCCGTTTCTGGCACAGCTCCTTGTGCCACGCGGTGTCCTGCCACCTGTGCGAAAAAGCCGAACCAAGTCCTTGATCCGGCTGCCCGATCGCCCCCTGACGAACTGTGCCACCGGGCCCGGCTGCATCGCCGGATGAGTGTCTAGGAAATCAGCGCCGAATTCGATGCAAAGTGGGCCATAAAAAACGCCCGCCGGATCTCTCCGCGGGCGTCTCCCATCATGTCAAAAATACTAGCAAAAACCTGCTGAACTTGCAACTTGAAGACACTGCTAGCGATAGAGGAACGTCCCCAGCAGCACCCAGCGCGCGGCCTTCGCTGAACCCACGAGCGGCGTGGTGTAGTGCCAGAACGGCAGGCGGTAGGCCGTCACGGCCGCGGGCCTGGCCACCGACACGATTTCGCTGAAATGGCCGGCGCGGCTGTAAACCAGCCACTGGTGGTCGACGCCGGGCGCGGCGAGGCTGAGGTGCAGGTCGATGTAGCCGCCCTTGGCATCCTTGTTCTCGGGATGATGGTCGTTGTGCGGCCCGGCATAGTCGCCCGGCCCATAGCGCAGCACTTGCAGGCCCCAGCCCGAGGAGAGCTTGCGGCCGGCCAGGGCCTCGGCGAAGGCGCGGAAGCTTTGCGAGCGCATCATGCGCACCAGGCCCAGCCGTTCGGCAGCCTTGTAGCCAGGCTCGCGCCGGCTCTCGAAGTAGATGGTGCGGGCGCGGCTGGTCTTGGGCAGGCGCTCGCCATAGTCCTCCCGCATGCCCCAGATGCTGTCGGGCGGGATCGGCTTCTCGATCGGCTCGAGCTTGGCGGTGAGCGCTTCTTCGAGCGCCCGCCTCAGCCGCGTAGCCTTGGTCCGGTCTAAAAGATCGTCCTGGGCGAGGAAGCGGATGCGCGGATTGGCGAGCGCCCCGCACAAGGGATGCGTGCCCGCCAGCACCCGGCGGCCGGCGCGGCTCAGCAGGTCCTCGAATTCCGTAGGGATTGCGACGTTCCGCATGCCAAACGCCAGATTGCCATGCCGGGTGACGCGAAGCACCTTCCCATGAAAGCATTTCCATCGATCAACCAAGAAACGACCGAGGAGGAAGTCCCATGGACGTCGGCATGATGATGGTGTTCGCCAGCTACGGCTGGGACGACTGCTCCGATCAGCGTGTGTGGGACGAGGAAATCCGCCTCGCGCGCATCGCCGCCGATTCGGGCTTCGACTGCCTGTGGTCGGCCGAACACCATTTCAACGACTACTCGTTCGTGCCCGACAACCTCGCGCTGATGACCCACCTGACGGCGCTGTGCCCGAACATCGATGTCGGCACCGCGGCCGTCATCCTGCCTTGGCACGATCCGCTGCGCGTGGCCGAGAATGCCGCCGTGCTCGACATGCTGAGCAAGGGCCGGCTGCGCCTCGGCATGGGACGCGGCCTCGCCCGGCGCGAATTCAACGCCTTCCGCCTTAGCATGGACGAATCGCGCGGCCGCTTCGATGAGGCGGCGCCGATGATCATCGAGGCACTGAAGACCGGCTTCATGGAAGGCAACGGCCCGTACTACAAGCAGCCGCGCATCGAGATTCGGCCGCGGCCGCAGAACTCCTTCGACGGGCGCATCTACGCGGTGGCCTCGAGCGAGGATTCGATCGACTCGGCCGCCAAGCTCGGCGCCCATATCGTGATGTTCGCCGACCGGCCGTGGGAGATGCGGGCACCGATGATCGAGAAGGGCCGCGAGCTGCACGCCAAGTATCACGGCACCGCGCCGCCCACCGTCATGCTGACCGAGTTCTGCGTCTGCGGTCCCGACGCCACCACGATCGAGGACGAGGCCCGCCGCTACCAGGGCAAGTTCGTTGAAAGCAATTTTTACCACTACGAATTCCTGGGCGAGCACTTCAAGACGGTGAAGGGCTACGACTCCTACCAGCAGAAGGCCGAGATCGCGCGCAAGGGCGGCATCGAGGGCGCGGTCACCGGCTTCATGCAGGCGGCAAGCTGGGGCACGCCCGACAAGATCCTGCGCGGCATCGAGGCGCGCCGGAAGGTGGTCGGCGACTTCGAGATGAACGTCGCCTTCCGCTTCGGCGGCACGCCCTACGAGGTCTCCGAGCGCGGGCTAAGACTGTTCGCCAAGGAAGTGCTGCCGGTGCTGAAGTCGTGGGGACCGGTCGAGGCGGCACAGGCGGCTTAGGGCATCTCGGACTCAAGCTCATGCGGACCGCGGGCGTCCCGCCCGCTCATGATCTGAGCGGGCGGGACGCCCGCGGTCCGTTTGACTATGATGGCCCGCATGCCCTTCGCCTCGCTGCGCGACTTCATCGATCTGCTGGAAAAGAGCGGCCGCCTCGTGCGCGTCAAAGCGCCGGTCTCGCCTGTTCTCGAGATGACCGAGATCCAGACCCGGCTGCTGGCCGAAAAGGGCCCCGCCGTGCTGTTCGAGAACGTCGTGGGCTCCGATATGCCGGTGCTGGTCAATCTCTTCGGCACCGTGGAGCGCGTGGCCTGGGGCATGGACCGCGAGCCCAACCAGCTCCGCGCCGTGGGCGAAACCCTGGCCTTCCTGCGCCAGCCCGAGCCGCCGGGCGGCTGGCGCGAGGCGCTCGAGATGCTGCCGATGGTGCGCACCGTCATGGCGATGAAGCCCAGGACGGTGAGCAGCGCGGCCTGCCAGGAGATCGTCCTCACGGGTGACGATGTCGATCTCGGCAAGCTGCCGATACAGACCTGCTGGCCCGGCGAGCCGGCGCCGCTCATCACCTGGCCGCTGATCGTCACTCAAGGACCGAACCCGAA
>LNFM01011231.1_pt1 | contig 12262 bp, 6 predicted proteins | sample 596031 | NCBI WGS metagenome assembly LNFM01 (sample SAMN04254537, study PRJNA301005) | activated carbon metagenome | isolation source: dual media filters at the Ann Arbor, Michigan drinking water treatment plant | place: USA: Ann Arbor | reverse complement strand
GAACGAGGTCAGATAAGGTCGTAAGGGCGACTAGCTGACGCTGTGTGTAGGCATCGCCCCAGGTAGGCATGCCATACATCGGCAGTCGATCTACATCATGTGATGGAGACGGTACTTTCGAGCTCGGCTGCCATGCAGCGGAGGCATTCAAAGCTACTTCCTCATGGTGAGAGTCCGGTGCGATGAAGAGCCGGCCGCGTGGACCGTCGACCACCATCGCTATGAGCTGTGAGCCAAGCTTTCCTAGTAGGGCTTGTTGCCGAATATACGTCGAATCGATTGCGGCGTTCGACATCAAACAAACGAAGTTTGCTCGGCCCGACTTGACGCCCATTTTTGCGGAAGCAAGTTCGGCCTTAGTCCCACCTCGACGGATCCGATATGAAATACTCTTTTTGACTTTGTCGACGATGGGTTCGATCCAAGTTTCCTTCCCCTTCTTCGAGCTTAGTAGGAAGCAAGAAGCGATTGGCACGTTCACGCTAGAAAATGCCGGGTCTGGGCTTGGCACGGTCCTAGCCCAAATCCAGGCAATCACGGTCGCCTTACCCCCCCCATACTCCTTTGGCAGGTCCACCTTCGGATACAGATGCCCAATGCTCTCCCACGCTTTATTGCGCATCCATTCGCCGTAGTATTTGACATCCTCAGCGAGCCCCTCTGCATTCCTGTAGAACTGCCGCTCCTTGGCACCTGAATGGGTCGGCTGCATATCTTTGAACTTCGGCGGGATCTCGATCATCGCCTTGCCAATCATCACGGCCACCGGGTTTAAGTCAGACCCATATGCGGGAAGGCCAAGGCGCTGAGCCTCGAGCGGGATCGATCCGCCACCCGAAAATGGATCATAGACAGGGGGCATGACGCCGCCGCAGCTCCGCCGAATCTCGGCCCGGGCGCGTTCCAGAACTTCCTCATTCGTGGAATTTTCCCACTTCACGAGATCCTCAATGATCTCGAACAGGCTTCTGGTCAAGCAAGCCCCAGAGATCGGCCTCGATTTGTAGCGGCTCACGCTCGAGACAATGCTCTTTAGCGTAGTAGTGCCGCTGGAGCTCGCCGCTTGCCGAGCGACACTCCCAGGGGAAGCGGGCGCCGTTTGCGCGACCGATCCAGCTTCCATCCGAATGATAGAAGCGATCCTCGCCATCGGGCTTGTACCCAAGGGCCAGTGCGAAGCGTGTAATCACACTGGGGCTAGGCGGTTTCGTTGGCGTGCGCGGACGGCTGACAGTCTCTGGCGCCAAAAGACCCTCTGCCGGGTTTTGCGAAGGCGATTGCTCTGACGTGAGCGGGCTTGCTGGCTCGTCATCTTGAGACAAGGTTTGCTCGATCAAGGGTGCGGTATCATCATCCTCCGGAGATTTTTCACGTTGACCTTCTGCTCCCTGCCTATCTTCGTTCTGAACGGAAGTGACGGAATCAGGCTGGTCCTCTGACACGGGTGGAACGACCATTTTTTCGGGGCCGAGAGTGAAGTTCTCTTCGAGATAATCCTTGATGTCTGCTGGCGGCCGCTCGAAGGCATACGCCAAAGCAGCCCGAATATCGGCGCTAAGCCCTTTTCCAATCTCTTCGGGCACACGCTTGGCGAGTTTCGCCCTCGATAAGGGGCCGACAAACAGCTTGCCGTTGATCCAAAGAATGTCGGTCAGCCGCGCGGTGCCGGCAGGTACACCGTCGAGATAGGGAATCACCTCCAGCTTTGGAGCCGTGACCCAACTCGTTGTAGCAATCGCAGCAGCGATTGTGCGGACACGCTCAACCTCGTCTGGATCAGGTATTTCGATCCGGGCAAGCTGCCTGCCAAATGCAGTTAGCCAGGCGCGACGATCCTCTAGACCTGCGACATGAGGCGGTTGGTTGAATCGATCCTCCACGAGGTCGGACAGAGCATGAAGAGAAGAAAACGGGGGGTTGCGAACCGTTTCAGCCGATAGCTGCCGCAAATCAGCAGTCTTCCGCTTCACCCAGTCGTGCAGATGCCCATAGGTGAAGAGGCTCTGCATGCTAAGACCATAGGCGAGTCCTCCGATTTCGACCCACTCACCAGCGAGGTTTGGCCAGCACCCGCATTCTTCCCAGATACGGGTGGGGTATCTTGAAATCAGCGTCCGGACCCGGCGCGCGTCATCGGGTGAAAGGACTTTGCTTTGGGCCAGCGTCCTTAGCCATTGCAATGCGAGATCAGCCGAAGGTCGGTCAGCCACCCCGACGCGGTGCCATAAGCTCAGATCCACCACTGATTCCCTGACAACCGCGGCGCCCGGAACATCGTTTTCGTCCCCGGCGAGGAACACACCGCCCGCCGTGACCCAACTACCATCCTGCGCAAGGATCAGCTTTTCGGTTCTGAAGGCGTCCTTGATTGTCTGTGCGTCAGGCGTTGAAGCAGCATCAAGCATCTGATCAAGACGCCGATACCACTTCTCAACCTCATGCGCTGGCGCCTTGTCCGACTTTGCCAGCGCGCGTAGGCGATCAAGTAATCGGCCAGGCCCACTAGGCACACTCCGGACACCGAAGAGGTCGAGCAGCGGACGCGTCGTTTCGCGATCAAGCAGCCCGTACACAAAGGGCTCGATGTCAATCAGCGATTCCGTCTCGGGCGTCCTGCGCATCAGATCGACCGGTAGCTGGAACATGTTCCGCGTGTCCGGAAGGCAGGGTTTAGCTCGCAGCTTTAGGAGCCAAGCGGTGAGAAGACGCTCTGACGAAACTGATCGCGTAGATCCGGTGGTCGCTACCTGGAAAAGGCGAGCGTTAACGGCCCGCGACCAGTAGGTATCCCGTTGATCAAATATCCGGCCAACAAGCTTCGCCCAAATTCCTTGGTCGGTTTTCGCTATTCCTTCCCAGTAACGCCAATAGTCAGCGGGAAAATCCCAATCCTCAATGACGAACTGGTTGGTGACGTATGGATAATAGAGCGCACTTTGGGCGCCACGTTCCTTCGCCTCGGAGGTGAGCTGCTGTCGCCCATAAAGGCTCTGCCGCTTTTGAACCAATGGCGCCATCGTCTGAAGCCCAGACCGACCAGACGCCACCCATCGCAGCCACTCTTCCCGCGTGCAGGATTTGAAGCTCGCGACATAGTCGCCGTGCAATAGCTGAGCTTTCCTGACTGATTCCGGCAGCAATTCCTCAAGGGTCGCATTTTCATCAAACATAACGCCCTTAGCGATCGGGCGCAGTTTCAAATCGGCGCAAGCATACCGGAAGGCATCACCGATCGTGACACCTAGTTTAGCCGAAATCTGGGCAAGCCGCACACATTCGGCAAGCTTTGGCTGACCAGTGCTGAAATAGTCGGAGGCAACCTGCTCGATCACTGCGTTGACGTCGCTTGTCCCGTCGAGGCCGATCTCCTCCAGCACAGCGAAGGCCGCCTCAACGGTGTCGTTGCTGGCCTCACCGGTCGCCTTGTCACGGCGCTGCTCTGCGAGGAAGCGTGTCCAATTCTGATTTAGGACGATCAAGTGGCTAGCAAGGAACTCCCAATCGCTATCCGACTGAAGCAGCTTCTTTTCACCAAGTCGGACGATTTCCGACGCAGCATAAAGCACTTCCTTGCCCTGAACGGGTACTATCCGCAGAGCATCGGCGTCATGACACTGCCAACCCGTTACCTCCGGCGCGATATACGTCCACAGTTTCAAAAGATGCCGCCAGGTCGCGGGTTTCGGCAGATGGCTTTTACGCAACCTTTCGAGCAAATCCTCCTTGGAGAACTCCTCTACCAAACCCCAATGAACGAGCTTGACCCGATTGCTGGCAGATACATGTTGGCAAAGCGCTGGTCGGGACTTGGTGTCCAACAGAGCCATGGCTTGATCCGCTGGCCAAATCTCGAAAATTGGCCGCGGGACGGCAATGGCAGCCTGGCCCGCGACCAGCGCCCCTTCCTCGGTCAGCAGGATCGACTTACCCTCTAGGTTGGCGTCAAATGCCATTTCGACAATCGCGCCGCACGCACCCTCGAGCGTCGATGCCTCCCGATCTACGTCCGGAAGCAAACCATAGCCATTCGCACGGTCCTGTAGACCGAGATTTGGCTGCTCAAGCCATTCCATCATGGCGTTGGCCGCCAGTTGGCCGGCACGGTTTAAGAGCCAGCGATTTGTGGGCGAAGTCTCAGGATCCTTGATCTTGAGACGAGCAGGGTCCTGGATAAAGGGCGCGTTGCAGGCAAAGGGCAGCGCTGTTTCAACGCCTGTTGGAAGCACGACATAAAGCCGACCCTTGGCGCCTAGAACGATTTCGACACGGCAAGGCGGGAAGTCGCCACTATCGTCGGCTCCAAGCATCCGCTCCTTGCGAATCTCGTCGAGCGCTTCTGAGGGGAACACTTCTTCAGCCGATCGGACCAGAAGAAAAGCGTCATCTCCCTTGTCGTCGAGCGACATCCATTCGCTCTCAGCGACCGGGCCCGCCCCAAGGCTTTGCCAGTGAACGACCCGCTCTCCGATCTGAAGCCGACGGATTTTCTTGAAGAAAAGCAACGAAACCGGGCTTTTCAGCCATTCATCGAGGTTCTTCTCAACTTCGCGGCGGAGAAGTGGGTTGGCAATGGCGACTTGTACCCGAGTGAGGCCATCCGAGGAGCAATTTCCCTCAATCCAATGCGGTTCGGTAAATCGGTTGCTTTTGAATGCGACTGCCAATGTGGGGGTGATCAGCTCGACGCAGTCACCCAAGCTGAAAGTGCTCTTGAAGCCAATCCCTCTGAACCCGATCGTGTGAAGGGCGCGCTTATTTGAGTAGCCGAACCGGCAAATTGACGCGAAATGTGCTTCGATAAAGTCTTCGCCGTTATGCTCGAATACAAAACGCTCGTCTTCGATCAAGACGCGCGCCTCAGTTGCACCAGCGTCATCTGCATTTTGCAGCAGCTCAGACAAGATATGACGCGGGCTCTGTACTTGTTTGAAGAGCTGATGCCACGGTCCCGCAAGCTCTGGGTCAGCCTCAAGCTGATCCCAGCGCTTGGACGCGCCTTCCCTGATCGAATGAAAGTAGTCAGGTGGGCCAGCTTTCACTGGTGTCGATTGGCGTTTCTCGCTCATGAGGGTGAGGTGGCCCGTTCGAGCAAACGTTGAAGATGGAATTGCACCGCAGTTTCCATGAACGAAGGCTCGCGATCCACCAGCGGGCCGCGCACATACCGTGGTTCAAGGGCATAGCCGTTGCTTACCGGGACCACCGCCAGGATGAACTTTTCCGGTTCATGCAGCGAGGTAATGATCTCCTGCCGCGTGACCATCACGCTGTCGGCACCATCGATCCTGCCCTTGACCTCAATGAAGCGCAGATGCCCTGTCGTCGGATCGTGCGAGGCAATGTCATAGCCGATCTTCTGCATCGAAACGTCGGTCGGGGTGTTCCCGAGCGCCCGTTCCGCCGCCATCACAGCATCCATTGCCGCCAATTCGATCGCGCGGCGCGCTGCCGGGTCTTCGGAGAAATGGTTGCCAATGGGCGCGGCACTGTGCGCGTCAAGCAGCCCACGCGGTATCACTACCATGCCACCGCGGACCCGCGGCGGCTGCGAAGAGATGAAACGCTCTTTCTCGAGCAGGTCCATACGCCGCTTTTGTCGTTCTGCGAGATCCTCCGCGCGGCGCTGCGCATTCTGCCAATTGAGCCGCGTTTTCTTGCCTGCCTTTTCCTCTTCCTTGAGCTCAAAAGCGCGCGAGTCCCAGTAGTTGATTTCCTTCTTTAGCCGAGCGCGAACCTCCTGCTCGACCTTCTCAATCTCCGGGATCCGCCGTGCCTTGACTTCGGCTACGTGACGCTGCGCCAGTTCGACTGTGGCAAACCGGATCGCGGTTTTTTCAAGGTCCGTAGTGAGCCAGCCTTCGTCGAGCTCACCGCGTACTGCGGCAATCTCCTCAGGAGTGGCAGGTCGCAGATTGAGGTGCGGCGCGATCCCTGCGTTGGTCGCATTTCCTGCCTTGTCGATCGCTGCAAACTGCAACTTCTGTGACAAAGTATGCGGCTTGCCGAGGCTGGTGAGCCTGCCGTCTTGAACGCTGTGCTCGAGCAGGAACACGGCCGAGATCGCCTCCCCGGCATCGGCATCATCCACCAGAATCGCGCCTTGGCGCATAATCTGCTCATATTGCTCGCGGATCATGCTGATCACCGCTTCGAGCAATGGGTGGCCAGGGCACACGAATGCGGCCACTGGCTGCTGGTTGATCTTGTCCTTCTCGAAACAGATCCGCTCATATTGCTTCTGGATCGGCGCGCCAGTGCCGATCTGGCGATCGCGCTCGCGGATACGGACCGGGACATGGGTAATCTCCCAGCGCCCTTCCTCGCGACGTTTGATGCGACCACCGAGATGCTGAAATGCCTCGACAAAAAAGCTCTGGATGTGGTGCGGCTGCAGTCGCTGCGCCTCTGCGCGCTCCATTTCCAGGCGGAGTTCTTCTACCCGCGCCTCCGGCATGGTGTCGTTGGTTAGGGCACGACGTCGGAGCAGTTCGAGCAAGTGGGTCTGATCAACCGCACCATCGACCTGCTGGAACAATCGGGCTTTGACGTCCTCTTGTTCGCCGTACTGGATCGCCTGGAACAGCAGGTCCTTGAGCGCAGTGCCCTCGAACAGTTCGCCCAGCACATCATAAACACGGCCGCCCAGCGCCTCGCGTGCTGCTTCCAGCTTTTCGAGCAGCCGTGCATAGACCTCGCCCTCGCGGGTATCAGCCGCAACGAGGTTCCACAGGTGGCACACCTCGGTCTGACCGATGCGATGAATGCGTCCGAACCGTTGCTCGATCTTGTTGGGGTTCCACGGCAGGTCATAATTGACCATCAGATGTCCGCGCTGGAGGTTGACGCCCTCCCCCGCAGCATCGTTGGCAATCAGGACCAGCATGTCCTTGTCCTGCATGAACCGCTCGACCACCTTACGGCGCTCCTCGCGCGACACTCCGCCATGAATAACGTCGACGGCCTCGGCATTACCGATCCGCGCCCGCACCTTGTCGAGCAGATAGTTAAGCGTGTCCTTGGGTTCGGTGAAAATGATGAGCTTGCGCCGGTTTCCGGCTGAATCGGCCATCAGGTCATCATCGAGAATTCGGTTGAGCTGGCTCCATTTGGTGTCGACGCCCGAGCGCAGGACACCCAGCGCCATCGATTCCAGACCCTTGAGTGTCTCGACCTCGAGTGCGAGTTGCTCGACCGTCTCGGCAGTCGTGGCCCCAGTCGAAATCAGGTCTTCGAGTTCATCGACCTCGTCCTGACCATATTCATCGATGTTGCCGAGCATGTCGGTGTTGATCTTGGGCGCGGCGAAGTCTGCCCGGCGACCAGCATTGGCAAGGCGCGCCTCCCCGAGCTCGGTCTCCAGTCGCTCACGGCGCCGTTTGAGTGACTGATAGATGGCCGCTGGCGAGGATGCGAGCCGGCGCTGCAGGATCTGGAGCGCGAAGCCGACATTGTTGCGCTTCTTGCCGTCACCTTCGGCAAAGCGTTGAACCCGGTTCATTTCGGTGCGCACATATTCGGTGACCGCCGTGTAGAGCGCAGCCTCGCCCTCGGAGAGCTCATACTTGACCGTATAGGCCCGCCGCTCCGGGAACAGCGGACGTCCGTCGAAACGGAGCAGCTCTTCCTTGGTCAGTCGCCGCATCATGTCGGCCGTGTCGGCATAATGAACGCCATCGCGGAAGCGGCCCTCAAACCGGTCGCCATCAAGCAGGGCCATGAACAGCTGGAAGTCCTCTTCCTTGCCGTTGTGCGGCGTAGCTGACATCAGCAGCAGGTGCCGGCAAACCTGGCCTAGCTTTTGGCCGACCTGATAGCGCCGGGTGTATTTGACATCGCCGCCGAAATAGGTGGCCGACATGCGATGGGCTTCGTCGCAGATGATGAGATCCCACTCGCGGGCGCTCATCAACTTCTCCTGCAAATCCTCATTGCGGGCGAGGACGTCGAGCCGGACGATCAGCCGATCGCGGTCTGTGAACGGGTTGCCCGAACGCGACGTCTCGATCATGTCGCGGCTCAGAATATCGAATTCGAGATTGAACTTCTGGCCGAGTTCATCCTGCCACTGCTCGACCAGGCTGCCGGGTGCGACGATCAGGCAACGCTCAAGATCGCTGCGGGCGATCAGCTCCTTGATCAACAGCCCGGCCATGATCGTTTTGCCCGCGCCCGGATCGTCGGCGAGCAGGAACCGCAGCGGCTGACGCGGCAGCATCTCGCCGTAGACCGCCGAAATCTGGTGCGGCAGTGGATCGACCATGCTGGTATGGATGGCGAGATAGGGATCGAAATAATGGGCCAACTTGATCCGGTTGGCCTCAGTCACCAGACGCAATAGCGCGCCATCAGCATCGAATGACCACGGACGACCGCTCTGCTCGACCTCAAGGCGATGTTCGTCATCACGGTAGAGGACAGCTTCGGCAACAGCGCCGTTGTGGTCACGGTACACCACATTGATCGCCTGATCGCCAATCCAATCGACCGAAATCACATGAACGGGTTGCGTCGAGGCGACACCGCGCACCGATGCACCATTTTTGATGTCTTCGAGTTTCGCGCTCGTCGGCATTACCGCCCCCTGTTCACACACTATACCTGAAACTCGGCGCGCTCGAGGGCGGCCAGCGTTTCTTTTCGGTTCACGTTCACGATGTGCTGAGTCAGCGCACTGCGCTTAGCTGCATCATCAAGCAACCCAAGCCTTTTCAATACATAAAACAGCATCGCATAGCGCACGGAAAGCACAGATGTGCCGCCCTCGAAGCCATAGTCTTTGGCGACAACTCGCTTCTGGCCGTCAGTGAGATCGGGATGCGGGCCAACGATCACGTCGAAAAAGTTGTTCCACAGCCAGTCATTTTGCCCGGACTCTCCGGGTTCATCTTTGGTGCCAATCTCCAGAATCCGCGGAAGGAGGAAGTCCTTGAACTTGGTCTCGACGTGGCAAAATCCGCGAACATGCCAGCGGAACCCATCATAACCAAAGGCATGGGGCGTCATCCTTCTCCAGATGGGATCGGGCCGAGACTTGTTCATTGACTGATAAAACACGTCAATCGACTGGTTTTCCCGCACCGCCTCAAGGACACGCCGCAGGATCGCAATGTCGATTTCGCGCTTCGGCGTGAGAGCAGCGTCGGCGCTGGGCATATCCGCGATCCAGGACTCGCCGGCAGGCAGTAGCCCTTCCGAAACCGCACGCATCTGCGAGAGGTATCTATAGGGATCAGGATCGAGGAACCGCAGCACGAAGTCGTCAGCGGCCACATAGCGCTTGGCTCGCGGATCGTAGACAACGTTACCTGGTGCACGGTCCTGATACATCGCCAGATCTTTCGATGCCTGCGGTGTCGAAACACCGAAACACTCAATGATATCAGCGCGGTTTATCGTGCCCTCCCAGAAGAGGCGGAACTCGATAAACTCTAATCGTTGCTCGACACCCCAGCGCACCTGGTAACTCCAAATCAGTATAGAAACTATGCGGACCTTGACGAATGACGCGAATAGTTTATATTCGCATCATGTGAGTCGAGTCAAGGAAATGCGAAATGGCAGACCGGTTTGTAACGAAGCACCCGAATGGCTGGGCAGTGAAGGCCGCAGACGCACAGCGCGCCAGCAGTGTGCATTCGACCCAGCGCGCAGCTGAGCAGGCCGCAAAGCAGACAGTACGCAACTTGGGTGGCGGCGAAGTTCGCATCCAAGGCCGTGATGGTCGCTGGCGGGACTCGGACACCGTCGCGCCGGGTAACGATCCGATGCCTCCGCGCGACAAAAAGCACTAAGCCGGGAGCAGCCTGCAGTGAAGCGCATCCTGACCATTGATGGCGGCGGTATCCGGGGTACCTTCCCCGCTGCCTTTCTTGCCAATCTCGAGCAGGACCTCGAACAACCCATTGGGCGCTATTTCGACCTCATCGCGGGCACTTCCACAGGCGGGATCATCGCCATCGGTCTTGCCCTTGGCCTGAGCGCAGCCGACATTCTGCGCCTCTACGAAGAAGAAGGCCCTGCAATCTTCTCGCAGAGCCGGAAGGGCCTGATGGGTTGGTTGGAGCGCCATGCGCGGACCGGTCGTTGGGCACTGTGGGGGCCCAAATACAGCGCCGAGCCGCTGCGAAATGCCCTGCATGGCGTACTTGGAGACCGGTTGCTCGGCGAGGCAAAGACCCGGCTCGTCATCCCTGCATGGCACCCACAGACGCAGGGCGTGTATGTCTTCAAGACAGCGCATCACCCGCGATTGCAGACCGATTACCGCGAGCTGGCGATCGATGCCGCGATGGCGACCGCAGCGGCGCCGACCTATTTTGCGCAGCATGTCACTGCCAATGACGTAGGGCTGGTCGACGGCGGGCTGTGGGCGAACAACCCTGCTGGACTTGCCGTTGTCGAAGCCATCGGGACGCTTGGCTGGCCAGCGGACCAGATCAACGTCCTTAGCGTTGGCTGTCTCGACGATATCAAAACTCTGCGCGCAGCCTATGGCGCGGCCAGGATCGCGCCGCAGCTGTCCAGCATCTTCATGGCGGGCCAGTCACATGGCTCGCTTGGCATCGCCAAGATCCTGACTGGCGATGAGCATGAGCGCCGCGCCATTTTCCGGGTTAGTCAACCGGTCCCTGACGGCTTCTATTCGCTTGATGACACCCGCCGCATCCGCAGCCTCAAGGACCGCGCCTTTGCCGAAGCCCGCGTCCAGAAGCCGATCCTGCATCCCTATTTCTTCGACACGCCCGCCGACGAATTCACCCCCTGCCACAAGGTGCCCTGATGACTGTTCACGACAAGCGGCTAGCGAGGTCGCACGACGATATTCTGGAAGCCATCGCTGCTGCGCTGGATATCCCGCCCAGCAAGTTCGAGGAAGCCAAGCAGCGCTATGAAGCACTCGGCGGGTGGCTCGACCGCCCGGAGTCCACGCTGGCCGACATCGACCCTGCCATCTCGCCGCACGGCTCATTTCTCTTGGGAACCGTCACGCGCCCGCTGACTGATGCAGACGAATATGACGTTGACCTGGTCTGCCGGGTCAACGGATCGAAAGCCGTGCTCACACAGAAGCAGCTCAAGGACGCTGTCGGTCATGAGGTCGCCTTGTATGCGCGTGCGCGAAACATGGCTCCCCCGGATGAGCGTCGTCGGTGCTGGACCCTCAATTATGCCGAGGGCGCTCAGTTCCACATGGACGTGCTGCCGGCGTTGCCGGATGCTACGCGTTATCAGTTGCAGCTGCGTGCCAAGGGTTTTGGCACGCTGGCGTCGGATAGCGACCTTAGCGGCCACGCGATCGCGATTACCGATAACCAGCGCAGCGACTATGCCGTGATCTCAGACGACTGGTTGCAGAGCAACCCTTACGGCTACGCAGCCTGGTTTCGCGGGCGGATGCGAGCGCGGTTGACGGAGGCCAAGCGGTCGTTTGCCGCGCGCGAGCGGATCACGGCCAGCGTAGATGAAATCCCTGATTACAAGGTGCGTACTCCGCTTCAGCAGGCCATCCAGCTTCTCAAGCGTCACCGCGACTGCATGTTTGCCGACGACGGCGAGCACAAGCCGATCTCGATCATCATCACGACGCTCGCGGCCCATGCCTATAACGAGGAAGCATCGCTGTCGGCAGCACTGCAGACCATCCTGACGAACATGCACCTTCACATCCTCGAACGGGACGGAATTGACTGGGTCGCCAACCCCGTTAATCCTGTCGAGAACTTCGCCGACAAATGGCCGGAAGAGCCGCGAAAGCGCGACAACTTCTTCCGCTGGCTCGCTCAGGCTCGGCAGGATTTCGCGCAGTATCTGCGGGCCAGCCCCTACGATACCATTCCGGCTGAACTTGAGCGGCGGCTCGGTCCGAGCCTGGTAAAGCGCGCTCTTACCAACGTCATGCCGGGCGATGGCACCATCGGCGCTCCTGCGCTGCTTGTGGGTGCGGGCCATGATGACGAGCTCGAGCGTGCCCGCCATGCGGTCGATGCCATTCAGAGCAGCGGATCCCAGTCCCGTCCCTGGGTGCGCTGAGGCGGTCGCTTTGCTCACACTGTTCGAGGTCCAAGCCGCGATTGCGTTCGAACAACCCGGTCTCCGCGCAACGGAGATCGACGACAGGCTTCTTGTTGAAGGTACCCCTTCGGTGAGGGCCGCCTTGCGCTGATTTGGTGACGTGCCGAGAAGGCACCGGTGCAAGCGCTGGTGCTTGCACCGGTGTTAGAGACGGTGCGATGGGTCAGGTGACGGTATTTTCTGGCGTTCA
>LNFM01011230.1_pt1 | contig 12262 bp, 14 predicted proteins | sample 596031 | NCBI WGS metagenome assembly LNFM01 (sample SAMN04254537, study PRJNA301005) | activated carbon metagenome | isolation source: dual media filters at the Ann Arbor, Michigan drinking water treatment plant | place: USA: Ann Arbor | reverse complement strand
TCACCACCACGCCATCGTCGCTGATGCGCTGGTCGCGCCGCGCCAGCAGGCGCGCCTTCAGTTCATCGGGCAGCGAGGAGGCGCGCACGTCGAAGCGCAGATGGACGGCGTTGGACACCTTGTTGACGTTCTGCCCGCCCGAACCTTGTGCGCGGATGGCATCGAACGCGATCTCGTTCTCGTCGAGGGCATAGGCAAGGATTGGCATGACGCGAGCGTAGGCCAGGCGGCGCGGTGCGGCAGGTGGACGGGTGGCGACTAGACGCCGAGGTAGCGACCCGGCCGGTGATTGACCGCCACGACCAGATTGAGCGCCACCGCACCCAGCAGCGACAGCAGCGCCTGCTTGAAAGGCAGCACGACAAAGGCGGCAAGCAGGATCACCACGTCGATCGCCAGTTGCAGCACGCCGGCGCGCCAGCCGCGCCTGGCCTGCAGCCACAGCACCAGCACGTTGAGCCCGCCCAGGCTGGCGCGATGGCGAAACAGCACCAGCAGACCGACGCCGATCAGAAAGCCGCCCATGACGGCCGCGAACGCCGCGTCCAGGCGCGCGAACGTCAGCACACTAGGCAGCACCTCGGTGATCACTGCCAGCAGCGTCACCGCGGCAAAGCTCTTCAGCGTGAAGGAGAGACCCATCTGCCGCAACGCCAGGCCATAGAAAGGCAGGTTCACCAGAAAGAACACGAGGCCGAAGCTCCAGCCGCTGGCGTAGTGGATGAGGAAGGCGATCCCCGCCGTGCCGCCGGTCAGCAGACCCGCATGCTTGAACATCGCCACGCCGAGCGCCACGAACAGCGTGCCGGTCACCAGCGCCTGCACGTCTTCGAATGCCGAATGACGGCGGATGCGGTCCGCGGCGACAGCGGGATGTGTGAGGTCAGGTTCGGTGTCGGGGGAACGATCGGGATCGTCGTCGTGAGACAAGGCGTGCGGCATGGGAAGCGGCCAAAGGCATGGAACCAGCGAGCGGCGCAGTCTAGGAGTGGATCCGCCGTCGCGCTTGATCGACGCCAAGCATTCACCGGCATCGGCAGTCGGCGGGTGGCGGGCGGCAATCGGCGTGCTGCGGCATCATCGGTCCATGGCATTGAACGCAACGATCTACCAGTTCGACCTTGACCTCGCCGACGCCGACCGCGGCGTCTATCAGCCGCTCGCCCTGCGCGTGGCACGCCACCCATCGGAAAGCGACGACTACCTATTGGCGCGCCTGCTCGCCTTCTGCCTCGAGTGGACGGAGGGCATCGGCTTCTCCAAGGGGCTGTCCTCGCCGGACGAGCCTGCCGTGCATGTGCGTGATCTCACCGGCCAGTTGCTCGCCTGGATCGACGTCGGGGTGCCCGATGCCGCGCGAATTCATCGCGCCGCCAAGGCGGCGCCGCGGGTGGCGGTGTATTCGCACAAGGACCCAGCGCTGCTGCGCGCTGCGCTGGCTGGCGAGCGCATTTATCGTGCCGAGCATCTGGCGCTGTTCAGCCTGGAGCGCAGCTTCATCGACGCGTTGCGCGGCAAACTCGGCCGCCGCAATGCTTGGTCGGTGTCGATCAGCGGTGGCCAGCTTTACGTCACCGCCGGCGGCGAGACCTTCGAGGCCGAGGTGAAACCGCTCAGTCTGGACGCCGTCGGCTGAAGGCGACGATCCGACGGACGATCGCCCACGCGGACCCGAAAGTGGGTCGACTTCGCACGGCCCGCTCCGGCGCCGGCCACATCCGCTCATGGACCTACGGCCGCCCGGCCCAAAGAATTCATTCGACAAATGCTGCGGATCGGCGTAACTTCCGTCCCGCAAGTCGCTTGAGTCTCGTCAGTCCTTAGGTCACCCCCATGCCGACCGTTCCAAAAGATCGTGTCGCGCGTCTGAAGGTTTTCCCAGGTTGCGTCGCTTGATCGCCTGCACGTGCGACACCCTCGTGTGGCCGCACCGTTTATCTCACTCAACTTAGTCAGGAAAATTCAGATGGCACAGGGCACTGTGAAATGGTTTAACGAGGCCAAGGGCTACGGCTTCATCACCCCCGACGGCGGTGGCGCTGACCTCTTCGCGCACTTCTCCGAAATCCAGGCGAACGGCTTTCGCACGCTGCAAGAAAACCAGCGCGTCGAGTTCACCGTGACGCAGGGCAAAAAAGGCCCGCAAGCTGGCCAGATCCGCCCGATCTAGCCCGCATTGACGCTTAGCGTCTGAAAGCCGCAGCCTCGCGCTGCGGCTTTTTTCTTGGTGGCGTACGCTGCGCCGGTCGCCCATTTTGCAGCGCGCCCTCGTGCCTGCCGCGTCCTGACGGGACGCTCACGGAGTCTCCATGGCAAAACCCAACTATTCGTTTGAAAAGCGGCAGCGAGAACTGGCCAAGAAGAAAAAGCAGGAAGAAAAACGCCAGCGCAAAGCCACGCACAAGCCCGACGGCACCCCGATGGATGACGAGCCAGCCGAAGCTGACAGCGCCGCCGTGCCCCCCGCCGATCCGAGCAAGACCGCGTAGCCCGGCAGGCGATCCACCATCAGTAGCGGTACATCGCGGCCAGCCCGGTGCCGCTGGGCATGGCCTCAGACGGCAGCACGATCACCTGCCCGCCGAGCCTAAGCACCTGTTCGGCGATGTCGTCGAGCAGGTCGTCCGCCTGCAGATCGTCGAGGTCCATGGCCTCGAATGCGCCGCTTTCACGATCCAGCCGCCCCGGCACGCGCCGGTCGGTATCAACCAACAGACAAGCCACCCGTCCAGTCACGGCGGCCACCGCGACCTCCTGCAGCCGGTCGTCGCCGCGCCGCGCGCCCAAGGCTGCGCCGAAGCGCTCGCGCAAACGCCTGATCCGCTCGTCGAACATCGGCTCCAGCGCCGCGCTCGCCTCGCGCAGCAGCACATCGACGGCAAGCGCATCGGCATTTCCAGATACGCCATGCGGTGCCAGGTGCGGGTTATGGCTCAAGCGGCGAAACGACGTCTGGTACTCGGGCAATGCGGCCAGCACCACGGGCAGCCCCGCAGGCTTGCTCACATGCTCGTAAATGGCACGATCGACCGCGCGAAAGTACCGCTCGACGTCCTTGTCCACCTCGTCCGACTTGCCACCCATGCCATGGAACGCGCCGCCGGCCTTCTCGCCGCCGGGGTGTCGCTGCCCACCCGCACCGCCGGCCGGCCCCGTGTTGTACGTGTAAGGCTGGTTGACCGGATCCGTGAGTTCATCGCCCAGTGCTTGTTCGATGGTGACCGGCACCTGCGACGGAAGCGTCAATTCGACCAGGTGATGGCGATCGCCTTCGAACAGCCGCAGGCTGCTGCGATTCAGTGCCAGCACATGGAACCGGTCGGCCTGCTGCATCAGTCGCAGCAGCGGCTTGATGTGGAAGGTGTCGGCCACGACGACGCGCGGCGGCATCGGCACCGGGGTACGCAACGCGCGCCAGAAGCCCGGGGCGGAGTACAACGCCAGTCCATCAGTTGGATGCGCCCAGAACGCGTCGTCATCGAGCAGCGCGCGCATCGGTGCCAGCAAGGGAGCGGCATGAGTGGTCCGTGCCGGACCGAATGCCGCGGCGGCATCTCGCAGCCGATTTCGCAGTGCCACCGGATTTTGCTGGCTGGCCGGAAACGCACGATGTGTCGGCATCAGCACCGATACGCACGGCCCCTCGCGCTCGATCAGCAACTCGGCGAGCAGCACGCCGTCCATGCGATCGGCCTCATGCTCGAGCGCGCGCGCATCTGACTGCCCGTCGTCGGTGGCGGCTGGCGGTTCGCCGCGCGGCGCCTTCTTGTCAGTCATCGCGGTGTCTCGTCGTCGCGCAAGGCCGCCGACTTGTGGCGTTCGTCGTTGATGCGCCCGATTCGGCGATCGAGTGCCGTGACAAGCTTGTCGATCGCGCCGGCGAGCGCCAGATCCAGGGAACCTGCAGCGTGGGTAACCGCCACCGGGTCGTGCCCCTTCAATCGCGCTTCGAGCATGCAGCGCGTGTCGCGATCGCCGGCCTTGGCGCCGTTGACATCGTTCAAATGGACCTCGATGCGGGTCAGCCGGTCATCGAAACGCGACAGCGCGTCCTCGATGTCGCCGACCACGCGGTCGGTCAGCGCCTGGCTGCCGGTGAAATGGTGGTCGGTGTTTAGCTGTACCTGCATGGCGATCGGGGGCGAAATCTGTGCACTGCCGGACGGCAAGTCGCATGCCCCTGCGCCAGGTTGACCATCACGTTGGAGCAATCACTCCTCACCCTGGGGCGACCGTCGGCACGTTTCATGCTGCACTTGCACAAACTCCCTCGATAGGACCTCATGCACCTGCCCACCCGCTTGGCACAGATTCACACGACGGAGATCGGCACGCACTTCCTCGCTCTGGCCGACGAAGATCGCCGGCTGCGTTTCGGCCGCCCGATGAACGATACGGCGCTGCTCAAGTACGTTGCTCATATCGACTTCACCCGCGACGCCGTATTCGGCGTGTTCGACACCGATCTGCAACTGATCGGGGTCGGTCACCTGGCGCGCGACGCCACGAGCGCCGAGATCGGTCTGTCGGTCATTACAGCCGGCCGACATCGCGGCGTCGGCCGCAGCCTGCTCGAGCGCGGCATCACCCATGCCCGCGCATGTGGGCTCAGTCTGCTGTACATGCACTGCCTGGGGGAGAACGAGCCGATGCGCCGCCTCGCGCGGCGTGCCCACATGAGCGTCGTCAACGACCACGGCGAGTTGCAAGCGCACCTCGAGCTGGCGCCACCCACCAGCGGCACGCAGGTCGCCGACTGGGTGGAGAACAGCATGGGGTGGGCCGAGCATGCGTTCCGTGCACAGATGGCTACCGGCACGTACCGCCCTCGCTAATGGCGTGGGGACGATGGGCCGCGCTGGCCCGTCGTACCATCCCCGCCATGTCCGAAGACATTGCTGCGGTGGGCGAGACGGCCCGTCCCGTCTCGCTGCGTGAATTGTTCCTGGCGTTCAACTGGCTGGCGCTGCAGGGCTTCGGCGGCGTGCTGGCGGTGGCGCAGCGCGTGCTGTGTGAAGAGCGTCGCTGGCTGACGCGCGAGCAGTTCGTCGAGTTGCTTGCGATCGGCCAGGTGCTGCCGGGTCCCAACGTCTGCAATCTCGCCGTGCTGGTCGGCGACCGTTTCTTCGGCTGGCGCGGCGCGGTCGCTGCGCTGGGCGGCATCGTGGCAGCACCCTTGCTGATCGTGCTGGCGATGACGGCGCTGTACGTCCAGTTTGCCGATGTCCCGGCCGTCATGGGCGCCCTCAAGGGCATGGCCGCCGTGGCGGCCGGGCTGATCGCCGGTACCGCGCTGCGCCTGCTTTCATCGCTCCGCAGCAGTCCGCTTGGCCCACGCGCCTGCGCGCTGCTGGGCGCGCTCACGTTGGCGGCCGTGGCCCTGCTGCGCCTGCCGCTGCTCTGGGTACTGGGCAGCATCGGCACCCTGGCGGTGGCCTGGGCCTGGCGCTCGATCCGCCTGGCCGAGTTGCAGCGCGACGCCGAGGACGCTGCTTCGTGATGCTCTACGTGCCACTGCCGGCGGCCGACTGGCTGGCGTTGTTCGGCCACTTCCTGATGTTGTCGATGCTCGCAGTAGGCGGCGGCATGACGGTGGCGCCGGACATCAACCGGGTCATGGTGGGCAAGATGCACTTGCTCGACGAGGCGCAGTTCAGTTCGTCGATCGCGATCGCCCAGGCTTCACCCGGACCGAATGTGCTGTACGTCGCGGTACTCGGTTACCAGGCAGCCGGCCTGGCCGGAGCGCTGACCACGCTGACCGCGATGCTGCTGCCATCGACGCTGCTCGCGCTGGCTGCTGGCCGTTGGAGCCATGCACGCCGCCAGTTGATCGGCGTGCGAGCCTTCAAGGCCGGCATGGCGCCGGTGGTCATCGCGCTGCTGCTGGCGACTGCCTGGATCATGGCGGCGCAAACGCCGGGCCAGTCGCATCTGCTCGTCACGGCGGCAGCCGCGCTGCTCGCCTGGCTGACGCGGGTGCACCTGCTGCTGCTGATTGCCGCGGGTGCGGTCGTCGGAGCCCTCGGCTGGCTTTGATGCGGACGCGTCGATGAACCGCGGCGTGCTGTACGCGCTGGGCGCCTACGTGCTGTGGGGCGCGTTCCCGGTGTACTTCAAGGCGGTCGGCGCGGTCGGCTCGCTCGAGGTGCTGGCGCATCGGATGCTGTGGTCGCTGCTGTTCGTCGCCGCGCTGCTGGCGGTCGTCGGGCGCTGGCAATGGCTGCGTCCGTTCGTGCAGACGCCGCGGCGACTCTCCTTCTTCGCGCTCAGCGCGACCCTGGTTTCGGTGAACTGGCTCATCTACATCTGGGCCGTCAACTCCGGACACGTGGTCGATGCGAGTCTCGGCTACTTCATCAATCCGCTGGTCAATGTGCTGATCGGCTCGCTGTTCCTGCACGAGCGTCTGCGGCCACCGCAGTGGGTCGCCGTTGCCCTCGCCGCGCTGGGCGTGGCCTGGCTGACCTGGCAGGCCGGCGCACCGCCGTGGATCGGTCTGGTGCTTGCCTTCAGCTTTGCCTGCTATGGCCTGATGCGCAAACGCGCCTCGCTCGGCGCACTGGAGGGCCTGGCCCTGGAAACGGCGCTGCTGACGCCGCTTGCGCTTGTATACCTCGGCTGGCTGGCAGTGCAGGGCAGCAGCGCGTTCGTCAACAGTGCCGCGGCGGGCGCGGTTCCGCTGGTACTGCTGCTGATGCTTGCCGGTCCGATCACCGCGGTGCCGCTACTGCTGTTTGCCGCCGGCGCGCGTCGCATCCCGTTCACCACGCTGGGCCTGCTGCAGTACATCGCCCCGTCGCTGCAGTTGCTTCTGGGCGTGTTCGTCTATCACGAGCCGTTTTCAACGACCACGCTGGTCGGCTATGCGGCGATCTGGCTGGCACTCGCTGTGTTCAGCATCGATGGGCTGCGACAGGCGTGGATGCATCGCGCGGCGCACTAATCGGTGATTGTCCGATTCAACGCGAGCGCGCCAGGCGCAGCCCACTGAACTGCCAGCGCGCCCCAGCGGGAAAAAAGTTGCGGTAGCTGGCGCGGATGTGATCAGCCGGCGTGGCGCAGGAGCCGCCGCGCAGCACGTACTGGTTGACCATGAATTTGCCGTTGTATTCACCCACCGCACCGGCGGCTGGCGCGAAGCCTGGATACGCGGCGTAGCTCGAACTGGTCCATTCCCACGCATCGCCGAAGAATTGTTCATCGCTGCCCGGTGCGGCACGCGGCCGCAGCACATCGAAGTCGCGCAACTGACCTTCGCACGACTGCTGCGCGGCGGCATGCTCCCACTCTGCCTCGGTCGGCAATCGGGCACCCGCCCAGCGGGCGTAGGCATCGGCTTCGTAGTAGCTCAGATGGCATACGGGTCGCGCGGCGGCGCGCGGCACTGCGCCTGCCAGGGTGAACTCGCGGTGCTCGTCGCGCCAGTAAAGGGGGTGTGTGATGCCTTCGCGCTGCACCCAGTCCCAACCCTCTGCCAGCCACCAGCGCGGCTCCCGATAGCCGCCGGCAGCGACGAACGCCTCAAACTCCGCGTTGGTCACCAGACGGTCCGCCAGTTCGTACGGCGCCAGCCAGACACGATGCCGCGGCGTTTCGTTGTCGAACGCAAAGCCCGCGCCCGCATGACCAATCTGAGCGCCACCACCTTCGAACTCACGCCAGCGCAGCGGTCGAAGTTCCGCCGAGTCGCCCACCGCCAGATCGGTCCGATACGCCGGCGCCAACGTGTTGTGCGACAGCAGATGCAGCACATCGGTGACGATCAGTTCCTGGTGCTGCTGCTCGTGCTGCAGCCCGAGTTCGATGAGGTCGAGCGCAGGCGGCGGCAGATGGCTGCGCGCCGACAGCAGTGCGCCCAGACGCGCATCAACGTGCTCGCGATAGGCGCGCACATCTGCGAGCGACGGTCGCGTCAGCAGCCCCCGCTGCGGCCGTGGGTGGCGGCTGCCGACCGCGTCGTAATACGAATTGAACAAGTGCCGATAGCGCGCGTCGAACGGTTCGAAGCGGTGCTCGTGCGCGGCCAACACGAAGGTCTCGAAGAACCAGGTCGTATGCGCCAGATGCCACTTGACCGGCGACGCATCGGCCATCGACTGCGCGCCACAGTCCTCGTCGGACAGCGGCGCGGCGAGCGCCAACGTGTCGGCGCGCACCTCCTGCACACGCTGCAACAGCAGGCACGGTTCGATCTCACCGGCAATGTTCATGTCGAGTCTTTGCGCTCAGGAAAGTGAACCCACGAATGGGCAAGTGACGCGCCGACCTCGTCCGCTCGCGGCCGCTTCGTCACGCCAGACGACGTCACCGACGCTGTCGCTTCGACCCATCGTTTCTCGGCCCTTTGGGTTGACGGCGATTCGCGGCGCGAGCATGCTGATCGCCTGCGAGCCGGTAGACCCGCCACCGCCGCATCGATCTAGGAGGTGACCATGCATACCCAGGACCTTGCCCCCCGTGCCGTTCCCGCGGCGCTCTGACCGGTCTCGTCACCGCATCACGCATCACCTGCTTTAGCGAGCCGCCCTGCGCGGCTCCCGCGGCACCGGTTCCTCCGGGCCGCTGAAGTCGACCCGTCCGTTCAGATTGCCCTTGTCGGCTGCGTCCATCTCGACGCAGCCCGTGTTCGACCTGGCTTTCGATAACGGACCACTCATGCACCCAGAAGTCATTGATCGGCTGCAGCCGATCGGCCTGACACCCGCGCTGCTGCGGGCCCTTGCAGATCTCAGTTCCACCCTCGCGCCCGGCGACCCGGCGACCTGTGAACCGGCGCGCGTGACCGAGGTTCATCGCGAAACCGCCATGCTGCACGACGGCGTTGCCGAGTACCCGGCGCGCCTGCTCCGACGCCTGGCGACCGCCCTGAGCGCCGGCAGCGATGCGATCGCTGTCGGCGACTGGGTCCTCGCGCAGCGTGACCCTGCCGGCACGGCGACCATCGTCGCGCGCGCCGATCCGCAATCGCAGATCGTGCGACGCGACGCCGACGGACTCAGACACGTGGTCGTCAGCAACGTCGACACCGCATTCCTGGTGATGGGCCTTGATGGCGACTTTAGCCCGCGACGTATCGAGCGCTACGTCGCGCTGGTCAGCGCCGCCGGCACCGGCGTATTGCCGGTGGTGGTGCTGACCAAGCGCGATTGGGCCGGAGAGGCAGTAGCGATTGACGAGATGAACGCGCTGCGGCGGCGCCTTGGCCCAGGCGTGCCGGTGCATGCGGTCGACGGCACCGCCCCGGCGTCAGCCCAGGTGCTCGCGCCGTACCTGCGCGCTGGCCAGACCGCGGTGCTGCTCGGCTCTTCGGGTGCAGGCAAATCGACCCTCACCAACACCTTGCTCGGCCGCACCGTGCAGGATACCGGCGCGGTGCGCGCCACCGACAGTCGCGGCAAGCACACGACCACCTACCGGTCACTGCATCGACTGCCCGGAGGTGGCTGCGTGATCGACACGCCGGGCGTGCGCACGCTGCGCCCCGATCTCGATGCCGAAGCATTGGCAGTCGCCTTCAATGACATCGACGCCCTGGCTGGCCAGTGCCGCTTTCGCGACTGCCGCCATCAGGACGAACCGGGCTGCGCGGTACGCGCAGCGATCGATCCGGATCGGCTAGGCAACTGGCACAAGCTCGGCCGCGAACTGCGGCGCGACAGCATGAATGCGCTGGAGCGGCGCCAGCAGGTTGCGCAATGGAAGGCCCGCACGCGCGAGGGACGCGCACGGGCCAAGAGCAAGCGGGGTGAATGACGACGCGCCGGCTGATCACCGGCAGTCGTCGCTAGTCCACGCCGAGCAGTTCGACCTCGAACAGCAGGGTGGCGTTGGGCGGGATCACGCCACCTGCGCCCCACTGTCCATAGCCGAGATCAGGCGGGATGGTGAGCTTGCGCTTGCCGCCCACCTTCATGCCCTGCACGCCCTCATCCCAGCCGGCGATGACCTGGCCCTTGCCGAGGTTGAAGGCGAACGGATCGCCGCGGTCCAAACTGGAGTCGAACTTTTTGCCATCGGCCAGCCAGCCGGTGTAATGCACGGTGACGTACTGGCCGCTGCGCGCGGCGTCTCCTTCGCCGACGGCGAGGTCGTCGTACTGCAGTCCGCTGGGGGTGGTAGGCATCGCGCATCCTCCGGAAAGTGGGTCCGGCCGCAAGCGTAGCGCCATCGCGCCAGACCCTGCACGGAGCGAGTTGGACCATCAGTAGACTGACGCGCTCGCCCCTCTCCCACGGTCGCATCATGGACACACTCGACGCCTCCCGCATGCTGATTCGCACCCGCATCGATGCGCTGCGTGCCGCCCTCAAAAGGGACTCACTTGCCGCGTGGGTGGTGCCATCGTCCGACCCGCACCTGTCCGAGTATCTGCCTGCCCATTGGCAGGGGCGCGAGTGGCTGAGCGGCTTTACCGGCTCGGTCGGCACGCTGGTGGTCACCGCCGACTTCGCCGGGCTGTGGGTCGACAGTCGCTACTGGGTCATGGCCGAGACCCAATTGGCCGGCACCGGCATCGCGCTGATGAAGATCCCGGGCGCCGGCAGCACCGCGCACCTGGACTGGATGGCCGAAAACCTGCCACGCGGCAGCACGGTCGGTGTCGACGGCGACGTCCTCGGTCTGGCCGCAGCACGGCTGCTGCAGTCGACGCTTGCGGCGCGCGGCATCGCGCTCGACACCGGGCGTGACCTGCTCGATGCCGTCTGGCCCGACCGCCCCGCCCTGCCCACCGCGCCCGTCTACGAGCACGTCCCGCCGTTCGCATCGACCTCGCGCGCCGACAAGCTGGCCGCACTGCGCGCCGAGATGCGCCGCACCGGCGCCACGCACCACTTCATCTCCACGCTCGACGATCTCGCCTGGCTGCTCAACCTGCGCGGCGCCGACGTCTCGTACAACCCGGTGTTCATTGCGCATGCGCTGATCGACCTCACGGGCGGTCAGTTGTTCATCGACGAACGCAAGGTTCCGCCGAGGATCTCCTCGCGCTTGGCTGAGGACGGCATCACGCTGGCCCCCTACGTGCGCGCCGCCGACGCGCTGCGGGCGCTGCCTGCCGGTTGCACGCTGCTCGTCGACCCGCGCCGCGTGACCTTTGGCCTGCGCGGCGCCGTGCCGCAGCAGGTGTCGGTGATCGAAGCGATCAACCCGTCGACGCTGGCCAAAAGCCGCAAGACCGTTGCAGAAGCGGAGCACGTGCGCCTGGCGATGACGCAAGATGGAGCGGCCCTCGCCGAGTTCTTTGCCTGGTTCGAGTCCGCCCTCGCCCGAGGCGAGCGCATCACCGAACTGACCATCGACGAGCAGATCACCGCGGCGCGCGCCCGCCAACCCGGCTTCATCAGCCCAAGTTTCTCCACCATCGCCGGCTGGAAAGCCAACGGCGCCATGCCTCACTACCGCGCCACCGCGGAGTCGCATGCGGTCATCCGCGGCGAGGGTCACGCCGATAATGGCCTGCTGCTTATCGACAGTGGCGGCCAGTACGTCTGCGGCACCACCGACATCACGCGCGTGGTACCGGTAGGAGAGCCAAGCGACGCCGAGCGCGTCGACTTCACGCGCGTGCTCAAAGGGATGATCGCGTTGTCGCGCATCCAGTTTCCGCGCGGCACGCGTTCGCCGACGCTCGATGCGATCGCCCGCGCGCCGATCTGGGCCGGCGGCGTCGACTATGGCCATGGCACCGGCCATGGCGTCGGCTACTTCCTCGCCGTGCACGAAGGGCCGCACGGCATCACGCCCCACCTGCCGCCCGAGCCGCAAACAGCCATGGAGCCGGGCATGATCACCTCGAACGAGCCGGGGCTGTATCGGCCCGGCCAATGGGGCGTGCGCATCGAGAACCTGGTGCTCAACGTGCCGGCCGACACCGGCGCGGAAGCGGCGCAGTTCGGCGAATTCTTGAAATTCGAAACGCTCACACTGTGTCCTATCGACACGCGCTGCATCGACCGCCGCCTGCTGACCGGCGAAGAGATCGACTGGCTGAACGCCTATCACGCCGAAGTCTTGCGCCGGATCAGCCCGCTTGTCCGTGGCGATGCCCTCGACTGGCTTCGGCGGCGTACGCAACCAATCTGATTCGCGGTGGGCTGTCGCCGTGCTGCGATCGCATGCCGGTCATCCGGACGACGTGGGAGATCCGGAGTTGTTCATGCGACCGCCCTGTTACACTGCGGGCACGCGGTGACTTGACCAGCGGCATCGAACTCTCGGTGCTTCCTCACCGCCGTCAATCCTGACGCGGGTCGTAGCG
>LNFM01009855.1_pt1 | contig 12262 bp, 15 predicted proteins | sample 596031 | NCBI WGS metagenome assembly LNFM01 (sample SAMN04254537, study PRJNA301005) | activated carbon metagenome | isolation source: dual media filters at the Ann Arbor, Michigan drinking water treatment plant | place: USA: Ann Arbor | reverse complement strand
TTGTGACGCCACGGCCGTTGTGGCTGCTGGATGAGCCGACGGTGTCGCTCGATGCGGCATCGGTTGCGCTGTTGGCCCGGCAAGTGGGGCAGCACGCGGCGGGCGGCGGGCTGGTGTTGGCTGCGACGCATATTCCGTTGGGGTTGGCGGCGGAGCGGCGGCTGGAGATCGGCTTCCGGAGTGCCGCCGCATGAGCGCGTTCTGGACGCTGTTGAAGCGCGATCTTCTCTTGCAGGTGCGCGAGGGTGGGGCGGTCGGCACGGCGCTCGGGTTCTATCTCGTCGTCGTTGCGATGATGCCGTTGGGGCTTGGGCCGGACCTGAATTTGCTGTCGCGGATCGCGCCGGGGGTCTTGTGGATTGCGCTATTGCTGGCCGCGCTGCTGTCGTTGCCGCGGATCTTTGAGGCAGATGACGAGGACGGGTCGCTGGAGGTGATCGCGACGGGGGATCTGCCGTTGGAACTGGCGACTGCGGCGAAAGCGCTGGCGCATTGGATCTCGACGGGGATTCCGCTGGCACTTTTGGCCCCAATCCTAGGGCTGCTGTTGAATCTCGATATCGCGGCGTATCCCGTGCTGGTGGCGACGATGCTGGTGGGGACGCCGGCGATCAGTTTCCTGGGTTTGGTGGGGGCAGCGCTGACGCTGAGGGCGCGGCGGGGTGGGCTTTTGCTCGCGCTTCTCGTTTTGCCGCTCTACATCCCGACGCTGATTTTCGGTATTGCGGCGATTTCGGCGGCGACGGGTGGTCCGTCGGGGTTCCAGGCGTCGTTTTTAATCCTGGCGGCCATTTCGTTGTTTTCGCTGGTGATTGGCCCGGTGGCAGCGGCGGCGGCGATCCGTTTCCAGACACAATGACACGTTAGTCCTAACGGCTATCGCCCGCGTTGCGCGCGGGACTTGAAACCCTTAAGTCAGCGCCATGACACAAACCAACACCGTGCCCCAGCAGTCCCTGACGCAGAAGCTCGCGAACCCGACGCGGTTCATGCAGTTGTCGGCCAAGTTGATGCCGTGGATGGCCGGGGCGGCGGTGGCGTTGATCCTCTATGCGCTCTACCTCGTGTTCTTCGTGGCGCCGGATGACTATCAGCAGGGGCAGACGGTCAAGATTATGTACATCCACGTGCCGGCCGCGTGGCTCGGCATGATGGGTTATGCGCTGATCGCGATATCGAGCTTTGGGTATCTGGTGTTCCGGCATCCGCTGGCGGATGTTTCGTCGAAAGCGGCGGCGCCTTTGGGGGCGGCGTTTGCGTTCCTCGCGCTGGCGACGGGCTCGCTGTGGGGCAAGCCGATGTGGGGCACCTACTGGGTGTGGGATGCGCGGCTGACGTCGATGCTGATCCTTCTGTTTCTCTATTTCGGGTTGATGGCGCTCCGGTCGGCGATCGATGACGAGGCGCTGGCGGGCAAGCTGTGCGCGGTGCTCGGACTGGTCGGGGTGACGATTCTGCCGATCATCAAGTTCTCGGTTGATTGGTGGAACACGCTGCATCAGCCGGCGAGCGTCATTCGGATGGATGGGCCGACGATCCATTCGGATCTGTTGTGGCCGCTCGTGGTGAGTGCGATCGGGTTTTCGCTTCTGTTCTTTGCGCTGCACATGAAGGGCATGCGCAATGAGATCCTGCGCCGGCGCTTGCGGTCGTTGACGATGGCGGAAGTGGACCGGGCGCGGAGTGTTTCGGCACCGGCGGCGGCGGAGTGAGCGCGATGATGGATTTGGGCCCGCATGCAGCATTCATTTGGGCATCGTACGCGATCTATGCGGTGGTGCTGGCGGGTGTGATTGGTTGGCTGGTATGGGACGGCGCGCGTTTGAAGGCTCGGCTCTCCGATCTGGAGGCGCGCGGCGTTTCGCGCCGGTCGCGGGCGGCCAAGGAGAACTGAGATTATGACGGAGCAGATCGACGGCGTTGCCGAGGGGCGCAGTGGACGGGCTTGGGTGTTCGTGCCATTGGCGATTTTTTTGGCGGTGGCGATCATGTTCCAGTTCGCGCTGAAGTCGGGCGATCCGTCGAAGCTGCCGTCGGCACTCATTGGTAAACCCGTGCCAGTTGTTGATTTCGGCCCGCTTGAGGGTTTGACCACGGCACAGGGTGCGCTCCCGGGATTTACGGCGGCCGACTTGGCAAAGGGGCAGGTGACGGTCGTCAATTTCTGGGCGTCGTGGTGCGGGCCGTGCGTTGAGGAGCATCCGCTGCTCGTGGACCTGGCGAAGGAGCCGGGGCTCAAGCTAGTTGGTGTCAACTACAAGGATGAGCCGGAAAACGGGCGGCGTTTTCTAGGACGTTATGGCAATCCATTTGCGGCGCTGGGTGTCGATCCGAAGGGCCGGGGTGCGATTGAATGGGGCGTGTATGGGATGCCGGAGACGTTCGTGGTCGATGGCCAGGGGCGAATTGTCTACAAGCACGTCGGTCCGCTGACGCCGAAGAGCATTGTAGAAAAGGTTTTGCCGGCCGTGCGCTCGGCGCAGGGTGTCACGACGCCGGCCAGCTGATTTTTCAATCGCGACTTAGAGCGGGAAGAACTCGCCGCGGGAGTGGTTGAGGATCGAGAGCGTACCGGTCTTGATGTCAAAGTGACCGCCGTGCAGGTTGAGCTTCCCCTTTTCTTCGCGTTCGCTGACAAAGGGGAAGGAGCGCAAATTCTTGATCGACGTCTTGACACCTTCTCGTTCGAGAGCGGTGAGCTTCTCGTCGACGGACTTGGTCTGATGAGACGCGAGCACGGAGAGGCGGGCGTCATCGAGCATCGACATCCAGCGTGAGATGAACATCGATTCTGTCTGGATGGCCGCGGACTGGTCGAGTGCCGCTTTGACGCCGCCGCAGTTGGCATGACCGAGAATGACGATGTGTTTCACACGCAGGTTCAACACCGCAAATTCGATGGCCGCGCTGACGCCATGAAACTTGCCACCCAGTTCGAATGGCGGGATGAGGTTGGCGACGTTGCGGGCGACGAAGAGTTCGCCGGGCATGGCGTTGAAGATGGTTTCGGGATCGACGCGGCTATCGCAGCAAGAGACAATCATGATCTCCGGGTTTTGGCCGAATGTTGCCAACTCCTCATAGCTGTCGGCGTTGGGCACGTAGATGCGATGCTTGAAGCGGCGATAGCGGTCAGTCAGTGATTCGGGAAAAGAGGACATCGGTGGCTTTCTCAACAATGGACCGTGCGCGGGTTGCTCTGAGGCGTTGTCTATTGCTGTTCGCAAATGTCAAGCATTGGACTTTTGCATCGTGGGGCTATGCGGCGAACAGATCGAATGGCGCGGGTGCCGTGCCGTAGAGGGGCGACAGGCACAGGTCGCTGCCGGGGGCGCTGGCGGCCAGACACACATCGAGCCAAGCGCTCGCGCCGGCCAGGGCGCTGAAGCCATTGTCGCCACCGGCGCACGAGCCGGTGAAAAGGGCCGTCAGGAGGTCGCCGGTCCCGGACGGTGCTTTTGGCCGAAGAGGCGCTGAGGTGAATTTTGCGCCCTGGCTGTTGACGAGCAGGGTGGCAAGGCGGTGGTCGGGAGCCGTGATCGATGTGGCGAGGACCGTGGCGGGCGCGAGCGACCGTGCGGCGGTGACGGCGGTTTCGATGGATATGATGGGCTGGTCTGACAACCATGCGAGTTCGAAGGCGTTGGGTGTTGTGATATCGGCGTGCGGGAGCAGGTCGTGGCGGATGGCGCTGGCCGTTTCGAGGGGCACATATAGTCCTCTTGGGTCATCGCCGAGGACGGGATCGCATACATAAATCACCGGCGGTGATTGGCGGCGGATGCGTTGGACGAGGCCCGATGCCCAAGCGACGTGGGACGGCGTTGGCAGATAGCCAGAAACGATCATATCGACCGAAGACAGCCAGCCATTGGCGTCGAGGGCAGTGGCCATCGTTTCGAGGGTGGCCGGGTCGACGGTTGTTCCAGCAACGTGCGAATAGCCCGCGTGGCTGGATAGGACGACGGTGGGAAGGGCGATCACGTCGTGGCCCTGTCGTTCGAAGGCGGGGATCATGGCCCGCAGGCCAACATGTCCGTGGGCCACCAGTGATGAAAGTGCGACGATTCGTGCCACGTGCTGGGTCCTCCGCCGGAGCGCACGGTATTCGTCCAATAGCTGTTTGTGAACAGACGGGCGTTGGCGTATTGTTGCAGTGCACAATCAACGTTCGGACCGCACTTTGATGAAAACCAACATCCGACCTCGCCGCAGCGTGCTCTACATGCCCGGCGCCAACATCCGCGCGTTGGAAAAGGCCAAGGTCTTGCCGGCCGACGCGGTCATCCTCGATTTGGAAGATTCGGTGGCGCCGGAGGCCAAGATTGAGGCGCGGGAGCGGGTCTGCGCGGCGGTTCGTGAGGGCGGGTATGGGCGGCGCGAACTGGTTATCCGCACCAATGCGCTGGAGACGATTTGGGGAACGACGGATCTGCTCGCTGCCGCAGAGGCGGCGCCCGATGCGATTCTCATCCCGAAGGTGGCGCACCCCGGCGACATCATCAGTGCGGCGAAGATCCTGAAATCGGTCAATGCGCCGGAGCGGACGCGCATCTGGGCGATGATGGAGACGCCGCAGGCGATCCTGTATGCGCGTGAGATCGCGGCGGTCGCCATGGACCCCGAAAACCGGCTGGAATGTTTTGTGCTGGGGACCAACGATCTCCTGAAGGAATCGCGGGCGCGGGCGCTCGATAACCGGTTTGCCATCGTGCCGTGGCTGGCGCTGACCGTTGTGGCGGCGCGGGCGTTCGGGCTCGATATCATCGATGGCGTTTACAACGACTTCAAAGATGAAGAGGGATTCCGCAAAGAATGCGAGCATGGGCGGACGCTCGGCATGGATGGCAAGACGCTGATCCATCCTTCGCAGGTTGGGCCGTGCAACGACGTCTTTTCGCCAACGGATGATGAGGTCGAGTGGTCGCGCAAGATCATCGATGCCTTCTCGCAGCCGGCCAATTCGCAGAAGGGCGTCATCACGGTCGAGGGTAAGATGGTGGAACGGTTGCATCTTGTGATGGCGCGGCGGACGGCGGCCATTGCGCATGCCGTGCGCGAGATCGACGACTGGTTCTGAGAGGTTTTGCGATGCTGCGACGCTTGCGCGCGGCGGGCAGGGGCTTTCCAGACGGGATTGGTGATAGACAGCCCGCTCGGGAGGCTCTAATCGCGTCGATAAACCCTGATTTTCCGATCACTTTCTGACGTTCCGACTTGAGGGCGCGCGCCATGACGACGACGAAAACCAATGCCGGCAACTTTTTCGAAGACTATAAATTCGGGCAGATCCTGACCCATTCGACGCCGCGCACTGTCACGGACGGCGATGCGGCGGTTTACATGAGCCTCTTCGGGCCGCGTTTCGCCGTGACCTCCTCGGATCAGTTCGCCAAGGCGATCGGCTATTCGCGCGCCCCGCTCGATGACTTGCTGACGTTCCACATCGTTTTCGGCAAGACGGTGCCGGACATTTCTCTGAACGCGATTGCGAACCTCGGCTATGCGGGTGGGCGGTTTCTGAAGCCGGCCTATCCCGGCGACACGCTGTCGACGGTTTCGGAAGTGATCGGGCTGAAGGAGAACTCCAACAAAGAGACCGGTACGGTCTATGTGCGCTCGACGGGGCGTAACCAAAACGGCGAGGTCGTGCTGGAGTATGTGCGCTGGGTGATGGTGCGCAAGCGGGACCGGAACGCGCCCGTTGGCGAGGCGGTTGTGCCGAAGCTGCCGGACCGTATCGATCCCTCCGAATTGGGCTCGGCTGTGCCGGCGATCAATAGTGCTGCCTACGACTTGGCGTTGGCCGGCAGCCCTTACCGCTGGGGTGACTATGAGGTGGGCGAGAAGATCGATCATGTGGACGGCATGACGATTGAAGAAGCCGAGCACCAAATGGCGACGCGCCTCTATCAAAACACGGCGAAGGTGCATTTCAACCAACACACCGAGAGCAAAGGCCGGTTCGGTAAGCGGATCATCTATGGAGGCGTGGTGATATCGCTCGCCCGCGCGCTGTCGTTCAATGGCTTAAACAATGCCTTTCATTTGGCCGCGATTAACGGCGGGCGGCATGTGGCGCCGCTGTTTGCGGGTGACACCGTTTATGCCTGGTCTGAGATCCTGGAAAAGGCTGAAATTCCGGGGCGCACCGATGTTGGTGCGCTGCGGATCCGGTTGGTGGCGGTGAAAAATCAGGACTGCGCGGCTTTCCCGCTGAAGACGGAGAGCGGTGGCTATGCGGACGGTGTGATCCTTGATTTTGATGCCTGGGTCGTGCTGCCCCGGTAAAACAGCTTCAGTTTAAGCACCCGCTTAAGTTGAGCCGGAGGTCGTCTTACCTTTGGTTAGCTGATTGTTGTCCTTTTATTGCTAAACAAATCCTCTGGAATCGTACGGTGCACTCCGTGGCCTGTTTTAGGGCGGCACGGCTGGTCCGAGACTCGCTTATCACTATACTGTCAGACTACGTCTCATTAGGAGGCGGCGGTCGCTGGGGAATCCAGACGTGACTTTGAAGGTCGCCGTTATTGGAGCTGGACTCGCGGGATTGTCTTGCGCGCGCGATTTGCGGCGGGCTGGCTTTTTCGTCGAGGTTTTCGAGCAAGAGCGGGTGATCGGCGGGCGGCTGTCCACCGCGCGGCTGGGCACGGACAGTTTCGACCACGGTGCGCAATATCTGACAGGGCGCTCTGCGAAGTTCCGCAATTTTCTCGATGAAGTGACGGCGCTTGGATATGCCGCCCGCTGGTATCCGCGGAGCCAGGTCAGTGGACCTGAAGGTGGCGGGCTGATGAACGCCTGGGTCGTTGGTACACCGGGCATGGCGTCGATCGTGCGGCCTTTGACGGAGAGTTTGCGCATCCAGACGTCGCGCCGGGTTCATACGTTGGAGCGTGTCGATAAGAGCTGGAAAATTTGGTTTGAAGACCAGACGTTCGTTGGTCCGTTTGCGGCTGTGGCGGTGTGTGTGCCGGCTCCCGAAGCGCGGCTACTGCTTGGCAGGGTCGGCGATATGACGCAGATCATGGAGCGTGTGCGCATGGTGCCGTGTTGGGCGCTGATGATCCAGTTCGACGAGCGCGTGCTGCCGGAGCAGGACGTTTTCTCGGATATGAGTGAGACGATCCGTTGGATTTCGCGCAACAACACGAAGCCAGGCCGAGGTGGCCGCGGAGAGACGATTGTGATCCATGCCTCGCCGGAGTGGAGCCGGCAGACCGAAGACGTCGATCCGGACGCGGTGGCGGATGAGCTGTGGAGCGAGGCGTCGCACGCCTTGGGTTTACCTCCGGTGCGGCCAAACCGGAAGTCGGCGTATCTTTGGCGGCATGGTCTCGTGGAGCAGTCGCTCGGGGAGACGTTTATTTACTCGCACGAGTATCACGTCGGGGCGGCTGGAGACTGGTGCCTGGGGCGGTTGGCCGAGCATGCGTTCGAGAGCGGGACCGGCCTCGCAAAGTCAATTATTAGTTCTCTTGAGTGACAGGGTTGAGTGCCGAGTTGCCTGAATATTCGATCCTTGCCGTTTTGCCGGGTCTTTAGACCTTAGGTGTGCGCCTCTCTGGCAAATTGCGGCGGCGGGCTGGGCGGGCTAGAAGGCGGGATATCCAAGGACCCGGGAGCCTTCATGTCCGAAGCACCGACGGGGCGCGCGGCTAAGATCGAACGCCCGCTGTCTCCGCATCTGCAGATCTACCGTCCGCTCATCAACATGGTGATGTCGATCTTGCATCGACTGACCGGCGTGGCGCTGTATTTCGGAACACTCGTTCTCGCTGTCTGGCTGATCGCCGCTGCATCGGGCCCCCAAGCGTTTCAAACCGTCAGTGGGTATCTGAACACATGGCCGGGTTGGATCGTGCTGGCCGGCTATACGTGGGCGTTGATCCATCATGCGCTGGGCGGCATCCGGCATTTCATTTGGGATTTCGGCGTCGGGTACGACCACGCCACCATTGATTTGCTGTCCTGGGGAACGGCGATCGCGTCCGTTCTGTTGACCGCGCTGGTGTGGTACTTCGCACTTGGCGCGATGGGGGGGTAGGGCCGATGTCACTGAGAACCCCTCTTAAGACTGTGCGCTATCTTGGTTCTGCCAAGGAGGGCGCTGACCACTTCTGGAAGCAACGCGTCACGGCGGTGTCTAACCTCGTCCTGTCGGTGATCGTGGTTGCGATCCTCGTCTCCTTGGCTGGCGCTGATCACGCCACGGTCGTTGCCGCGCTGAAGCGTCCTGAATTTGCGCTGCCACTGATCCTCTTGGTGCTTTCGGCGGTAATCCATATGCGGCTTGGGATGCAGGTCGTTATCGAGGACTATGTGCATGGGGAGGGGGCGAAGATCGCTCTTTTGATGCTCAACACATTTTTCGCCATCACCGTCGGCGCGGCCAGCATTCTGGCCGTCCTGAAACTTTATTTCGGAGCTTGAAAGCAGCATGGCTGGCAAGGCGAACGGGGCAGCGGGTCAGGCGTCTGTGAAGGGGCGTGCCTATCCGATCGTCGATCATACGTATGACGTGGTCGTTGTGGGCGCGGGCGGCGCGGGGTTGCGCGCGACGTTGGGATGCGCGGAAGCTGGCCTGAAGACGGCCTGCGTGACGAAGGTTTTTCCGACGCGCTCGCACACGGTCGCGGCGCAGGGCGGCATTGCTGCATCGCTGGCGAATATGGGGCCGGATAATTGGCGCTGGCACATGTACGACACCGTGAAGGGGTCTGATTGGCTCGGCGACCAGGACGCCATTGAGTATCTTTGCCGGAATGCGCCCGAGGCCGTTTACGAACTCGATCATTACGGTGTTCCGTTCAGCCGGACGGAAGAGGGCAAGATCTATCAGCGACCGTTCGGCGGGCATTACACGGAGTACGGTGACGGTCCGCCGGTGCAGCGCACGTGCGCGGCGGCCGACCGCACGGGTCATGCGATGCTGCACACGCTTTATGGGCAGTCGCTGCGCCACTCAGCTGAGTTCTTTATCGAGTATTTTGCGCTCGATCTGATCATGGACGACGAAGGCGCCTGCCGCGGCGTCATTGCCATGAATATGGAAGACGGCAGCATTCACCGCTTCCGGTCCAAGCGCACGATACTGGCGACGGGTGGTTATGGCCGCGCGTACTTCTCCGCGACGTCGGCGCATACGTGTACGGGCGACGGCAACGCGATGGTGTTGCGCGCCGGGCTGCCGCTGCAGGATATGGAGTTTGTGCAGTTTCACCCGACGGGTATTTACGGTGCGGGCGTGCTCATCACGGAAGGTGCGCGGGGCGAAGGCGGGTATCTGACCAATTCCAAGGGCGAGCGCTTCATGGAGCGCTATGCGCCGCACGCCAAGGATCTGGCGTCGCGTGACGTGGTCTCGCGCTCGATGACAATTGAAATCCTTGAGGGGCGTGGTGTTGGTCCGGACGGCGACCACATCTATTTGCATCTCGACCATCTCGATCCGAAGATCCTGGCCGAACGGCTGCCGGGCATCACGGAGAGTGCAAAGATTTTTGCCGGTGTCGATCTGCGCCGGCAACCCATCCCGGTCATTCCGACTGTCCATTATAATATGGGCGGTATCCCGACGAACTATCACGGTGAAGTGCTGACCTTGAAGGGCGGCAATCCCGATACCGTCGTGCCTGGACTGATGGCGATCGGCGAGGCGGCGTGCGTGTCGGTGCATGGGGCGAACCGGTTAGGATCGAATTCTCTCATCGATCTGGTGGTCTTCGGCCGGGCTGCGGCATTGAAGTGTGCTGACACGGTGGAGCGCCGAGCGGCGCAGCCGGAATTGCCGCGCGAGGCGACGGACAAGGCACTCGACCGCCTCGATCGCTACCGGAATGCCAACGGCAGCACGCCGACGGCGGCGCTGCGGCTCAAAATGCAGAAGACCATGCAGATCAATTGCGCTGTGTTCCGCGACGGGCCGGTGCTGGATGAGGGCGTGGCCAAAATCGCCGAGGTCTGGAAAGGCGTGGACGATATCCGCGTCACGGACCGCTCGCTGGTGTGGAATTCCGATCTGATCGAGACCCTCGAGTTCGACAACTTGATCTCGCAAGCGGCCGTGACGGTCGGGGGAGCGGCAAACCGAAAGGAAAGCCGCGGGGCGCATGCGCGCGAGGATTATCCCAAGCGCGATGACGTGCAGTGGATGAAGCACACGCTGGCCTTCGCGGATACTGCGACGCGGCAGGTGCGGCTCGACAGCCGGCCGGTGCATACGCGCACGCTCACGAACGAAATCAAGTACATCGAGCCCAAGGCTCGCGTGTATTGAGGCTGCCCTTTGGGGTCCTGGCGGTGCGTCGGGCATCAGCGTGGCGCTGGATAAAGCCGGATATGCTCCGGCCGTCCCGGGTGGCGGTGGCGCTCAGGCTGCGCTAAGGGATGGGTTGCGACCTGATACGCACCCTGGAGCGCGAGTGGCACTTCCGACCCGCAAAGGCAGCGACAAGGGCACAGAGCCCCCGACGGGTGATCAACCGCGCGAAACGGACAGCCGGATCGCACCTGACCCTTTTACTGCGGTTCTGCCTGCACTGGCGGCGTTGGGTGCCATTGCGTCGATTGCCGCGATCAATTGGACGGCGGAAGAGCGGACACCGGAGCGCTCGAAGGCCCGGCGGAAAGCTGCCACAGCGATCCGGGAGCTTGAGACGTGTTGTCTGGGGTTGACGGAGATCTTCCGGCGGTTTCAGCGCAATCCGAAGCTCTTTGCGGGAGAAGGCGCGCAAGGGTCATCGCCGTTGAAATTCGGCGTGCATGGCGCGCGCGTGGGTCCGGATGGGAGCCGGTTGTTCCATCAGTTGATGAACGATGTGGCCTCGATGCTCGTGCTGGCATCGCAGAATGCGTTCGACGTGATGTGTGCTGTCGAAGATGGCGAAGTGGATGCGCCGGAAACGCTGTATTTCGCTTTTGGTGAATGCCAGGAGCGGCTGAACAAGCTCATCCAGAACCGGGCGACGTTAAAGGTCGCAGTGGACGGGGGCGCGGAGATCGCCGAGCGCCTCACGCAGCTTGTGCGTGAGTTGAGAAAGTACCGGCCCGATTGAGGGTTTCGACGGAACTTTCGAAATTTTGACGTCGCGCCCAAATATGGGGGCAAAGAACCGCATCCAGCGACCGTTCGGCTGCGTTGACAGTGGGTGCTTAGGGCTCCAATCCTTGGGGCTTATTGGACTTTATTGCTCATCGCGAGGATCGACACCGGCCCATGGTGCAGCTGACGTTACCCAAGAACTCGAAGTTGACGACGGGCAAGACCTGGAATGCGCCGGAGGGCGACGGGACTTGGCGCGAGTTTCGCGTATATCGATGGACACCCGACGATGGGCAAAATCCGCACGTTGATACGTATTGGGTCAATCAGGACCAGTGCGGTCCGATGGTTCTGGACGCGCTGATCAAAATCAAAAACGAGATCGATCCGACGCTGACGTTCCGGCGCTCGTGCCGTGAAGGGATCTGTGGTTCGTGCTCGATGAACATCGATGGGACCAATTATCTCGCGTGCCTGAAAGGTATCGACGAGGTGAAGGGGCCGGTTGCGATCTATCCGCTGCCGCACATGAAGGTCGTGAAGGACCTTGTGCCGGATATGACCAATTTCTATGCGCAACTGCGCTCAATTGAGCCGTGGCTGAAAACCGATACGCCGACGCCGCCGAAGGAATGGAAGCAGTCGCGCGAAGACCGCGAGAAACTCGACGGTCTTTATGAGTGCATTCTGTGTGCGTGCTGCTCGACGTCGTGCCCAAGCTACTGGTGGAATTCGGACCGTTATTTGGGTCCGGCCGTTCTGTTGCAAGCCTATCGCTGGGTGATCGAGAGCCGGGACGAGGCAACGGGCGACCGGCTGGACAACCTGGAAGATCCGTTTCGCCTTTACCGCTGCCATACGATCATGAATTGCACCAAGGCGTGCCCGAAGGGCCTGTCGCCGGCCAAAGCGATCGCTGAGCTTAAGAAGCTGATGGTGCAGCGGCGGGTTTGAATTCAGCTGGACGGCCATATCTTGTCGGCGATGGCGGCGTTGAATTGCTGAATCAACTTAAATGAGTTGCGCATGCAGGCATGAAGAAGGCCGGTGGCGCATATCGCAGCCACCGGCCTTAAAGATTTCGGTCTGTTGGACCGGCCCTGCTCCCGATGCCCAATCGGGTTCAGAGCAAAGAAACGTCGGCTTTAGGCCGCGCGCTTCTTCTTTGCAGCCTTCTTGGCCGGCTTCTTCGCTGCCTTGGTGGCCTTCTTGGCCGGA
>LNFM01011229.1_pt1 | contig 12264 bp, 10 predicted proteins | sample 596031 | NCBI WGS metagenome assembly LNFM01 (sample SAMN04254537, study PRJNA301005) | activated carbon metagenome | isolation source: dual media filters at the Ann Arbor, Michigan drinking water treatment plant | place: USA: Ann Arbor | reverse complement strand
ACTGCACGGGCAGCGATCCGAACGCTCGGTACGGCTGCTCGAGCAGTTGGAGTTGGAACTCGAGGAACTCGTCACCACGGCGAGCGAGGATGAGCTTGCCGCACAGGCGGCGGCAGCGAAGACGCAGAACGTCCGTCCCTTCACGCGTAAGCGGCCGGTGCGCAAGCCTTGGCCGGACGATATCGAACACGAGCGCGTCGTCGTTGAAGCTCCAACGACCTGCGCCTGCTGCGGTGGACCGCGGCTGGCGAAGGTCGGCGAGGATGTGACCAAGACGCTGGAGGAGATTCCGCGCCGCTTCAAGGTCATCGAGACGGTGCGGGAGAAGTTCACCTGCCGCGATTGCGAGAAGATCAGCCAGCCGCCGGCACCGTTCCATGCCACGCCGCGAGGCTTCATTGGTCCTCAATTGCTGGCGACGATCCTGTTTGACAAGTTCGGCATGCATATCCCGCTCAATCGCCAGAGCGTGCGCTTTAAGGCCGAGAGGATCGATTTGCCGCTATCGACGCTGGCCGACCAGGTTGGTCACGGAACCTTCGCCGTTATGCCGCTGTTCCAGCTGATCGAGCGTCATGTACTCGCGGCCGAGCGCCTTCATGGCGATGACACCACCATCCGCATCCTGGCCAAAAGCAAGTGCACGACTGGCCGGATCTGGACCTATGTGCGGGATGATCAGCCGTTTGCTGGGCCTGCGCCGCCTGCGGCGATCTATTACGCCTCGGGCGACCGTCGCGGCGCGCACCCCCAGAAGCATCTGGCCGCCTTCGCCGGTATCCTGCAGGCGGACTGCTACAGCGGCTTCGAGCCGTTGTTCGATCCCCAAAAGAAAACGACGCCGATCATACCGGCGTTTTGCCTGGCCCATGCGCGGCGGGGCTTCTTCGAGCTGGCTGACATCGAAAAGAACGCTCGGGAAGGCAAGAAGGGTAAACCGGTCTCTCCGATCGCGCTGGAGGCGGTCAGGCGCCTCGACGCGCTGTTCGACATTGAGCGCGCCGTCAATGGCCTTAGCGCCGACGAGCGCCGCGCCGTGCGCCAGGAGAAGAGCAAGCCGCTTCTTGACGACATCCACTCCTGGCTGCTCCGCGAGCGCGAAACCCTCTCGCGTTCCTCCGAGGTCCTGAAGCCCATCAACTACATGCTCAGGCGCTGGGAGGGCTTCGCCCGCTTCCTCGACGACGGCAGGATCTGCTTGACCAACAATTGCGCTGAACGCGCACTGAGAGGCATCGCCTTGGGACGGCGCAACTGGACCTTCGCCGGCAGCCAGCGTGGCGCAGACCGTGCTGCCATCATGCTGACGATGATCACGACCTGTCGCCTCAACGACGTCGATCCCAAGGCCTGGCTCGCCGACGTCCTCGCCCGTATCGCCGATCTTCCCGTATCCCGTCTGCACGAGCTGCTGCCATGGGAATGGAAGCTCCTGCGCCAAGCCGACAACCCAACGATCAGCAAGCCGCCTGACCTTCACTCATCGCCATCATAGAACTCGCCGCGCCCGCGCGCATGCGTCAATCAGGCGGTCTTCGTCGTATGCGTACCTTAATCAGCGGGTCAGGTCATTTGCATGTCCGCTGCTGGCCCTGGCTGTGTGAAAACGCTGTGCTGCTGTTATAATTCTCTCGGTGATTCTGCGGGGGAATTGATGAAGCGCTTCGTTGAAGAGGCGGATCGTGGGCAATGGACGCTGTTGCCCGAATGCCTCGATGATTTCGTTGACGAGAGCAACCCTGTTCGCGTGATCGACGTGTTTGTCGATACGCTCGATTTGGCTGAGATGAGCTTTGAGGGGGTGGAGGCGGCCGCGACTGGTCGGCCGTCGTACCACCCCTCGGTTCCGGGTACTGAAAAGACGCAAGAAAGGCTTGCCGCGAGTCTCGCCTCCTCGGCGAAAATGAATGAATCTGCAATGGGAGGGCAGTTCATTTGCATTTTCACGACAACGGAGGAAGCGACACTCTCGCTCCCTCCGACTTGACTTGGTCAATTGCGTAACCATTGAATTTTATCATCAATCTCGCAAGCTTCCTTGAGCTAGGGTTCACTTGGCCACTGCTCAAAGCAGTCTCAAGGACGTGTCTGCGATATTCAAAGAATCGAATGCAATACTGATCCAGGTCCTTGCGTAGGCTTTCCGCAAGCTCCGTTCGCTCTATCTTGTCATCAGGCTCGAGAAACACGGCCTTTCCGTCCTTCAGGATACACGGCTTGATCTTCATGGGATCTGTCGGCCAAAGCTTCGATCTTACATAGTCGTTGGCTGCTAGTGCTGCGTATTCCTCATCGGCAATAAACTCTTTCATCAAGATCGTTTGATAAATTGCAGCGATGGGCGCATGAAACGAAAATCGAATGAATGGACTTTTGGGTCTCAGCACAGCCGTAAGGTCGTCGGCTCTCGTTCTGCCGTTGACCTCCTCCATGACGCGCGGGAATGGAAATCCCATTCTTGGCGCAAGTAGAAAATCTGACGATATGTTGAGGAACAGCAGGTTCCTAGCTAGGACCATGAACGAAGTAGGCAGATGGAAAAAAACTGAATCGCTGCCGCCGTATACGCGCAGGCCGTCGTGATCTGGGACCGGATAGACCAGAACACAGCGATCCTTGGCTCCGACCCTCTGATCTATGAGAATTTTGGATTGGGAATCGGCAAGTCCTTGTTGAGAATCATGTTGCCTATGAAAAGCCCGATCCTCACTTTGTCGAACCAATCAAGCAGATCGTCCCATTCGGCGGCTGTGAGGGGTTTGTTGTCCCATAGCTTGAGAAAGTAGCCCTTCGTCCGCCCCTCAAGGTCGGAGTAGCGCGTATTGCAAGCTTCGCAGGCCGGAAACTGGAACTGATCCGCCGAAAACACGCGTGCGGGCTTGTCCAATTCACTGAATTTTACGCCCAGATACCACGCTCGTTTGGGACCACCAGTGAGTTCAATCAACCATCTCGGAATTACATGTTCTTTGTTCTTCTCGGTTGGCGGATTGCCGCAAAAGATGCACCGCTTCTCGATCTGCAGTATTGAGGTTATCAATTTGGTCACGGCGGGGGCCCTTACGAGAGTTCTGCGTTTGGCCGCAAACCCGGTGGCCTGCGCGCCAACTTCTACAATCAAGACTTGATCAGAATCGCCGCAGCCACTCGCTTCATGTAATCCGGGTAGTTGCTGATGTACCATTTGTAGCGGCTGAGGCTGTAGCCTTCCTTGGCCCAACGTTCGGCGTTCCAGCCACAGCGGCACAGCTCCGAAATGCCGAAGATGAATTCCAGGGTGTCGGTGAAGAAAGGCGCCGGGGTGAACATGTCCTCCGTTGACATATTGACCGGGCTACCGTGAACGAAAAAGTTACGCGCCCGAACGCTGTGCGCAATGGCCTCCGGCATGTCCGGCAGCCGCGCAGCAAACGAGCGTGGACCTCTTTGTTGTATTCGTCGGAGATAATCCAAAAATGCCAGCGCAGGCCCTCGACGCGGTTGAACCGTGGGTCTTCCTCAACGGCGAGCGCGTAACCTTCGATTTGCATGAGGTGCTTTACTGATCGCTCCAGAGAGATCAGACCGCCGTGCATCGAGCTTGCTGCGACAGTGGTGTCGCGGTCGACCGGAGGGCGGGTGATTGAGCCAGCGCTTTCCTGTGAGCCCGCTTAGGGCCCACGTCCATATCGGCCTTTTGCTGGCGGATCACGCGCCTCAATACACTCGCTGCGCTCGCCAACCTTTGCCCGCAATGGCTCGTTCGCGATCTTCTTCCCCTGCCGCCAAGCGGCGGCATTCCTCGCGAGGCAACAAGATCGCTCAGCCCGCCATCCTCCGCTGATGCTGCGGGCCGGGGCTGCGGGCCGGTCGGTGCGGCGCTCAAAGATCGCCATCAAGGCCGCGATGGTCGCGGGCTTGGAAACAGCAACTGGAGATCACGATGGCCCAGATTGGCACCTTCACCCGCGCCGAAGATGGTTCGTACACCGGCACCATCAAAACACTTTCGCTCAACATCAAGGCGCGCTTCCTTCCGGCCGAACCTTCCGAGAACGAGAAGGCCCCGAACCTGCGCGTAATGGCTGGCAACGTCGAGATAGGCTCCGCGTGGCAGCGGACCTCCAAGGACAACACCGTGTATCACTCGGTCAAGCTCGACGACCCGTCCTTCCCGGCGCCGATTTACGCTAACCTCGTAACGGTCGATGAAGGTTACGCGCTGGTCTGGTCGCGCTGACGCCTTGCGGCACCTCGCTTCCCGCCAGGCGCCGCGGCTCTTCGGTTATGCGAGCGGTGAGCATGCTCTCGCTCGTAGGTCAATGCCGCCAAATAGTCAGCTTGAGCCCGCACGCGTCGTGTGAATGCCGGCGGCAAGGAGGAGGACCACCGCCATCGGATCGAGGACGGCGACAAGCGCCAGAGTGAGCCAACGGACCGGTCGCTCGAGGTCAGTAGCCGGAGCACCGGTCAGCTCAGCGAGATATCGCAGCGGCCCGACGTCCGCCTCGGCGCGCCGGCGCTGGGCGTCAATTTTGGCTTTCTCTATATTCAGGCTACCGAGGGCCCGTGCCTGGTGCTGGCGCTCCGCGACGATGTCGGCACGATCGCGACGTTTCTGGTCAGCGATCGTCATCGCGCCAACGGGTCGGCCAAGCCGTGTCGATTGGTCGATGGCGGCGTCGATCTGGGCGATACGCCGATCGAGGTCGGCGACAATCTGGCCCTGAACAGCCAGACGAGCGTCGATATCGGCGGTTCTGTCTGCAAGTGCCAGATCGACGGCCATCATATGTTCGAGGTGGGCGCGCGTGAGGAAACCGAACACCCCGACCGCGTTTAGCCCCATCAACACGCCGATCATGGTGACGAGAACCAGTCGCATCAGCGCCGGCGCCGAGTTCCAATGCTCGGTCAGCCACGCCGCTGCCACGAGCTTCCCGGCTTCCAGCGCGGCGCCCATAGTGATGACGGGCCAGAACGCGCCGGCGAAGATTGCGGTGAGGCCATCAATTGAAAAGGCCGCCGATACGCAAGCAAGCGCCAGCGCCACGATGAACGCGGCAAGCTTGACCGGCATCATGGAGCGCCGCGTGACCGTAGTCTCAGGCATGAGCGTGACGCTGCCTGCCTCTGCAACAGTCGGCGTAACATCGGTAACGGTCGATGTAACAGACGTAGTTGCGATGATCGCTTCGGCGTTACGACGAATCAAACCGGCCTTCTCCCACGCCTTCAACCGGCGTCCGGTCCGCATTCTGTTCCAGCCCCATCGGCGCCCGAGCTCCGCCGCACTGGCAGTCACGACTCCTTCCGGCTGGGAACGCAGCCAAGCCAAAGCTTCCATTTCATCGAATGGACGGGTCGGAATGGTTTCGGTCATGATTAGAAGCTGCTCCTCGCATATCGGCCGGCACGACCGTATGGGCGTCCTCGGCTGGCCGGTCCGGCGATGAGGCTGACCAGAGGCGGCTGCAGAATCGAACGCTATTGCGACCGGGACCACGACGGTTCTTCAGAACTGCCGCTGGTGCCCAACTCTCGGTACTGTCAAAAACGATCCTGAGCGGACCAATACGAAACGAGCGACGGCGGTGATGCGCCGGCGCTGAGTGCCGTGTCTTCAGGGCTCGGGGCTGCTACCGACGTCCAACATAGGTGCCACGTGGGACGCTTCAGCTGAATGGCCAAATTGCGCGCCATCGCACGCTGCAGCCTTCCGATAGAGTGCTGCGGCGCATGGTGATGACGCGGCTCCATCACGCCGGCCGTCGGCGAGTATCACCTTCGCGAGTTGCGGCGTTTTGCGAGCGATGAGACCGAACTGGACCCGCCAGCGGAAGAGCTGGCTGGTAGCGATGCCATGCGGCGGCAAACAGGCGCCATCCGCATCGCCAGGCCTTTCCTTCTCCTGCACCGTCGCCCGCTTTTGCTCGTCGATGAAGCGCTGACGCTTTGACCGCCCGTCCATTCCTTGCGGCGTCAAGCGATACGTGCAGCGCGCGCAATTAGCAGCGCTGCTTAATTGCGCCGGGCACTCCGATGAAGCAGGGAACGCCAGTCCGTTTCGTTGCCGTATTGTTCCAGGCGATCGCGTCAAATGCGCAGCGAATGCGGTGAGAGTCCAGCGCTACGGCATGCTCGGCAAGTCCCATTCCGATGAAGTTCATCGCTTCGACATGCATGCCCCAGAACGCCTGAAGAGCAATCGGACCGCTGTCCGTGCGCACGCCGTGCGATTGCGCGGAGGCCGCCTTTTGGCGCTTCAACGGCTTTTTCTTCTGCTGCCATTTCAAGGCTTTTTGACGCAAATTTCGCAGATGTTCTACACGTTTTGGCGCGCCCACGGCATCAAACTCGCCGTCGAAAGATCGTATTATCCGACAGCAGGTCTCCGCTTCCAGCATGCCTCGGTACAGGCCGCGACATGGTTAGACCAAAACGGGTTGTCAGCTTTAGCCCACGAACGGTGTGATGCCATCGGAGATTCTACAGTGCAGCAGGAGAACACGAGAACCCGAAATGGAACGAGAACACATCTTCGAAGGGACGTGCAGGATTCGGACGGTCACGCCGGCGAGACGGCGAGGGAGTGATGGCAAGATAAAGCGAGATTCCTCGCTGCCGGAACTTCGTTCCTAAGTTTTTGTCTGCACATTGGTTTTGCGCGGCGAGGTCTTGACGTTGGGAGGTGCGGCGGCGGCGCTTCGGATGCGATCTTCCTTGTTTTCAACGGTCCAGGCGCCATCGCCCGCAATGTGCGGGGAAGAAGAGACTGCACCGCGCACGCTGATGCAAGTGCTTCCACGCTATTCTACGACGAGCGCATTTCTCTGTTGCCGGCTCCGTTTTGACTTCCAATCGTCGTCTCATGGCACGCGACGAAGACGACTTCCGCATCCGTCCCGGCAAGGTCCGAGATCGTGGTGGCGGGCCGGGAGCTGCGCGTCGGATCGGCGGGATGCGTCGACGCCCGGCGAGCTTCCTTGGCGAGGTTCATCAAGCCATCCGTCGGGCGGGTGGCAACCCCGACCGTCCACTTGGAACCGGAAAGGGCGGCGGCCGTTTCAATGCGCGGGGCAGGGGCGCTGCGACAGCGCTGACGCTGAAGGGCCGGAGCGCGTGGAGCCGGGACGGGAGCGGGGCGCGCACCCGGGCGCGACGGGTGGCGGTGAAGGCTCGGGTGGTGAAGCTCAACCGGCAGCGCGGAGCCGCCCGTGGACGGCAGTTTGTCAGCGCCAAGGCGGTGGATGCGCACCTGCGCTATCTCGAACGGGATGGCGTGACGAAGGATGGCGAGAAGGGGCAGGTCTATTCGGCTGAGCGCGACGTGGAAGATGGCCATGCTTTCCTGGAGCGGGGACGCGATGACCGCCATCAGTTTCGCTTCATCGTCTCGGCCGAGAACGGCGCGGAACTGTCCGACCCGCGCCAGACCACCCGCGATCTGATGAAGCAGATGGAAACCGACCTCGGGACGAAGCTCGACTGGATCGCGGTCGATCATCACAACACCGGCCACCCTCATACCCACGTCCTCGTTCGGGGCATCACCGACGACGGCAAGACCCTCAACATCGCCGGCGACTACATCGCCTACGGGATTCGCGAGCGCGCTAGCGAGATCGTGACGCTGGAGCTGGGCCGGCAGTCCGAGCTGGAGGTAACGAAGCAGCTTGAGCGGGAGGTGGATGCCGATCGCTTCACCCGGCTCGACCGGATGCTGATCGCCGAGCAGCAGGGGAAGGAATTTTCCGATCTTCGTCCCGACCGTGACATGCGCGACACGTTCCGCCAGAACCGGGCGCTACTGATCGAGCGGGCGCGCAAGCTGGAGCGCATGGGGCTGGCGACTGAGGTCGAGACCGGCAAATGGATCGTATCGCCCAAGGCCGAGCCGGTGCTGCGGGAGCTTGGGGAGCGTGGCGACATTATCAAAATCATGCACCAGACGCTGGAGCGCGAACGGCTGGCAGAGGGTCGCCATCCCGCGCGCTACGTCCTGCACCGGCAGGACGCGACCGAGCGCATCGTGGGCCGGGTGCTCGACAAAGGACTTGGTGGTGACGAGATGGGCGAGCGGGTCCGGCTGGTGATCGACGGGGTAGACGGGCGCATGCATCACATCGAGATGGATGCCGCCCGCGCGGAGGAGGTCGGCCGAGGCATGATCGTCGCGGCCGGCTCTGCCCCTCCGGGGCCGCGCGCCGCGGACCGCAACATCCTGGATATCGCAGGTCAAGGAGGCGTCTATCGCCCGTCCGAGCATCTGGAGCGGGCGCGAGCCGCTATCGACCGCATCGGCGGCGATCCCGAGGCCTTCGTTCGCTCCCACGTCCGCCGGCTGGAGGCGCTGCGCCGGGCCGGCCATGCCGAGCGGATTGATGCGGATCACTGGCGCGTTCCGGCCGATCTCCCCGAGCGCGGTCAAGCCTACGATCTCGCGCGGGACCGCGCGAACATCCGAGTCAGCGTCCTGTCTCCCACCGGCCTTGACCAGCAGATCGGCCATGACGGAGCGACCTGGCTCGACCGGGAACTGGTGTCGCGCCAACGCATCGCGCTCGCTGGCGAGGGGTTCGGCCAAGAGGTGATGGCGGCAACCGCGGCATCGGCCGTGCCCCAGGGCATGATCGGCACCGATGAGGTCGAGTTCTTTACAACCTTGACAAGGATTTCAGCCAGGCAAACGACCTCGCATCCTCGCAGCCGCAAAAACTCGCAACCATGAAGGCGCTCTTTGACGGCGAGGCGAAGAGAAACAATGTTTATCCGCTGGATGACATTGGAGAAGCGCAAACAAGCGCTCGTAGCCAAGGGCTACGTCAACTATCTCGGCAACGGTCACGTTCGCGCGCCTCGGGATCTGATCCAGCGGCTTGAGACCGTCGACATCGAACGAGCCGGCAAGGCGCTTGCCGTGGAACGCGGTTTGCCATGGCGGCCCGTGGTTCCCGGCCACAATGTCACCGGCCAGCTCGTTGGCTCCGCCCAACTATCCAGCGGCCGGTTCGCGATGATCGAGAGCTTCAGTGGTGATGGTGGCCTCGGCTTCAGCCTCGTGCCGTGGCAGCCCGTGCTCGACAAGCGTATCGGGCAATACATCTCGGGCATCGCCATGCCAAGCGGTGAAGTTGACTGGTCATTTGCACGGTCGCGAAGATTGGGGCTGTGAAGGTGGCAAGTGTCCCACCTGCTTGTCGCCATGGGGCCGGACCAGCGCCATCCCGTCAAGGCTGGCGCATTCCGCGCCCCCGCTTCGCGGCTTGCGGCCTTGACCGGCTGTCGCCGGCCCGGCGGGGCTTTCCAGGCAGGTAAGGCTTAGTGGGAGCGCAATGCTTCACTTGCCGAGGCGGAATCTTGGAACACCTGTGTTCTGTTCGCCGGCGAATTCGTGTTCAAATCCGCCGCAGTCAATGAGTGCAGACGAGCGATACGTTCCAGCTATGAATCGTAATCGCCGCCGATAGTGCGCCAGCCTTCCGATATTCTTGGTGAGTTTGTGGTGAGTTTTACTTCCACTCTCATCAGGCCGCTATGGCTAAGGCATTGATGTTTTGGCGCGCCCGGGAGGATGAAGATGGGCACTCGATTACAGCCGCTATCTAATTTTAGCTAGTTTAGGCTTCTTGGCTTTCTTTTTCTTGGTGCTCCCCGACTTCTTTTTCTTGGCTCCGGTGGGATTCTTTTTCTTAGCTTTGGCCAGTTTAATGGCTGCACGAGCCCCCAGTTCGCTCATCGGAAATTCCTTACACTCGCCAACCGAATGGCAGCCGAACAAGAAATCATCCCCGTACCATCTGCCCTCCTTTGCTATGGCATCAAGGGCAAAGCGGAACGTGAGCTGCGCTGAAACATCGTTCCAGTCGTCTGGCACGAGATGGAGTGCTGACAGCCAATCATAAACGTAACGACACTCATCGAAGGCCAGAACATCCGTAAACATCGTAGTTGATTTGCCTTCGGCCACATACGTGAACCGCTTGGCCTCACGAATGTTGCAGTGCGCCGGGTATGCTAGTTGCGCGAATGCGGGATAAAGACCTATCTCGTCAGTAGGTACATCGCAAAGAAACGGCATTCGTTCTCGATATGGGTATTCGGAAATCTGCTGCATTGCATCAGACCTGAACGACGCATCGTGCCTCCATGCGTAGTATGCTGCTACAACGTCGGGCGCAGTCTTCTTACTCGTCGGAGTGCCGTAAATCTGAGTAATCCAGCTCTCTAGAAATTTCTTGAGAGTAGGTGGAAGCGGATCAAAGTCGGAATCTATCTCATAGCAGCCGCAGGCTGCTAAGGTCCAAATCAGCGAGAATAAAGATGAATCAACAATCGCATCTCCATCGGGATCGATGTTACCAATTTCACCGAACGCTGGTTGATCACCCTCGAAGGGCTCGTCCGAAACAATCGCACGGACCGTTTCATCCGTGGCTTTATCGTCCAAGCCAGCAAAATTAGTTTTCTCGGAATCGCATTCCGCAGCAATTTCCTCATCTTCCTCATCGCCTTCTCCGAGGACGTCCGGCGCGAAACGCACCAGACGGTGACCTCTTGCGACTGCGGCAGAATAATCACCCTTCAGCAAGAGTTTCAGCAGCTTTGAATCGGACAATCGAGTCCAGGGCGCGATTAGCGCGGCGATGTCATAGAGGTGACGTGTTATGAAGGACCCGTAGTAGTGGTCAAAATTCGCGCAAACTTCATGATAGAAGGATTCGCTTGGGTCTTTATTGTTGCGAAGAATGAAGCCAGAAGCCCGGGCGTCGTCTGTCATCCCCCCGCCAGGTGAATCTCGAAAGCTTTTGGGATAGAGATAAGATGCGATCAGATGGGCGTATGGCTCAATCTTTTCGTCGGTGGATATGTCCGGTTTTGCGAAGTTTGTGATAAGAACGCCAAGCGGCGCTAGCGCAGAATGGCGAAACAGGTTCACGAGAAGCCTTGCGGTTTTCTGATCGCGGCTTGGCAGCGGCCCACAGGCATCGATGTAGATGACATCGAAACGGCGTGGAGTGTCTGTGAAATAGTCCTCGATGCTGACCGGGACCAACTTTACGCCCCGCAAGCCTGACTTTTTGATATCCCCCAGACCGCTAGCAAAAGCCCCCTTCTCGATTTCGAATGCCCAAATGTTTTCGGGTCGCACTCCGCACTTCAAAAAAACTGCCAGATCGTTCGATGGCTCGGGACCAGCTAGGTAAGCAACAGTAATTTCCGAAGGCTTTTTTTCGCCAATGACCTGTTCTCTAAATTCTCGCCAAGAACTGACATCCGACGCTTCGCAAGCTAGAGCTGCGTCCCGATCGCCAGGCCAGTCTCTCTTTAGCAAATAGGAGCGAATACGCTCAACATGATCGGCAGAGACGACGGCGGCGTGCGTTCGGCGCGCCGTCACCAAGTCTATCGCATGGGTTATAGCATTTTGCCGCGCAATAGCTTTGGTCGGCTGACGGTATGTTTCATTGGTGTCCGTCATGAAATCAGCTTTGCGCGGCTTTCAGGACCGCTTCCAGCTGGGACACCAGTTTAGTTCGGGCCTGTTTTGACAGTTTATCTAGATTGATCTGCTTCCATTTTACTGCAGGCAGCTCAGCTGCCCCGTCTACCGCCAGCAGCGCCCAGTCCGGCTCGCCGCGCTTAAATCCGATCAGGAAGTCTCGATGATCTTTGGGCATTTGGCCGGCAATCTCGGCTATTAGGTCTTCCCGCGCTTTAAGCAGTTCATCGAGGGCGATTGGCTCCGCGGTCATCCCCTCGAATCCTTGTTCAAACTCCTTCTTGATGTCCTTGCGGCGAGGAACAACCACCTCGGAAATCGGCCGATCATGACTGATCAGGTAGACGATGAAAGCGCGGCGCAAATCGTCGCTGATGCCCTCGTTCGCCAGCAAATCGCGCACATCGAAGAGGTCGCGTGGATGTTGCCGGTCCAGTGCCGCAACGATCTTCCCGGCGTACAGATCGGAAAACGAGACGACTTGCGTCTCAGCAAACCCGAAATCCTCTTCGACCTTCGGTGATACCGCCATTAGCTCGGGCTCGAACACGCAACCGCGAAGGACCGGGGTCACTTCGATCTTGATCTGCGCATCACCTCTCTGAACAGTCAGCTTTGTGACGATACCCTCAGCTCTGTTCACGACCTCATTCACTTTCGCATCTCGGAGGCCGTCCTTTATTGCCTTGGCTATTCCTTTCATTGCCGCGTCTATGGCGGACAGGGATTCTGGCCGGGGAGCGACCGGCAGGTACGTCAGATCGATATCGACGGAAAGCCGA
>LNFM01011228.1_pt1 | contig 12266 bp, 4 predicted proteins | sample 596031 | NCBI WGS metagenome assembly LNFM01 (sample SAMN04254537, study PRJNA301005) | activated carbon metagenome | isolation source: dual media filters at the Ann Arbor, Michigan drinking water treatment plant | place: USA: Ann Arbor | reverse complement strand
ACTGTCGTTGATGGTGTCTTACGATGTCGTCGCGCTGCTTGCAGAACACTTCGGGCCCGACAAGATTCCTGGTTCCAGCTTCAAGATTTTCACGACCACCAAAATCTTCGTGGTGGTGATTCTGTTCGGCGCCGGCACGGACTTTTGTTTGTTTCTCATCGCCCGATTGCGGGAAGAACTGGCAGCGGGGCATTCGCGCACGGAAGCGGCGGGCCTGGCACTGCAAAACGTAACCGGGGCCCTCGCCGGCAGCGCGTTTACCACGATCTTGGGCCTCTCGATGATGGCCTTCGCCCAGTACGGCAAGTTCGTCAGCAGCGGGCCGATTGTGGCGCTGTGTCTTTTTATCACGCTTATCGCTTGCCTCACCTTCACGCCGGCGCTGCTTCGAGCGCTCGGGCCCTTGGTCTTCTGGCCGTTCAGTAGGAAAGTCCTCACGCCGAGCGCGGTGAAGGCGGACGAAGACCCCACCGGCCTGTGGCACGCTATCAGCAATTGGGTCATCCGTCGGCCCGGCATGATCTTGCTGGTGAGCGCCTGGCTCGCGGCGCCGCTAATTTTCTACGGCACGAAAGTGCATGTGACGCACGACCTGATGGCGGACCTTGACCCGCAGCGGATGAGCGTCCAGGGCGCCGACATGATGCGGCAGTATTTCCAGAAGGGCGCCATCGCTCCGCTGACCGTGGTGGCCCAGCTTTCAGAGCAGAACCAGGGGCCGGAGGGAGCAGGCGATCTATTGAAGCCCGACGGCAAGTACACCGTCGGCTACTTGCACGCCATGCTGCATGAGCTCGACTTCGTGAAGGATGTCCGCAGCCTCTACTTGCCGGTGGGCGGCGATCCCAAGAACAAGCGGTGGGTGGGCGGCACGGCGATTCGCGAAGGCGCCATCTCGGGAAGTCCGCTCGCCAAGGATGCGTTCGTCTCGCATATCGCCCCGCACGCTGGTCGGGTAACCCAGCTCAGCGTGGTGCTCGACGCCGACCCGTTCGCCCAAGAGGCGCGCGACATGATGCCGCGCTTGCAGAAAGCGCTAGCCGACTTCGCCGCCAATCCCCCCGATCCCGCGTGGAAGGGCGCCCGCTTTGAACTCGCTGGGACCACCCCCGGCATGTTCGACCTCGAGCGCATCACCAACAGCGACCGCACGCGCATCCAAGTCCTCGTGCTCAGCGCGGTCTATTTGGTGCTGATCGTGCTGTTGCGGCGGCCGATCGATTGCACCTATCTCATTCTCACCGTGCTGTTGAGCTACTGGGCGACGATTGGCATCACGCAGATCTTCTTCGAATGGCTCTACGGCGATTCGTTCCACGGTCTCGACTGGAAGGTGCCGATCTTCTTGTTCGTGATCCTCATCGCCATCGGGCAGGACTACAACATCTACCTCGCCACGCGCGTCTACGAAGAGCAAGCCAAGCTCGGCAAAGTGAAGGGGCTTAAGCACGCGGTGGTGCAAACCGGCGGCATCATCACTAGTTGCGGCGTGATCATGGCCGGCACCTTCATCGCGATGGCCACCGGCACCCTGCGCAGCATGATCGAATTGGGCTTCTCACTCGCCCTCGGCGTGCTCCTCGATACATTCTTCGTCCGCTCAATCATCGTGCCGTGTTTCTATGCGATCCGCGCAAAGCATGAAGAACGCCGTGAAGCGGAAAGGCTTGAGCAGCCAGCCGGTGAAGGTTCTTCTGGAGAGAAGGGCCCGCATCATTCGCGGAAGTCGGCAGAGAGTTTGGCGGCGAATTAGCAGTAAGGTACCCGCGTCCGTAGCACGGGACCGCAGTCCCGTGCAGACTCATCGAGTCGTGCGTAACCAAAACACATGAGCTATCGAATTGAGCACGACGACTCTGCGATACGTGAATCGTTCGGACCCTACTACTTTCGAATCTACAAAGACGATCAACTCATCGCGAGATACTGGCACGACTACCGTGGCGATGACTACGGCATCGAGTTCTTGAAGGCAACGACTCAGAAGTGGCCGTTTCGCGTGATTTCTGATTTCATCGAGGGTGGCGGGCCGGAGCCACTGAAACTCACCCAGTGGGCGGTCGCGTATCTGGACGGGCTGGATACAGATGTAGCTTGACGCCAGTGGTACCCGACGGAAACAGCATCTTCAGCGCTGGCCATACCACCAGAAGCAAACCGTAATCACCACCGCCCCCAGCAGATTGATCGCCAGCCCGTGCTTCGCCATTTGCCCTACGGTTACGCGGCCGCTGCCGAAGACGATGGCGTTCGGCGCCGTGCCCACCGGCATCATGAAGCCGTAGCTGGCAGCGATTGCGGCGGGGGCCATCAGGGTGAGCGGGTCGATGTTTGCCCCCTTCGCGGCGGCGGCCATGATCGGCATCAGCAGCGTGGCGAGCGCCGTGTTGCTGGTGAACTCGGTGAGAAAAATCACCGTCACGCACACCAGGCCAATCAGCGCCAGCGGCGGCAAAGCGGTCAGGCCCGAGACGCTTTCGGCGATCAGCAGACTCAGCTTCGATTTTTCAAACGCGTCGGCAATCACCAGCCCGCCGCTGAATAAAATCAGCACGCCCCACGGAATCCCTTCGGCCGCTTTCCAATCGAGTAGTTTCCCGCCGCGGCCGTTCGGCAGCAAACACATCGCCACCACTGCCAACAGCGCCACGCTGGCGTCGGTCGCGTTGGGTAGCCCGAGCCATGTGCTCCACCCGCCCCACGGTTCAGCGCGGGTGACCCACAACAGCGCGGTGATCGCGAAGCCGGCGAAAGTGCGAATCTCTTCCGGCCGCCACGGACCTGTTGATTCCAAATGGAGGTCCAATTTCTTTGGCAATCCTCGGCTCAGCACCAGTGCGGCGAGCGGCGTCATGATGACGACAATCGGCAGCGTCCAACTCATGAAGGTGAGAAACGAAATTTCCTTGCCGGTGGCCGACGTGTACTCTTGCATGAAGATGAGATTCGGCGGTTTACCGACCGGCGTGCCGATACCGCCGATGCTCGCCGCGTACGCGACCCCCAGCAGCACCGCGGCGGCGAGACGCTTATCACTGACCTTTTCGACGGCCGCCACTGCGATCGGCAGCATCATCAGTGTGGTCGCCGCGTTGGAAATCCACATGCTCAGCGCCGCCCCAGCGACCATGAACCCCAGGATCAGCCGAAAGCTCGAGCGGGCGCCGATAAGATTCACCATCCCCAGCGCCAGCCGCCGATGGGCGCCGCTCTTCTCGAGCGCGGTCGACAGCATCGCCCCACCCATGAGGAGCAAAATCATCGGCTCGCCATACGCGGCGCCAACGTCCCGAGCGGTGAGGACGCCAACCATGGGAAAGATGGCGATTGGCAGCAGCGACGTGACCGGAATCGGAATCGGCTCGGTCATCCACCACACGGCGCACAGCATCGCAACCGCTGCGGTCCAGATGGCGTCGGGGCCGAGACCCGTGCGCTGGACGACGAGCGCAATCGCCGCTGCGAGCAGCGGTCCGGCGACGAGTCCGATTCGCGCTGGCCAAGACATTCCGCGTAACGATTCCTGCGAATGAACGAAAAGTTTCCGTACTGGCAGGATAACAGCATTCGTCACGGTCGGCGACTACCGAAGTTGCCGCAACCGCCGCGAAAGCCCGCGGGCTTCAAGTTCCCCGAACAGCGCAAATACCTCGTCCCGCGCTGCCGCGATGGAAAGCGACGTTTTCGTCGGCGCCATTTCCGCGGGTTCGACAAAGCAAATCCGTGCCGGCGGCTCGTAGGTGGAGGAGTTTGCACGGGTTAAGAGCTCCCGTCTCGACCGCAACGACGATTCGGTGTGGCTGTTCGCTAAATTTGGCTCGTTCGCCGGCGATTCAATAGCTGAGACTGCTGCCGTGGCGACGGCGATCACCGCTCCGCTCGGAATCGAAGTGGTGATTCGTAAGACGTAAGCTCCAACAAAATTATCGAAGCCGCGCACTTCAGCGTAGTATGGCCCGAATGTGGTGGGAACGAAACTCGCGCTGCCAGTTCCCCCATCCGCATCGTTGACCAATACAGTGATGCCGTTGGCATCGCGGACTCTGAGAATACTCCCAACGAGCGTAGCGAGTGAAACTGTTAGATTATACCGCAATCCGACCGTGGTGTTGAAACTGAACCAATCGCTGTCGGCTGAATTGATAACATTCCCAAGAATATCTAACCCCGTTGTGACGGGACTTGCCGTCGTTGCCGTGTAGCCGTGATCATCACGCTGAACGGCAAAGCTGTAGGTTCCCATCGAATCAAACGGGCTCGTGACTTGATAAAAGTAAGGTCCGGTCGTAGGGGGCGCGAAGAAGTTGACGGCATTGGCTCCGTCGATGTCGGCGGCGATGATGGTCATCCCGTCCGGTTCGAGAACGCGCAGCGCTGTGCTACCGACTGTCCCCCGCAAGAGCGTGGCGTTGTATTCGTAACCAACCTCCGTTATCACGCGAAACAAATCGATATCGGCGGGCGATGAGATTGTTCCGTTCGCCGCGTTATTGGTTGCGGTGGTGGGCACAAAACCATGATCATCGCGACTGACCAAAAGAGAATAGGTCCCCGTGGCGCTGGAGAAGCCCGCGACCTCGGCATAGTAGGGTCCAGTCCTTGACGCCGAGAAATTCACCACGGCCGCGCCGCCATTGATGTCACTGGCGAGCAAGGTCGTCCCATTGATGTCGAAGAGGCGCAGGGCTCCACTCGTTAGCGAACTGAGCGAGAGGGCGACCTGATACTCATAGCCAGCGAGCGTGTCGAAGACGAACCAGTCGATGTCCGTTGCGGAACCTATTAACCCGGTCGCAGTTACTCCGACGGCCAGGGCAGTTGCAAGAACTGGCGAATCACCGTGATCGTCGCGCGCAGCGACTAGCGAGTAAGTTCCGAAACCTTCATTGAAACCCGCGACCTCGACGTAGTAAGTACCAGCGGTCACGGGGACGAAGTTCACCACGGCCGCGCCGCCATCAATGTCGCTGGCGAGCACAGTGACGCCATCGGAATCAACAAGTCGCAGCTTCGTTCCTGCAAGAGTTCCCGGCGTGAGTGTGAACCGGTATTCGAAGTTCGGGAGGGCGCTGAACCGAAACCAATCGAGATCCGTTGTGGTCGAAATGACGCCGCTGGTGGTGCTCGGGACTGACAAGTCGGTCGCGAGACTTGTCGAGTCGCCGTGATCATCGCGAGATAGCACGAGGGAGTACGTTCCGAGCTCGCCGGCGAAGCCCGTCACTTCCGCAAAATAAGGGCCGATGGTCGAAGGAGTGAAGTTCACGTCAGCCATTCCGCCATCGATGTCACTAGCGAGAAGAGTGGCGCCGTCAGCATCGTAGACTCGTAACCTCCCGCCGCTGAGCCAGCCCAGCGTGAGCACCAAACGATGCTCAAGCCCAATCAAACCATTGAAGCGGAACCAATCGGCATCGGTTGCGGAGTCGACAAGGCCGGTGGTGGTGCTCGGAATGGCAATCGTTGTGGCGCTGGTCGAATTGTTGCCGTGATCCTCGCGTGTGAGTGACAGCGAGTAGCTACCGGTGGATCCGGCAAAGCCGGTCACTTCGGCGAAGTAGGGGCCTGTTGTCGGGGGCGTAAAGCTAACGCTCCCAAGGCCACCGTCAACATCGCTGGCGAGCAGCGTGGTCCCGTTGGCATCGTAGATTTGCAGAACGGCGCCAGAGAGCGAACCTAGCGCCGCAAACAAGCGGTGTTCGACACCGACGGCGGTGTTGAACCGAAACCAATCGCGGTCGCTCGAAGTGGCGATGATGCCCGTGGTGACGCCGGTAAGCGTGATTGGCGTCGCCGCTAATGATGAGTCGCCGTGGTCATCGATCGAGATGGTGTAGCTTCCCGTGGCGCCGGAGAAGCCGGTCACTTCGGCGTAGAAGACGCCCGTCGTGGTGGGACTGTGGAGAACGTGGCCGAAAGCGCCGTTCGTATCGGTGGCCACCGTGCCGCCACTACTGTTGCGGAGCACCACCGACACGCCGGAGATTGTGCCTGGCGAGACGGTGACCGAGATGGGTGATCCCGCAGTCAGCGGAAAGGCAAAGTAGTCGATGTCGGTAGAGCTGCCGATCTCGCCAGCCGAAGCGCCGGGATTAAGAATGCTGGTGGCAGTCGAGGTCGAATCGCCGTGGTCGTCAACGGCAATCGTCAACGAGTAACTCCCCGATGCGCCGGAGAAACCAGCAACTTCCACATACAATGTTCCGACAGAACTCGGCGTGTAGACGAGCTGCGCGGCGTCGCCATCAAGATCACTTACTATCGCCGTCACGCCGTTGGCCGAGATCAGCCGGAGGGTTCCACTTGTGAGTGTTCCCAGCGCGAGGGTAAGCCGGTGGGCGCGTCCTGCGGCCGCGGTAAAGCGGAAGAGATCCAGATCCGCGTTGAGATCAATCGCGCCGGTGATTGTCGAGGGAGTGAGCAAGCCGACGGCCGTGGATGCGGAGTCGCCGGCGTCGTCTCGCGACACAGTGACCGAGTAGGTTCCCGTAAATGATGCTGTGCCCGTCACGCGCGCAAAGTACGGGCCGGTTGTCGTGGGGATAAAGTTGACGAGCGCGTTGCCGCCATCGGTATCGCTCGCAACCGTCACGGAACCACTTTGATCGTAAACCAGGAGACTAACTCCGCCAGAGAAGCCAGCTCTCGTCACCGCCAGCCGTTGCATTGTCCCCGCGCTAACGTTAAAGCGGAACCAGTCCTGATCGGTGGTCGTGGTGATGTTTCCCGCGGTGGTGCTGGGAACATCGACAAGTCGCGCGAAGCCGGCCGATTCGCCAATGTCGTCGCGGGTGATTGATAAGTTGTACGTCCCGGTGAAGATGGAATAGGCCGAGACTTGCACAAAATACTGGCCGGTAGTGGTGGGAGTGAAGACAACAGCCGCGCTGGAACTATCAGTGCGGCTGGCCAAGAGCGTTACGCCATCGGCTGCGAAGACGCGCACGGTGCGAAAAGTGCTGACGTTGATCGAGTGTTCAACCCCGCCGACGGTGTTGAACCGGAACCAATCGACATCGGTCGTGGAAGTAATGCTCCCGCTCATCGATCCCGGGATCGTGAGTGCGGTCGCATAGGCAGCCAGCCCGCTATGATCGTCACGCGAGACCGACAGGGTGTAAGTTCCCAAGGCGCCAGAGAATCCGACTACTTCGCAGTAGTAGTCGCCGGTTGTCTGCGGGATGATTTCCAGTGTGGCGGAACCACCGTTCACATCACTCGCCATTAACGTGACGCCGTTGGTGTCGTAGACCCGTAGCGTCACTCCGGTGATCGTGCCAAGCGAGACCGTGATCCGCTGCTCGATACCAACCTGGGCTAAAACCTTGAACCAGTCAACATCCGTTGCGCTGCCGATGGTCCCGCCTACGGAAGGGGTTGAGCCGGGCACGATCACTTGAGTTGCGAGTCCAAAGACTTCGGCATGGTCGTCCAGCACAACCTGGAGCGAATAGCCGCCGGTGGCGCCGCCGAAGCCATCAACCATGGCGTAAAACGAGCCTGGTGCGGTGGGCGTGAATTCAACATACCCGGGACCACCATTCAGGTCGCTAGCCACCAGTGTCACGCCGTCTGAACCGAAGACGCGCAATGTGCCACTGCCGAGCGTACCAGGGGTTAACGAAAGACGATGCTGAAATCCAGCGACTGCTGAAATTTGAAACCAGTCGGCATCGGTACTGCTGAGGATATTTCCGGCCGTCGTGCCAGGTAATGTCAGTGGTGTCGCCAGCTCGAATCGCTCCGCATGATCGTCGCGCGCCGTCACAAGCGAATAAGAGCCCAGAGCGCCGTTTACTCCCTCGACCACCGCGTAGTAGACGCCGGCTGTTGGGGGAGTGAAGTTAATTCTGGCTGGCCCTCCATTGACATCGGCGTGGAGAATCGTCACGCCATCGGCGGCGTAGATTCGTAGCGCGGAATCGCTGAGAGTTCCCAAGCGAAGCGAGATTTGGTGTTCGAATCCTGGTGCGCCAATAAACTGAAACCAATCGCGATCATCAGCGCGGCTGACCAAGCCGTCAATCACACTTGCTTGGCCAATGAATGTTGCGCTGGCGGAAACGCCGGCGTGATCATCGATGAAGTTGCCAAAGTTGTCTCGCCACAATGTGTAGTCAGCCGAATCGACAATCTGATCGCCGTTATCATCGGCCTGAAGGCCAACGCCAGAAGATTCGCCAAAGTGAGCAACCCAAAACACATAGTCAGCCGCGTCGACGACCAAATCGTGATTGAAATCGCCCAGCAGAAGCGGAGGTTGGTCCGCAACCCATAACTCCTTTCCATACTCGGCGGTCTCGGTGGCGACAACGATTCGATCCGCAATCGAGAACAACGGCTTCAAAGGGCCGATTGCAGCGAGTGTCGATCCGGGCACAGCAACGGCGGTTCCCTGTTCGCTGCCATCACTGATCCACAATTCCTCTTGACCCGTCGGGCCCACAGCAGAGAAATAGAGCTTTCCATTGAGGTTAGCAAGGTACCGCGGGCTCGATCCCAAGTTTCCGGGACGAATGTCTTTAACTCGCACAGTCCCAGCATCCGTCCCATCGCTCTTCCAAAGCTCTGCGCCGCTGATTCCATCATTACCAGAGAAATAGATGACTCCTCCGACATTGACGAAAGTCAGAAAAGTGAAGCTGCCTCCTGACCCGGCGTTAATGTCCTTCACAAGTTGCGTGCCAAGATTGGTGCCGTCGCTTTTCCATAATTCGGTCCCGGTTGCTGAGCTATAGTTGAAGAAGAACAGCGTTCCCCCAACGTTCATGCCCCACGAAGGCGAGACGTCTTTAACAACCACGGTACCTGCTGTGGTGCCATCACTCTTCCAAAGGTTTCCGTCCCCTCCGCCAAAGAGTAGAACTCCGCCAACGTTCGTAAGTCCGCCAGCTCCATCGAACACACCCGCTCGAATTTCTTTCACCAGCGCGATATTGCCTCCGCCGATTTTGTAAGCCCACAACTCGTGCCCCGTGGCGCCGTCATCAGCTGTGAAGAATAGCGTCCCGTTAACGTTGGTAAGCTCTTTGGGGTAGCTGCTGAGACTTCCGTTTCGAATATCAATCACACGATAGGTACCAGCGGCTGTTCCATTGCTTCGCCACAACTCGATCCCCCTTGCCGCATCACCGGCGGAGAAGTAAAGCACCCCATTGACATTCGCCATCCCACGCTCAGGGGAAAACAGCGACATCGAACTCGGCAGACCTGGGTTGATGTCTTTCACCAGAACCGTTTGCGACTCCGTGCCGTCAGTCTTCCACAATTCAGTCCCATGAACTCCATCATTGGCGGTGAAGTATAAAACCCCGCCGACGTTGATTAGATTGCCCGGCCCGGATGAATCAATCCCGGGGAAAATGTCTTTGACGAGGGCTGTGCCTGCTGTCGTGCCATCAGTCTTCCAGAGCTCAACCCCGTGAACTTCGTCCTGTGCGGTAAAAAACTTGATTCCGCCGACTTCGACAAACTCCAGTGGAAACGAAGACGCCGCCCCCGGCGCAATATCCTTCACCAACTCGAAATCCCCCGCCAGCATCGTCCGCTCCTCCAGCCGCTCCACGCGCAGCTTCCGGCCGCGGCGGGGGTCGTTCTCATTCGGGCGGCGGTTCGAGGGGCGGCTCATCGGTCGGGGAGTTCGCGCGAGCGAACCGAGCGGGACGCAAAAGAATAGCGGCCCCCCTATTAGAGTTGCTCTTGGGGGTGAAAGCAACATTGTGCCGACATCGCGAATATCAGCCGCCACGCGCTAGCGTCCGGTCGTTCAATCTACGGTCTGTGCCAAAACCAACGACCGGAGCCAGTAAAGCCAAAACTGCCGCCTGCCGGCTGATGAGGGCGGTTTCAGCGTGGCGTCAAATCGCGCGCCTTCCGCACCAGCTCCAAAAACTCCGCGCGATAGCCGTGCTCATCTTGCTTCGCGCCGGGAGTGGCGAGCTCAATGACGGCGTTGTAGCTGGCGTCGCCTTTGTATTGGCTGTTACGCAGCAGCATTCCAAAACTTGCGACGGCGGCGGCGAATTGGAAGTCGGGCGTCGCTGATGCGAAACTGGCGCCGGTGTCGCGTAGCGGCCATTCGAGTTTTTGGCTCACATCGCCGGTCGGTTGCTTGTAACGCATTTTGAGCGTGAGTAGTTCATCGCTCATCTGCGTTGCAGTGGGTGCTACTTCTTCTTTCAGTTGGCCGGCCGGTTGTTGATACTTCAGCGCATCGACCGTGGCGGCGGGAACCGCTTGGCCGGCGGGGATGATTTCGTACAGCGCGGTGACTGTGTGGCCGGCGCCGATTTCGCCGGCGTCTTTCTCGTCATTATTAAAGTCTTGCGCGGCGAGGAGGCGGTTTTCGTAGCCGAGCAGCCGATAGCCGGCGACTTTGGCGGGGTTGAACTCGACTTGAATCTTCACATCCTTGGCGATGGTGACCAGCGTGCTCGACAGACCATCGACGAACACTTTCTTCGCTTCGCGTTCGGTGTCGATATAATAGTGCTCGCCGTTGCCGTTGTTGGCGATGGTTTGCATCATGGTGTCGTTGAGATTGCCGCGGCCGAAGCCGAGGACCGAGAGCGAAACCTTGGTCTCCTTCGCTTTCTGTTCGACCATCCGCTGCAAGTCCGCGGTGTTGGTGACGCCGACATTAAAATCGCCGTCGGTGCAGAGGATCACGCGGTTCACGCCGTTCGGAATGAAATGGTCTTCGGCAATTTGGTAGGCCAATTGAATACCGGCTCCGCCGGCGGTTGAGCCGCCCGCTTCGAGCTTTTCGAGGGCCGACAGAATCGTCTGTTGGTTGCTGCCGAGCGTGCTGTCCAGCACCAAACCTTCACTCGACGCGTAAACGACAATCGCCACGCGATCGTTTTCACCTAACTGCCGGGCAAGTTGCATCAGGCCATGCCGCACCAGCGGCAGCTTGTTCGGCTCGGCCATCGACCCGCTGACATCCACCAGGAACACGAGGTTCGAGAGGGGCCGCTTGTCGCGCTGCACGTCGCGCCCCTTCACGCCGATCCGCACCAACCGATGCGCCGGCGCCCACGGGCACGCGGCGACTTCCAAGTGCGAAGCGAATGGCGTCTGGTCATTAGGCGCGGGGCCTGCGTAATGGTAATCAAAATAGTTGATCAACTCTTCGAGCCGCACCGCATCCGGCGGCGGCAGTTGGCCGCTGGTGAGGAACTGGCGAACATTCGCGTAGCTGGCGGTATCGACATCAATCGAAAACGTGCTGAGTGCTTGTTCGCCACGGGTTTCGATGAACGCGTTTTCGGTGATGGCGGTGTACTTGTCGCCGTTGAGGCCGGCATCTCGGCCACGAAAGTCGAAGCCGCGATTCGTTGAAGGCCACTCTGCAGCTTGCAATCTACGGGACTCGCCGACAATCGATCCACCATTCCAACCCCACCGAGGCTGCGTTGCGGCGCCGCCTGCGAAGCGATCAGCGGGCTGATTACTTATGCTGCCGCCTGCAATTGGCATGCCTGCTGCATCGTAGGATTGCGAGATCGGATCACGAAAGTACATTTCGGTTACACCCGCTTGTTCCGCTTGCGGCGCAGTAGACGCAGGTACCGCAGCTCCAGCGCTATCGCTCAATTCTCCGGCAAGCAGTGGGGTGAGCCCGATGGCATTGTTTGTGGTCGTCGGTCTGCCGCCTGATGCAGGCGCAGCCGACTTAGCAGCTTCTTCAACATCAACGATGACATCAACAGCGTCCTCATTGTAGCGCTGCATGGGGACGCCGGCTTGGGGAACGGCTGCCTTCTCTTCTAGGACGCGTTCGCTTTCACGGGTAAGGGATTCGGCGAGTCGTTGAGGTGCTTTCTGTTCCCCCGGTTTAGAAGCGGTGATTGCAGGAGTGGCAATTTCTGATTTGGATTTGATTTCCGTTCGCGCTAAGCCGCGAGCGGCGGTGTCCTTTGCGACGAAGGCGTTGTTCACGGTGCCAGTAACGGTGAAAGCGCCGACCACTAGCGCGATGGAAGCGACAAGGGCATACAGTGCGCCACGACGGGTAGAATATTTCGTTTTCATGGAAGTTTTGGGGGTGAGTTGAGGAAAAGACTCCGCTGCGAGCGCAGCGGCGATCCGGGCGGACAAATCGGGCGGCGTTTGGCCGCCGACGATTTCGGTCAGAGCGAGATCGGCGAGACGATCTTCGTGGTCGGTGGGGTGGTTCATATCCGTGTAGGGTGGGTTATCCGCGGAGCGGTAACCCACCGAGAGTTGAGGTTTATTTTGGGGCGTGATGGGTTACCGCTAGC
>LNFM01003569.1_pt1 | contig 12268 bp, 10 predicted proteins | sample 596031 | NCBI WGS metagenome assembly LNFM01 (sample SAMN04254537, study PRJNA301005) | activated carbon metagenome | isolation source: dual media filters at the Ann Arbor, Michigan drinking water treatment plant | place: USA: Ann Arbor | reverse complement strand
TTCATCATCGGCCTTCGAGGACTGATCAATGGCGACGCACGATGCCTGGGCCTTGGTTTGCCGCCTGTTCGCGGGCGGCACGCCGGTGCTGCGTGCCACGCTGTCGCCACGCGAGGTATCTGCTTTGTCTGTGCTCGGCAAAACCGTCAGGCCAGCAGTGGTGGATCAGTCTTTTGTGCTCTGCCCCCACTGCCAGCAGCATCGGGCGCAGGTCTGGAGCGATGGACGGGGCGGTCGGATCTGTCGGTGCCCGGAGTGTGGTCAAGTGCCCGTCGAGGCAAGCGACGGTGCGGCGTTGGCCCTGGATGAAGACTGGCTGCGGCAGAAAATGCGCCTCGCCCTCGAAATCGAGAGCCGAGACGACATCGATGACTTGGGCGACGGTGCTTGGCGACTCGGTAACGCCCGCCGCTCTCCGGTTGTGCTGGCCCGAGATCTGACGAGAGTGCTGCATGAGCCGACCTTGCTGGATCGTGTTCGGGTGGCGGGAAGCAACATCCGGGTAATCACTCCCAAGCCCCGCACGACTCGTGGATCGCCCTTCGGCTCCGGTGTGGAATGGCTCGCGCTGGAAGAACGGTTCACGTTCTATGGCGGAGGGATCTCACTCATTGGCATGCCTTCGCCAGTTGCACAGCCGACAGTACAGGACCCTGCGACGCCGGTGCACGGTCCGTTTTCAGCCGATTTCAAATGGGCGACGCTGCCGGACATCCAAGTCACCCCGATCCGCCTTACTGACGGTCAGGCGAAGGTGCTGGGCGCGCTTTGGTCGTTCAAGGGCGAAGCCACGACGGCAGATCGGATCATGCAACGTGCGGGTCTGGATAGCGCCAAGCCAAGTGACCTGTTCAAGATCAAGGCGAAAGACAAAGGCAAGCCTGAGCCCCAGGCACAGCATGCGGCCTACGGTGCGCTCGTGGTCACGCAGCAACGCGCTGGCTTGTATTCCATGCCTTGCGCTGCGGCAGTGTTGGCGTAATGGACTGCTGCTCCAAGGCCGCCCGACAACGAATGGCAATGGCACGCGCGCAAATCATGGTTGCAAAAGCTCATGTGCGTGTGCCAAGGCGAAGAAGTTAGCGCCGATTTCGAGAGAAGAGAGGGCAGAACGGAGGGAAACCGGGGATGTTCCTGCCTGGCCATAGGACCCCGGTCGCACACGCAGAATGTGCGGGAGCCCCGCGTGTTATGCGGAAAGCACAAATGAAAACGCCCAACCGAGAACAGTTGGGCGCTGAATTTTGGTGGCCGGTCTCGGAATCGAACCAAGGACACGCGGATTTTCAATCCGCTGCTCTACCAACTGAGCTAACCGGCCAAAGAGGGGCGCATTATAGCAGCTCTTTGGCGAGTTAGACAGCTAATCTGTCTTTAACGTTGGCTGATCACCAGAAGGGCCGCCCATCAGACTGGGGGCCAGCCTGTTTGGTATGCAGGATCGTTACATGCTGTGATTGGCAGGAAGCTGTCAGACCAGCCATACGGCGATCGGGCCATACACCATGGTCACGTAAATCACGAGCAGCGTCAGCAGGATCAACACCAAGGGCTTATTAACCCTTTCCATGTCTGCCTTGGCAGGGTAGCCAGCCTCCTTGGTTGCCGCGGCAAGGGTCTTGCCGAACTCTTCAGTGCGTTTCTTCAGCTCATCCTTGGACATCCCCTTGCCCTCGAATGAATCGATCGTCACGCTGCCAATCTTGGCTGTTGCCATTGAGACGCGGCAAGCCTAAATCGAGAATCAGCAAGTCACAAGACTGGCCGAGCGAGGCCGTATCTGCATCCAGTCCATTAGTGACATGATCAAGGGCAAAACTAGGCTTGTGCAGTGATGTAGCAAGTGCATCGACAATAATGAGATCATCTTTTGCAAGCAGTATTCTCATGGTGCGACAAGAATACCAAGCCTCATGGGGGCTACCGCAACAAAATTACGGTTTCATTTGGACTTTGCGAGGTATCGTAAGCCTCCCGCAAGTGAAGCTTAATAAACTGTCGGTGCTGTTCTCCAATTCGGTTCTGGGGCAGATCGCCACTGCTAGGCTGATCGACCCTCGGGAGCAGGCAACCTGACCTGACGCCTGCTCCCGCCGCCTTTTTCCCCACCGATAACAGCCGGTCGCCACCTCTGCCAAGGCTGGCCTCCAAAGCAAAACACCCCGCCAAGGCGGGGTGTTTCTTTTGGTGAAGTCACAACTGCGCGGCAGGAGGGGTGGGTACGGGAGGGAAACCTAGGTTTCCCTTCTGTTCCAAACGTCCTGGAGGAAGTGTAATTGGCTACGCCAATTACATCATGCCACCCATGCCGCCCATACCGCCCATGCCACCCATATCCGGCATAGCAGGCTTTTCTTCCGGCAGTTCAGCGATCAGTGCATCGGTGGTCAGGATCAGACCAGCAACCGAAGCGGCGTTTTGCAGTGCCGAACGGGTCACCTTGGCCGGATCCAGCACGCCCAGTTCAACCAGGTCGCCGTAGGTGCCGTTGGCGGCGTTGTAACCGTAGTTACCCTTGCCTTCGAGGACCTTGTTCACCACGACCGATGGCTCATCGCCAGCGTTGGCAACGATCTGACGCAGCGGTTCTTCAACAGCGCGCAGAACGATCTTGATGCCAGCGTCTTGCTCAGGGTTGTCACCCTTCAGATCCTTGATCGCAGCACGGGCACGCAGCAGCGCCACGCCACCGCCAGGAACGATGCCTTCTTCAACAGCAGCGCGGGTAGCGTGCAGTGCGTCTTCCACGCGAGCCTTCTTTTCTTTCATTTCGACTTCGGTGGCAGCGCCGACCTTGATCACGGCAACGCCGCCGGCCAGCTTGGCCACGCGCTCTTGCAGCTTTTCCTTGTCGTAGTCGCTGGTCGCGGTATCAATCTGGGTGCGGATGTTGGCAACACGATCTTGAATGGCTTGTTCGGTACCAGCACCGTCGATGATGATGGTGTTTTCCTTGCCGATTTCAACGCGCTTGGCTTGGCCGAGGTCTTGCAGCGTCGCCTTTTCCAGGGTCAGACCCACTTCTTCAGCGATCACGGTGCCGCCGGTCAGAATGGCGATGTCTTCCAGCATAGCCTTGCGACGATCACCAAAGCCAGGGGCCTTAACGGCAACGGTCTTGAGGATGCCACGGATGTTGTTCACCACCAGGGTCGCCAGTGCTTCACCATCAACATCTTCAGCGATGATCAGCAGCGGACGGCCAGCCTTGGCGACTTGCTCAAGTACGGGCAGCAGGTCACGGATGTTGCTGATCTTCTTGTCGAAGAGCAGAACAAACGGGTTGTCTAGGGCAGCGATTTGCTTTTCTGGATTGTTGATGAAGTAAGGCGACAGGTAGCCGCGGTCGAATTGCATACCTTCGACGATGTCGAGTTCGTTTTCGAGGGACTTGCCTTCTTCAACGGTGATCACGCCTTCCTTACCGACCTTGTCCATTGCCTTGGCGATGATTTCGCCAACGTTTGCATCGGAGTTGGCGGAGATCGAACCGACTTGGGCGATTTCCTTGGAGGTGGTGGTCTTCTGGGCGCTCTTCTTGATTTCTTCGACGATAGCGATCACAGCCTTGTCGATGCCGCGCTTCAGATCGGTTGGGTTGAAACCGGCCGCGACGTACTTGAAGCCTTCGCGAACAATCGCTTGTGCCAGCACGGTAGCGGTGGTGGTGCCATCACCGGCATTGTCGTTGGTCTTGGAAGCGACTTCCTTAACCAGCTGAGCGCCCATGTTTTCGTACTTGTCCTTGAGCTCGATTTCCTTGGCCACGGACACACCGTCCTTGGTCACGGTCGGGGCGCCGTAAGAGCGCTCCAGCACAACGTTACGACCCTTAGGTTACGCCAACAACGATCTTGGCACGGGCATCATCACCAAACAGAACTTGTTTTGCAGCCATTTGAATCTCCTTAAATCTTCCAAACAATTTGGGGGCCGCACAGAGGCGGCGGAACCAAAGTCATCCCGTTAGGGATGAGGGAAAGTCGTCGTGCTTAGGCTTCAACCACGCCGACGATGTCTTCTTCACGCATAACCAGCAGCTCTTCGCCATCAACCTTGACGGTTTGACCAGCGTACTTACCGAACAGAACACGGTCGCCAGCCTTGATCGACATTGGGCGAACCTTGCCGTCTTCGAGAATGCGGCCGGTACCGACAGCGATGATGGTGCCTTGATCAGGCTTTTCGGCAGCGGAGTCAGGCAGGACAATGCCGGAAGCGGTCTTCAGTTCTTCTTCCAGACGCTTGACGATCACACGGTCGTGCAAAGGACGAATCTTCATTAATAACTCCTTGAAATATATGTAAATAGCGGCGTATGCCGTGATGCACTACAAAAGCTGCGTGGCGCATAGAGGCTGGCACAGAACTGTTACAGCAGTGTTATTAGCACTCCTCACCAACGAGTGCTAATAATAGTGCCGACATTGGTGCTTTTCAAGTGCCATAAGAAAAATTGTCGAACGCAATTTAACTTGCTAGGAATGCAATTCGGCCTGACATTCGATTTTGTTTGTTTTCAATCATATAGATACATCCGTGACGACACGCGCAGCCCATTAGACTAATTAAGCAGGCCTACAATTATTTTGGCTGACGTTGAAGGTAAGGGGCCGGCTGGAGGCGGCAGGCCGGAAGACTGTCCCGCTTGACCGCGGGGTTAGGCCGCACCCGCTGGAGCCTTGGCAGCCTGAATGCTCTGCAGCACCTCGGCCTTTGAGGTGGGCATCACTTGCCAGGCAATCTTTAACCACCGACCCACGGCGCGTAGATCGAAGCGCAACCGAGCAAGGAGATTGACCTTGGTATACGTGTGCAGATTGGAGTCCTTGACCACAAACGGCACTCTGATGAACACCTCTTGGTAGGCCGAGAACAGTGCGAGCAGCCACAGAAGAGGAATGGTAAGTACGCCGTACAGAATGGGAACAGCGAAGTCTCTGGCTAGATTCGGAGTGAACTGCTCCCAGCCAGCTTGATACGCTTGGTACAGCGAATAGGCGGCTACCAACAGGCCCACCAAGACAGCGAATGAAAGGAAGACCTTGTTTGCAGCACTGTGGCGAGGGTCTCGCTCCGACGTAGCAACAAGCAGTCCGAGAAGGACCATGAACGGGACGAACGCCAACTCAAGCAAGAGCGGGAAGCGATACAGATTGACAAAGAACTCGACCAGCATTGTCAGCGTGAGGACAGACCTCAGTTGGGCTTTCAGCGTCGTGGGCTGATCACGAAGCCTCAGAGCTTCGTTAACAAACGAGAAAAAGCCGATCACTACCCAAATGACTGTGATCTTGGCTTGGCTTGGCGTCCAAACGCCGAGCTTCCAGAGGCCGTATGTCGTTTTCAGAAGGCGATTGCACACATTTTCAAAAGTGCACTGCACTATGGCAAATAGGAGAAGCTTGCTCCACCTCTTGGGTTCGGGAATTGTCCAGTCAATGCCGTGAGAGTAGAATTACGACCTCCATCAACTGCGGAGTTCCCAAGTGGGCACTTGTTCGAGTAACAGTAGTCAGCCGGTTTTAAGCGCCGGCACCCTCTCGGCAAGATAACGCGCAGGTTCTCCCTGCCGCTGTCTCGCCGAACGCGAGAGGCGGCAACCCGTCGCAGCATCCGCTGCACGTCATTCGCCTCCCAGACGACTGATTGGCTGATCGCCCCAGGGTGATCGGCCACGAACATCGCTTGCCGTGTGCATCAACCAAGGTGCCACGCGATGAGCCGTGCACGCGACAGGGCTTCGCCTCGATCCAAGAGGAGAACGCTGTGCGTATGACCCGTTTCCGACACCCCGGCCGCTTCGGCGCGGCCTACCCGCCACTCCGCTCGGCGCTGCTGAGTGCCGCTTTGCTGGCAGGCAGCACCGCCCATGCGGCACGCCCCATGATTACCGACGACGCCCGCATCGTCGATGCCAAGGCGTGCCAGCTCGAAAGCTGGGTCAAGAAGAACCCGGACAGCACCGAATTCTGGGCGCTTCCGGCCTGCAATTTCACCGGCAATCTGGAGCTGACCTTGGGCGGAGCCTCCACCCGCGAAGCGGGCAGTGCCAAAACCACAGATGTCGTCATGCAGGGCAAGACCCTGTTCAAAGCCATGGACAGCAATGGCTGGGGCATTGGTTTGGCCGCCGGTACGGTTCGCCACCCGCAAGCGGATACCCGCGACTGGTATGCCTATGTGCCGACCAGCTTTTCCTTCCGCGACAATGCCATGGTCGTTCATACCAATGTGGGCTGGCTGCGCGAGGGGGAGACCCGGCGCAACCGTTTGACCTGGGGCCTGGGCACCGAAGCCCAGCTCACTGAACGCACCTGGCTGATCGCCGAGACCTTCGGTCAGAACCAGGGCAAGCCCTTTCATCAACTCGGTCTGCGTCACTGGCTGGTGCAGGATCGCATCCAGCTCGATGCGACTTACGGCAACCGCAACGGCGGCGGCGAACGATGGTTTTCCATCGGCCTGCGCCTGCTGTCGGTGCCGTTCCTGCCGTGATGCCATGACCATCACAAAACCTTAGCAAACTATGCCAGACCCTGAATATCGGCTGCCTGCCTGAGCACGCTTTCAACAGTGTGGATCGGGCAGGCCGCCCCGGAGAACAAGAATGAACTTCACACTGCTGAAAGAGCTGTTCGCAGGCTTCCTGCGTACCCGTCACCTCGCCAGACACTTCCGCCGCCTGGCGCTGCTGGACACCCTCGCGCAGACCGGCGTCAGCCGCGAAGTGCCGCCAGAGCTGACCCAGACCCTGGTCAGCGCCGCGACGGCCGCCCCCGCCACCTTGCTGCGGCAACTGGACAGCCACGCCGATGGCTTGTCCGAATCGCAGGCCGAGGCCGTTCGGACCCGCGTCGGCCTGAACGAGGTTGAGCACGAGAAGCCGCTGCCTTGGTGGACCCACCTGTGGCACTGCTACAAGAACCCGTTCAACCTGCTGCTGACGCTGCTGGCCGTCATCTCCTACCTTACCGAGGATATGAAGGCCACCGTGGTGATTGGCACCATGGTCGTGCTCTCGACCTTGTTGCGCTTCTGGCAGGAAGCCAAGTCCAACAAGGCCGCCGATGCGCTCAAGGCCATGGTCAGCAACACGGCCACCGTCATCCGCCGTGATCTGTCCGAGGATGCCGCGCCGATCTTCGAGCAGTACTACGGCGCGCATCTGCATGTGAAAGATGCCAAGCGCATCGAGCTGCCGATCAAGCTGCTGGTGCCTGGCGATCTGATTGTGCTGTCGGCGGGCGACATGATCCCTGCCGACTGCCGCGTGCTCAGCGCCAAGGATCTGTTCGTGGCCCAGGCCGCCATGACCGGGGAATCGATGCCGGTGGAGAAGTTCGCCACCCAACGCGACGCCAAGGCGATCAACCCGCTGGAACTCGACAACATCCTGTTCATGGGCACCAACGTAGTGTCCGGCTCGGCCACGGCCGTGGTGCTCGGCACCGGTAACGCCACGTACTTCGGCGCGCTGGCTTCCCGCGTCACGGCGACCGACCGCGCACCCACGGCATTCCAGTCCGGCGTCAACAAGGTGAGCTGGCTGCTGATCCGCTTCATGTTCGTGATGGCCCCGCTGGTGCTCTTCATCAACGGCTTCACCAAAGGTGACTGGATGGAAGCGCTGCTGTTCGCGCTGTCCATCGCGGTGGGCCTCACGCCCGAGATGCTGCCGATGATCGTGACCTCAACGCTGGCCAAGGGCGCGGTGTTCCTGTCGCGTAAGAAGGTCATCGTCAAGCGCCTGGACGCGATCCAGAACTTCGGTGCGATGGATGTGCTGTGCACCGACAAGACCGGCACGCTCACGCAGGACAAGATTTTCTTGGCCCGGCATGTGGATGTCTGGGGCGAGGAGTCCGACGAGGTGCTGGAAGCGGCCTACCTCAACAGCTACTACCAAACCGGCTTGAAAAATCTGCTGGACGTGGCAGTGCTCGAACACGTGGAAGTGCATCAGGAACTGAACCCGGCCAACAACTACCGCAAGGTCGATGAAATCCCGTTCGACTTCAACCGCCGCCGTATGTCGGTGGTGGTGAGTGAGCGCGAGGACCACCACGAGCTGATCACCAAGGGCGCTGTCGAAGAAATTCTGAGCGTGTGCACGCAGGTGCGCCATGGCGACGCCGTGGAGCCGCTGACGCCCGATCTGCTGGCCCGCATCCGCGAAGTCACCGCCGCGCTGAACGAAGAGGGGCTGCGCGTGGTGGCAGTGGCGATGAAGGAGGTACCGCCGACCCAAGACACCTACGGCATTTCCGATGAGCGCGAGCTGACCCTGATCGGCTATGTGGCCTTCCTCGACCCACCAAAGGAATCGACCGCGCCTGCGCTCAAAGCACTGGCCGAGCATGGCGTCACCGTCAAAGTGCTGACCGGCGACAACGAGCTGGTGACGACCAAGATTTGCCGCGAGGTCGGGCTGGGTCAGCAGGGCGTGCTGCTGGGCAGCGACATCGAGCGCATGAGCGACAAGGTGCTGGCCGAAGCCGTGGAAAGCCACAACGTCTTTGCCAAGCTCACGCCCTCCCACAAGGAGCGCATCGTGCGCCTGCTGAAAGCCAACGGCCATGTCGTTGGCTTCATGGGCGACGGCATCAATGACGCGCCGGCGCTGCGCACAGCCGACATCGGCATCTCGGTGGACACGGCGGTGGATATCGCCAAAGAAGCCGCCGACATCATCCTGCTGGAAAAGAGCCTGATGGTGCTGGAGGAGGGCGTGCTGGAAGGCCGCCGCACCTTCGCCAACATGCTCAAGTACATCAAGATGACGGCCAGCTCGAACTTCGGCAATGTGTTCTCGGTGCTGGTGGCCTCGGCCTTCATCCCCTTCCTGCCGATGCTGCCGATGCACCTGCTGGTGCAGAACCTGCTGTACGACATCTCCCAGATCGCCATCCCCTTCGACAATGTGGATGACGAACTGCTGAAGAAGCCGCAGCGCTGGCAGCCGGGCGATGTGGGCCGCTTCATGGTGTTCTTCGGGCCGATCAGCTCGGTCTTCGACATCACCACCTACGCCATGATGTGGTTCGTGTTCAGCGCCAACACACCCGCCGAGCAAACGCTGTTCCAGTCCGGCTGGTTCATCGTCGGCCTGCTGACCCAGACCTTGATCGTGCACATGATCCGCACGCCGAAAATCCCGTTCATCCAGAGCCGGGCAGCGACGCCGCTGCTGGTGATGACGGCGGTGATCATGGCCATCGGCATCTTCCTGCCGATGGGGCCGTTGGCGCACTACTTCAAGCTGCAAGCCCTGCCGCCGCTGTACTTCGTGTTTCTGCCCATGATCCTGCTGGCATACATGGGGCTGACTCAGGCCATGAAGGGCATCTATTTCCGCCGCTACGGCTGGCAATAAGGAGGCGAGCATGGAGGCAATTCAAAACATCAACCTGACCTCCCTGCTCGACACCCTGATCAGCCTGGCCGCAGCCTTCGTGCTCGGTGGGCTGATCGGCTTCGAGCGGCAGTACCGGCAACGCACGGCGGGCCTGCGCACCAACGTACTGGTGGCCGTGGGCGCGGCCTTGTTCGTTGATTTGGCCAATCGGCTGCACGGTCACGATGGGGCCGTGCATGTCATGGCCTATGTGGTGTCCGGCATCGGCTTCCTCGGTGCGGGCGTGATCATGCGCGAAGAGGGCAATGTGCGCGGCCTGAACACCGCCGCCACCCTATGGGGGTCAGCGGCAGTCGGTGCGGCAGCGGGTGCCGACCTGATCGTGGAGGCAGTATTAGGTGCCTTGTTCGTGCTGGCAGCCAACACCCTGCTGCGCCCCATCGTCAACACCATCAACCGCAAGCCGCTGGACGTGGAATCGGTCGAGGTGACGAATACCGTCTATGTGATCGCCGAGCGAGCGCATCAGAAGATGGTGATGGCCCAGCTTGAGGAAGAGCTGGAACGCAGCAGCTATCCGACGCGAGACCTCGATATTCACGCCTTCGGCGAGGAGGATGTCGAGATCGAAGCGACCTTGGTGGCCACGTCGGTCGATGGTGACGACCTGGATGCGCTGGTCAAACGACTTGCGGCACTACCGGCTGTCCATCAGGCATTCTGGAGTCCGAGTACGACTGAGTGACCTTAAGGCGGTCAGGCATGCCCCAGCAATTTCGCACCATCCGGACGCAACTCTCCCTTGGGCGAGAGATGTCGGTACAGCGTCTGCCTGGTGATGCCCAGCTCTTGGCACAGATCACTGACCTTGGTTTCTGGCTGCCCCATCGCGGCCATCGCCAAGCGCAACTTGGCGGCGGTCATTTTGAAAGGCCGCCCGCCTTTGCGGCCCCGCGCCCGCGCCGAGGCCAGGCCAGCCACGGTGCGCTCGGCAATCAGTTCGCGCTCGAACTCGGCAAGCGCCGCGAAGATGCCGAAAACCAGTTTACCGGCAGCCGTCGTGGTGTCGATGGCGGCACCATGCCCCGTCAGCACCTTGAGACCGATGCCACGTCCGGTCAGGTCGTGCACGGTGTTGATCAGATGGCGCAGGTCGCGCCCGAGACGATCCAGTTTCCACACGACCAACGTGTCGCCTGAGCGCAGCGCCTTCAAGCAGCTTGCCAGGCCTGGGCGATCCTCGCGCCTGCCGGATGCTTGGTCTTCATAGAGATGCGCCGGATCGACGCCAGCCGCAATCAGCGCATCGCGCTGTAGGTCGGTGGCTTGGGAGCCATCCGCCTTCGATACCCGCATGTAGCCAATCAGCATGTTTTGCCTGTCACATATACGTTCGATTATGTGACAGTGTGAACCGGAAAGTTTTGGCCGTCAAAATTTGTCACTTAACCCGTCATTCTGTCTAAGACATGCAAAGGGTTCAGCAGGCTCGTAATGTGACAGAAATTCCGGGGGGATGCCTTCCTTTGCAAAGGTGGCGCGCAACTGTTCCAGGGAAGCGGGATCGCGCCGACCATAGGAAGCCAACGCGAACAGCGAGCGTGCCGTCTCGGGGTCGCGCCGCGCTTCAATGATCGCGTCACTGATAGCTTGGACCGCCCGTTGCCAGTGATTGACGGGTTCGGGCGTCGGCGCTTTCGCCGGCAGACCACTGGTGAACCCGGTTTGGGGCTCGGACCAGAACAGCTTTGCATGCTCGCCTGGCGGGTTGATATCCCTCACCTCGATCAAGCTGATTGCCGTTGCCGCCGCCTCCAGCATCTGCAACCGTATTGCCGGGTTCAGGGTTTCATACGGTCGCCACAGACTTTGCCCAGCACGCAGCGGATGCCCGCAGCCTTCCCATACCTGGCGGAGATACCCCGCGCAGGTTCCGCACGTCGAAAGCGGGGTGTTCAGCTCATCGAGCAGCGTGCGTAGCAGCCGAAGCCACAATCCAGCGTGGATGCGTCGGCGCGGCAGCTCCACATGGCCGGTCGTCAGTGCCTGCCAGGTACGCCGGTCCATCACTGCAATCGCGTCGCTGGCGGTGCGCGGCGAAGTGTCGGCGTTCTCCCAGCCTAGAAACCGCCCAGGCACGCCCCAATAGGATTCCAGCCAGCAGCCATGCAGCGGGCAGCTCAGCATCAGGGGCAGCTTCCATGCAAGCAGTACGGCTTGGTTTGCCGGGTCGTTCAGACAGAGCGGACAGGCGCGATGTATCGGCTGGCTGGGCAGCCAGGCACGCCAGCTCGTGATGGATCGCGTCCTACGGCGGAGTTTCGGCAGCAGCACCGAGAGCTGGAACGTATAGGTTTCCAATGCGTCTGGAATCTGATCATCAAGGCTGTCCAGTAGCCAAGGCACCCAGCCGGCGAAACTCATGCAACGCAGCCGGTCCGGCTCGATGCCGCTCCGCTGGGAGAGCATCGCCAACAGCGCCAGTGGTGGCGCGGTATCCAGGTCATCGACCTGAGCGTGACCAAGATCGTGCTCCAGCAGCTCGGACACCTCCATGTGATAGCAAATGGCCACGCGGTTGAGCCACGAAGACAAGGCTTCGCCTTCTCTGGGGGCCGGATGCAGTGGCCAGCGTGGCGCTGGCTTCACATCAGTTCCCGCTCGAATTGCCGCCGCCGCTCGCTGGGACCGGTGTAATCGGCCATGCTCAGCGTGCGATGGTTGATCGCTTCCTCGCCGCTCTCCACGGCGACGATGGCCGCCGCCATCAGCAAGTGCGCCAGTTCGCCGATGGTGCCCTCGCTGCGTGTGAGCAAGTAGCGGGCCATGTCCAGCGTGGCAATCGACGAGGGTCGCCGCAGTGGAAGCGAAGCGGCGAAGCTGGCCAGCAGTGAGCAGCAATCGTGGTTG
>LNFM01011227.1_pt1 | contig 12269 bp, 13 predicted proteins | sample 596031 | NCBI WGS metagenome assembly LNFM01 (sample SAMN04254537, study PRJNA301005) | activated carbon metagenome | isolation source: dual media filters at the Ann Arbor, Michigan drinking water treatment plant | place: USA: Ann Arbor | reverse complement strand
CTTCAACACACGGGTGCCCATGATACCTTATTAACTTTCGTGATTAAGTGGGTGAAGGTATTAATTTTTAATGTTTATGGTGTATTTTTAAAACGGATTCCTTTCTAATGAATAAAAAAGTTATTTCACTGGGCGATGTAATGATGCGGCTTTCCACGCCTGGACATGCGCGGTTTGTTCAAGCCGAAACGTTTGAAGTTCGGTATGCCGGTTCGGAAGCGAACGTTACTTCCGCGCTTGCGGGATGGGGTTTTCCCTCGGCACACGTTACCCGTTTTCCAGAGAATGATTTTGGCCGAGCTGCCACTGAATCACTTCGCAAATGCGGTGTCGATACCTCCTATATCGTATATGGTCCCGAACGATTGGGGGTATATTATCTTGAAAATGGTGCCATGCAGCGGGCCTCACGCATTGTATACGATCGGTTTGATTCTGCATTTGCTTACATCAAGCCCAACATGATTGACTGGGAAGAAATCATGCAACAAGCTTCATGGTTTCATTGGTCGGGTATTACTCCGGCACTGTCGCAAGGCGCAGCCGATGTTTGTTTGCAGGCAATTGAAACAGCACGCAAATTTAACGTGCCCGTCTCCGGGGATATTAACTATCGTAGAAATTTATGGCAATATGGTAAGCAGGCGCACGAGGTAATGCCAGCGTTAATCAGCTTGAGCGAAATTTTGGTGGGTGGCGTTGTTGATTTTGAAAACAGTCTTGGAATTTCCGGCCATGATTTTGAATCCGCGTGTAAAGCAGTAATGAAAGCCTATCCTGCTATTAAGAAAATTGCCACAACAGAACGTGTTTCACTCAGTTCATCCCACAATAAAATTTCAGCACAGATTTTTACAGGCAAGTCGTTGATACAATCCAAGATCTACGATCTTACACATATTGTTGATCGGGTAGGGGCAGGCGATGCCTTCATGGCTGGTTTAATTGCAGGCTGGCTTCAATCTAAATCTGATGCGGATAGCTTAGAGTTTGCAACGGCTTCTTGTGCGTTGAAACATTCTATTGAAGGCGATGTAAATCTTTGTACGGCCGAAGAGATTGCGGCATTAGTGCGCGATGAAAATGTAGGTAAACTTTTACGCTAATGACTTTCAGTAAGCTGCACATTCTCTCTGTTATTAAAGAAACAGGTTTTGTTCCATTACTTTCACACAATGATTCAACCCTGGCTCAAAAGGCGATGGAGGCCGCTTATCGTGGGGGAGTGCGCGCATTTGAGTACACGAATCGTCAGCCCAATTCTTTTGAGGTGTTTACCCATTTGTTGAAGGTAGCAGAAATGCTTCCCGGTCTCACGCTTGGGATAGGTACCATTATGAATGCGGCTACGACTGAAAAATATATTCAGGCCGGTGCACACTTTATTATTTCTCCGATACTGAAACCGGAAATGGCGACTGTGTGTCATACACATAATATATTGTGGGTACCTGGCTGTGCGACATTAACAGAAATCGTTATGGCAAAAGAATTGGGAGCAGAATTGATTAAGCTCTTTCCGGGTTCTGTGTTGGGGCCAGGCTTTGTAAAAGCGATCATGCCGGTAGTACCGGGTCTCCAACTTATGATTACCGGAGGGGTTGAGCCTACCGAGAAAAGTGTTTCAGCATGGTTTGGTGCCGGGGCCACTTGCGTGGGACTAGGTTCACAGTTATTTACGAAGGAAGTTTTCGAAAAGCAGGATTGGAAATCGCTGGAATTAAAAGTCAGGTATGTGCTCGATGTGATCAGGAGTGTGAGATCAAACCCCCTAGGGACCTAGAAAAGATAGCTTAACTACACCATGTGCCTATGTGGTTAAGCGGTTGATGATATGTTTACTAAATCCCGGTATAATTAAATGGAGAGATCTCCTTTAGCCTTACTTTCAACTCAGGTTTAATACTTAGTCCGTCAATAAACTGATGAATACTTCCCTTGGTGATTTTTTCATTCTTCCGTGTCAGTTCTTTTAAGGCTTCATAGGGATTAGAAAAACCTTCTTTTCTCAAAACAGTTTGTATCGCCTCCGCAACAACTGCCCAGTTTTCTTCCAGGTCATGATCGATGGTAGCTTGATTGAGTTCTAGTTTGCTAATCCCTTTCTTTAAAGATTTTAACGCAAGGAATGTGTGCGCTAGCGGTACGCCAATGTTTCTTAAAACGGTAGAATCCGTAAGGTCGCGTTGCAAACGAGAGATAGGAAGTTTAGCTGACAAATGTTCAAAGAGCGCATTGGCTAATCCTAAATTGCCTTCTGCATTTTCAAAGTCGATTGGATTTACTTTATGCGGCATGGCACTGGAACCTATTTCACCGGCTTTGATCTTTTGTTTAAAATAATTCATGGCTACATATTGCCACACATCGCGACTGAAATCTATAAGAATGGTATTGATCCGTTTTAGATTATCAAACAACGCTGCAAGATTATCGTAATGTTCAATCTGCGTGGTGGGCTGACTGCGGGATAAACCCAGTTGAATTGTTACAAACAGGTTGGCAAAATGATTCCAGTTGATTTCGGGATAAGCAATATGATGTGCATTGAAATTACCGGTAGCGCCACCAAATTTTGCGGAATAGGGAATTGGTTTTAATAAGTCGAGTTGTCGGGTAATCCGCTCAACGAAAACATAAATTTCTTTACCCAATCGGGTAGGGGATGCTGGTTGCCCATGGGTACGGGCAAGCATGGGGATATCCTTCCATTCCACCGACAAACTTCTAAGTGTATTCACTAACTTCTCAAGACCAGGCAGAAATTCCCGTTCCATATATTCTTTGAGGGATAGCGGGATAGCGGTGTTGTTGATGTCCTGTGAAGTTAGCCCGAAGTGAATGAACTCTTTGTATTGTGAAAGCTCCAGGTCGTCAAATTTCTTTTTAAGGAAATACTCAACCGCTTTCACATCGTGGTTAGTGGTTTTTTCAATCTCTTTTATGGTAGTGGCATCACCTTCGCTAAACATTTCAAAAATAGCCCGCAGCGAACCCTCTTTGTCTTTAGAAAAACTTGCTAATTCGGGTAAGGCATAGGTTAAAGCGATGAAATATTCCACTTCCACACGCACCCGATAATACATCAATCCAAATTCAGAAAAGTAGGGGGCAAGAGTACTGGTTTGTCCAAAATAACGACCATCCAATGGTGATATAGCAGTAAGGGGATTTAATTGCACAGGATACTTTATTAAGCTATAAAAATACAAAAATGAATTCAGATAGCTTGGGGATTCAGGTTATTTACCAGGCTCCCTGATTTTCATACATCTTTCATCAAACTCTTTTGTAATTCCACCATCTTTTCAAGATCCTGAAGCTCCTGTCGGATTCCTTTGCGAATAAAGACTATCAAAATAGCGGCCACCAACAAAGCAGAAACATCCATGGCTATAAGCCAACCCATGGTTAGGTGCCGACTAAACTCGGGTGTGAGCATGTAGAAGCCAACAAAGTACAATCCGAAAATAAGTATGGTTACCGGCCCATGAATGCGTTTACGAAATTCATGAAAGGAAATTGAATTTTGAAGCGATTGTGAGGCGGTATCTGAAATATTGATTCTCCGGGAACGAATAGCGCTAAAAATTTCAATCACAACCCGTATAGTCAACCCACCTATCATCAGGTTAATACCGATTTTGCTAAGCAAATCCTGAAAGTTATAGAGATAGTAGAAATAGAAAATCAGAAAGGCAACGGTTCCTGATAGTATGACAGCATTTCCAACATGTGCGGCTAACGTACTTTTCTTCTTTGCTTCACCTTGTGCAATCAGCGCTGCTATGTCTTGCTTAGCCGGTTGTGTTTCGATATTGTTTTTGGCTTTTTGCCACAGGGCCTTGAGATCATCCAATTCGTTGTTCATCTTCAATCAATGTTTTAAGTTTCGCTTTAGTGCGATGAATTTTTACACGTAAATTATTTTCTGTAATGCCAATGATGCGGGCTATTTCCTCATACTCTACTTCTTCGAGTACCATCATAATCATAAGTCGTTCTACTTCATCCAACCGGCCAATGGCTCTATAAAGAATCTTTTCATTTTCGGCAGAGTCGCTATGGCCTTTGGATTCTGTGGTATGAATCGCGGCTTCGATTGGAACTCTGACTTTATTTTTTTCTTTGCGAATCTGTAATAAACACGTATTGACTGCGATTCGGTATATCCAGGTTTTGTAGGAGGCATCCGCCCTATATCCCGGTAAAGCATTCCACACGTTAATGAATACATCTTGGGTTAAGTCATAGGCCAGATCGCGATTACCTTTCATAAAACCACGGCACAGGTTTAACACCATACTATAGTATTGGGTATAAATTTTTTCATATACGAGTAGGTGGTCTTGATTCATGTAGGGTTAAGCGTGTTGTGTCTTATACATTCACATTGGTTATTTGTTCTTTGCCTTTGAAATCGAAATATAACAAGATAGCCATTGCGATCAGGTAAAAACTCGTGAGTAAAGGTATCAAGTAAATTTTGTCTGGCAGAAGTGTTCCAAGCAGAAATGCGCCTATTGAAATTACGCCCGCAGAAATGGCATACAGCTTATTTTTATAGTACCAGCTATAGGGGAAAAAGTGCGCGCCTGTAATGATAACGTATACCATCACAAAGTATTCGGGCATTTTTGATAACGTGAAAAATAAGAATGGAAAGTAGAATAGTTGTGCAAAATTTAACCAGAGGCCAAGCGGCTCCAGGGGATTGCCCTTTATCTTCCAGGAGGTTTTGAAAAATTTTGAGAACAATCCGGCCAACGGTAACATAACAGCGCCTATACAAAACGTTAAGATGGATTGATTATAGGGTGTTATATTCAACGTCCAGATGTAACTGATTGCCAGCCATACGATACTTGCCGCTGTGATAAAGTCTATTCCGTTTTTGGCTTTTACAGAAAGCTCAATGCGCAATTGGTCAAAGGTCTTTTGATCTACCATAACTTTAAAAAAGTTTAGTTTTTATATTCAGATACAACAAGTGATCACTTATTACAGAAACAACTAACTTTTTTTGTTGCCTGATCTACTTGCTTTCACCGTCTATCCCGCAAGGAAAACCTCTTACCCTGAAAACCGTTAAGGTTCATTTATAATCAGCCTTTTTCATAGTTTTGCGGACTTTATGAACAACCACGTTGTCCGGTCGCTACTTCTGCTTTTTATAAGTTTTGGCCTGGCAGCTCAAAACAAGCCCGGTAGCGATTTGCCTATTTCTAAAGCAAAGGGCGTTATTAAAGTAGATGGAATTTTAGAAGAAGAGGATTGGAAGTCGGCAGTAGCCGCTACCAATTTTTTTCTTAATTATCCGGTTGACTCCCTGCCGCCTTCTTTTCAAACCGAAGCCCGACTAACTTTTGATGATGATTTTTTCTATGTGTCATTTGTTTGTTATGACGATAGTAGACCCAGCGTGGTGCAGTCGTTGCGAAGAGACATTCAGTGGGAGTTGAACGATAACGTAGGTATGTACCTTGATCCCTTCAACGATTTTACCAATGGATTTTACTTTACGATTACTCCTTATGGGGTTCAATCAGAAGGGAGCATGGCGTATGGAGGCTCGGATCCTGAGCAATCGTATAATAGCAATTGGGATAACAAATGGTATTCCGCAGTAACCCGTCATGCGGATAGGTGGGTTGCCGAATTGGCAATACCCTTTAAATCGTTTCGCTACAATCAAAGTCAACCCGCATGGAATGCAACCTTTGTTCGTCAGGATTTAAAGCGAAATCAAATCTCCAGTTGGATTGCGACCCCGATTCAATTCATCCCAGCTTCCTTTGCGTATAGTGGCAAATTACAATGGCAGAGTCCTGCGCCCCATGCAGGCACCAACATCTCGCTGATTCCCTATGGTGTAACATCGCTTTCGAAAGACAATGAAAACGGAACAACTGAAAACCTGATCACGGCTGGATTTGATGCGAAGGTTGCCATTACGCCATCATTAAATCTTGACCTTACGGTGAATCCGGATTTTTCAACAGTTGAGGTAGATAGACAGATAATTAACCTCACACGATTTGAGTTTCAATTTCCGGAGCGCAGGCAATTTTTCCTCGAAAACAGTGATTTGTTTTCGGCACCGGGTTTCACTTCCCTTACACAACCTTTTTTTTCACGAAGGATAGGATTGACAAATGACACCTCAGATAACCTGGTAAAGGTTCCAATTTTGTTTGGTGCCCGGGTCAGTGGAAAATTAGGATCAAAATGGCGAGTAGGGCTTATGAATCTTCAGACAAAAGAGACGAAGTCGTTAGGGTTGCCTGCACAAAATTACACGGTAGCTGTACTGCAGAAACAAATTCTTGAGCGATCAAACTTCGATGTTTTTCTGGTGAACAAAGAATCGCTTGGTGTGGGTGAGTATGATCCCACCAAATTCTATCACGAAAGTCTGGTAAATAAAGTGTGGAATGGTTCTGACACGGTGCCCAAGCTAAATGTTTACAATCGGGTTATCGGTACCGACTTCAACCTGATTACAGCCAATAATAAGTGGGCAGGCAAGGCTTACTATCATTATTCATTTGATAATTTTTCTGAGAAAGACCGATACTCCTTTGGCGGGTTTGCTTCCTATAACACCCGAAAGGTAAGCCTCATGAGTGGATTCATTGGGTTAGGCAAAAATTACAATGCCGAAGTTGGCTTTGTTCCTAACCTCGCGGTGTATCCCGGCACATTAGGCGGTATTATGATGGCTGATTATAAAATCTATCCGAAATCGGGGCCACTCGTTTTGATGTCACCGGGGGTTACATTGGATACCAATTCCATTCCGGATGGCACCATCACGGATCGCACGATGGCGCTTCGCTATTCGATGAACTTCCGAAGCACGGCTGCCTTGACAGCATCGGGTAGAAATATTTTTCAAAAGCTTCCGGCCGACTTTGATGTGCTGGACCCTGAGGGAGATTCCATTCTCCTGAAAGGAGAAGAATTTCAGTGGAATGAACTTGAAATAAAATACACGTCTGATATGCGTAAACTTTTTACCTATGTTATTACCCTCAGTGGTGGTGAGTTTTATAATGGTACAAGAACCAATATTGGCGGCACGGTGTCGTATCGCATCCAACCGTATGGAAGTATTTCCCTTACTGGAGATTATAATGACATTAATCTGTCACCGGCTTACGGAAGTGCCAAATTCTTGTTGCTAAGTCCGCGGGTTGATTTTACACTAACCGATAAGTTGTTCCTTACCACCTTTGTTCAATATAACGATCGTTATGATAATATAAACCTCAACGCACGATTTCAATGGCGTTATAAGCCAGCCTCTGACTTTTTTATCGTGTATACAGAAAACTATCTGCCGCAACAACTAACCAGTAAAAACAGGGCATTGGTGTTAAAGTTTACCTATTGGCTAAATATCTGATTTAACCGTAATTATACAAGTCTGATTGCTACTTTATCCTTAATTTTGTGCCACGTTAATTTCTAATCAGATGACATTTGGATTTTTTAAGAAAAGTGAGAAAAAGGAAGAGGTACCCGTGCATAGTGGTCCTCATTATTTTGATTTGAAAGTGAAGGGCATCATTCAAGAAACAAAAGATGCAATCAGTATTGTATTTGAGCAGCCAGAAAAGAAAATCAGCTATAAAGCAGGTCAGTTTTTAACATTGATCACAACCGTGGGCGGAAAGGAAGTTCGCAGAGCTTATTCGTTAAGTTCTTCTCCTTTTACGGATGCAGATTTAACGGTTACCGTAAAGCGTGTTGACAAAGGACTTATGTCTAACTGGTTGCCGGATAATTTGAAGGTGGGCACAACTGTTAAAGTGATGGCGCCAACGGGTCACTTTACTACGGAGTATAAAAAAGAGAACAAGCGACACCTGATTATGTTTGCCGGTGGATCGGGTATTACACCCATGATGTCGTTAATTAAAAGTACACTTACCCAGGAGCCAGAAAGCATCTGTTCACTTATTTATTGCAACCGCGATATTGACAGTATTATTTTCAAAGATGAATTTGAAAAACTTCAGATCACGCATGCAGGTCGCTTGCATGTGATTCATGTATTGGATAATGCCCCGATGAACTGGCAGGGATATTCGGGATTATTGAACCATGATATGCTCGTCAAACTTTTTGAAAGGATTCCTAATTGGGGCATCGATAAAAACACCTACCTGATGTGTGGCCCAGAGGGGATGATGATGAATGTTGAGATGCTGCTGAACGAACAAAAAATTCCAAAAGAGAAAATATTCAAAGAGAGTTTTGTTCAGGGCACAATCAATAAAGAAGAGAAAAAGGAAGTGGCAACGTCACCTGCTGAAAAGAAAGCGCACGAGGTTACGATCCGTTACGATGGACAGGAATATAAGTTTGTAGTAGAACACAACAGAACGATTCTAGAAACCGCGCTTGATAAGGGAATTGACTTACCTTATTCCTGCCAAAGTGGATTGTGTACGGCTTGTCGCGGAAAGGCTTTAAGCGGACAAGTGAAACTCGATGAAGAAGAAGGTTTATCAAAGTCCGAGCGTGAAGAAGGTTATGTGCTTACTTGCGTAGGTCACCCTATGACAGATGATGTAGTAATTGAAATTGGGTAAATAGAAGAAGCTCTCTAAAACTCGTTAATCAGGAAGAACAACACCCGTTAATTCCCTGCACAGTTCAAGAAGTTTATTTTGCAAGTCCAAATCCGTGGCGATAGGATTGCAGTTTTTTTCTTTCTGATGATAAAAGTACTTGCCACTTACTTTTGCTTTTTCATCCTCGCTCACCGCAAGCCATACTTGAGTTTCATATCCTTTTTGCAGATTATCGGGTGCGCTCTTGCCACCCATTTTGGTAGGCACCCAACCGGGATCAACAGCATTGGAAAGAACAACAGGCCACAAGCGGGCTAGAGCCATCGAGAGCATTGCCACGTGTAGTTTGGAATCTGAGTAGCTTAAGCTCAAAGTATCTTCTCTTAACTCCTTGAAGTTAGGATGACCTTGTAAATGCATACCCGAACTCAGATACACCTGGCGCTTCGGTTTATGTATTAAACAAGTAAGTATATACGGAGCTAAGGTATTGACTGCAAGGATCTGCGATGCTGAGGCTTGATAGACTCCGGCATTGTGAATCACCGCATCGAATGAACCGGAATCATTTACTTCGTGGGCAAGTCCTTTTATTTCTTCGATGTTGGAAAGATCTGCAGTGAAGACTGATTCTGCGCCCGGCACTTTATTCAAGGCATCAAGTTTACGTTCATGATTACGAGCATGCATAACAACCCTATGGCCTTGATCCACTAGCGCCTTGGCTGCCAGTAGCCCAAGTCCATCTGCCGAACCGGTTATAAAGATTCGTGCCATCTAATTACTTCTTCTTAAACTCCATGCCGGCAAAAGTCACTGAATTTATTTTTCCCTGATTGTTGAAAGCAAAGGTTGCATTGGTTTTGCCCCACCACCGCTTTTCAAAGAAACCCCGAAAGGTGTCGTAGTGCCAATGCTCCAAGGTGGCTTTTATCACATTGTTTGCGGTAACAACCAAAGAATTGTTTTGAACAGTTACTGTCAATTCGCCATACAGCGGATCCGTATAGGTTCCTGCATAGGTAGTTAGATCTAGTGTTGTTTTGGTATTGGTAATGCGATTGTTCTCAAACTTTTTTAATTCCTGTTCACTGGATTGTGTCTGTTTTTTATACAAGTCATACACTTCCGCACTCCAGTCGCGCGTTCCGCCCAAGGCAAAATGATCAAAGGTCTTAAACATCAGCGCATGTCTTACTTCTGCATGATCAAGATTTCCGAATATATATACAGCTAATTTTTCAGCCGGCAGTTGTCCGTGCATGGCGGTTTCGCCAGCTAAACTACCGGTATGAAAATTTACTTTTTGTCCTTTATAGTCTTGTTGAAACCAACCTAGGCTGTAGGTTTTCCAGGTAGGTTTGGTGAGCTTGGCGGTAGGATAAAATTGAGCGGGGGTAACCATTACCTGCGGATTAAATAGTTCAACCCATGTGCCAGGCTTAACAAGTCGACCGCCAGCATATTTACTACTATCCAACATACACAAAGCCCATATGCTCATATCATCTACACAAGACCATACACTTCCGGCCGGACCAATTTCATCGGCATTCGTGCGCTTTATTACATTAATTGCGTTATCAAAAAAATAATGAGGTTGTGATTGGTTAGGATCTTTCACTTGACTTAACAATGGAAATGTCCGATTCATTTGTAAAGGTTCAAAGATTCTCTTTTGAACAAATACCGACCAGGGTTGACCACTCACTTTTTCAATTACCTTTCCAGCAGCGAGATAAAAAATATTTTGATAGATAAAACTGGAACGCATCGAATAGCTGGGTTTCACCTGTTTCATCTTTGCCAACACTTCGTCTGAAGGAATATTCATAAAACTCCACAGAAAATCGGCATTACCAACACCCGAGTTATGGGTAAATAAATCCCGGATTTTAAGTTCTCTTGTTGCAGTGGGATCATACAATTGGAAATCAGGTAGGTGATCGATCACCCGATCATCCCACGTTACTTTTCCTTCATCCACCAACATGGCCATGCAGGTAGCCGTCATAGCTTTGGTGGTTGACGCACATGCAAATAGAGTTTGGGTATCTACTGCATTGGTGGTGCCTAGTTGGCGCACGCCATATCCTTTCTTAAGAATTATTTTTCCGTCTTTTACTACCGTAATGGCAAGGCCCGGTATCTGAAAAAGTTTTCGCGAACTTTCTACGTAAGCGTCAAACTCTTTGACTTTGGGGTCAGAGGTTTGGCCTTGAGTCGCATAAGCAACAAGAGTAAAAAGAATAACAAAAAGTATTTTCATAGGAGATCTGGTTAAGTCAATGGATTTAATATTGATCTGGCAAAAAAATCATTGTTCCTTTTCCTTCGGTATAGCCAGAATATCATAGGTACTCCTATCAGCCATGCGTTCGCGCCATTTTTTGATGAGGTAATTTATCATGTACAAGGTTCGGTTAAAGAGTATTGATTTCGTGCTTGTGGTTTGATGAGATATTTTCAATCGACCACTCAATTCGCTTTTCAAATGGATGTTGGCGAACCGGGCAATTCATTTTATTACAAATTTTACAAGAGAATTCAAGACATCCATCCGAGTGTATAAATAGTTCGAGGGATTCTCCAAACTCTTTTCTTACAAGGCTTGCTAACGCATCAATGTCTTTATGGGCGTCATGTAAATTTAAATACCATGGTTGGGTAAGATGCGCATCCAAATGAAGGATGGGACCAAACTTGATGATGCGTAGATTGTGTAAATCAATCCAATTTTCCTGGCGATTGGCGTTTAGGGTTGCTACCATCTTCACCAGTAGTTCCTGATCTGTTTCGTCCATGATTCCTGCAATAGATTGACGAATGATTTTATAACCAGTGAGAATGATGATACCAGAAAAGAGTATGGCTATAAAACTATCCAACCATTGTAGATTTGAAAAGTAGATAACCAGTAAGCCAACGATAATACCCAACGTAGAGTATGTGTCTGTTTGCAAGTGTTTACCACTGGCAATTAAGGCATGTGAATTACTTTTTCTTCCGGCCCGCACACAAATAGTACCCATCACAAAGTTGATTGCGGCCGTAAAGGATATCAGTAGCAATCCATAGTCCAATTGTTGAAGTGTATGAGGGTCTATCAGGGCCTGAACGGATTCATAGATGATAAGTAGGCCTGCAAGTAGAATCATAGTTCCCTCAATGGCGGAAGAAATAAATTCAATTTTTCCATGTCCATAAGGATGATCCTTATCGCGTGGCCTGGCAGAAATGGTAAGACTATATAATCCCAGCAGGCCTGCTACCACGTTCACAATGCTTTCGAGGGCATCAGTAAGAATGGCGACAGAATTGGTTAGAAAGTATGCGGTAAGTTTGATAGCAAGCAAAACAAAGGCGACTACCACCACCATGCGTTGAATTCGGATATTTCGTTGGGCAGCTTCCAAGTTTTATTTTTTTCTAATTATTCCAATAATGGCTACAATGGCAATCACCGCCCATACTGAATTGATAAAAGTAAAAGGATAGGCTTCCTTATAAACGCTATTGATGATTAAAAAGAGGGCTCCCGATAAATTAAGGAGTTGAAAGACGAGGGAATCCGATTTAATTTTTTGATAACTATTAAGTGCGTAGGCTGCAACGACTTCAATCGAACCCACCCAACCAAGAATTTCTATTAAAGATTCCATTCAATCAATCTCTCATTTTTACGCG
>LNFM01011226.1_pt1 | contig 12270 bp, 12 predicted proteins | sample 596031 | NCBI WGS metagenome assembly LNFM01 (sample SAMN04254537, study PRJNA301005) | activated carbon metagenome | isolation source: dual media filters at the Ann Arbor, Michigan drinking water treatment plant | place: USA: Ann Arbor | reverse complement strand
CGTAGGCGCTGGTCGTCTCGCGCATCGACTTGATCAGCGGCAGGCCCGGCGGATGGGTGTGCTCGGTGCGGCCGGGCTTGGTCGACATGGTGTGATCGGGCGTGCCGTAGATCAGCCGCGGCTGCACCGGCGGATAGCCCTTGTCGATGGCTTCCTTCAGCGCCTTGCCGCCCGACATGTCGTGGAGCAGCACGCGATCTATGTGCAGCAGCACGAAGCCGTTGCCGAGATCGCTGATGACGTGGCTGTCCCAGATCTTGTCGAACAGGGTCTTGCCCATGGGGTTGGCCTCTGGGGGGTTGGGGTGATCCGCCGGGAGGCGGATATCAGCACCCGGCGAGCCGCGCCGCCAGTCCTTCGCGATCATCGTCGCGCAGCAGTTCCGCTGACGCATACCACGGCGATACTCCGAGGTTTGGTCCCCAGAGCCAGTCTGCAGTATGGGGCACCAGGACCACCGTCGCGATACCGAGCGCCGCCGCGGCATGAACGGGCCAGGTGTCGTCGCCCACGACGAGACGACAGGTCTGGATCGCGTCCGGCGTGCGCACGAGATCGAGACCGGCAAGGCCAGTGGGCGGCTCGGCGGCAGTGAACCAGCCGATGCGCGAAGAGGGTTCGGGCGTGCGGCTCAGCGTGGCCGGCGGCGGCAGTGCGTCGCGCGTCCAGTTCAGCAGAAGCGGCAGGCTGCGCAGCGGGGCGGCAGCCACGAACCCGTCGAGCGGCTCGCCGCGACGCACGGTCGGGCCGTCGAACCAGTCGGCGAGGGTCGCACTGCATTGCACGACGGCCTCGATGCCGCGCGCCAGCATCACGGTATCCCGCAGGGCCGCGTCGCTCTCGATGTCGGCCTGCTCGGGGTAGAGCAGCAGCCGGCCCTGCAGCGGTTCACCCTGCCAGCGCGGCAGATCAGGCGCGTAGCGCTCGCCCGGAATCTCGAGCCGAGCTTCGTGATCGTCGAGCCCGCGCCACCAGTCGCCCTGGCGCAACATCAGCTCGCCGCGCCGCAGCCTGAGACGCGGATCGTCGGGTTGGCTCACCAGCGCCGTTTCGAGATCGGCGAGGGCGCCGGCCCATTCGCCGCGCGCGGCCAGCAGCTCCGCCCGCGCGCTCAGCGCCGGCAGCAGCCGGTGGTCGATCGACAGAGCGAGATCGTAGGCGCGCTCGGCTTCCTCGGTCCGGCCCAGCGCTTCGAGGGTGCGCCCGGTATTGTGGGAGATGGCGGCGTCGTCCGGCTTGAGCCGCGCCGCCTTGGCGAGCGCGGCCAGCGCCTGCTCGTGCCGACCGAGCTGCGTCAGGCAGCCCGCGAGGTTGGTCTGCGCGGCGACATCGCGCGGCAGGAACTGCGCGGCACGCTCCAGCGGCTCGCGCGCCTCAGCGAAACGGCCGAGCTTCAGTCGTACCTGGCCCAGCAGATGCAGCGCCTGTCCCATGTTGGGCCGCGCCTCGACGATGCGGGCGAACATCTCTTCGGCCGACGCGAAATCGCCGGCCGCCGCGCGCTGAAGCGCATCGCGGCCGAGGGACTGGATCTGTTGGTCGGTGAGCGGCACGCGGCGGCTCTAGCAGAGCCGTGCCGGCTGGCAAAGAAAAAGCCGGCGGTCGCAAGGGAGGCTGGAGCGACCGCCGGCCAGGTACCGGAGTGGGATGATCCCGCGCAGGGTAAGGAACGGGGACCCCTCCGGATTCGGATGTCAGCTGCGCCAGAAGGGCTTGTTCGCCTCGAACTGGACGTCGGTCGGGCTGATCCCCAGATCCCGCATCGTCCGGTAGTCCAGGTTGACGAGCTCGCGGCGCTGCCTGGCCCGCTCGCGCCAGGTGGCGAGGATCTGGCGGAAGGCGGTCAAGGTGCCGGCCAGCGGGGCCTGCGAGGAATAGTGGAGGGATATGTTGGCCATGGGACTGCTCCCGAAAAGGTTGAGTTCTGTTGGAGCCGATGTGCGCTCCGGGGCCCCCCTTTACAAACGACCCTTTGTCCTGTTTTGATTAAATTAGCTCATGTGAAGGACGTGCGATGAAACGATCCCTGCCGCCACTCAATGGTCTGCGCGCCTTCGAGGCTGCCGCACGCCATATGAGTTTTACCGATGCCGCAGCGGAACTGAGCGTCACGCAGGCCGCGATCAGCCATCAGGTGCGCGGGCTGGAACAGCGACTCGGATTAAAATTGTTCGTGCGGCGCAATCGCTCGCTGCTGCTGTCCGAGGCCGGCCAGGCCTATCTCCCCTCGGTACGTGCGGCCTTCGACCAGCTGAACGAGGCGACCGAGAAGCTGCTGCAGAAGGACAAGGGCGGCCACCTCACGGTGACGACCACCGCGTCGTTCGCCATGAAATGGCTGGTGCCCCGGCTGGGCGGCTTTCAACGCGCCAACACCGAGATCGACGTGCGCATTTCGACCGGCACCGGGCTGGTCGATTTCTCGCGCGAGGATGTCGACATCGGCATCCGCTATGGCCGCGGCCAGTGGCCGAACCTGATGGCCGAGCGGTTGGTTGCCGAGGACGTCATGCCGGTGTGCGCGCCCTCGTTGCTCAAGGGGCCGAACGGCCTGAAGAAACCGGTCGACCTCAAGCGCTTCACCCTGCTCCATATCGGCAGCTTTCCGGACGACTGGCAGGTCTGGCTGACCGCCGCCGGTGTGAAGGGTATCGACGCCTCGCGCGGCGTTTCCTTCGACTTTCCGTTGGCGGCCTACCAGGCGGCGATGGACGGGCTGGGGGTGGCGGTCGGGCGCAATCCCCTGGTCGAGCCCGACCTCAAGGCCGGTCGTCTGGTCGTGCCCTTCGAGTTCAAGCGCTCCTCGGACTTCGCCTACTATCTGGTCTATCCGCCCGAGGCGATTCGGCGGCGCAAGATCAAGGCGTTCCGTGACTGGATCGTCTCCCTGTCCGATGTGGCGCAGCAGGCGGAGTGATCACACCCAGGCATCGTCTAGGTGCACACCCAGCAGGCTCTTGCCCTGGATTTCGACGTTCACGTCGAAATCCAGCATCGCGTGATGTGACGCGGTGTTCATGTCGCGAAAGAAGACCTGCATGACGTGGCTGTCGTGCGCCGCGCCCGCACCCGCGCCCTCGAAGAGCCTGTTGCAGGCACGCCGGCACAGCTCGGTGGCGTAGGCCGCATTCCAGCGGATCTGCGCCCGCTTCGCCGCGGGCATCGGCGGATCGCGCAGCATCGCCTCCTCGAGGAGATCGCAGTTCTGCCGCGTCAGCGCCCAGGCGCAGGAGATTTCCACGCTCGCCTCCGCGACCCTCCGCTGCACGCCGGCATTCTCGGCCTTCATCGCACCGGTGTAGACGTCGCGTCGACCGCGGGTCTTGTCGATGAAGAGCTGCAATCCACGCTCGGCCATTCCCACGATCGTGCCGAGCAGCATGGTCGCCAGGGTCGGGCGGATCGGAAGCCGATAAAGGGGGATGTCGATTCCCGGGACGGTGCCCTGCTGAGCCTCGAGCATGGGGACCGCGTAGCATTCCGGGATGAAGACGTTATCGAGAACGATGTCCTTGGAACCGGTCCCGCGCATGCCGAGGGTGAACCAGGTGTCGTCGATGACGGCGTCCTTCTTGGGCATCACCACGATCAGGGACGGGCAGGAGGCGCCTGCTTCGTTGCGGATTCCCTTGCAGCCTACCAGGACCCAGTCGCCATGGTCGGCCCCGCTGGCATAGGGCCACCGGCCGTTGAGGATGTAGCCGCCATCGGCGCGCTGGCAGGTGCCGCGAAGCGACGGCACGCCCGGAATCAGCATGCCGGGATGGCCGCCGAAGATTTCGTCCTGGCCCTGGGAGGGCAGGCGGCCGGCGATGAAGGTGTGGGCGGCGCACACCATCAGGACCCATGAGGCCGCCGTGCTGCCCTGGGCGATCGTCCGCTCGGCTTCCACCAGGGCCCGGACCGGCAGTTCGTAACCGCCATAAGCGGCAGGGGCCACGATGCGGGTGACTCCGGATTGATGCAGCAGGTCCACCGCGCGAGCGCTGAGCTGCCGGTTGGCCTCCGACTCGGCCTCGGTGTCCTTCAGCGCCTCCACGATCTTCAGCGCGTTGCCCGCGTCGTACATGGCGTCCTCCACAGACCCGTTGAGTGTTTGTTATGTTCAAATATACTAGCATGTTAGTATATAGACCATGCGAACATCCCTCAACGTGCTTCTCCCCGACGCGCCCGAAGCGCTGTGGCAGGGCGCCCCCCGGCTGCACGATCTGGCGTACGCGTATTTGAAGGGCCTGCTGCTCGGCGGGGGCCTGGATCCCGGTGACCAGATTTCGTCCGAAGGGGTCGGTCGCGTCCTGTCGATCAGTCGCGCTCCGGTTGCCGACGCGATCCGCCGTCTCACGGTCGAAGGCCTGCTGGAGATACGACCCCAGGTTGGCTGCCGCGTGGTCTGCCCGGTCCCCGCCGAGGTGCGGGACCTGTACGAGGTTTTCGGCGCGACCGAGGGCGTCATCGCTCGACTGGCGGCCGAGCGGCGATCGGCCGATGACGCCGAGGTCTTCGGGCGTCGATGCGCGGCGCTGGCCTCGACGGCGGGACTGCCCGATGACCCGGCCGCCCGGTTCGTGGAGCTTCGGCAGAGAAACCGACGGCGCTATGAACTTCTGCACGAACTCGCCCGCTCGCCCCGCAGTGTCGGGATCGCCGAATCCTTCTGGGACCAGAGCGACTTCCTCATCCGGGTGGCGTTCGGCCATCGCGACCTGCCGTCCTTCGTCAGGGCCGGGCATGCAGCGTTCGTTTCGGCCGTGGTTGCCGGCGATGGTCCGGCAGCGGAGCGTGAGACCCGGCGCTATCTGGTTCGCCTGGGGCGGCATGTTGCCAAGCTGCTGGAGCAGCCTGCCCAACCAATCGCTGTCAGCCACCCAGCGTAGAGTTGTTCACTCGTCGCGACGAACCAAGTCCTGTCCGGAGAAACGCCATGCAATTCGGTTACTTCACGCTGTCCGACAACCGCTATCCGAACAATCCGCGCTCGGCCGAGTCCTTCATCAAGGACATCTATGCCGAGGCGTTGTGGGCCGAGCAGGTCGGGCTGAACTCGGCCTGGATCGGCGAGCATCATTTCAACCTGCTGGGCGTCAACGCCTCGCCGCTGGCGATGCTGGCGCAGCTGGCGGGCGCCACGACGAAGCTGCGGCTGGCGCCGGCCGTGACCCTGCTGCCGGTCCACCATCCGCTGCATGTCGCCGAGGAATGGGCGACGCTCGATCTCCTGTCGGGCGGCCGGGTCGATTTCGCCGCCGGCCGCGGCTACGACCGCAAGGAGTACGATCCGTTCCAGATGCCCTTCGACGAGTCCGCCGAGCTGTTCGCCGAGGGGCTGGAGATCGTGTGGCGCGCCTGGACCGAGCCCGGCAAGTGGTCCCACAAGGGCCGCTTCTACGAATTCAACGACGTCGAGGTCCGCCCGAAGCCGGCGCAGAGCCCGCTCAGGCCCTACGTGGCCTGCTTTTCGCGGCCCTCGATGGAGCTGGCGGCAAAGAACGACTGGAACGTGATCTACGCTCCCTTTGCGGCGGCCATGGTCTACGGGTCGCTGGCCGATGCGGTGCGGGTCTATCGCGAGACCTGCGAGACCGGCTTCAAGCGGCCGATGCGGCGGGCCATGTGCTCCTACTTCGTGCACATCGCCTCGACTCCGGAGGAGGAGCGCTACGGCAAGGAAGCGCTGGTCCGCTACTTCCAGGATGCGCTGATCGCGGCCTTTCCCTCGTCGTCGGGCGAGAAGGTGCCGCCGACCTACAAATATTTCGTCGAGATCGTGAACATCCTGCGCGACATGCGGCCGGAGAAGCTGACCGACAAGTCGATCCTGTGCGGCAGCCCGCAGCATATCGTCGACACCCTGAAGCAGGTCGAGGCGGCCGGCGTCGCCGAGGTCATCCTCTACTTCAACTACGGACAGAAGCCGCATGCGATGGTGAAGGAGCAGATGCAGCGCTTCATGCTGGAGGTGGCGCCGCACTTCGCCTGACGTAGCCGGGAGAGCCCCCACCGCCGGCGAGGTTGCAAGTCGTTCGCAGGTGACGGATGTTGCGGCCAACGCGTTTCGAAGGAGTTGTCTCATGGCCCGCATCAGCACGAAGGAAGAGCTGCGGCGCATCATTGCCGAGCCGCGGCCGGCGACCCGCGTCAAGATCCTGGACGCGCTGGACGAGCAATCGATCGAGTTCCTGAAACGCTGCCCCTTCGCCCTGGTCGGCACGACGTCGGCGGACGGGACGGTCGAAGTCTCTCCCAAGGGCGACGAGCCGGGGTTCATCCGGGTCGAGGATCCGAAGACGCTTCTGATTCCCGAGCGGGTCGGCAACAATCTGGCCTTCGGCCTGAACAACATCATCGACACCGGCGAGATCGGCATCATCGCGTTGGTCCCGGCGACCGGGGAGACGCTGCGCATCTCCGGCACGGCGGAGATCCACGACGACCCCGACCTCGTGGCATCGCTCAGCTCGCTGGGCAAGCCGGCGCTGCTCGCGACCCGCGTCCGCATCAAGCATTGCTACTTCCACTGCGCCCGCTCGATCGTGCGCGCCAAGCTGTGGGACCCGAAGGCGTGGCCGGCGCCCGGCCGTATCTCGTTCGGCAAGATCATCGCACCGCGCATCGGCGAGAGCGAAGCCGTCGCGGCGCAGATCGATGCCAATGTCGAGGGCGCTTACACGACGCGTCTGTGGCAAAACACATGATCGGCTGAGGGACCGGCCCTTCGATGAAGCGCCAGGTCGGTCTGTTCCTCCTCGTGGTCCTGGTCGCCGTCAGCCTGGGCTCGACGATCGTCGCTTCGCTCGCCATGTACCATCTGGTGTCGAGGCTGCAGGACGAGGAGCTGCATCGCATCGAGGCCAGTCTCAGCCAGCGCTTCGACGTCTTCGAGACGATGCTGCGCAGCGAGAACGAGCGCAACACGGCGGTCATGGCGAAGGTGCTGCCGCAGATCGAGGTGGATGTTGATCGCAACGGTCGCGATCCGGCCGGCCTGACGGTCGACGAGCTCAACGAACTCGCGGCGCGGTACGGCGTCCAGCACATCTATTTCATCAACCGCGACCACAAGGTCTTCAACACCAACCTTGCCTCCGACAGGGGCCTGGTGTTTCCGAAGGGGCCCTTCACGGACTTTCTCGATTCGGTGTTCGGCAAGGGCAGGGCGATGAGCGGCGGGATCGACCTGTCGTCGGTGACGGGCACCCTGCGCACCTACACCTATTACGGTCCGCCCGGTAAGGACTACCTCATCGAAGCCTCCACCGAGGTGCGCACGACGCTGAAGCAGGGCGACTTCGGCTGGATGAGCCGCTATTTCTTCGAGGACTATTTTTCCGATGCCGTCAGGTCGAACGCCTATGTGGCCGATGTCGACATGTACCTGGTCAACGACTCGGGGACCTGGTCGCTGATCCGGCCCGGCGAGAAGCTCGATCCCATCCGTGCCGCCGAGATCCTGAGGGAGGGTCGCCTCCAGGTGCCCGACGCCTCCGGCCATCGCGTCACGACCTACAGCCGCTACAACAGGGCAGACACGATCAACGACGAAAGGCCGATGATGATCGTGCGCAAGGTCACCTACGACCTGGCGCTCGCCCGGGAGGCCGTGGTGCACGTGTTCGTGAGTTCGATGGTCCTGGTCGCGCTCGCCTTGCCGCTGATCTACTGGATCGCCTCGCGCCTGCTGCAGCACCGGATCATCGATCCGATCCTGAATTTGCGCGGCGAGGCCGGCGCCATCGCCGGCGGCGACCTCGATCATGCGATCGCCGACACCGACCGGCGCGACGAGATCGGGCATCTTGCCCGAAGCTTCTCCTCGATGCGGGATTCGGTGCGGTCGCGGATCAACGACCTCCGGGAAACCAACCTGGCGATCGAGCGGTTCGTGCCGCAGGCCTTCCTGGCGAAGATCGGCAAGCCGAACATCGTGTCGGTCGCGCTGGGCGACAACAAGCGCGAGCACATGACCGTCATGTTCTCCGATATCCGCAATTTCACGGCGCTGTCGGAGACGATGACGCCGGACGAGAACTTCGCGTTCATCAACGCCTATCTCGAGCATGTGGGGCCGGTGATCCGCGACCATGGCGGCTTCATCGACAAGTATATCGGCGACGCGATCATGGCCCTGTTCGAAACGGCTGACGACGGCGTGCGGGCCGGTCTGGCCATGCTGGACGCGCTGGATCGTTTCAACGAGGGCCGGGCCGCGCAGGGGCTGGTCCCGGTTGCCATCGGCACCGGACTCAACACCGGCTCGCTGATGATGGGTACGATCGGCGAGCTGCATCGCATGGACGGCACCGTGATCTCCGATGCGGTCAACCTTGCGGCGCGCATCGAGAGCCTGACCAAGGTCTATCGTGTCCGCATGCTGATCTCGCAGTACACCTACGATCATCTGGCGGATCCCGCTGCCTACGCGATCCGTCCGCTCGATGTCGTGGTGGTCAGGGGCAAGACCCGACCGGTGGTGCTGTTCGAGGTGTTCGATCGCGACCCGCCGCCGGAACGCGAGGCCAAGCTCAGGACACGCGAGCCGTTGCTGCGCGGGGTCGAAGCCCTGTTCCGCCATGACATCGCGGCGGCGCGCACCCACTTCGAGGACTGCCTCGCGCTGGCGCCGGCCGATCCGGCGGCCACCAATCTGCTGAAGAGCTGTCCCTCAGACGCGTGAGGCGCGGGCCTCGCGGAAGGATACGAGGCGACGCTGCGTCTCGTCCCACAGGACCAGGCGCACGCAGCGGAAACTCTGGATCAGGGTCAGGCGCCCGACATCGCGCAGCTCGGGATGGTCGCGCAGCACGTGCGGCAGCCGGTAGTAGGGGATGCGGCTGCTGAGATGATGAACGTGATGGATGCCGATGTTGGCGGTGAACCAGCGCAGGAAGGCCGGCAGATCATAGTGCGAGCTGCCGTGCAGGGCGGCCTCGTGCAGGTTCCAATCGGGATCGTTGTCCCACTTCGTGTGCTCGAACTGGTGCTGGACGAAGAACAGCCAGACGCCGACCGAGGCGGAGAGCAGCAGCACCGGAAGGTGGATCAGCAGGAAGGCCTTGATGCCGACCAGCCAGATGAGCAGGCCGGCCACGAGAACGATCGCCAGATTGTTCGCCATGGTGCTGATCCATGGCCGCCAGCCATCGCGCATCAGGCCGATCGGAAGGCGATGCTGGACGATGAACAGATAGGCCGGTCCGAGACCGAACATGACCAGCGGATGGCGATAGAGACGATAGCGAAGCCGGCCCCACATCGAGCGGGCGCGGTATTCCTCGACCGTCAGCGTGTCGACATCTCCGAGGCCGCGCTTGTCGAGATTGCCTGTGCTGGCATGATGGGTCGCATGCGTGCGGCGCCACACCTCGTAAGGTGTCAGCGTGAGGACGCTGGCGATGCGCCCGATCCAGTCGTTTGCCGAGCGTTGGCGGAAGAAGGCGCCATGCCCACAATCGTGCTGGATCGCGAACAGCCGCACCATGAAGGCGCCGGCCGCGAAGGCCAGCGGCAGCGCCAGCCAGTAGCCGATGTCGAGCGTCGCCCAGGCCAGCGCCCACAACGCGATCAACGGCACCACCGTGACGGCGATCTCGAAAATGCTGCGGCTGTTGCTGGGCTGTCGGTAGCGCGACAGGATCTGGGCCCAGGTGCGGGCGGCTTTCGCCACCTGCGCGCGCGGGCCGGCAGCTTCCGGAGGGGTGCTCAAACGAGTGGATTTCCTTGAGAAGAGGAGCGGGCGTCGGCAACCGCAAATCGGGCTTAGGGGGCGGTCTGGGCAAAAGCAACGAGCGAAGTGGCCCAGCGCTGCGAATCTTCGGCGACTAAGCCGATTGTGACCGTGGCGCAGCGGAAGCGGCTCCTCTGCCTCGTCCCCTGCCGCGGCTGCGACTGCGGGCGGGGGCGCTTTCTGCAGGAGGCTGAGGCGGCTTGGCACGAATCCGCACGGTCCGTCCGTCCGGCTGTTCCATGTCGAAGGCGCCGGTCTTGCGGATGAGGTCGCTGAGCTTGCGAAAGCCGTAGGTGCGCGGGTCGAAGTCCGAGGCGATGTTGGCGAGGCGCTGGCCGACCGCGCCGAGACTCACCCAACCGTCTTCCGTCTCCATCTGCGCGATCGCCTTCGTCAGGAACGGAAGGGCGGCGCTGGCAGGCTGCAGGGAATTTGCAGGTGCATCCTCGCCGGGCGCGGTCCCCGCGGCTTCGGGCAGGAGATTCTCGGTGTAGATGAATCGGCGGCAGGCCTGTCGGAAGCTTTCGGGCGTCTTCTGCGCGCCGAAGCCATAGACGTCGGCCCCCTCCTCGCGCAGACGGGATGCAAGTCGTGTGAAGTCGCTGTCGGAAGAGACGAGACAGAAGCCGTCGAACCGCCGGCTGTGCAGCAGGTCCATGGCATCGATCACGAGCGCGATGTCGGAAGCGTTCTTGCCCGACGTGTAGGCGAACTGCTGATAGGGGTCGATCGCGTATTTCTGCAGGATTTCGGCCCATGACTTGAGGCGCGTGCTCGAGAAGTCGCCGTAGATGCGGCGCACGCTGGCCTCGCCGAACTTGGCGATCTCCTCGAACAGGCCGGCGGCGATGCGCGGCGAGGTGTTGTCGGCGTCGATCAGGACGGCGAAGCGGCGGGGGCGGGTGTCTTCGGCCATGTGGATGCTCCGGGCCGTCAGGCGGCCGATGTGGCGTAGATCGCGTCGACATGGATGTCGGCGCAGTCGATGACGGGAAAGCCGGGGTCGTGTCCGGCGAAGGCCAGGAACAGGTCGGTGCCGCCCAGCATGATCGCTTCGGCGCCACGCGCGCACAGCGCGCGACCGGCCTCGAAGAAGACCTGCCGTTGGGCCTCGGTCACGTGTCCGATCGTCGCCATGGCGACGTAATTGTCGTGGACGAGATCGAGCGCGGCACCTTCCGTCGGGACGACCTCCACCGAGGGGATGCCGCCATAGAGTTTCGATTCCATGACAGTGCGGGTTCCCAGGATACCGATCTTCCTGAACCGTCCCCTGGCCAGCGCGGCGTCGACCGCCGGGATGGCATTGAGGACGGGAAGCGGCGAGATCGCCATGAGCTCTTTCACGCAGAAATGGCCGCCCATCGAGGTGATGGCGGCGGCCTGTGCGCCGGCCGCTTTCAGGCGCCCGACGAGCCCGGCGAAGATTTCAGCCTGTCTCTTCGGATTCCTGCCGACGAGGTTGCGGCTCATCTCCCGCACGTCGGCATGCACCATGGTGAGGTCGAGCGGGAGGCCGCCGGCGACGTGCCGGTCGATCAGGCCCCGATAGTAGAAGTCGGTGGCGGCCGGTCCTATGCCGGCAATGAGTCCGATATGCATGGGCGACTGTCCCCGATCCGCCACCACGCGGCAACAGCGGCGGCGGGGTCGGGGTGTGGCGAAAAGCGTGCCTGCGGAACGGTTGCTGCCGACGCTAGAGTTTGTCCATGCGGCGGGTGGCGGTGTTCGGAACGACGGGATCAGGCAAGAGCTGGCTGGCCGAGCGCCTCGGCGAGCGCGCCGGCCTGCGCGTGGTCGAACTCGATGCGCTCTTCTGGGGGCGCGACTGGCAACCTGCGCCGGTCGACCTGTTCCGTCATCGCGTCGAGCGCGAGACCCGCGATGATGGCTGGGTCGTCGTCGGCAATTACGGCCAGGTGCGCGATCTCGTATGGCGTCCGGCCGACACGCTGATCTGGCTCGACCTGCCCCTGCCGCTGGTGATGGGGCGCCTGCTGCGGCGGACGGTGAAGCGCGCCGTCACGCGCGAGGAACTGTGGGGCACCGGCAATCGCGAAACGCTCGCCAACGCCTTCCTCAGCCGCAATTCGATCCTGCTCTATGCCCTGAAGACGCATCGCAGCAATCGCGAGCGCTTCGCCAAGGAATGCGAAGCGCTGGCCGGTGAGAAGCGCGTCGTGCGGCTGCGCAGCCAACGCGACGTCGAACGCTTCGTGCTCAGTCCGCCGCCTTGACCGCCGGCGCAGGCGCCCGCACGCCGCCGCGCGCCAGCATCGCGTCGATCTCGGCGGCGCCGTAGCCCAGCTCGCTCAGGATGACCGGCCCGTCCTCGCCGAGATGCGGCGCGTGCCGCTGCGGTGCATGCTCGGAGGCCGGCGGCAGGCCCGCGATATTGGCGACCGGCATGCGGCCGAACCCGTCCTGATCGATCCAGTCGATGGCGCCCGACTCCTTGACGTGCGGATGGTCGAGATAGTCGGAGTAATTGTTCACCCGCTCGCAGAACACGTCCTTGGGCTGCAGGATCGCGATCCACTCCTCGG
>LNFM01011224.1_pt1 | contig 12271 bp, 13 predicted proteins | sample 596031 | NCBI WGS metagenome assembly LNFM01 (sample SAMN04254537, study PRJNA301005) | activated carbon metagenome | isolation source: dual media filters at the Ann Arbor, Michigan drinking water treatment plant | place: USA: Ann Arbor | reverse complement strand
CTGCCGCAGAAAGGGCAGAAGAAGACTGGGTGATCGATGACGTTGGCTTGATCGTCTTCCGCATCGAGCATGCCGATCGACATATAGAGGATGCCGTCGTCGCTCACCGCGATCAACGGATCGAAATCGGTAGCTTCGAGGACCTCCTTGAGCTCCTCGCAACACGATCCGAAAGCGCCGCTCTTGCCTTGATCGGTCATGGACATTCTCCTCGAAGGCGGGGCGGCGTCAGCTGCCATTTCGGCTCTGGGGTGCAGCAACTTGCACATTTGACCAAGTCGGAGGCAAACCGCACGGAGCAGGCCGCCTCGGGCAGAGATTTACGCCGCTTCGGCCAGCTTCTCGGCCTTGGCGATGGCTTCCTCGATCGTGCCGACCATGTAGAACGCAGGTTCCGGCAGATGATCGTAGTCGCCCTCGCAGATGCCCTTGAACGCCTTGATGGTATCCTTGAGCGGCACCTGCACGCCGGGCGAGCCGGTGAACACCTGAGCAACGTCGAACGGCTGAGACATGAAGCGCTCGATCTTTCGGGCGCGCGCCACCGTCATCTTGTCCTCTTCCGACAACTCGTCCATGCCGAGAATGGCGATGATGTCCTGCAGCGACTTGTACTTTTGCAGCACCGACTGCACCTGGCGGGCGACGTTGTAGTGCTCCTCTCCTACCACGCGAGGGTCGAGCATGCGCGACGTGGAGTCGAGCGGATCGACGGCCGGATAGATGCCTTTTTCCGCGATCGAGCGCGAAAGCACGGTCGTCGCGTCCAAATGCGCGAACGAGGTTGCCGGCGCGGGATCGGTCAAGTCGTCGGCTGGCACATAAATCGCCTGAACCGAGGTGATCGAGCCCTTCTGCGTTGAGGTGATGCGCTCCTGCAAGGCGCCCATGTCGGTGGCGAGCGTCGGCTGATAGCCCACCGCCGAAGGGATACGACCCAGAAGTGCCGAAACCTCGGAGCCAGCCTGCGTGAAGCGGAAGATGTTGTCGACGAAGAACAAAACGTCCTGGCCCTGGTCGCGGAAGTGCTCGGCGACCGTGAGTCCCGACAGCGCGACGCGCATGCGTGCACCCGGCGGCTCGTTCATCTGGCCGTAGACCAGGGCGCATTTGGAACCCTTGGCGGAGCCGTTGTTCTTCGTCGGGTCGACGTTGACCTTCGACTCGATCATCTCGTGATAGAGATCGTTGCCCTCTCGCGTACGCTCGCCGACGCCGGCAAACACCGAGTAGCCGCCGTGCACCTTGGCGATGTTGTTGATCAGCTCCATGATGAGCACGGTCTTGCCGACGCCGGCGCCGCCGAACAGGCCGATCTTGCCGCCCTTGGCGTAAGGTGCCAGCAGATCGACGACCTTGATGCCGGTGACGAGGATCTCGGCAGATGTGGACTGGTCGGCGAAGGAAGGCGCCTGCTGATGGATCGCGCGGGTGATCGCGGTCTTGACCGGACCGCACTCGTCGACGGGCTCGCCGATCACGTTCATGATGCGGCCCAGCGTCTCGTCGCCTACAGGCACCGAGATCGGCTTGCCGCTATCGGTGACTTCCTGTCCGCGCGTCAGCCCTTCGGACGAATCCATCGCAATCGTGCGGACGGTGCTCTCGCCCAGATGCTGCGCGACCTCGAGCACGAGGCGGTTGCCGCCGTTCGTCGTCTCTAGCGCGTTCAGAATTTCCGGTAGATGGCCCTCGAACTGCACGTCGACGACGGCGCCCATGACCTGACGGATCTTGCCTACCTTATTGCTAGCCATGTCTCGTTCCTCGATGCGTCGTTCGGACTAGAGCGCTTCAGCGCCCGAGATGATCTCGATCAGTTCTTTGGTAATCTGAGCTTGGCGCTGACGGTTGTACTTGATCGTCAGCTTGTTGATCATATCGCCGGCGTTGCGCGTCGCGTTGTCCATGGCGGACATCCGCGCGCCCTGCTCGCTGGCGGCGTTCTCGAGAAGGCCGCGGAACACCTGCGTCGTCAGGTTGCGCGCGAGCAGATCGGCGAGAATCACCTCCTCGGAAGGCTCGAACTCGGCGCTTGGCTCGACATCGGCGGTGTCGCCTTTGACCTCGGGGATGTTGGCCGGGATCAGCTGCAGTGCCGTCGGCTTCTGTGCGATCACCGACTTGAACTCGGCGAAATACAGGGTCGCCACGTCGAACTCGCCGGCATCGAACATGTCCACGATCTTCTTGGTGACCGTCTCGGCCTCCGAATACCGCATCTGCTTGATCGTGCGAAAATCGATGCGCTCGACGATATTGCGGTTGAGATCGCGGCGCAGGTTGTCCGCGCCCTTGCGGCCGACCGCCAGGATTTTGACCGTCTTGCCTTCGCGCAGAAGCCGCTGGGCATCCTGGCGTGCGAGCTTGGCGATGTTCGAATTGAAGCCACCGCACAAACCGCGCTCGGCGGTCATCACGACCAGCAGGTGCACGTCGCTCTTGCCGGTGCCGACGAGCAGCGGCGAAACGCCCTCGCGGCTCGTGATCCGGCTGCCGATGCTGGCCATCATCGTGTCCATGCGCTGAGCATATGGACGCGCGGCCTGTGCAGCTTCCTGCGCACGCCGCAGCTTGGCTGCCGCCACCATCTGCATCGCCTTGGTGATCTTCCGCGTCGCCTTTACGGAGGCGATGCGGTTCCGCATGTCTTTCAGTGATGCCATCGATCAAATCCGTAGGTCGGGTCGAGCGAAGCGAGGCCCAACAATCTGCGAACCGGCGCTATCGGTTGGGTCTGTGCCCGGCAGATGCCGGTCCTCGACCCAACCTACGACGTCGTCTCAAGCCGTGAACGCCTTCGTATACTTGTCGAGCATCTCGACGAGGCTCTTTTCCGTGTCGGCCTTGAGTTCCTTGGTCGAACGGATCGACTCGAGGATCTGCGGGTGTTGGTCGCGAAGCGCGCGCAGGAGTTCCTGCTCGTACTTGCTGACCGCGCTGACCGGGATGCCGTCGAGATAACCGCGCGTGCCGGCGAAGATCACGCAGACCTGCTCTTCCATCTTGAGCGGCGAGAACTGGGCCTGCTTCAGGAGCTCGGTCAGCCGAGAGCCACGGGCGAGGAGCTTTTGCGTCGCCGCGTCGAGATCGGAACCGAACTGAGCGAAGGCGGCCATTTCGCGATACTGCGCGAGTTCGCCCTTGATCTTGCCCGCGACCGACTTCATCGCCTTTGTCTGGGCGGAGGAGCCCACGCGCGAAACCGAGAGGCCGACGTTCACGGCCGGGCGGATGCCCTGGTAGAACAGGTCGGTCTCGAGGAAGATCTGACCGTCGGTAATCGAGATCACGTTGGTCGGAATGAACGCGGACACGTCGTTGCCCTGCGTCTCGATGACGGGCAGCGCAGTCAGCGAGCCCTTCCCGGCGGCATCGCCCATCTTGGCTGCGCGCTCGAGAAGACGCGAATGGAGATAGAACACGTCGCCGGGATAAGCTTCACGACCGGGAGGACGGCGAAGCAGCAGCGACATCTGGCGGTAGGCGACGGCCTGCTTGGAAAGATCGTCATACGCGATCACGGCGTGCATGCCGTTGTCACGAAAGTACTCGCCCATCGTGCAGCCGGTGAACGGCGCCAGATACTGCAACGGCGCGGGGTCGGAAGCGGTCGCGGCAACGATGATCGAATACTGCAGCGCGCCCTGCTCTTCCAGAACCTTCACGAACTGGGCGACGGTCGAGCGCTTCTGCCCGATCGCGACGTAAACGCAGTAGAGCTTCTGGCTCTCGTCGTTGCCCGCGTTGAGGGCCTTCTGGTTGAGGAACGTGTCGAGAATGACGGCGGTCTTGCCGGTCTGGCGATCGCCGATCACCAACTCGCGCTGGCCGCGGCCGATCGGGATGAGGGCATCGATCGCCTTCAGACCCGTCGCCATCGGCTCGTGGACCGACTTACGCGGGAGAATGCCCGGCGCCTTCACGTCGACGCGCTGGCGCTTGTCGGACTTGATCGGCCCCTTGCCATCGATCGGATTGCCCAAACCGTCGACGACGCGACCGAGCAGGCCCTTGCCTACCGGCACTTCGACGATCGCGCCGGTCCGCTTGACCGTATCGCCTTCCTTGATGCCGCGGTCGTCGCCGAAGATCACGACGCCGACGTTGTCGGCTTCTAGGTTCAGCGCCATGCCACGAATGCCGCCGGGGAACTCGACCATCTCGCCGGCCTGGACCTTGTCGAGGCCGTAGACGCGAGCGATACCGTCGCCGACCGACAGCACCTGACCGATTTCGGAGACCTCAGCCTCCTTGCCGAAATTCTTGATCTGCTCCTTCAGGATGGAGGAGATCTCGGCGGCACGAATATCCATCAGCGGACCTCTTTCAAGCGTGTCTTGAGCGATGCGAGTTTGGTGCGGAGCGAGCTGTCGACCATCCGGCTGCCCATCTTGACGACGAGGCCACCGAGGAGGTTGGCATCCACCCGCGTATTCATCTTGATCTGCTTGCCACCGACGGAGGCGCGCAGGGTGTCGTTGAGAGCTTCGAGCTGCTTTGCGTCGAGCGTAAATGCCGAGATCACCTCGGCATCGACTTCGCCCCGTGCACGCGCAGCCAGCGCCCGGAAGGACTTCATCATGTCCGCGGCGGCGAACAGGCGCCGGTTGCGCGCGATGAGTTGCAGGAAATTGCCGGCGAGACCGCCGATACCAGCTTTCGCCAGCAGCGCCTTGATCGCCCTGGTCTGCTCTTCGGCCGAGAAGGCTGGACTGGCGACCAGTCGCTGCAGGTCGGGGCTGCCGTCGAGCATCACTTGGAATTTAGCCAGTTGCGCTTCGACATCTGCCACTTGACGCGCCTCGGTCGCGAGGTCGAACAGGGCTGCCGCGTAGCGGCCGGCCACTGTGGCCATGATTGGATCTTGGGTCGCCACGTCGAACGCCTCTCGTGCGTCAATCGGTCATGTCGGGTAGAAGAAACGCCAGCTGGGAAGCGGCGTCGGAAGGGCATCGAGGCGTACATCGAGAGCGCGCGCGCTCATGCTGCCGCTGCTCCCCTCCTGCCCCGACCGCGGTGCGTCTAACACGGGTTAAGCGCGCCATCAACCGGTCCGGGGTGTGCGGGTTGCCGCATTCCCCTGCTACCTTGAGCACAGAGCGACGATTTCAATGGTCAAGGCACCGGTTCCAGCGCGCGATCACCAATTCCAGGCGGGAGCAAGCAGCCCTTGAACAGCGTTCGTTGGACCGGAATGCCCACTGTGATGATCGTGTTCGAATAAAGTTGCTCGTGCAGCATAGGTCGAAACGCCGCAGTTATCTAGCACGCTCGTCGGTTTCCGGCTGTATCGGCCTCAATCCCGCTCCGCGCCGCGCGACCCAGACGCCGGTAAGGATGAGACCGAGACCGACGATGGCGTGCGGCGAAGGCCGCTCGGCGAGGATCAGCGCGCCGGATATGACGCCGAAAACCGGTACGAGAAAATTGACCTGGGCCGTGAACGCGGGCCCCTGCCGCTTAACCAGCGCCAGCATCATCAGGGTTCCGATGCAGGTCGAAACGATCGCGAGTGTAACCATGGCCGCCAGAGAGGCCGCCGACGGCGTGAAATCCCAGGTGCCCGGCATGAGCGCGAGTGGCACCAGCATCAAGACCGAGACGCCGATGACCGCGGTGACGTTGGCGATTGCCGAACCGCCGATCAGGCCGCGATTGATGACCACGTTCGCGCCGTAGCAGCAGCCAGCGAAGAGGATCATCAACTGGTACTTCAGGTCGTTCCCGAGCCGCGACACGCTGTCCATGCCGACCAGCACCGCGATACCCACGAGGCCGAGCCCGATACCGGCGAGCTTGTAACGGTTCAACTTGTCGTCGCGTGTAAAGACGTGAGCGAGAAGTGCCGCGGCCAGAGGGCTCGGCGACATCAGGATCGCGGCCAGCGCACCATCCACCTTCTCTTCGCCCCATGCGATCAGCATAAATGGTAGCGCGTTGCCGAGGAACGCCGAAGCCGCGATGAACAGCCAGATTTTGCCCCACGGCGGCAGGCTCTCGCGCAGATAGATCATCAGACCGGCCATCAGTACGACGGTCATGGCGAGCCGAGAGATGGTCATGGCGACGGCCGGCACCGTCGATACGGCGATCTTGATGAAGGTGAAGCTGACGCCCCAGATCAGGCCGAGCGCGCACAACATCGCGTAGTCGCGGGCGCCCGGAAGTTCGGGTGCGAGCCTTGGAAGTGGTCCTGCCATATTTCGGGGTGCCTCGAACCGAGTTCGTGTCGCCGTAAGCCCTTGGGCCACCAGCCCTCGATGGCATGTGTGCCCGAACATCCGTCTCGCCGCAATTAACCCCGAACGGGTGCGGGCCGCGAAGATGAACGGCGGCTGCCAATGACGTTGGGGGGCCGTTCAGGTGGCAAGCGCTATCACCTGTCTCAAGACTGCTGGAGATGCCTCCGGCCCGGGCGAGACCCCGGCAAGAGTTTCAGGGAACAAGGCAATGAACACGCTCAAGAAGATCGTTTCCGCCGCTGTCGTCGCCGCAACCGCTTTCACGACGCTCGGCGCAGCAGCCCAGGCCGGTGAATGGCGTGGTCGGGGATACGGATATGGTTACGGGCATGCCCCGAGGCACTATGCGCCCGCACCGCGTCACTACTACGGCCATGGCAACGACAACCGCCGTGACCGCAGGGGCGAGCGGATCGCTGCCGGTGTCGCGATAGGTGTCGGCGCAGTCATCCTGGGCTCGATCATCGCGAACCAAAACCGCTCCCACTACCGACGCTATTGACCGTCATCACCGACCTTCTCCTGTTGAGGCGAGCGGCTGGTACCGGACGGAACCCGGCTCCAGCCGTATCGCATTGATCCCCAACCAGAGACATCACAGATGCCTAAGACCTCTTCGCTGGCCCTGGTGAGCCTCGCCGTGCTCGGCTGCTTCGCACCGCAGGCCGCATCTGCGCGCGACGCTGCCCGCCCGTCTGCCTCCGCGACGCAGCAGGCGCCCCACGCGATCCCCAATCCGTATGCCGCTCCGGTCACTGCAGCGCCGCCGCCGGGTGATCGCGCCGCCGATGCCTATGCGACCGGCTTCGCTATCGGCCTTGGTACTGCGCTCATCAACAAGCAGCGCGAAGACGATCTGAAGCGTCAGCAGAAAGCGAAATAGAATCAGACGCTGGCACGTCTACTACCCCTTGATCTGCTTGCCGCCGCGGCAGTCTTCGGCCATCGCCTGGAACGCGGCGAGGGCTGATTTCGCCGAATTGGTGTAGGTGTCGGTCTTGCTGTCGAGCCACTTCTCGGTGGCGCCCATCGCAGTTTGGGCAAGCCGCACGCGGCCATCGAGCCACGGCCCGCCACCGAAGCCGCCGATGCAGGGGATCTTGACCGCCGCGACTACGGCCGCGCCCGCGACCGGCCCGGAGTTGGTGAAGTCGAGCGCCACGGCGCCCGCCGCTTCCAGCATCTTCGCTTCCTCGACGAGACGAGCCGCCGCCTCTGCCGTTGCTTGCGCCGCGGACGAATTCTGCGAACTGTAGGGAATGCCCCACTTCAGCGCCGTCTGCGGCGTAAGGCCGAACTGCGCGAACACGGGGATGCCCGACTTGGTCAGCGCTGTGACCGCTTCGGGATGATCGGCCGCCCCGTCGAGCTTGATCATGTCAGCGCCGCCCTCCTTGATGATGCGGACGGCCGCTTTCAAAGCGCTGTCGACGCCCTCCTGCAACGGGCCGTAGGGCATGTCGCACGAGACCAGCATCCGTGACGTACCGCGCCGCACCGCCTTGCAGCAGATCAGGATCTCGTCGAGCGTCACCTGAAGCGGGTTGTCGTGGCCCCACAGATTGACGCCGACGCTGTCGCCCACCGATACGAAGTCGAGCCCGGCGCGGTCCGCGATTCGCGTCACCTGGGTGTCCCACGCGACGACGCCGATGCTCTTCTTGCCATCGCGTTTCATCTGCTGCAGGGCGGGAATGGTGACGGGTTCGGACATGCGTGGCCTCTGTGAATAGTGGATTTCGGCTGACGCGTGAGACGCGATCTGCCCCCATATGGCCGGCCGGCGATCGCAAAACCTCTTGCGTCCCCAGACGAACGGTCCGACCGACAGGCCGGAGCGTGAAGAGCCGGGGCCTTTACCCCTATCAGAAGTGTGAAGATCCCGGATAGCCTCGCCGCTCGTCTAGCCGGGGCCCTCAGAGGCAGCAGGTGCCGAAATGCTCGCGGCCGGCTCGGCTTCCGGGAACGCAAGGAGTGTTGAGTTGGACTTGGAAACTGGTTTGCCTCAACCGCCCGCCATCTTCTTCACGCTTTCGGCGGACTGACCATAGAGGATCTTCTTGGCCTCGTCGTCGGAGGCGCGTTGGCTCTCGTAGGGCTTACCGATCTCGTAGGCCTTGGCGACGGCGGGTCGTGCGGCCATGCGCGCCATCCAGCCGCGGACGTTGGCGTAGGCCTCGTAGGTCGAGCCGTAGCGGCCCGCCGACACGCACCAGGGATAGCAGGCCATGTCCGCGATCGAGTAGTCGCCGGTGATGTAGTCGCGGCCCGCGAGTTGCCGATCGAGCACGGAATGCAGCCGGTCGGTCTCCTTCGAATAGCGCTCCAAGCCATAGGCGTTCGCGGGCTGTGGGGCCTGGTTTATGAAGTGGCCGCGCTGGCCCGACATCGGCCCCAAGCCCCCCATCTGCCAGAACAACCACTCCTGCACCTTGGTTTTGCCACGGACGTCCTTGGACACGAACATGCCCGTCTTCTCGGCGAGATAGACGAGGATCGCGCCGGATTCGAACACGGATATCGGCGCACCGCCGTCGGCAGGAGCGTGATCGACGATGGCGGGCATGCGGTTGTTGGGCGAGATCGCGAGGAATTCGGGCTTGAACTGGTCGCCCTTTGAGATGTTCACGGGCTTGATCGTGTAGGGCAGCACCGCTTCTTCGAGATAGATCGTGATCTTGTGCCCGTTCGACGTCGGCCAGTAGTGTAAGTCGATCATGGGGTTCCTCCCGAGATGGTGTCAGCCCCGGGGGACCGACACCTCCGCACCTTGTTCTTAGATCGCGAAGAAACTTGACCGCCGCCTCGCTTCTCATACGATACCCACCATAACCGAGCGCCGCCCGGCCGCCACTCCGAAGCGAGCGGCCGCGCCGAAGATGGGTGGCGCGATCTACACGAGGACGGGAGAAACAGCCATGGGCAAGGTCGAATACCGCAAGCTGTCGAAGCACACCGGCGCGGAGATCCTCGGGATCGACCTCAACAGCCAAATCCCGCAGGAGACGATAGAGGAGATCTGGAAGATCTTCGTCGACCACACCGTCGTGCTGTTCCGCGACCAGAAGCTCGAGCAGCCCGATCTCGTGCGCGCCACCGGCCAGTTCGGCGCATGCGGCGAGTACGACCGCCCGGCGGAGTTCCACACGAGCGGCCAGAAAAAAGTGCTGCCGCAGATCATGCTGATCACCAATATCCGCGAGAACGGCGAGCCGATCGGATCGCTGCCCGATGGCGAGATGTGGTTCCACCACGACACCATCCACCGCAAGATCCCGCACAAGGCGACGCTGCTCTATTCGGTCGAGATCCCGAGCTGGGGTGGCAACACCGTGTTTTCCAACCTGATGGCCGCCTATGACGCGCTGCCGTCCGACATGAAGCAGGCGATCGAGGGCCGGCAGGTCTACAACGCCTTCAACTACGGCAGCGTCAAGAAAGGCGATCCCAACGCCACCGCGGCGCGCAGCCATGCGGTTCACCCTGCCGTGCGCATCTGCCCCGACAACGGCCGCAAGGCGATCTATATCGACCGCCTCATGAGCCAGAACATCGTCGATATGCCCGAAGCCGAAAGCGAGGCGATCCTGGAGCGCATCTACGATTTCATCGAGCAGGACGAGTTCTGCTATGACCACGTCTGGAAGAAGGGCGACGTGCTCATGTGGGACAACCGCACCAGCGTTCACGCCCGCCGCGACTTCCCCGCCCACGAAACCCGCCTGATGTGGCGGACGACGCTGGCCGATACGGTCGCACCTTACTGGGCGGCTTGATTCTGCGCGCTGCCGCGACCGGCGACGACCACAAAAAATAGCGACTCATATGCCGGTTGCATGAGACGATGGCTTTCGCCGTGCCACCCATGGAGCGCCGCCCATGTTCATCCAGTCCGCTGCGCCGGGGCAGCCTAATCGCGCGATCACGATGTTCGATCACGCAGCGCTTTCGGGCCAAATCGCGCGCGCGTTCGGCAACGATCGTTTCGAAGCTCCCGCGCCGCTCGATCTCGTGGTCTACATGATCTCGAACCACGACGCCGGCTGGATCGCCTTCGACCGCGATCCCGCTACCGATCCGCAGACCGGCCTGCCTTACACCGTGTTTGCAACGCCAGCCCCGCTCATCCTGCCGACCAGTAAAGCCTCACCCGACTACAATCAGCGCCACCATCCCTACAGCGGACTTCTTTCGTCGATGCACACCTGGGGCATCTACAATGGCCGCTACGGCTTCACGACCGCGGGGCGGTTGAACCGTATCTCACCCGACGACAAGCCCGCCGTCGATGCCATGCTCGCCGTCGAACTCGCTCGGCAGACCGCGTTGAAAGCCGAGCTTGCGAAATCGCCTGAAGAAGCTACGTGGATCGAAGAAGGCCGGCTGTTCCAGAACTACAAGCTGCTGCAGTTCTGCGATCTCCTGGCGATCTATTTCAACACGACGCACGCCGCAGCGCGGGCCGAGCAGGCCTTCACGCACGTGCCGCTGTCGAGCACCGCCGACACCACCATCACGATCACGCCGCGCGGCGACGGCGTTTATGCCCTGACGCCATTTCCCCTCGCCAGCGACGGCGCGGCCTTCGCGTACGCCTACCGCAACGTCACGCCGCGCCAGCACGAACGCGAAGGCGGGTGGGCCAGCATACTCCGCAGCGTCCCGACCGAATGGGAAACCTTCAAGCTGGTCGCCGGTTGATCCCGATCCCCGTATCAACCAGCGGTGTAGCCGCCGTCTGCGTAGAGGATGTGGCCGGTGTAGAAGGCCGATGCGTCGGACGCGAGGAACAGGAGAGGGCCGGCGAGATCGGACGGCTCGCCCAGGCGGCCTTTCGGAACACGGCTCAGGAAGCCCTTGCGGACATTCGTCGCGTTCTCATTGTCCTCGTACATCCAGGCCGTGAGCGGCGAGCGGAATACCGTTGGTGCGATGGCATTGACCGTGATGCCGGTCGGGCCCAACTCGCAGCCGAGCGCCTTCGTCATGCCGTCGATCGCCGACTTCGACGAGCAATACGCCGTGTAGCCCGCAGGGTGGCCGAGCAGTCCCCGTGCCGACGACATCAACACGATCTTGCCGGCATTGCCGTTGGCGGCTGGGCCTTGCGCCTGCATCTGCTTTGCCGCCGCGCGCGCCATCAGCCAGGACTGGGTGACGTTGGCATCCATCACGTCGAGGAAGCGCTCCGGCGTCATGTCGTTGATCTTCGCGACGTCGTTCTTGCCCGACGCGACGACCAGGATGTCGACACGGCCGAAGCGCTTCACGGCGGCGTCCATGATCTTGGTGCAGTTGGCTTCATTGGTTGTGCGGATGGCGAGGCTCTCGACATCGGCGCCCAGCGCCTTGCACTCGGAGCTAAGCTTTTCCAGTTCCTTCGCATTGCCCGTCGAGACGAAGAGCTTGGTGCCGGCGCCCGCGAGCACCTTGGCGGCGAGCGCGCCGAACGCGCCGGACGCACCGGTCACAACGGCAACCTTGCCGCGCACGTCGAACAGCGAAAGCGGATTCTTGAGCCAGTCGGTCATTTCAATTCTCCCTCTCCCCATCGCCCATCGCGATGGGGAGAGGGTCGAGGAGAGGGGCGACCGCTTGGCGCCACGTGGTGCACATTGCGGCCCCTCACCCTGACCCTCTGCCCGCACACGAGGAGAGGGGAATTCGACGTTACTTCGGCATTTCGACGGCGACGAGCATCGTGACGACGTCGTTGCCACGATTGATGATCTCGCGCGTTTCGCCAGCGGCGATGTAGCAGCTGTCGAGCGGTTTCAGGACGGTTTCCTTGCCGTCGATGATGATCGTGAGTTCACCGGCGAGGATCGTATAGGTCTTCTCGACGGGGCCCGCATCGGGGCCCGCGCCTCCGCCCGGCAGGAAGTGCGACAGGCCGACCGTGAAGTTCTTGATACCCTCGGGTTTGTTGATCAGCGCGAACGACGTGTAGCCGCGGTGGTTCGCTGCCTCATAGGTCTTGGCGTCCTTGAAGCGTTTGACTTGCATGTAGTTCTCCCGGATTCAAT
>LNFM01011223.1_pt1 | contig 12271 bp, 13 predicted proteins | sample 596031 | NCBI WGS metagenome assembly LNFM01 (sample SAMN04254537, study PRJNA301005) | activated carbon metagenome | isolation source: dual media filters at the Ann Arbor, Michigan drinking water treatment plant | place: USA: Ann Arbor | reverse complement strand
ACGGCCGCTTCATCGAGCGCGTCGGGTTCTACAACCCTAAGGCATCCGGCCCCGAGGCCAAGCTGCGCATCGATCTCGGCCGGGTCGAGCACTGGCATGGCAAGGGCGCGAAGCTCTCCGACACGGTGCAGCGCCTGGTCAAGCAGTTTGGCAAGTCCGCCGCAGCCGCCTGAGCGGCTGGTGGTGATGGGGCGGGTGGCCGCCCCGTTCGGTGTGAAGGGATGGATCCGCGTCCAGATATTCACCGAAGCGGTAGACGGCCTGCTCGACTACCCGTCGTGGTGGATCGGCAAGGGCGACGGATGGCAGGAGTATCGGGTGGAAGAAGGTGCCGCCCATGGCCAGGGAATCGTGGCGAAGCTCGCCGGGTTCGATGTGCCGGAAGCGGCAGCGAAATTGAAAGGGCAGGAGATCGCGGTGCCCCGCGAGCTGCTCCCGGAAGCGCAAGACGGGTATTACTGGACCGATCTGGTGGGTGTCCAGGTGGTGAATCGGGAAGGGGTCGAGCTGGGGCGGGTGGAATCGCTCCTCGACAACGGTGCGCAGAGCGTGCTGGTGGTGAAGGGAGAACGCGAAAGGCTGATCCCGTTCGTGCCGGTCTACGTGGACCGGGTGGAACTGGAAGCCGGGCGAATCCTGGTGGACTGGCAGCAAGACTATTGATGTGAAGCAGTACGACGTCGTCACGCTGTTTCCCGAGATGTTCGAGGCCCTCACGGGCTGGGGCGTTTCGGGGCGCGCACGGGAAATCGGGGCGTACCAGCTGGTGGCGTGGAATCCGCGGGATTTCGCCGCGAACGCCTACCGGACGATCGACGATCGGCCCTACGGCGGCGGCCCCGGAATGGTGATGATGGCCGAGCCGCTCGCGAAAGCGGTGCGGGCGGCGAAGCAGAGGCAGTCGAGCAGTGGCATCAAGACATCGAAGGTGGTGTTGCTTTCGCCCCAGGGCCGGAAGCTGGATCACACGGCGGTGATGGCGCTGGCGGCACAGGAAGGTCTGGTGCTGCTGTGCGGGCGGTACGAAGGAGTGGATGAACGTCTGATCGAGCGCGAAGTCGACGAGGAAGTGTCCATCGGCGACTACGTGATCTCGGGCGGGGAATTGGCGGCGATGGTGTTGCTGGACAGCATGATCCGGCAGTTGCCCGGAGTCCTGGGCGATGCGGATTCCGCGCAGCAGGATTCCTTCGTTGCAGGTGTGCTGGACTATCCGCATTACACGCGTCCCGAGGTGTTCGAGGGCGCGGCAGTACCGGCGGTGTTGCTGTCAGGGCATCACGCCGAGATCGAGAAATGGCGCATGAAGCAGGCGCTGGGGCGTACGTGGTTGCGGCGGCCCGAACTGCTGGAACGAGTGCAACTCGATCGGGAGCAGCAGAAAATGCTCGGCGAGTTCCAGGCGGAACACAGTAAAACCGAAGGAAATTCAAGATGAACGTGATCGAACAACTGGAAGCCGCCGAGATCAAGCGGCTCGGCAAGACCATCCCCAGCTTCGCGCCGGGCGACACGGTCATCGTGAATGTGAACGTGGTCGAAGGCGAGCGAAAGCGCGTCCAGGCCTACGAAGGCGTGGTGATCGCCAAGCGCAACCGCGGCTTGAACTCTGCGTTCACGGTGCGCAAGATTTCCTCGGGCGAAGGGGTCGAGCGTACGTTCCAGACCTACTCGCCGCTGATCGCCTCGATCGAAGTGAAGCGCCGCGGCGATGTCCGTCGCGCCAAGCTCTACTACCTGCGCGAGCGTTCCGGCAAATCGGCGCGTATCCGCGAAAAGCTGCACGTGGCTGCAGACAAGTCGGCGCCGGCAGCGCCTGCGGCAGACGCGCAGAGCTGAAACAGGACACATTCGTTTCACTGGAAAGGCGGCCCCCGAGGCCGCCTTTTCCTTTTCGGTGTCCCGAAAGGTGACGGGCCACTGCTACACTCGCCGCGTTCTGTTCGAGAGGTTCGACCGTGATGCGCCCCATCGTCCGTCTGTTCGCTGTCGCCGCGATGGTGCTCGCCGTCCCGGTGTTCGCTCAGCAGAAGCTCACGCTGTCGATCGGCTCCGGCAACACCGGTGGCGTGTACTACCCGCTCGGCGGCGGACTCGCGCAGGTGCTCTCGAAACAGGTGCCCGGCTGGCAGGCCACCGCCGAAGTGACCGGCGGCTCCATCGACAACCTGAAGCTGGTGGGCACCGGCAAGGCGGACATCGGATTCTCCATGGCCGATGCGGCGTGGGACGCCTATGCCGGCAACGACAAGTTTGCCGGCCGCAAGCTGCCGCTGCGCACGCTGATGGTGCTGTATCCGAACCGCATGCACGTCGTGACCACCGAATCGACCGGAGTCGCGTCCATGAAGGATCTTGCCGGCAAGCGCGTATCGGTCGGTTCGCCGGGCAGCGCGACCGAGCTGATGGCGGTACGCGTGCTCGAAGCGTATGGCCTCGCGGAATCGGTGAAACGCGAGCGCCTGTCGGTCAACGAGTCGGTCAACGCGATGAAGGACGGCAAGATCGATGCGTTCTTCTGGGCCGGGGGTGTGCCCACCGCGGCGGTGACTGATCTCGCTGCCACGCCCGGCGTGAGGATCCGCCTGCTCGACCATGCCGATGCCGTGGACGCGATGAACAAGCGCTACGGCCCCCTCTACAGCCGCAACGTCATCCCGAAGTCGATCTACGCCGGCATGGCCGCCGATGCGACCAACGCGACCGTGTGGAACGTGCTCGTGGTCAATGCGAACATGCCTGACGACGTCGCCTACACCATCGTGAAGACCGTGTTCGAGCGCAAGCCCGATCTCGTGGCCGTGCACAAGGAGTTCAATACCCTGTCGTTCGATTGGCAGACCAACGGCGCCGCGGCGCTGCCATTCCATCCGGGTGCGCAGCGCTACTTCGCCGAGAAGGGCCTCAAGCTGCAGTGAGCGTCGAGCGCGCCGACGACGCGGTCAGTGCCCAGCGGCTGGCCGAAGCCGACCGCTTCATCGAACAGGAAGAAGGCGCTACCCATCGCCTGCGAGGTGCACTGCAGACCGCACTGACAGCCGCGCTGGTCGCGACCTCGCTGCTTCACTTGTACGCGGCGTTCGCCATCGTCAGCGCACCCACGCTGCGCGTCGTGCACGTCGGGTTGATGCTGGCGCTGCTGTTCCTCACGCTGCCTGCTGCGGCGCGTTTCCGCGATCGCGTGATGCCGTGGGACTGGTTGCTCGCGCTGGTTGCCGTGGCGGTGGCGGGATATCTCCTGTCGGATTGGGACGCCATCTCCGATCGTGCCACGGAGCCTTCGACCCTGGACCTCATCGCCGGCGGCACGCTGATCGCGCTGGTGCTCGAAGCGGTGCGCCGCGCATCCGGCTGGGTGATGCCGTTCGTGGTGCTGCTGTTCATCGGCTATGCCTTCGCGGGGCCGTGGTTGCCGCCACCGTGGACACACCGCGGCTACGACGCCGAGCGACTCATCGGGCACATGACCCAGACTCTCGAGGGCATCTTCGGTTCGCCGGTGGACGTGTGTGCCACGCTGATCATCCTCTTCACCATCTACGGCGCGGTCCTGTCCAGATCCGGCGCGGGCAAGTTCTTCATCGACTTCGCGCTGGCGGCCATGGGCCGGCGCGCGGGAGCGCCGGGCCGCGCGGTGGTGCTCGGCTCGTTCCTGCTGGGCGGCCCGTCGGGCAGCGGCGTGGCCACCACCGTGACTCTCGGTTCGGTCGCCTACCCGCTGCTGGAGCGTGCCGGTTACGGCAAGAACGCGGCAGGCGGCCTCCTCGCTGCCGGCGGGCTCGGTGCGATCCTGTCGCCGCCGGTGCTGGGTGCGGCCGCTTTCCTGATCGCCGAATTCCTGAAGATCTCGTATCTCGACGTGATCCGCATGGCGGTGATACCGACCCTGCTGTACTACCTGTCGCTGTTCGTCATGGTGGAACTCGATGCGCGGCGCATCGGCGCCGGCGACATCGGCGGCACGACGGAACGCGTGAGTGCACTCGTGCGCAGGCACGGGTTCCATTTCCTGTCGCTCATCGCGATCATCGGATTCCTGCTGTACGGCTTCTCGCCGATGATGTCGGTCTTCTGGGCGACCGTCCTCGCGATTGCCACCAGTTTTCTCACCCGCGACACGGCGCTCAAGCCCCGCAAGCTGATCGGAGCGCTGGCCGACGGTTCGCGTGGCGTCCTCGGCGTGGCCGCCACCTGCGCTGCCGCGGGCATCATCGTCGGTGTCGTCACGCTGACCGGCCTCGGCCTCAAGTTCAGCGGCATCGTCATCGACTATGCCGACGGCAGCCGGGCGCTCACCGCGCTCTACACTGCGCTCATCGTGTGGATCGTCGGGCTGGCGGTTCCGGTCACTGCGTCGTACATCATCTGCGCCGTGGTCGCCGCGCCCGCGCTCGTGCACGTGGGCGTCCCGGAGTTCGCCGCACACATGTTCATCTTCTACTACGCCGTCCTGTCGGAAGTCTCGCCGCCCACGGCGTTGTCGCCGTTCGCCGCGGCGGCGATCACGGGCGGCGACCCGTATCGCACCACGCTGCAGTCCTGGAAGTACACGCTGCCCGCGTTCGTCACGCCGTTCCTGTTCGTGCTGGCGCCGCAAGGCGTCGGGCTGCTGCTCGCGGGCGACACCGGCAACATCGCACTGGTCACGGCACTGGCCGTGGTGTGCGTCCTGACGCTCGCGATTGCTGCGCAAGGGTGGTTGCGGGGTCCGCTCAACGTCGTGGAACGGCTCGCGCTGACGGCCTCGGGTTTGCTGATCGCCGTGTCCCAATCCTGGAGTGTGACTGCGGGCTTGGGAGTCGGCGTGATCGCCGTGGCGCTGCATTTCCTGCGTACACGCCGGAGCGCAGCGTGAGCAACGATCTCATCGACGCGTTCTGCGACGCACTCTGGCTCGAGGATGGTCTCGCGCGGAACACGCTCGACGCCTACCGGCGCGACCTGGCGCAGTTCGCGGCCTGGCTCGAGAAGCAGCATGGGCGCGGGCTGCTGGAAGCGCAGCACGTCGACCTGCTCGAGTACCTCGCGCACCGCTACGCCGCGCGCGCGAAGGCTTCCTCTGCGAGCCGGCTCCTGTCCAGTCTGAAGCGGTTCTATCGTCACCACCTGCGCTCGGGCCGCCTGACGGTCGATCCGACTTTGAACATCGAGTCCCCGAAGATGCCGCGGCCGTTGCCCAAGAGCCTCACCGAGGACGACGTTGAAAGCCTGCTCGCCGCCCCCGACGTGCTGGACGTGTTCGGCCTGCGCGATCGTGCGATGCTCGAGATGCTGTATGCCACGGGCTTGCGCGTGAGCGAGCTGGTAAGCCTGACGTCGGCGCAGGTCAGCGCCGATGCCGGCGTCGTGCGCGTGATGGGCAAGGGCTCGAAGGAGCGCCTGGTGCCCGTGGGCGAAGTGGCCCTCGAATGGCTCGCGCGCTACCTGCGGGAGAGCCGGCCGGCGCTGCTGCACGGGCGGCTCACCGACGATCTCTTCGTGACCGTGCGCGGCTCGGCCATGACGCGCACGATGTTCTGGACTCTCATCAAGCGCTATGCGCGCCGCGCCGGCGTCACCCGTCCGGTGTCGCCGCACACGCTGCGTCACGCCTTCGCGACCCATCTGCTCAACCACGGCGCCGATCTGCGCGTGGTGCAGATGCTGCTGGGTCACGCCGACGTGTCGACCACGCAGATCTACACCCACGTGGCGCGCGAGCGATTGAAGCAACTGCACTCGAAGCACCACCCCCGCGGCTGATGTGCCGGCGCGCGACCTGCTATCCTCGGCCGGTCCCGGACCCTTGCAGGAACCGATGAACCCGTCGGAGTTCGACAAGTTCGCCGATGAGTACCACGCGCTGCACGCGGCCAACGTGCGGCTGTCGGGCGAGTCACCGGAGTATTTCGCCGCGTACAAGGTGCGCGAAGTGGCGGCGGACTACGGGGCGGCGTTGCCGCAGGTGCAGGCCATCCTCGATTTCGGGGCGGGCGTGGGTTCGTCGGTCGCGCACTTCCAGCGGCATTTCCCGGCGGCGCGCCTGACCTGCGTGGATGTCTCCGACCGCAGCCGCGACGTCGCCTTGGAGCGCTGCGGGACCGCTCTCGACTACCGCTTGATGGAGCACGGCCGGGTTCCTGTCGAGGATGCCGCGGTCGATCTCGTCTTCGCGGCCTGCGTGTTCCACCACATCGACGCGGCGGAGCATGTGGCGTTGCTGCGTGAACTCGGGCGCACGCTGCGCCCCGGCGGGCGCATCGTCGTGTTCGAACACAATCCGCTCAACCCGCTCACGGTGCGCACCGTGCAGGATTGCGCGTTCGACGAGAATGCGGTGCTGCTGCGATCGGGCCGCCTAACCCGTGAACTCGCGGCTGCCGGCTTTGGCCGACTGCGCACGCGCTACACGCTGTTCTTTCCGCACGCGCTGCGCTGGTTGCGTGGCCTGGAGCGCTCGCTCTGGTGGAATCCGCTCGGGGCGCAGTACTACGTATCGGGGACGAGGCCATGAGTACCACGCCGGCCCGCTTGAGCATCGTGGTGCCGTGCTACAACGAAGAGGCCGCGCTGCCGGTGACGGTGGAACGGTTGACCTCGCTGCTCGAAGCCCTGATAGCGCGCGGCATCGTGACCGGCGAGAGTGCGCTCTACTTCGTGGACGACGGCAGCGCCGACCGGACCTGGTCGCTCATCGAGTCGTGTGCGCACCGGAATGGACGGGTGCACGGCATCAAGCTGTCGCGCAACCGCGGCCATCAGAACGCATTGCTCGCCGGGCTGCTCAATGCGCCGGGCGATGCCGTGGTGAGCATCGATGCCGATCTGCAGGACGACGTGGTCGCGATCGAACGCATGCTCGAGGCCCATGCCCAGGGTGCCCAGATCGTTCTGGGCGTGCGCCGCGCGCGCGTGCACGACACCTGGTTCAAGCGCTTCAGCGCCGAGCAGTACTACCGTTGGTTGCAGCGCTTCGGTGTCGAGGTGGTCTACAACCACGCCGACTATCGCCTGATGGGGCGCCGCGCGATCGAGGCGCTGCGCGGCTACGAGGAAGTGAATCTGTTCCTGCGCGGCATCGTGCCCCAGCTCGGCTTTCGCACCGCCATCGTCGAGTACGACCGCGCGGCACGCATCGCCGGACACACACGCTATCCGTTGCGACGCATGGTGTCGCTCGCCTGGGAGGGCGTCACCTCCTTCTCGGCCGTGCCGCTGCGGTTCATCACCGGTCTCGGGGTAGCCGTCTCGGCGGTGAGTCTCGGTTTCGCTGCCTGGGCGCTCGCCGCGAAGCTCTTCGGCGATCAGGCCCTGCCCGGTTGGGCTTCGACCGTCGTGCCGATCTACTTTCTCGGCGGCGTGCAACTGCTCTGCCTCGGCATCATCGGCGAGTATCTGGCGAAGATCTATGCCGAGGTGAAGCGGCGGCCGCGGTACGTGATCGAGGCGAAGACCGCAGGCGCGCAAGGGCAGCCGGTGCGCGAATCACCCGCCGGTTGACGAGCGCTCGCGACGGCTTCCCCTCACCCCAACCCCTCTCCCTCCGGGAGAGGGATGGAGGGTGAGGGGAAACATCGTTCAGGGATGCGGCAGCGCCACCACCAGGAAGCCATCCACGATCTGTGTGGATGGCGCCGCAGGCAGCGCAGCCAGCGCCGCTTGCAGCCGTGGCTGATCGTCCGGATACGCCACATACAGCGCGGCCGGATCGAATCGTCCGGCTTCGATGTCGCTCCAGAGTGTCGCATTGGCGGCGGCGTAGGCCTGTGCCCGCTCGCGACTGTAGTAGGCCTTGTTGACGGACGCGTGGTGTTCCACCGCGAGCTTGCCGAACGCTTCCCAGCCGGCCGGCCGCGGGCTCGGATGCAGCACCAGCAACCGCTGCCGCCCGCCCATGAGCTCGCTCCATCGCGGCGAGCGCAGGGGATTGTCCACGTCCGTCGCGAAATCCATCCGCGTGGAGATGGTCGTGCGGCCGAGCAGGTCGATCGCGCCGCTCAGGTCCCACAACTGCAGTCCAAGGGCCGCGGCCAGTACCAGGTACTGCCGGCGCGGCGGGAACGTGCGCACGATCACCCAGGCTGCCCAGAGTGCCAGCGCATACCACGCCGGCCAGAACATCCGGCCCGATGCCCGGAAAGCTTCGAAGACCGTGCCCACCGGCGGCACGCGATTCAGGGCGAACGCGACCAGCGGTGCCGTGACGATCGCAAAGAGGAAGGCTGCAACGAGTGCCAGCACCCAGAAGATGCCCGATTGCGTCGCTGCCGCCTGTGCGATGCGCAGCCGCCACGGCGCGCGCGGTGTCGAGTAGCGCACGATCAGATAGGCGCCGAGCGCGAGGCCCGCGAGCGCCACGGCGATGTTCTCCGGTGCCGCATAGATCACCTGCTTGCCGATCGCGGGCCACATGGAAATCGCGAACACCGTGAGCAGGAACAGCACGACCCCGAGCGGCAGCAACGCCTGGGTACGGGCCGGTGATGGTTCGGTCTTGCCCGCGCGGGCGAGCGCGAGGAGCATCGCTCCCATCCACCCCAGCCCGAGATACGCGAAGCCCTCGTAGTCGCCGAAGCCGGACGGAATCTTCGGCAACACGCGCGACCAGAGGCCTTCGGAGTTCACCAGCGACACCGCGTTCAAGCGGTAGAAGCCCACCATGTCGGCACCCGTGCCGGCGCGGTCCACCAGGAAGAACCCGCACGCGGCCATCGTGGCGAGGGTGATCGCGAGGGTCGACACGAAACAGGCCGCGAGCCAGCGGCGGTCGGCGCGTTCGTGCGCGAGCCATGCGCGGACGAGGTCGGCGAACCACAACGCCATCACCATGACCGCAAGGTAGAACTGAGTCGCCACGAGCAACGCGATGAGGGCGATCCACGCGTAGAACCGCCGCACTGATCGTCCGAACAGGCACAGGCCGAGCGCGACCAGCAGCACCCAATGCGCGGTGAGTGCGTAGTGGCCGGTCAGGCGATTCAACAGCGGCGGCGAGATCAGCAGCAGGCCGGCAATCAATGCGGCCGCGATCCGGTCCGCTCCCAGCTTGCGCGCCAGCACGAAGCCCACGGCGCCTTGCAGCGTGAAGCTCAACCACAGCCACATCCCGAAGTACTGGAACGGCTCGGTCAGCACGCCGCGGAACAGCTTGAAGACCATCGCGAGCCACGGGATCGAGTCCGTGAACACGATGCTGGACGCGAATCCTTCGCCGTAACTCTTCACCTGAGCCAGTGGAAAACTCCACGGGTCATTGCGATAGAAGGCCCACCCCAGGTAGTTGGCGGCCGGATCGCCCCACAGGAGCCAGTCGATGTAGTGCGGATCGAGCAGCCGAACGCCGAAGGCGGCCACGAAGAATCCGGCACCGAGCGCGGCGCCCAGCAGGAAGTCGCCGCCGGTGTGGCGGGGCCACGATCTCATGGGCTCGTCCGCGCTTGCGTCACGCGTGCGTACGTCGATTTCGGCGGCAGGCGGTCATCGGGCGGCATCGGCGGTGCGTGGATTGTAAGATAAGGAGCATGACTACCGCCGTCGTCGTGATCGTCGCTTATCTGGTGGGCTCCCTGTCGTTCGCCGTCATCGTGAGCCGTCTCTATGGTCTGCCCGACCCGCACACCTACGGTTCGGGCAATCCGGGCGCCACCAACGTGCTGCGCACCGGACGCAAGTCCGCCGCGGTGTTCACGCTGCTGGGCGATGCCCTGAAGGGCTTCGTCGTCGTCTGGATCGCGCGCTTCTTTGCAGCCGACTGGGGCCTCGATGCCACCGACATCGCGCTCGCCGCGCTGGCGGTCTTCGCGGGCCACCTGTTCCCGGTGTACTTCGGATTCAAGGGCGGCAAGGGTGTGGCCACCGCGGCCGGCATCCTGCTCGCGCTCTCCCTCTGGCTCGGCCTGGCGGTGGCGGCGGTGTGGCTGATCGTGCTGGTCGCCACGCGCTACTCGTCCGGTTCGTCACTCGCAGCAGCGGCCGCAGCACCCGTGTTGTCCGGATTGATCCTCGGCTGGAACGCCATCGCCGTCGCCGTGCTGGCGATGACGGCGCTCATCTTCTATCGCCATCGCGCGAACATCCGGCGCCTGCTGGCGGGGACGGAGAGCAAGGTCGGGTCGCGCGGGTAGTCGCGGTTTGTGGCGGGTGCTGCCCCCATCCCCACCTACCCCACGGCAAAGCCGGGGGAAGGAGTTGTACACCCCTTCCCCCACCTCCGGTGGGGGAAGGTTGGGATGGGGGCAAGCGCTCCGCGCTACTCCGGCACCACCAGCGACGCCAACTCCCACCGCGGCCTGACCCCGAAACTCCCCGCCGGACCGAAGGTCGCAATCCGCAGCGCCCCCGCGAAGGCGATCATCGCCCCGTTGTCGGTGCAGAACTCGAGCGGCGGGTAGTACACCTCGATGGCACGCGCGGCGGCGGATGCCGTCAGGCGCTCGCGCAGACTGCGATTGGCACCCACGCCGCCGGCCACCACCAGCCGCGGCACGCCGGCGCGGTCGACGGCACCGAGCGACTTGGCCACCAGCACGTCGACCACCGCCGCCTGGAAATCCGCCGCGAGATCGGCCTTGTCGTTGCCCTCGAGTGTCCGACCGCGAACGGCGATGGCTACGGCCGTCTTGAGGCCGCTGAAGCTGAAATCGAGATCGTCCGACGCGATCATCGGGCGCGGCAACTTGAAGCGGCCGGGCGTGCCCGCGTCGGCGAGCCGTGCCAGCGCCGGACCGCCGGGATAGCCGAGCCCCAGCAGCTTGGCGGTCTTGTCGAAGGCTTCGCCGGCGGCGTCATCCACCGTCTCACCGAGCAGTTGGTAGTCGCCGACGCCGCCAACGCGCATGAGCTGGGTGTGCCCGCCCGAGACCAGCAGCGCCACGAACGGGAAGGCCGGTGCCGGATCCGCCAGCAACGGCGACAGCAGGTGTCCTTCGAGATGATGCACGCCGACCACCGGCACACCCAGGGCGTACGCCAGTCCGTGCGCCGCGCCGGCACCCACCAGCAGTGCACCGGCGAGCCCGGGGCCTTCCGTGTAGGCGACCGCCCCCACGTCGCGGATGCCGATCCCGGCCGTACCCAGCACCTGCCGGGTCAGCGGCAGCAGCCGCCGGATGTGGTCGCGCGACGCGAGCTCGGGCACCACCCCGCCATAGGCGGCGTGCATTTCGACCTGGGAGTGGAGGGCGTGGGCCACCAGGCCGCGGGTACGGTGGACCAGCGCGACGCCGGTCTCGTCGCAGGAGCTTTCGATGCCTAGAACGAACAAGAAGGGGGGTACCGGTGCGGCCGGACCCCTGGTAAGGGCCCGGCGGGAGTTCCCAATCGGGGAGCGAGTCTGGTATTCTCCCGCCCCTTGTCCGATCCGATCAACCCAAGCAACAGGATTCCAGCTTTCATGCCGACCGTACGCGTCAAGGAGAACGAGCCCTTCGAGGTGGCCCTGCGCCGTTTCAAGCGCACCGTGGAGAAGACCGGCCTGCTCACGGAGTTGCGGGCGCGCGAGTTCTACGAAAAGCCCACCGCAGAGCGCAAGCGCAAGCTCGCCGCCGCGGTCAAGCGGCATCACAAGCGCCTGCGCAGCCAGCAGCTGCCCCAGAAGCTGTACTAAGCAACGCCCCGATATTCCCCGCGAACCCCGCGAGGCTGTCGCCCGCGGGGTTTTCGTTTTCAGGAGCCGGAACCATGTCATCCCTGAAGGACCGTATCACCGAAGACATGAAGAACGCGTTGCGCGCCAAGGACACCGCGCGCCTGGGCGCGATTCGCCTGCTGCTTGCCGCCATGAAGCAGCGCGAAGTGGACGAGCGCATCGAGCTGACCGATGCCGACATCGTCGCCATCATCGACAAGATGCAGAAGCAACGCCGTGACTCCATCACCCAGTACGAGAAGGGTGGCCGGCAGGATCTGGCCGACGCCGAGAAGTTCGAGATGACCGTGCTCCAGACCTACATGCCCGCGGCGCTGTCGAACGACGAGATCGCGGCGGCTGTGGCCGAGGCGATCGCCGCCGCCGGCGCCGCCGGGCCGCAGGACATGGGCAAGGTCATGGCGGTGTTGAAGCCGAAGCTCGCGGGCAAGGCCGACATGAGCGCGGTGTCGCAGCTGGTGAAGGGGAAGTTGGCGGGAGGGTAATCGCCCCCATCCCGACCTTCCCCCGCTTGTCGCGGGGGAAGGAGAGGGGTGCGACGATCGGTTCGATCGTCGAAGGTTCGGGTGGCCCCCATCCCGACCTTCCCCCGACGAAGTCGGGGGAAGGGGTGTACGTCCCCTCCCCCGGCTGCGCCGGGGGAGG
>LNFM01011222.1_pt1 | contig 12272 bp, 7 predicted proteins | sample 596031 | NCBI WGS metagenome assembly LNFM01 (sample SAMN04254537, study PRJNA301005) | activated carbon metagenome | isolation source: dual media filters at the Ann Arbor, Michigan drinking water treatment plant | place: USA: Ann Arbor | reverse complement strand
GTTGTTGTCTTGCGGCGGAGGGGTCTCCGGCTGACGCTCTTGCTGGCGCTGGATGAACGCGCGCAGATCGTTGAGCCGATCCTCGTCGTTGCCCTGCGAGAGCAGGCCGCCGTCATCCGAGATCGCGAGGCGCATGCCGAGGATGAACCCGAAGATCAACACGAACGAAGCCGCGCCTGCACCGATCATCACTGGATCGCGCTTGCGCGCGCCGACGATCTTGCGGCCAGGAGCGACCACCTTCGCGATCACCGTCAGTCCGCCCGCTTCCATCTTGTAGCGGCCGTTCGGACGAACGTCGATCTCGTAGCCACCACCGGGAGCAGCGCGCACCTGACCCGCGTCGACCAGCTCCTTCAGCGTCTTCTTGACGCCGTCGAGCTCGACCTCGCCCGTCGCGCCGGGCAAGAACACGAAGCGCGTTCCTCCGCCGGAGTTCTGGACGATCGTGATCTCGGACTGGTTGCCCATCATCTCGGGGCTCGCCACGAAGCGCGCAGTGTCGCCGCGCGTCTTGGTCTCCTTCGAGTCGAGCCCGATGCCGATGCCCGTTCCGATGAACGCCAGGGCCACGCCGACCATGCCGACCATGTACCCGCGGTTGATCGCCGCGCGTGCAAGGTCAGCGGCCGTCGACGTGTCGTGCGGCTGAAAGTGCGGCTGAGCGCCGGCCATCGTGGCGCCAGCGATCATCACCAACGCGCCCAGGCCGAGGCCCGCGCCCATCGCGATTCCCGCGGTGCCCTTCTTCGGACGCTCGCTCGCGAGCACGAAGTTCTTGGACCCATCGAGGTGCGCGACGTGAAGAATCGAGCTCTTCCAGAGGATCGAAACCTCGACCGCCTGAGAGCCCACTTCCTCCACATCGTGCGGGTTGATGTCCCCGCGCTTGATGAGCTGGAAGATCTCTTCGCCGCCTGCGTGGCCATGGCCGGCGTCATGTCCGCCGTGTCCGTGCGACGAAGTCGCAGGAGCTCCGAACGGAGCCGCGAGCGGCGCCGCAAACGGAGCCGCGATCGCCGCAGCGGGAGGAGGCACAGAGATCGCTGGAGCCGCGACCGGCGCGGCAACCGGCGCTGCCGCCGGCTGAATCGACGCCGGATCCACAGCCTCGCCGATGGAGATCACGAGCCGCGTGTTGCCGATGCGAATCTCTTCGCCGCCGGCAAGCGCGCACTTGTTGACCTGTGAGCCGTTGACGAAAGTGCCCGACCCGAGGTCGATGAGCTGCACTTCGTCGGGCTTGGCCTCGATGACAGCGTGCATGCGAGACACGCTCTCGTCGTCGAGCCGGAGGTGGCTCTTTTGATCGCGACCGATCTTGATCACGCTCTGCGCGATCGTCTCGGTTCGGATCAGGTTGTCTCCCTGGTAGATCTGGAAGGTGATGGGAACGACCAGCTTCTGCGTCATTGTCGTACCGTCCGGGGCTTTTTAGGCGCCCTCAGTCCTTTCCGGTGCGGTGACAGACCGTCTCTGTCACTCATGCCGGGATCCGTAGACAACAGGCCCTCGCGCAGGTTCTCGGAGGGCACGATTTTTCCAACCGACGACTTCGCCCAGGAAAATCCCAGGCGATCGCTCACAGATTCTCGACCGACTTGAGCATCTCGGGCACGAAGTGCTCGCGGATACGGATCAGGCTGATGCCCGGCCCGCGCCGACGAAGACGCGTGCTCTCGCCGTCGGGACGAACGAGCTGCCCCGAGACGAGCTCGTCCGTGAAGCTGAACTCTTGCGTGCGCGCCGGCTGGCTCGCCGCCGCACCGCCAGCTTGCTGCGCGTACGCAGCGCCAGCACCCGCGATCATCACCATCGCCGCCACTGCGGCCAGGACAGACTTCTTCATCGGGAGACCTCCGTTTTCGACGTCACTACAAAGTTACTGGCCACGACCGACCTGAGTCAACCGGCGTTTCGCTCAACCGCCACCGCCGCCGGTCGCCGCAGCGCCCGCGTCGGCTCCGCCCGAAGCCGGCGCAGCACCCGCGTCGGCCGCGGGAGTTCCAGTCCCAGCGGCGTTGTTGGCCGCGTTCATGGCCGCAGCCGCTTCGAGCGCCGTAATCGCCTGGCGCATGTTGTTGATGTGGCGTGTCGTACGAGACAGCTCGTTCGCGTAGCGCCCTGGATTGCCGCTCGTGTTCGCCTTCTGCTGAAACTGCTCGAACAATCCGATCGCGCGACGCAGATCGTCTGGCTGGTTGCCCATGTAGCTCATGTTCAAGAGCGCCAGGTTGTAGAAGGCGTCCGGGCGATTGCCGTCCAGCGTCCGCGCGCGCTCGTACTCGGCCTGCGCAGGCGCCGTCTGGCCGAGGCCGCGAAGCGCGACGCCGAGCCCGATGTGCGCGTCGTAGTCGTTGGGGCGAAGCTCGACCGCGCGAGCAAACGCACCGCGAGCCTCTTCGTACCCTCGGAAGTTGAGGTTGATCGTCCCGTAGTTGACGAAGGCCTCGAACAAGTTCGGGTTGAGCGTCGAGGCGCGGCGGAAGTTCTCGAGCGCGCGAATGATCTGCCCGATCTTGATGTTGACCAGACCCCACGTGTTGTAGACGTCCGCCACGTACGAGCGGATCTCCGCGGGAATCTCGCTCGCGTTCGACGTCGCCACCTGAATGGCCTGCGAGCACACGATGCCCGCGAGAAACAACCGCTGCGAACGAGGGTCGTCGCCAGCGTCCTGCAGGTACACCAGCGCGAGCTGGTTGAGCGCAGGAAGGTGGCGGTCGTCACGCGCGAGCGCCTGACGAATGTAGTTAACCGCTTGCTGCCGATCGCCTGGATCGCTGCCGACCCCCGGTCGATTGCGCTCGCGGAGGATCGCCGCGGCGTTGGTGTACGCCTCGACGCAGTTCGCGTCGTCGGTGATCGCCCGCTGAAACGTGCTGAGCGCTGGCTCGGTCTGCCCCGCGCGCGCTTGGATCACTCCGAGCTGCGTCTGCGCGCGGCAGTACTTGTTGCCGCGCGCCGCGCGGATCGACCGCTCGAGCGCCTCGCGCACCCGATCACGCATGCTGCAGCGCTCGAACGCCATCGCGCGGTTGAACCACGCTTCGGGAAACGCCCCGTTCGGCTGCGCGTTGGCAGCAGTCTCGAACATGCCTGCGACTTCGTTGCAGGCACCCTCGTTCCAGTCGCCGCGGCCGTTGTTGGCCTCGTCGTGCTGGCGAAACGCGGCGGTCCCGCGCTCGAAGTGTTGGTTTGCCGTGGCGCTCACGGCCTGACCGCTCGCGTTGGTGATGATCTGGCCGCCCGAGCCGCGGGCCGCGTTGGCCGCGGTGACCGTCCCACCGGACGCGCCGCCGCCACCGCCGCCGCACGCGACCAACATCAGGCCCACACCGACCGAGAGAACCTTGGAGCTCTTGAAGTTCATCGTCCGAACATCCCTTGGGTTGTGTTCTTCCGTTGATTAGATGGGCTCAGCGCCCACCGCCCGCGGCCGCACCGCCGGTTGCGGGGGCCTGCGTATCCGGCGCGCCGCTCTCGCCCGACTCGTCCTCGGCCTGCATCGTGAACACCACGCGGGCGTTCGAGGCGCGAGAGAAGAGCAGGTTCGGCTGCGTGCGGATCTCCTCGGTGAGGGGGAAGTTGACGCGGTCGATCTCGTTGAGGTTGCGCTCGCAGAGCTGCGACCACTCGTTGAACCAACGCACCGACGTAGCGCGCGTGATGCACGCCTGGTAGCCGCGCTTGGCGAGGTCGACGAGCGGCTGGGTGCGCTCGTCGATCATCGCGCCGTACTCCGCGCGAAGCGTTTCGTACGGCTCGCCCTGGCGCTGCCAATCGGGCGGCATGGGCGCCTGACGAATGATGCGCGCGAACTGATAGAACATGTCCGCGAGGCGCGCGGCTGCCGCGATCTCCCAGTTGGGGACGTGCATCGCGATCACCTGCTGGAACTGCTGCGTCGCCTCGGACTCGAGGTTCGTGCGCTGCTGCGTGATGTACGGCGTCAGCGTCGTGCGCGTCCACGTGTCGAACGCTCCGCGGGTGTTGCCTCCGCGGAAGTTCGGCGGACGGCGCGACATGAAGCGCTGATACACGAAGTCGGCGAGCCAGAAGCGAGCTTCGGCCGCAGAGTCCTTCGTGCGTTCGATCGCCTCGGCGATCGCTGCGTCGCCCGCGCTCGTGAGCTGCTCGCGGATGCGGGTCTCACCAGCGGTGCGCCCATCGCCTGCGCGAGAGCCGTCGGCGTTGGTGGCAACCTCACCCCACGCCGCCACGGCGGCGCGGAAGTAGAGCTGCGCGTTGGTGTTGTCCTCGATCTTGAGGTAGCCGCGGCCGAGCGCCACGTTGCCCTGGATCTGCTGATCGAGCGTTCCCTGGCGGGCGTAGCGGTTGACGAACTGCGTGTAGTGCCGGATGACGTCCCGCCACGCGCCGCGAGAGCGGTCGCGCCGGTCGTCCGCCGACAGCGTCTGATCGCGCGCGAAGCGCTCGGCGCGGTCCTGGTAGATCTGCCCGATCGAGAACACGACGGACGCGGCCTGACGGCGGAAGCGCTCTTCGGTTCCGAAGTACCGAGCGAACTTCTGCGCGTTGTCGAGCGCCTTCTGCTCTTCGCCGAGGCCGATGCGGAAGATCGTCGCCTGACGGAGAGCGTCTGCTGCGTGCTGCAGCGCGTCCGAGTCCGCCTGCGTCGCGACGGCGCGGTTGGCGTAGACGTACTCAGCGTAGCGTTCGTAGTAGTCCGCGGCGCGACCGAACACCTGAATGGCGTGGTAGTTGCCGCCGAGGCGGTAGAGCGCGCGCTGCGCCCAGGGCGAGTTGCGCGGGAGGAAGATCGACACGAGCGAGTCGCGAACGCGCATCGCGCGGCCGAGCATGTTCGCAGAGTCGAACATGATCGCGGCGTTGTAGAGCATCTCGTCTGCGCGCGCGTCCTCACGCGCGCGGCACTCGGGGTGATCGCGGACGATCACGACGTACGCGCGACCCGCCTCTTCGAAGCGGCGCGAGGTGCCGAGAGACTCAGCCTTCTTGCGAAGGATCTGGCAGCCGAGGAGGTCCATACGGCCGCAGAACTCTTCGTGCTGCGCGCGAGCAGAGGCGCTGCAGAAGCGCTCCTTGATCGCGGGCAGGTCGCGCTCCATCGAGTCGAAGCAAGCGGGGCGCGACGGCGTCCAGCGCTGACCCATGACCACGAGCGTGTCGAGGTAGAGGTCCGCGGCGATCTCGCGAAGGTTCTCGGGGTCCGCCGCCTCGCGCGACGGATCGTCGTTCGCGGGCAGCGCGATGTCGCGGAACATCGTCGAGGCCTCTTCGAACTTGTTCGCCGCGTAGTAGAGGTACGCGCGGCGGTACTTGATCGTCAGCACGATCTGGCGCGGATCGTCCTCGCCCTCGGGAACCGGCGGGCGGTTGGCGCCCTGCGCCCGCATCGCGGCGCTCGCGTAGCACACGTAGCGCGTAAACGCGCCGAACATGCCCGTCTCCTGCCGGTTGAAGTCACGCGGCGCAAAGCGCGTCACGTTCTCTTCTGGCGCCGGCTGGCGCGCGCCCGCGCCGGTGCGCGCCGTCGCACGCGCCGGCCTCTGGCGCGACTGCGTGGCGAGCTCGCGCGTGAACTGGTCGTTGTAGCAGAGCACCGCCTTGTACGCGGCGTCCTCGGTGTACTCACCAGTCGGGTTCATCTCGACGACGCGGTCGTACGCAGGGCCACAATCCGCGAAGTTGCCCTGATCGCGGAGGATGTCCGCGGCGTAGTACGCGATGCGATAGCGCGTCGGCCAGTCGCGTCGGTCGTAGTCGGGGAAGGTCACCTGATCGAGGTCCGTGAACTTCTCGAGGATCAGGTTGTAGAGCTGCGCGGCGCGAGCCATCGTCTGCGGGTCGCGCGTTCCGCGGGTCTGCACCTGGCCTTCGGCCGAGCGGCCGATGGCCTCGAGGTGCCAGTGCGAGGCGACGTCGTAGGTGACGCGCGCCGTCGCGTCGCGGCAGGAGTTCTTCGCGTCTTGCGAGCGGCGCGAGGTGGCGGCGCGGTACTGGTCGTACACGTCCACCAGGCGCGTGAGCTCGCGCATCATGTTGTCGCGCTGGTTCATCGCGACGTAGGCCTTCGCGACTTGTCCCTGCCAGTGGCAGAACCGGTCGTTGTCCGCGCGCTGCGACTGCAGCTCGTGAAACACCGCGATGGAGTTCGGCCACTGACCGTTGTCCTGGTAGAGCTCGCCGAGCTTCTCGAGCATGGCGAACGCGCCGTTCTCGTCCGCTGCGTAGCGGCGGAAGGTGTTGAGCGCCTGCCCTGTGTTGAGCGGACGCGCCGAGCCGTAGACCGCGCCGTACGCGGACACGAGCTCGTTGCGCGCCGACACGAGCAGCGGCTGAACGCTGCGGTTGTCAGGCTGCGAGCGGCCGAAGTCGATGACGTTGAAGAACTGCTGGAGCGACTGCTCGAAGCGCTGTCGATTGAACTCGACCCACGCCATCTTGTACATCGCGTACCCGCGGACGTTGTTCTCCGGCGTGTTGACCGCGATCACCTGCGTGTAGAACTGGCCCGCGCTGTCCATGTCGCCCTGCTCGAAGAAGAACTCGGCGAACGACAGGTACGCGTTGGGCACGTACTGCGACTGCGGGAAGCGTTGGATCAAGAGCAGGTAGATCTGCCTCGCGCGATCCATGTTTCGCCCTTCTTGATAGGCGAAGGCGAGGTAGAAGAGCACCGCGTCCATGCGGTTGTAGTTGGCGTGGTCCGCGACGAGCGTCTCGAACACGCGCGTCAGCTGCTCGCGCTGCTGACGAGCCTCCGTGAAGAACTGCTGCTGCTGGCGCTGCAGCGCCTGCACCTGCTGCTGGTTGCGCGCCTGGGTCGCGCGGAAGATCTCTTCATTGAGGTCCTGCCCACGCCCGTTGAGCGTGCTCGAGAGCTCCTGAAGGTTCTCAGCGAGGCGCATCAGCGTGTTCGGTCGATTGCCGTCGTTGCGGTTCATCGAGCGAGCGAGCTGCGCGGTGAGCTGAATTTCGCGGCGCAGAAGGTCCTCAGCCTGACGCTGAAGGCCCTGCCTGCGGAGCATCGTGCGCGAGTCGAGCTGGAAGAGGTCGTTTTGCCCCTTCGTCTTCGCGCCCTTCGCCTTGCCGCGGTCGCTGAGGTCCGCGCGCGCTGCCGCGGGCGGAGCCGTCGAGCCACGCGCGCCCATGCGCCCGGAGGCGTTGGGGCATGCCATCGCAGCGTTGCGCCGATCATCCGGCACACAGACGTTTGCGGGAACCGCGCTGACGCCTGGCGTCGGCGTCGCCGCCGCATCGCTCGCCGCTGCTCCGGCATCTCCGCTCGTGCTCGCTGCGGCGTTTCCGCTCGGCCGCGCGCCACCCGTGTTGCGCTGCTGCGCGACTGCGAGGGGCGCCATCGTGACGATCAGCGCCACGAGCAGCCACGGTGCCTTGGTCCACCAAGCCCTGCTCATCGTCTTCCTCCTGAGACCGGCGCCGAGCGACGATCGCTCGACCCGGGAGTGCACTTCGATCGAATCGCGTTGAATCCACCCCGGCGCGCGTCTCGATCAGCGACCTCGCTGAAGCTCGCGGCGCGCGCCGGCGAAACCATTCTCGTTTGCAAGCAAAGCTGCGGCGGACGCCGCGGTGGGACGCTCAACGTCCGCAGCGCGACGCGACCTGCTGGCGGTAGAAGCCGAGCTCGTCGCGCCAGTATTCGCCGTTGAACGGCCAGAGATAGTGCTCTTCGTCCGCGGTCACGCGCGCGGCGGCGGCGTTGATCGCGCGGCTCTGCTCGCCGGCGATCTGCGAAGAGAGGTTGCCGCGGCGCGCGTTCAAGATTTCGATCAAGATGGCGGTCGACTGGTTCTGCAGGTCCTGCAGCTCGTCGAGCAAGCGCTGGTAGCGACCACGGGCGAGGTCTCCGGCTTGATCGGTCGCGAAGCTCTTGGCCACCGAGATGTCCTGCAACACGCGGGCGCCGAGCGTGCTGTTGCGGAAGGCCGCCGGCATCCCCTGCAACCGTCGCTCCTCGGACTCGAGGACCGCGACGTACTCGATGTTGCGGAGCAGCGTACGGTCGCTGAGCGCGCTCGACACGATCGGGCGCAGGTTGTTCGGCAGCGACGCGTTGCCCGAGCGCACGTCCTTCAAGAAGCGGAAGAACGCGTTGTTGTCCGAGTACTGCTGGAGGTAGCGCTGCAGCTGCGGACGCAGGTCCGAGTAGCGCGCGTTGAACTGCGAGATGGTCGTCTCGGCGTCGTCGTACTGGCAGTTCGAGAAGAAGATCACGCTCTTCAACACCAGCGACTCTGGGTAGAACGCGTTGCTGAAGTACGGGCTGTTCAGCGTGTGGATGTTGCCGAGCGCGCGGGCGTAGTCCTGCTGGAGGTAGTAAGCCCAGCTCTCTTCGAAGAGCGAGTCGAGCCAGTATTCGCTGTCGACGTCGACTCGGTTCCACGCTTCGACGGCGCTGTCATAGTGGCGCGTCGAGTAGTAGAGGCGCGCGCGCTCGAGCCACGCGAGGTCGTTCATACGACCGGTGTCTTCGACGCCGCGGACGCCTTCGGTGAGGGCGTCTTGAATTCGTGTGAAGGCCTCGACCGCCGGCTGCGCGCGGTGGTTGCGCACGTGCGAGATGCCCATGAAGAACTGGGCCTGCACGTACCAGGTCGAGGTGCGCTGCACCTGGCCGAAGAGGTTGACGGCCTCCTCGAAGTTGCCGTCGTTGTACTTCGCGCGACCCAGCAAATAGAGCAGCTGGTTGTAGAGGTCTCGCGACTCGTTGTTGTTGAACTGCGCGAGCTGATCCGGCGAGTAGCGACCCACGCGGCGGATGATGTCCGCCGGCTCGGGGAGCTGCGAGGCGAGCTGCGCGAGCCACTGGAGCGTCGAGCCGAAGTAGAGGTGCCTGCCGCCCTGGTGATCGACGATCTCGTCGAAGACCGCGAGGCCCGACTGGTAGAAGCGCAAGTGATAGAGGCACTTGCCGAGGTGAAACTGCGCCTTCTGCACCTGCGCAGCGGCGTCGCCGGTCTCGCCCTCGACCACGCGCTGAAACTGCACGCAGGACTCTTGATAGCGCTCTTGCTGATAGAGGCGCAGCGCGTTCGCCATCGCTTCGGACGGCGGTCCATCCTGGGGCGCTGCGTTCTCTTGACCCTCGGTTGCGAAGGTCATGTCTGCGCCACCCTGCCCGTTCTGCGGGCCTTGCTGCGCACTCGCGGTGCTCGACACCACCGTGCCTAGCAGCGCACCCATCATCACGAGCACTCCCCCAAGTCGGGACCGACGACGCATGGTTGTGATTCTCCTCGGATCCGTTTCGAGCTTCTGTTCCGCAGTAAAGTGACGGCGCGCTCGAGCGCGACGCCACGCGGGCGACCTCTTCTATCAAATGGCCAAAGCGGTTGCGCTGGAAAACTGAAGCCACCGTGCGAGTGACTGTCGTTCACGCCGAGTCCCCGGTCCGCTGGCGGGACAACCTCCCAGGCCCAGACTTACCGGCTTCACCGCGGCGTCCATCGCCACCAATACAAGAATATTACAACGTCACTATGATCGCAGTGTAGTTCAGCAAGCTACTGTCTGTCAACACAACAAAATCAATAGAATTCAATAACTTATACTCATTCCGTCGCACGATGCCCGGTTTCGAGGCAGGATCCGGTGCTGCCACTACCGTTGGCGCGAGCGCGCTCGAAAATGGCGCATTTCCTGAGGAATTCGCGCGCGTTTCTGGCTTGACTACCCATTTCGCCGGGGGGTAGGGTCCCACCGTCGCTCGCCGTTGCGATCGGAGCGGATGAATTCACCCCCCGCTTTGCGTGACACAACAGCGCCGAAATCCACTCAGCGGACACTACGAGGATGACGATGAACAAGCCGTCGCTGGCTTTGCTCGCAATCGTGATGGGACTCACCGGCGTTGCCTGCGCCGATACCGGCATCGGTGACCCATGCAGCCCTGCGCGACCCGCTCCCATTCCGCCGGCCACCGTCGGCAGCTTCGTGCAGCAGGAAATCTACCTCGAGACGCGCTCGCTCCAGTGCCGAACGCGCGTGTGCATGGTCTGGCAGTGGGACGAGCTCGGCCGCCCCGAAGAGGCGTCCAAGCGAGTGTTCTGCACGGTCAAGTGCAACGCCGACGCCGAGTGCGGCAACCCCAACGAGTTTCGATGCGTGACCGCGTTCGTCGCGGGTGACCCCGGTATTCGCGGCAAGTACTGCGTTCGCACGGACCTCGTTCCCACGACCTGATCGCGCGACGCACGACGAGATCGACACGATCGGGGGAGACCATGAAAAACCGGGTGGGGCTCGAAGCGGTCCGGCATCGCGCCGGGCTCGCGCCAGACGCTCGATCGAAGTTCGGTCGAGACGTCGAACGCAAGGTGAGCGAGGCGCTCGAAGCGCGCGGCTACGTCGTGATCGAGCGCAACGCCCGCGTCGGGCGGGACGAAATCGACGTGCTCGCGTTCGATGGAGCCGCGCTCGTCCTCGTCGAGGTGCGCGCGCGCTCGAACGCCACGTGGCAAGAGGCGATCGCCACCGTGCGGGCGGCGAAGGTGCGGCGACTCAAGCGCGCCGCACTCACCCTCGTCAGCCGCGGCGCGCACGGCCAAGACGTCAGGATCGACGTGGTCGCGGTGGGGACCAACGGCGCGGAGCTCGTCGAGAACGCCGTGGATTTCACGGTGACCTGAGCGCTCCCCCGAGCGCGCTCACTTCGCCGCGAGCAGCGGAAACCCGAGCGCTTCGCGCTGCGCGAGGTAGCTCTCGGCGCACTTGGAAGCGAGCGTTCGCACGCGCTTGATGTAGTCCTCGCGGGCCGCGACCGAGATCGAGCCGCGCGCGTCGAGCACGTTGAAGTGATGCGAGGCCTTCACGCAGAAGTCGTACGCCGGCAACACCAAGCGCTCGAGCGGCGGTTTGGCGAAGACCAGCTCGGTGCGCGCTGGGCCCTTCTTCGCTTCGATCTTGCGCTCTTCGACGGTGAGCAGTCGGCGACACTCGCGCTCGCACTGCTCGAAGAGCGCCCCGTGATAGGCAGGGTCTGCTCCCTCGAAGTTGTACGTGCTCCACTCCCACTCGGCGCGCCGGGCGATCTCGCCGTACTTGACGCCGGAGCTCCAGGCGACGTCGTACACGCTGTCGACGTTTTGCAGGTACATCGCGATGCGCTCGAGCCCGTAGGTGAGCTCGCCAGAGACCGGCTTGCAGTCGATGCCGCCGCACTGTTGAAAGTACGTGAACTGCGAGATCTCGAGCCCGTCGAGCCACACCTGCCAGCCGAGTCCCCAAGCGCCGAGCGTCGGCGACTTCCAGTCGTCTTCGACGAAGCGCACGTCGTGCTCGAGCGGGTTGGTGCCGAGAGCCACCAGCGACTCGAGGTACTGCGCCTGAATGTCGATCGGCGAGGGCTTCAGGATCACCTGGTACTGGTGAAACTGCTGCAATCGGTTGGGATTCTCCCCGTAGCGACCGTCGGCAGGGCGGCGCGAGGGCTCGACGAACGCGACGTTCCACGGCTCGGGGCCGAGGGCGCGCAGAAAGGTCGCAGGGTTGAACGTGCCTGCTCCGACCTCGGAGTTGTACGGCTGAACCAGCACGCACCCGCGGTCGGACCAGAACTTCGACAACGTGAGGATGATGTCCTGGAAGTACATGAACGCGGCGGAGTGCCTACCACGCTTTGGTCCGCGCCGCGCCAGCCCTTCGGTCACTGTCCGCGCGAGCCGCCCTCCTCGGCGCCCTCGCTCGACGGCGCAGCAGCGGTCGGGGCCGACGGGCGGTCGAGCTCGCCGCTCATCATCTGCGAGCTGAGCACCGCCTCGCTCTCGGCGGTGAGCTCGGTAAACTCGCGCAGGGTGGGCAGGTCGCGCAGCGATTTCAGCCCGAAAAAGTGCAAAAACGCCGGCGTCGTCCCGTAGAGCACGGGCCGTCCGGCCTCTTCTTTGCGGCCCATCATTCGAATCAACTCGCGCTCGAGCAGGATCTTCAGAGCCGCTCCCGAGTCGACCCCGCGGATTTCATCGACCTCGGGCCGGGTCACGGGCTGCCGATACACGACGATCGCGAGCGTCTCGACCTGCGCCCGCGTGAGCTTCACGGGCTTGGCCTGCAACAGCTCTCGAACGAACGGCGCGTTGGCGGCAGACGAGCGAAATTGCCAGCCGCCAGCGACTTCGTCCAAGTGGATCCCGCGCGGTTTGTACTCTTCGTGCAGCTCGCCGAGCAGCCGCCGGACGTCCTTGGCCTCGGCCCGCGTCACCTTCGCGATGTCCGCCGGGGTCATCGGCTTGTCGCTCGCGAACACGAGCGATTCGATCACGCCC
>LNFM01011221.1_pt1 | contig 12272 bp, 12 predicted proteins | sample 596031 | NCBI WGS metagenome assembly LNFM01 (sample SAMN04254537, study PRJNA301005) | activated carbon metagenome | isolation source: dual media filters at the Ann Arbor, Michigan drinking water treatment plant | place: USA: Ann Arbor | reverse complement strand
CCATGAAAACAGTCCTCGTCCTCAACGGTCCCAACCTCAACCTGCTCGGCACGCGCGAGCCGGCCGTGTATGGCGCGCAGACCCTCGCTGATGTCGAGGCGCTGTGTGCCAAGGCCTGCGCGACGCACGGTTTCACGCTGGACTTCCGCCAGAGCAACCACGAGGGCGTGCTGGTCGACGCGATCCAGGAAGCCGGGCTGGCCCAGGCCGCCGGCACGCTGGCGGGTGTGGTGTTCAACGCCGGCGCCTACACCCACACCAGCGTGGCGCTGCATGACGCGATCAAGGGCTCGGGCGTGACGGCGATCGAGCTCCACATCAGCAATGTGCATGCGCGCGAGGCCTTCCGCCACCATTCCTACCTGTCGCCGGCGGTCAAGGGCGTGATGGCCGGTTTCGGCGTGCCCGGTTATGCGCTGGCGATCGCCGCGCTGGCCGGCATGGCCTGACGTTCCTGGCCGCCATGTCCACCTTGCCGAAATACCCGGTGGACGAGCGCGAGGTCGAGTTCAGCGCAATACGCGCCCAGGGCGCAGGCGGGCAGAACGTCAACAAGGTCTCGAGCGCGATCCATCTGCGCTTCGACATCATGTCCTCCTCGCTGCCCGAGCCCATCCGTGAGCGCCTGATGTGCCTCAACGACAGCCGCATCACGCAGGAAGGGGTGTTTGTGCTGAAGGCGCAGCAGCACCGCACCCAGGAGATGAACCGCGCCGATGCGCTGGCGCGGCTGCAGGAGGTGATCGACAGCGTGTCGGTGCCGCCCAAGGCGCGGCGCGCGACCAAGCCCACCTATGGCTCCAAACAGCGGCGCCTGGCCGGCAAGAGCCAGCGCTCGGAGATCAAGAGTTCACGCGGCAAGGTCGGCGGCGGCGATTAGGCCGTGATCAGGTGACGGTGTAGCGCCCGGGTTTGTGATTCACCCAGAGAAACAAACTCATGAGCACCGCCGCCAGCACCGACCAGGCCACGCGGTCCGGCGGCACCACAAACAGCGCGAGCAGCACCACGATCGAGTCGATGGCCATCTGCACCTTGCCGGCGCGCAGGCCGCGCTTTTCCTGCAGGTAGAGCGTCACCATGGTCGCGCCGCCCAGGCTGGCGCGGTGCCGCGCCAGGAACAGGCAGCCGGTGCCCAGCAGCAGGCCGCCGACCAGCGCCGCATACAGCGGGTGGATGGACGCAATGTCGAACACGCTGGGCGACCACTCGGTCAGCAGCGACAGCAGGCCGATCGCCAGAAAGGTCTTGATGGTGAACTCGCGCCCCATCTGCCGCCAGGAAAACCAGTAAAACGGCAGGTTCACCAGGAAGAACAGCTTGCCGAAGCTGATGCCGGTCGCGTAGTGCAGCACAAAGGCCGCGCCCGCCGTGCCGCCGGTCAGCAGCCCGGCCTGGTTGAAGATCACCAGCGCCAGCGAGACAAACAGCGTGCCCGTGAAAATGCCCTGCACATCGTCGAACAGGGTGTGGCGGTCGGGCGGGTGGGGAGCTTTCATGGGGTCAGGGGCAAGGCAGGGCTGCGGTCTGCAACGAGTCTCGCATGATCCGGGCCAGCGGCGACACGCGACTGGGTGCAGTTTGTGCGTTTCCACCGGCCATCTGTCTCGGGCTGGGCATGTTTTCGGCCTCCAGCCCATATGAAACGGGCGTCAACAGCTATCAAATCAGGAGCAAATGGCGGATGCCCCCGGCCGCCGGCTTGCCGATAATGAAGACCCGCTGAAAAAATGGAGTTTTGATGGTCACACCTGCCTTGTCTTTTCTGCACCGCCCCGCCGACCCGTCGGTGAGCGAGCCCTGGCTGCTGGTGCTGATGCACGGCGTCGGCAGCAACGAGGCCGACCTGTTCGGGCTGGCGCCCCATGTGCCCGCCAACTTCCATGTGCTGAGCCTGCGCGCACCGTATGTGATGGGGCCGTCGGCTTATGGCTGGTTCGAGTTCGCCATCAACCGTGTGGGCGAGCGCATCATCAACGAAGCGCAAGAGGCCGCTGCCCGGCAGCTTGTTGCGCAAGCCCTGGCCGCCTCCGCGCAGCAGCTCGGCATCCCGCCGGAACGGGTGGTGGCGGGCGGCTTCAGCCAGGGCGGCATCATGGCGCTGTCCGTGTTGCTGACCCAGCCGACTCTGATACACGCCGCGATGGTGATGCACAGTCGGCTGTTGCAGCAGATCGTCCCGATCGTGGCGCCTGCTGAAGAACTGCAAGGCAAACAGCTCTGGCTGAGTCACGGCACCCACGACAACGTGATCCCGCTGGCGGCGGCGCATGCGATCCGGGATCGGGTGAAGACGCTGCCGGTTGAGCTGGCCTACGCCGAGTACGCCAGCGCGCACGAGATCATTCAGGAGGAATTGATGGATGCGATGGGGTGGTTGCGAGACTTGGGCGCCGCCAGGGGCTGAGCAGTGTGCACGCGCGTCCGGTAAACACGGCGCACCAGGCGTCAACCCGCTAACCTGCCATGGGGCCCTGTTTGGACTTCAGCTTGGCCTGCTGTTTGGCGAGCATTTTCCCAACAGACCCGACAAAGAAAAAAATCAGGAGTGAATGAAGCACGCCGACGACGGCCAGGCCAAGCATCAGGGCTCCAAGGGGAAATTCCTTCGCGCCCGACAGGGCAAGGGCAGCAACAAGCATCTGAAGCGCCAGATTGATGGCGATCATCCCCCACACCACCCGCGTTTTCTCGCTGGCGGTGAAATAGCGCGAATTTTTTGAGCCAAAAGACTGGCACGACCAGAAGATTGCGCCCACGAGTATTCCGACGTTCACGCCGGAGTTGCCGGCGATGCCAAGAAGGTTGAGCGCAACCCCTGCCAGGGCCATGAAGACCACATACGCGAGGAAGAACCGGAGTAAAACGCCGGAGATGGTCATGCCTGTGTTCCTGAAAAGGTGATGAAGACCCCATGGCTGCCCGTGGTCCAGCGCGATTCTAGGTTGCATTTGCAGAGACGCCCATCCTTCGATTGGATGAGGCTTTGCAAAGCGTGGCCTCAACCCAGCCTGCGCAACAAGCCCGGCACCGACCCCAGCAGCAAAGCCACCCCCGATGCCGTCAGCAGCCCCAGCACCACCTTGCGGAAAGTCGCCTCGCTGATGCCGATGTACAGGCGCGCACCCAGCAGCGAGGGGATCAGCATGGCCGGCGCAACGATGGCAAAGAAGGGCAGGGTGGCGGTGGTGACCACGCCGGTGGCGATGTAACTCGCGAAGGTGACGGCCAGCAGGGCCAGGTTGAAGTTCTGGATGATGGCGCGCTGGCTGTCCTTGTCCATGCCGCGCAAGGTGCACCACAGTGTCGGCAGCACGCCGGTGAAACCGCCGAGGGCGCCCATGAACCCGCCGCCCGCGCCGACGACAGCATCGGCAACACGCCCGCCGCGGCTGATGCGTGGCAACTGCGCGGCGAACATCATGGCGGGGCAGGCGACGACCAGCAGGCCGCCGAGCAGCGCCTTGAACATCAGCACATCCAGCCGCGGCAGCAGCAGCAAGCCCAGCGGCAGGCCCAGCAGGCCGCCGACCACAAAGGGAGCGAGCTTTTTGACGTCGAAGCCGCGCCGCACGGTGACGGCCGCAATGATCTGGCCGGTCAGCGAGCCGAACACCGCCAGCGCGGCGGCCAGCCGCGGGTCTATGGTCCAGGCCCAGAAGGACATGGACACCATGCCGAAGGCAAAACCGGACAGGCCCTGCACAAAGCCGGCCACGACGGCGCCCGCGATGATGATCAGCGTCTGTGCATCCATGCGGCAGCGGCTGCCGTTTTAGCCGGCGTAGCCGCTGACCGGCACGCAGCTGCAAAACAGGTTGCGGTCGCCGTAGACGTTGTCGACGCGGCCCACCGGCGGCCAGTACTTGAGCTGTTTCAGCGTGGTCAGCGGGAAGGCGCCGGTTTCGCGCGAATAAGGCCGGTCCCAGTCCGCGCCCAGCAGGCTGGCGGCGGTGTGCGGCGCGTGTTTGAGCGGGTTGTTGTCCTGCGGCCAGGCGCCGGCCTCGACCTGGCGGATCTCTTCGCGGATGGCGATCATCGCGGCGATGAAACGGTCCAGCTCGGCCAGGGTTTCGCTTTCGGTGGGTTCCACCATCAGCGTGCCCGGCACGGGGAAACTCAGTGTCGGCGCGTGAAAGCCATAGTCCATCAACCGTTTCGCAACGTCCTCGGCACTGACACCGCTGGTCTCTTTCAAGGGCCGCAGGTCCAGGATGCACTCGTGCGCGACATGGCCGTTGGCACTGGCGTACAGCGTCGGGTAGTGGTCCTTGAGCCGCGTACTGATGTAGTTGGCGCTCAGGATCGCGACCTCGGTTGCCTGCTGCAGGCCCTCGGGGCCCATCATGCGGCAATACATCCAGCTGATCGGCAGCACGGCGGCATTGCCCAATGGCGCCGCCGAGATGGCGCCGACACCGTTGACCGGCAGGCCGGCTGTCGCGTGGCCCGGCAAATAAGGCACGAGGTCCGCGACAACGCAGACCGGACCGACACCGGGGCCGCCGCCGCCATGCGGAATGCAGAAGGTTTTGTGCAGGTTCAGGTGGCTGACATCGCCGCCGAATTCACCGGGCGCGGCCACACCGACCAGCGCGTTCATGTTGGCGCCGTCCACATAGACGCGGCCGCCGTGGCTGTGCACCAGCGCGCACAGCTCTTTCACCTCGGTTTCGAACACACCGTGCGTGCTCGGGTAGGTGATCATCACGCAGGCCAGCTTGTCGCTGTGCTGTTCACATTTGGCCTTCAGGTCGGCCATGTCGACGTTGCCCTGTGCATCGCAGGCGGTCACCACCACCGTCATGCCGGCCATTTGTGCACTGGCCGGGTTGGTGCCGTGCGCCGACGAGGGAATCAGGCAGATGTTGCGGTGGCCCTGGCCATTGGCTTCGAGCCAGGCCTTGATCACCAGCAGGCCGGCGTATTCGCCCTGGGAGCCGGCATTCGGCTGCAGGCTGATGCCGGCGTACCCGGTGGCCTGACACAACCAGTCGCGCAGCTGCCGGTCGAGCTCGGCATAACCCTGCAACTGCTCGGGCGGCGCAAACGGGTGGATGTTGGCGAACTCGGGCCAGGTGACGGGGATCATCTCGCTGGTCGCGTTGAGCTTCATGGTGCAACTGCCCAGCGGGATCATGCTGCGGTCCAGCGCCAGGTCCTTGTCGCTGAGCATGCGGATGTAGCGCAACATGCCGGTCTCGGAATGGTGGGTGTTGAAGACCGGGTGCGTGAGGAAATCGCTGCTGCGGCGCAGCCCGGCCGGGATCAGCGACTCCACACCTTTTTCAAAGGCGCTGACCACCGGCACGGTCTGGCCGGGCTGCGCAAAAAAGGACCAGAGCAGCTCGATGTCCTTGCGGGTGGTGGTCTCGTCGAGCGACACGCCCAGGTGATTGTTCAGGCGAAATCGCAGGTTGGCCCCCGCCTGGCGGGCGCGTCCAGCTATCAAATTGGTAGCGTCGCCGGTCTTGATCGTCACCGAATCGAAAGCGCCGCTGTTGGTGATTTCGTAGCCCAGCGTTTTCAGACCCTGCACAAAAATCGCGGTGTAGGTGGCCACGCGCTCGGCGATGCGCTTCAGGCCTTGCGGCCCGTGGTAAACCGCGTACATGCTGGCAATCACGGCCGGCAGCACCTGCGCGGTGCAGATGTTGGAGGTGGCTTTTTCGCGGCGTATGTGCTGCTCGCGTGTCTGCAGCGCGAGCCGGTAGGTCGGGTGGCCGTGGCTGTCGACACTGACGCCGACCAGCCGCCCGGGCAGCGAACGCTTGAATTCGTCGCGGCAGGCCAGGTAGGCCGCGTGCGGGCCGCCATTGCCCATGGGCATGCCGAAACGCTGGGTGCTGCCGAGCACGATGTCGGCGTCCCACTCGCCCGGCGGTGTCAGCAGGGTCAGGGCCAGCAGGTCGGCGGCTACACACAGTGCAGCCCCGTCCACATGGGCCTGGCCGGCCAGCGGCCGCAGGTCGTGGATGCTGCCGGTGGTGGCCGGGTACTGGGCCAGCACGCCGAAGTAGTCGCCCTCGCTCATCAGCATCGGCAGGGTCGTTGACGCGGTGCTGAGTCTGACAGTGATGCCCAGCGGTTTGGCGCGGGTCTGGATCACCTCGATGGTCTGCGGGTGGCAGTCACCCGCCACCAGGAACACACTGCTCTTGCTCTTGACGCTGCGTTTGGCCAGGGTCATGGCTTCGGCGGCGGCCGTGGCTTCGTCGAGCATGGAGGCGTTGGCAACGGCCATGCCGGTCAGGTCGCAGACCATGGTCTGGAAGTTGATCAGCGCTTCCATGCGGCCCTGCGAGATCTCGGCCTGGTAAGGCGTGTAGGCGGTGTACCAGGCCGGGTTCTCGAGGATGTTGCGCAGGATCACGCCGGGCGTCAGCGTGCCGTAGTAACCCTGGCCGATGAAACTCTTGAAGACCTGGTTTTTGGCCGCCATGGCCTTGAGCTGCTTGAGCGCGGCCGCTTCGCTGACCGGCGGCGGAATCGCCATCGCGCTGCTGCGCGCGATCGAGCGCGGAACAATGCCGTCGACCAGCGCGCGGCGCGACGCCGAACCCACCACGCCCAGCATGTGGGTTTCGTCGGCGGCAGTGATGCCGAGGTGACGGGCAATGAATTCGGCGGGGTTTTCCAGTTCACCGAGCGGCTTGGCAGGGGGCATCAACATGAAGGCTCCGGGAGAATGATGTGTCATCCCGGACTTGATCCGGGATCCATGGATGGCGGGTTCCCGGATCGGGTCCGGGACAGGCTCTGCCCGCAAAAACAAGGACAGGCAGTACTTATGCGTCCTTGGCGAACTGGGTGTAAGCGGCTTCGTCCAGCAGCCCATCGACCTGCGACTTGTCGGACAGCCTGACCTTGAAGAACCAGCCGGCGCCCAGCGGGTCGCTGTTGGCCAGCGAGGGGTCGTCGCGCAGGGCTTCGTTGACTTCGGTGACCTCGCCGCTGATCGGCATGAAGACGTCGGCGGCGGCCTTGACCGACTCGACCACGCCTGCCACCTCTTTCTGCGCAAAGCTGCTGCCGACCGAGGGCAGGTCCACAAACACCACATCACCAAGCGCGTCCTGGGCGTGGGTGGTGATGCCGACGGTGGCAAGGTCGCCGTCGATCTTGATCCATTCGTGGTCTTCGGTGTACTTGAGCATGGTCTTCTCCGTTGAATAAAGTTGAGAGATAAAAATTCAGCCGCGGAAATAACGGGCAGGAACAAAAGGCATGGCGCTGACCTCCATGGGCACGGCCTTGCCGCGCACGATGGCGTTCACGCGGGTACCGATGGCCGAGAAACCGGGTTTCACATAAGCCATGGCCACGGGCTTGTCGATGCTGGGACCCAGCAGGCCGCTGGTGACTTCACCAATCGGCGAGCCGTCCAGGCCTTGCAATGGTGTGTGGTCGCGCACGGGGATGCGCTCCAGCGCCACCAGGCCAACGCGCTTGCGTGTCAAGGGCAGATGCTCCATGTGCCGCTCACTTCCGCCTGTGCCATTGAGCTGCGCCAGCACTTTGTCCGCGCCCGGGAAACCACCGGCACGTTCGCCGCCCGTGCGCCGCACTTTCTGGATCGCCCAGTTCAGGCTGGCCTCGACCGGCGTGGTGGTGTGGTCGATGTCGTTGCCATAGAGGCACAGGCCCGCCTCCAGCCGCAGCGAGTTGCGCGCGCCCAGGCCGATGGGTTTGACTTCAGGCTGCGCGAGCAGGGCGCGCGCCAGGGTATCGGCCTGATCGGCCGGCACGGAAATTTCAAAACCGTCTTCGCCGGTGTAACCGCTGCGGGTGAGGAAACACTCGCAACCGGCCACGGTAAAACGCCCACCGGTCATGAACACCAGTTGCTCGACGCCGGGCGCCAGGCGCGACAGCGCGGTGACAGCCTGCGGCCCCTGCAAGGCCAGCAGCGCCATGTCGGGCATGGCAATGACGTCGCAGCGGCTGCCGATTTTTGCCTGGATGTGCGCGATGTCGCCAGCCTTGCAGGCGCCGTTGACGATGACAAAAATATCATCACCACGGTTGAAAAACATCAGGTCGTCGATGATGCCGCCGTCTTCATTGAGCAGCAGGCCGTAGCGCTGCTTGCCAGGCGCCAGGCCGATGACGTCGACCGGAACCAGGGTTTCGAACGCCGCCGCGGCGTCCGGGCCGACCAGGCGCAGCTGGCCCATGTGGGAGACGTCGAACAGGCCGGCCGCCGTGCGGGTGTGCAGGTGTTCGGCCATCAGGCCTGAGGGGTACTGGACCGGCATCGAATAACCCGCAAACGGGACCATGCGGGCCCCGAGTTCCAGGTGCAGCGCATGCAGCGGTGTGGTGAGCAGTTCGGCGGCTGGGATGGACACGGGCGTTCTCCGGGGGGCACATAGACAACATGGCATCAAACCATGGCTTGCCCCTGCTGTCCGGTTTACCTGAGAGATTCACCCGGCGATGCGGGCTTGCTCCTTCGGTGGACGGCCTGCAAGGCCGCCTCTCTCCAGTAGGGAACGCCCCCGGATACCAGGTACTTGAGGGCGGTTGCCAGTCCTTTTGCCTGAGCGTTCAGCGCACCATTGGGGGTGACGCATGCGCCTTCGGCGGTTTTCGCGGGGAAAACTCTCTCCTGACGCGGCAAGTGTAGCTGAAGCCCGCCTCAGGCTTCCTGCTCGGCGGGCAGCAGCATGGCGATGCGTTCACTGATGGAATCAGCCCGTTCCGAGCCCGTGACCTTCTCGATTTCCTCGATCATGCGGCGCGACGCAGCCAGCATGGCTTCGCGATCGCGGGCGTCGCGCAAGGCCTCCCGGAAAAGCGCGGCCAGCTCGGGGTTTTTCCGGGCAAACATGCGTTCGCAGATGTCAAAGAGGAACATGCGTGTGGTGGCAAGCGAGCGTTTGCCTTCGAACTGGTCGGCGGACACGCGGGCCGGCGCCTGCGGCGCTGCAGGCGCGGGCGCCAAGGGCTGTTTGTCGGTCTTCACGGACGGTGGTTTTTGTGCGGCCGGCAGCTGCGGGCGGGCGGCCTGGGGCGCCTGGCCTGGCTGGGCCTGCAGAAAGCCTTCGCGCATCAGCCGCAGGGCGATTTCCTCACCGTCGCCGTTGAAAAGGGGTCTGAAGTCCTGTACCGACTTGTTGCCGTCGGCCAGCAACAGCAGGGTGCGCTCGCGCTGGCCCAGCGTGCGGGTTCCCGATTTGAGTTCGGCCCGGGCGCGGTCTGTCTTGTGGAGCTGCATGGGGCGTCCTGAACGGTAAAGCCACCATCATGCAGACACAATATGACACAGTCATGAAGCTTGGCCCCCGGCAGCCTGCGCCGTAGAAATCCGCTAGCGCGCGTAAACGATGTCCCTGAGGGTCAGCGATATCGCCGGCAGATAGGTGATCAGCATCAGGCAGGCAATGATGACCAGCACGAAGGGGATCAGGTGCCGGATGATCTGGTCCAGTGATATTCGCGCCACCGTGCAGGCGGCAAACAGGTTCACGCCAAACGGCGGCGTGATCATGCCCAGTGCGAGGTTGACCACCATGACCATGCCGAAATGCACCGGGTCTATGCCGAAATGCATGGCAACCGGCGCCAGGATGGGCGCCAGCACGATGATGGCGGCGCTGGTTTCGATGAACATGCCGATCAGGAACAGCGCCAGGTTGACGCCCAGCAGGAAGAGGGCGGGTGACTGCAGCACCGCTTCGAGGTAACGCCCGATCGCATCGGGTACGCCGGCGCGTGTGATCAAAAAGGCGAACAGGCCGGCGTTGGCAATGATGAACATGATGACCGCACTGGAAATCACCGATTTGCGCAGCACCACGATCAGGCTGGGGATGCTGATCTCGCGGTAAATCACCACACCGATGATCAGCGCGTAAAACACCGCCACCGCGGCGGCTTCAGTCGGCGTGAAGATGCCGCCGTAAATGCCGCCCAGAATGATGACCGGCATCAGCAGCGCCCAGCCGGCTTGCCATGTGGCCTTGAAGAATCCGAGCCGGCCGTCACCGTCGTTTTTGCCCCAGCCCATGATGCGGCAATAGACGTACACAAACAGCATCAGGGCCAGGCTGATCAGGATGCCGGGTCCGATGCCGGCGATGAACAATTCGCCAATCGAGACTTCGGCGCTCACGCCGTAGAGGATCAGCGGAATCGAGGGCGGGATGATCACACCCAGTTCGGCGCTGGTGGCCTGCAGGGCGGCCGCATAACTTTTCGGATAACCATGCTTGACCAGTGCAGGAATCAGGATGGCGCCGACCGCAAACGTGGTGGCGACCGACGAGCCCGAGACCGCTGCAAAAATCATGCAGGTCAGCACACAGGTCATGGGCAGGCCACCCTGCACACCCCCGACGATGCTCTTGGCAAACTCGACCAGCCGGCGCGAGATGCCGCCGGTTTCCATCAGGTTGCCGGCGAGGATAAAAAACGGAATCGCGGCCAGCGGAAACTTGTTGATCGCATTGAACATCTCCTTGACGGAGATCAGCATGTGGGCGTTGGAGGCCTGGATGCCGAAGACGGCGGCCAGGCCGATGGACACCGCGACCGAGATCGTCAGTGCAAAACAGACGATCATGGTCGTCAACATCACGGCGGTCATTGCGCTGTCTCCAGTTCATGGCGCTGCGGGTCGATCAGGTTGCCGATGATGCCGATCACGCAGAACATCGCGCCTATCGGCATGGCCACATAGCCCCAGAACATCGAGATCGATTCCAGCCCGGCCATGGATTGCACGCGGCCGCGTAACGCGTAGTCCCAGCCCCACCAGATGATGATGCCAATCAGCAGCAGCGCGGCCAGGCAAACCACCCAGTCCAGCACACGTTTGATCTTGACCGGGCTCCAGCGGTACAGCACGTCAACGCTGACCATGGCGCCCTGGCGGAAGGCGGCCGGGATGCCCATGAACACCATCCAGATCAGCGACAGGCGAATCAGGATCTCGGTCCACTCGGCGGGCTGCTCGAGCACAAAGCGTGTGACGATCTGGAACATGCCGAGCGCCGAGGCGATCGCCAGCATGAGGCAGGCCACCAGTGTCGCAAAGCCCGTGGTCCAGCGTTCTAGGGTGAGGAAAGCGTGTTTCATGGAATACCGGTTTTTACAAGGAAAACGCCCGCCAGCCGAATGGCTGCGGGCGTGTCCAGCTACTGGCAGTGTAGCGAACGAAAATCGCTTATTTGACGGCGCGGATCTTGTCGATGTTGGCTTTGCCGAACTGCTTCTCGAATTCGGCATTCACCGGTGTCAGGGCGGCGACAAACTTGGCCTTGTCGACATTGTCGATCACGGTCATGCCCTTGGCGCGCAGATCGGCCACACCCTTGGCGTCGTCTTCGTCGACGCGCGCGCGGTTGGCCTTGGTGCCTTCGGCCGCGGCGTCCAGGAAATGCTTCTTGTCGGCGGCGCTGAGCTTGTCGAAAGCGGCCTTGTTCATGACCCAGATGCAGGGTGAATAGACGTGGCCGGTCAGCGACAGGTGCTTCTGCACCTGGTCGAACTTGGCGGAGATGATCACCGACAGCGGATTTTCCTGGCCGTCAACCGTGCCCTGTTGCAGCGCGGTGAAGACTTCCGGGAAGGCCATGGGCGTGGTCACGATGCCGAAGCCCTTGTAGGCGGCAATGTGCACCGGATTTTCCATGGTGCGCATCTTCAGGCCCTTGAGGTCTTCGGGGGTCCTCACGTCACGCTTGCTGTTGGTCATGTGACGGAAACCGTTCTCGGCCCAACCCAGCGCCTTGAAACCCTTGGCGTCGAATTTGGTCAGCAGGTCCTGGCCGATCGGGCCGTCGAGCACCGCGCGGGCATGGGCCTTGTCACGGAACAGGAAAGGCACATCGAGGATCTTGGTTTCGGGGACAAAGTTGGGGACCGGGCCGGTCGACGAAAAGGCCAGTTCCTGGGTGCCCAGTTGCGCGGCCTCGATGGACTCGCGTTCGCCGCCGAGGGAGCCGTTGTAAAAGGTCTGGATCTTGTAGCGGCCGCCGGTGCGTTTTTCAACTTCCCGCGCGAAGGTGTCGATGGCCACGCCCTGGTGCGAGTTCTGTGCCGTCGAGATGCTGATCTTCATGGTGGTCTGGGCGGCGGCGCCGGCGACCAGGCCGAGTGCCAGCGTCATGCCCAGGGCCAGCCTGGAAAGCGCGGGTTTGAAAAATGTCATGGAATATCTCCTAAAGGGGGTAAGCTTAAAAGTTGTCATACAACTTCCGATTTTCACCCCGGAGGCGGGCTCACTGCATAGGGGTTTTCGCTGAGGTAGGCGCGAATGATGTCGT
>LNFM01024353.1_pt1 | contig 12273 bp, 12 predicted proteins | sample 596031 | NCBI WGS metagenome assembly LNFM01 (sample SAMN04254537, study PRJNA301005) | activated carbon metagenome | isolation source: dual media filters at the Ann Arbor, Michigan drinking water treatment plant | place: USA: Ann Arbor | reverse complement strand
GCGCGAAGGCCTTGGCCGGATCGAACGGCATCTTGGAATAGAGGAACTCGTTGATCGTCAGGATGCCGGCCGAGGCCAGCAGCAGCGTGTAGCCGTCGGGGTCGGCCTTGGCCACGATCTCGGCACCGATGTTGCCGCCGGCGCCCGGCTTGTTGTCGATGATGACCTGCTGGCCCAGTGCCTCCTGCAGGCCGGGCTGGATCGCCCGCGCCAGCACGTCGGCGACGCCACCCGGCGGAAACGGCGCCACGATGCGGATCGGCTTGTTGGGATAAGGCTGCGCTCCGACGGCCGTCGCAAACAGAACGCCGAGGACTCCGATCAGTACGCTTATGCGCTTCATTATTGTTTCCTCCCTTTGTAGACGAAGTTTACCCTCCGATCGTCACGCCCGCATCGGCGATGATGGTCTGGCCCGTGATGAAGGCGCCGGCCTTGCCGGCCAGCATGACGGCGATGCCGCCGATGTCGTCGGGCTCGCCGATCCGGCGGAGCGGCGCGGTCGCCAGGCGCTTGTCGAGATAGACCGGATCGTCCCACAGCGCCTTGGCGAAATCGGTGCGCACCAAGCCGGGCGCAATGGTGTTCACGCGGATGTTGTCGGGTCCGTACTCGAGCGCGAGGTTGCGCGCGAGCTGCATGTCGGCCGCCTTGGAGATGCAGTAGGCACCGATCACCGCCGAGCCGCGCACGCCGCCGATCGACGACACGATCATGATCGAGCCGTCTTTCTTCGCCCGCATGTCCGGCAAGCACAGGTTGACCAGCCACATGTTGGAGAGAATGTTGTTGTGCATCACCTTCATGAACACATCGTCGGGCAGCTTCTCGTTCGGGCCGTAGTAGGGGTTGGACGCGGCGTTGCACACCAGCACGTCGACCGGCCCGAGCTGCTTCCGGGTCTCGGCGATCAGCCGCTCGACCTGGGCCTTGTCGGAGATGTTGCAAGGGATGACCGTGGCATGGCCGCCGGCCTTGCGGATCTCCGCCGCCGCCTCCTCGCAGGCCGGCGCCTTGCGGCTCGACACCACGACCTTGGCGCCCTGCAAGGCGAGATGCATCGCAATGGACTTGCCGATGCCCTTGCTCGAGCCGGTGACGACGGCGACCTTGCCGGTGAGGTCGAAAAGCGGCGATGCCATTTGAGCGTTCCTCCGGATGTGTTGCTTCTGAGATAGCAAATTAGCGGACACGAAGTGTCCGAAATCTGCCTTGTCAGCGATCCGGGAACGGCTTTGCGAAACGGCCGATTTTCAGTGCCGAGTCTCTATGAATTCCACAGCCGCGGCGAGCCGCAGGCGACCACGCGGCGGCCCTTGGCCGTGATCGCGGGGCGGTCGTCGTGGAATTCCAGCAGGTCCGATCCCAGGACTCAGCACCGCCTCGCTCAGGCGGCTGGGGTCCGGCGAGGGCGCGCCCAGGGCACGCAGGGCTTCCCAATGGAAGCGGTCGAGGGAGTCGGCAATGTCGATCGGCTGCATGGGGCCATTCAACACCAGCGGCTTTTCCCGGCGATGAAGTCCCCGTGACAACATCATGATTTTATTGCCTTTTTCGTGATGCTATCTGACGGCATTGTGCGGCCTTCGCTGTGCTCACACACACCCCTGTGATCCCGCGTGTCCCGTCCGCGAGGCGTCGTGCGCCGTACCTTGAATACGCCCCAGTGTTCCGGTGTTGAGGGTACGATGAAGAAACGGCCTATCGTCGGATGCTTGTCGGCAAGCCTGCTCTTCCTGTGCTCGCTTGGCGCGCAGGCCGCGGACATCGACGTCAAGACCAGGCCGGGTCCCGGTCTGTCGACCATGATCCGTCTCTCGGGTCCGCTCCGGCAGGGCGATGCGGAAGCTATGCGGGAGCTTCTCGCGCGCCTGGAAGGCCAATCGAAGGTCGCTCCCGGGGCACCGCTGGCCACGGTCGAGTTGAGCAGCCTGGGCGGCGACCTGAACGAGGGGCTGAAGGTCGGCTACCTGTTCCGCGATTACAACGTCGCCACTGTGGTGCGCAAAAAGGACATCTGCCTGTCGGCCTGCGCGCTGGCCTTTCTCGGCGGGACCTCGGCGCATGGGGAAACCAACGACCCTTCCGAAAGGACCCGCAGCCACCGCCTCGAGATCGGCGCCAAGCTGGGTTTCCACGCGTTCTATCTCAATCCCAACAGCGCGGAGGCGCCGACCGCCGAGGATCCGGCGCAGGGCCGGCGCCAGGGCTTCACCGAGGCCAGGGCCGCGGCCACTGCGGTGATGATCTATGCCGCCGACCTCGGCATCGATCCCCGGTTCGTGGCCTCGATGATGGTCAAGCCGCAGGACGAGTTCGCCTACACCAACACCAACCAGGAATTCCTGACGCTCAAGGCCTGCCCCATCGGTCTCGACCGCCCGGCAATCGACCCGGCCGAGCAGGCCCTCAACATCTGCAACCATTCGACCGGCTGGACCAATCCGGCCAAGCCCGAGCAGGTGCGGGCGCTGCCGGCGCGGCAGGCCAAGCGCTATATGCTGGAGAACATCCAGCAGAACATGTCATCGCTGAAGGTGAACGGTGCGCTGTCCGACCAGCTTGCCTCCTACCCGGTCATGCGCAACGAACGCTCGATCGACAAGCTCTACGCCGATCTCCGCGCCGCCGGCGTTCGCCTGCCCGAGATCGTCGGCCCGGTGTTCGAGGTGAGCGGCTACAGGAGCGGCGGCGGCGAGGCGCAGTGCTTCGTCAGCCTCTCGCTGGAAGATCCTAACAAGTACGCCGTCGCCATTCGCCGGCCGACCAAGTGGTCACATCCGAACTGGGCGGCGCCCCGGGACTGTCGCGGGCTCTACCGCCACGACAGGACCGCCGTGATCAATCCGCGGCCATGAAAGCGCACATGATCCGATCGCTTCTCGCGGCCATCATCCTCCTGGCAGGTACCGGCGGCGCCGTGGCTGGCAACCCCGACATCCAGACCTTGAGCAGCGATCCCCTGATGCGTTGCCAGCAGCTCATCGAGTTCTGGGTCCGCCACGGCGGCAACAAGAGCGAAGGCGGCGGCGGCTGGGACATGCCGCGCAAGTCCGCCGAGGTTGATTGCGCCGCCGGCCGCCACAATAGCGGCGTACGAACGATGGAAGAGCTCCTCCGGCGCAACGGCTACACGATCCCGCCGGCCTAGCGGCGCAGCTCCTTGGTTGCATGGCGGCTGAACAGCCTCAATATGGCTGACTTCGTCCTGCCCCTCGCGAGGAGTAAGCGTTCTGCCGCACGATACACCCCTGATCGCGACCATTGTCGCGGGCCTTGGCCTCGCCTTCGTCTTCGGCCTCCTCGCCCAGCGGCTGCGCCTGCCCGCGATCGCAGGCTACCTGCTGGCGGGCGTGGCAATCGGGCCTTTCACGCCGGGCTTCGTGGCCGACGGAAAAATCGCCACCGAACTGGCCGAGATCGGCGTCATCCTGCTGATGTTCGGCGTCGGCCTGCACTTTTCGCTGAAGGATCTGCTCTCCGTCAAGACGATCGCGGTGCCGGGCGCGCTCGGCCAGATCGCTGTCGCGACCGCGATGGGTGTCGGCCTCGCGCTGCTGATGGGTTGGTCGCTGGGCGCCGGGCTCATCTTTGGCCTCGCCCTTTCGGTCGCCAGCACCGTCGTGCTCTTGCGGGCGCTGCAGGATCGCCGCCTGATCGAGACCGATCGTGGCCGCATCGCCGTCGGCTGGCTGATTGTCGAGGACCTGGTGATGGTGCTCACCCTCGTCCTCATTCCGCCATTGGGCGGGCTGTTGGGCGGCAGGAGTTCCGTGGCGCCCGCGACCGGCGAGGGGCCGGCCAGCGGTTGGCTGGAGCACCTGCTCGGCGTCACCAGCCTGTGGGGCACGCTGGGCGTCACGGCACTCAAGGTCTCGGCCTTCGTGGCGCTGATGCTGGTGATTGGCCGCAAGGCTATTCCCTGGCTCCTGCATTACGTCGCGCACACGGGCTCGCGCGAGCTGTTCCGCCTGGCCGTGCTGGTGATCGCCTTGGGCGTCGCCTTCGGCGCCACGCATCTCTTCGCCGTCTCGTTTGCGCTCGGCGCCTTCTTCGCCGGCATGGTGCTGGCGGAATCGGAACTCAGCCAGCAGGCGGCGCGCGAGACGCTGCCGTTGCGCGACGCCTTCGCCGTGCTGTTCTTCGTCTCCGTCGGCATGCTGTTCAATCCCTACGTGCTGGTGACCGAGCCGCTGACGGTGCTGGCGACTTTCCTCATCATCGTGCTGGGCAAGTCGGCGGCGGCCTACCTGATCGTGCGCGCCTTCGGCCACTCCAACCTGGTGGCGCTCACCATCGCCGCCAGCCTGGCCCAGATCGGCGAATTCTCGTTCATCCTGGCAGTGCTGGGCGTGCAGCTCGACATCATCCCGGCGCGCGGTCGCGACCTGATCGTGGCGGGCGCCCTGCTCTCGATCCTGGTCAATCCGCTCATCTTCCTGCAACTCGACCGCATGACACGCCGCGCCGCCGCCGCCGAGGCGAAGGCGAACGTCCCCGCCCCGCCTGCCCCCGGCGAAACACCAGCCGCGCCGACCGCTCACGCCGTCCTGATCGGTCACGGGCGCGTCGGCAGCCGCATTGCCGAAGCGCTGAAGGCGGCCAACGTGCCGCTGCTGGTGATCGAGGACGACGAGGCCAACGTCGAGGCCCTCAAGGCGCGCGGCATTGCAGCCATCACCGGCGTGGCCGGCGAGGAATCCACGTTGGAGCAGCTCAACCTGCCGGCCGCCAAGTGGCTGATCTCCGCCATCCCCGACCCGTTCGAGGCCGGCAACCTGATCGAGCGCGCGCGCAAGGCCAACCCGTCGATCCGCGTCATGGCGCGGGCGCACAACGACGCCGAGGTAGACTACCTGCGCGGTCTCGGCGCCGAACTCGTCGTGATGGGCGAAGACGAGATCGCCCAGCGCATCATCAAGGACGTGCTGCCGCTGGGCTAGGATGGACGATGAGCATCGCCTCGGAGAACAAGCCGTCCGGCAATCTGGGTCCCTTCCGGTTGGACGAAGTGGCGCTTGGAGACTGCGCAGAGCTCATCCGGGAACTGCCCGACGAGAGCATCGACGTCCTGGTCACCTCGCCGCCGTACTGGGGCCAACGCACCTCGTCCGGCACCGGCGTGGAGGACGATCCACGCGACTATCTACGGGCCCTTGTGGCGATCTTCACGGCGGTCTTGCCGAAGCTCAAGCCCGATGGACTCGTCTGGATCAACCTGGGAGACGCCTACAACACCCCGGTCAACTGGCGGCTGGATGACAGAGCCTATAGTTCGCTCGGGCCCGGCAAGGACGGCCTCAAGTCGAGCAACTCCGCCTACACGAAGCCTCGCGCCAAGCGGAAAGCCTTCATCGACAAGGAGGAAGGCTGGTTGCGCTATGGCAATCTCCTTTCCTTGCCGTATCGCCTCGTCATCGCGCTCTCGGATGCCGGATATCTCTCCCGAGGCGAAGTCATCTGGCGCAAGCGCAACGCCATGCCGGAGGGCCGCTGCCGCCGGCCGCATCGGCAGCACGAGGCAATCTACCTCTTCGCAAAGAACGAAAGCCATTCCTTCCGTGTGACGCCACCGGTCGCCAGCGTCTGGGAATTCGGCAATGAGAAAATCGACGGGCTTGCTCACTTCTCGCGCTTTCCGGAGGAACTTCCCCGGCGATGCATCGAAGCCTACGGAAAGGCCGGAGAAGACGTGCTCGTGTTCGATCCCTTCTCCGGGTCGGGGACCACCGGCATGGCGGCCCTCAAGCTCGGCTGTTCGTATGTCGGTTTCGAGGTCGATCCGGAACAGGTAGCGGCATCGAACCGCCGCATTCGACAGGCGCGCCAGGCCGCCAAGCCATGATTAAGCCTGTGCGGCCCGTATAAGCGCGCCCTTCGAGCAACGAGGACTAAATGGCTAATCACAAGTCGGCCCAGAAGCGCGCCCGCCAGACCGAGACCCGCACGGCCGTGAATACGGCACGGCGCAGCCGCATCCGCGGCTCGGTCAAGAAGGTCGAGGAAGCGATCGCCACCGGCGACAAGAAGGCCGCCCAGGAAGCGCTGCGCGCGGCACAGCCGGAGATCCAGCGTGGCGCGATCAAGCGCATCGTTACCAAGAATGCCGCCTCGCGCCGCGTGTCGCGCCTCAGCGCGCGCATCAAGGCGATGGCCTGATCCGCTCCACTCTCCTTCAGTGGATATGAACGCCGCTCCAACGAGCGGCGTTTTTCTTTTGTGCTCACGCAACCTCACGGAAGCCTGATTGGCGCGGAGCGGCGCCGACGTTCATAGGCGGGGCTCCACCCTAGGAGTCCTCCATGCGTGTCCCTCGTAGAATTGTTGCCGTCCTGACCGCACTCGCCGCTTTGCCGGCAATCGCCGTCGCCGCCACCGTCGGCGGCGCCTATTACGCTCCGCAATACGACTATCGCGAGTTCTGGGCCGCCACCGACAATAAGCCGTTCCAGGTCGTGCTGGAGGGCAATCCGTTTCCCGGCGTCGATCCTGCCACGGTCGCGGCCACACTGCTGCCGATGATGCAATCGGCCAAGCCGCGGCCGGCGCTCACCTTCACTTACGAGCGGCCCTCGCCACCGCCCAGCCCCAACTACCGGCTGGTGCTGGTGTTCGATCCCGCGCTCAACCTCAACGCCGATCCGGTCTGCGCCGGCGAGCCGGCGCGCTTCCGCCCCGGCAAGCCAGGCGCGTTCTACGTCTATGCGATCTATTGCCGGAACGACCGCATGCTGTCCTACACCACGGCCTGGACCAACGCCTCGGGCCCCGGCGATCCCAGGATCGAGCGGTTGTTCCGCGAACTGTTCCTGGTCGTGTTCAAGGAAGGCCAGTCGCGCTGGTCGGAGTTGAACGACCGGTTCCAGTAGGGGCGCTGCCCCGCTCAGACGCCGCGATGCAGCGACGGCTGCGGCGCTGCCAGCACCTTGTCGATACGCTGGCCGTCGACATCGACGATCTCGAAGCGCCAAAGACCGTGGCGGAACGATTCTCCCACCTTCGGCAAGCGACGCATCCGGGCAAGCGCAAAGCCCGCGACCGTGTGATAGTCGTGGCTCGAGGGCAGCGGAATGCCGAGCCGCTCGCCCAGCTCGTCGATGGGAAAGCTGCCGTCGATCAGCAATGAGCCGTCGTCGCGCGTCACGATCTGCGGCCCCTCGTCCTCTTCGATGTCCGCAACGATGGTCTTGAGGATGTCGCCCTCGGTGACGATGCCCTCGACGCTGCCGTGCTCGTCGATGACCACGACCAGATTGAGTGGCGACTGGCGCAACTGCTCCACGACGTCGATGGCGCCCATCCGGTCGCTCACGGCCGGCACCTTCTCCATCAGCGCCCACATCGCGCTGACTCCATCGTCCATCAGGGCGACGAGCGCGGCCCGGACCGGGAGTGCGCCCACGATCTTGTCGATGTCGCCATCCGCCACCAGAAGGCGGCCATGTTTGGCGTTGCGAACTTCATCGCGGATCGCGTCCTCGCTGTCCTTGAGATCCAGCCATTCGACGTCCGGCCGCGGTGTCATGATGGCGCGCACCGAGCGGTCGCCGAGGCGCATGACGCGCGAGATCATCGAGCGTTCCTCCGGCTCGACCAGCCCGGTCCGCTCGGCCTCGTCGATCATCGTCCTGATTTCTTCGTCGGTGACGCCGGCTTCCTGCTGCCGCGACTGGCCGAGCAGGCGCAGGCCGAGCCGGGCCGACACGTCGAGCAGGCTCACGACCGGACTGGCGGCCTTGGCGAAGATCTGCATCGGCCGGGCGACGAGCGCCGCGGCGCGCTCGGCGTTGCGCAGCCCGATCTGCTTGGGGATCAGTTCGCCGAGCACGACCGAGAAATAGGTGATCGTCACGATCACGACGGCGAACGCCACCGGTTCGGCGAAACGCGTCGGCACGCCGTGGCTTTCGAGCCAGGCGTCGCCGCGCTCGGCAATGGTGGCGCCTGAGAAGGCACCGGCAACGATGCCGACCAGGGTGATGCCGATCTGCACCGCCGACAGGAACCGGCCGGGCTCGCGGGTCAACTCGAGGGCCGCGCCGGCGCCGCGCGAACCGGCGCGCGCCATCTGCTCCAGCAACGGCCGCTTGGCGGACACCAGGGCCAGCTCCGACATTGCGAGAAAGCCGTTGATCACGATCAGTCCAACGACGACGGCCAGTTCGACGACAAGCATGGTATCTCCAAAGGAATGCCACCCATTATAGGGCCAACGCGGAGAATGAATCTTACTAACTGCGCCCCGAAACTCGTCGAATCGGACGTACGGATGATCACTTGATCCCGTAGGCCGCCCTACCTTGGCTTCAAACTCCGCCGGCGCGTGTCTTGCGCCGCTGGACGTCACGGCGGGGCGGGTCGCCGAGCAGGCGATCGAACTCCCGCTTGGAAACGCCGTAACATTCGCACGCGCCCTGCCGCAGGCCGCGGCGGTCGAGGACGGTGACAACACCGCGACTGTAGCGGATGAGACCGGCGCGCTGGAGCCCTCCCGCCGCCACCGAGACCCCGGTGCGCTGGACGCCCAGCATCATGGCCAGAAACTCCTGGGTCAGCAGGAACTCGTTGGCCTGCATGCGGTCATGAGTCATCAGAATCCACCGGCAGCAGCGCTGCTGGAGGGTATGGAAGTGGTTGCACGCCGCCGACTGCGCGACCTGGTTGAACAGCGCATGGGCGTAGCGGTACATCACCGCCCGCATCGAGGCACTGCGCGCGAGTTCGGCGTTGAACCGCGCCGCCGTCATGCGCAGGCCGGCGCCCGGCACCTGTATATAAACGCTGGTCGGCGCGCGGTCGCAGCCCAGCGTTGCCGATCGTGCCGACCTCGGCCGCCTGGCCGTTGGCCATGGTGTTCACCAGCGAGCCGACGCCGGTTTCGATGAAGTAGACGAAGCCGAGGCGCTGGCGAGCCCGATAGAGCGACTGCCGGTAGACCAGCGGCACATGCTGAAGATGCGGCAGAAGCCGCCGGTAGTCCTTGGACGACAGCAAACCGAGCAACCGGTTGGCAGGAGCGTCCGCAGCCGTGCGTCTGGCGACCACCGCGTTTTCCTTCCCATTGATTTCGATGGCAGCAACAGGCGCGCATTACGGGCCACTGTCGAGCCGATTCGGTCGACGGCGTCCGAAACGGATCATGGCGACTGTTCAATAGTGAATAGTTATGTCGATTATCGGACATATATCGTTCGATTGCGGACATTGCGTGTGGACTCCGTACGAAATTGAGCGCGTGAATGGGTTCCCTCGCCAGACAAGTAATTTTTGTCCAAGAGCTCACCACAAGTCATGCACCGAGTACCTGACGGATGTCCGATTCAGGTCACCAGGAGACAACGGTCCGGCAAGATTGCCGGGGAAGCGAGGGTGTCATGCCCTGCACCACCGTCCCGCTCGGCGCGGACGTCTCCATTTTTACCGGGCTTGGAAGCCCGGAACGGCGCACGGTCGAAAGTTACGAGTCCGAGTTGAAGGCGTTGCGCGAAAGCGAGGAACGCTATCGTGGCTTGTTCGAGTTGGGCCCCATGGCTGTCTATTCCTGCGATGCCCTTGGTGTTATCCATGACTTCAACCGCCGCGCGGTCGAACTGTGGGGCCGTCGGCCGACGCCGGGGGACAATGGCAAGCGGTTTTGCGGCTCGTTCAAGTTGTTCGATTCGGACGGCGGATTTGTTCCCCACGAGCAGTGTCCCATGGCCGACGTGTTGAGCGGCACCATGGCGGTGGCGCTCGATACGGAAGTGGTCATCGAGCGGCCCGACCGATCGCCAATCATCGTGATCGTGAACATTCGCCCGCTCCGGAACCAACGCGGAGAAATCACCGGCGCCATCAATTGCTTCTACGATGTCACCGAGCGCCGGGAGGCCGAACAACGCCAGCGCTTCCTCATGAACGAGCTCGAGCACCGCGGCAAGAACCTGATCGCCGTGATTCAATCCATCGTGTCCCTCAGCCTGACCAGTCCCCGATCGCTAGCCGAGGCGCGCCAGGTGCTGACGCAGCGCCTGCAAGCGCTCGCGCGCGGCCAATCCGTGCTGGCGGTTGCAGGTTTCGCAGGTGCCTCCGTGACCGAGATCGTCCGGCTCGAGCTGGAAGGTTTTTCCGGCCGCGTCAAAGCCGTTGGCCCCGACATAATGCTGAATCCCAAAGTGGCGCAGACCTTCACTTTCGCCGTGCATGAACTTGCCACGAACGCCACCAAATACGGTGCCCTGTCGGGGCCATCGGGCAATGTCGCGATTGAATGGTCGACCGAGGGCAAGGATACGGACAAGCGATTCAGATTCCTGTGGAGGGAATTCAACGGACCGCCCGTCGATCCTCCGACCCGCCAGGGCTTCGGTCGTTTGCTGCTCGAAGAAGCGGTCGCCCTCGATTTCCACGCCTCGCTCAGGATGGATTTCGCACCGGACGGTTTGGTCTATGAGATCGAAGCACCGCTGGCGAGCATAATGGCCAACAACAGTACGAGCGTATCCGTTCGCTTTTGATAGATCGTCGAATCACAGACACCGGAGAGCCGTACCTGCTCCGGTCGCTCCCCTCGGGGCCATCATACCTGCTCCCCCCGAGCCGGTGGCCCCGAGGGTGAGCATTTTTCGTCGGAGTTGAGGTGGGGCAAGCGCTCCGGTAGGGAGGGTCATGATCCCCACCGACCTCGCGTCCTTCCTCGACGTCCTCCGCCAGCACGGCGAGGCGGCCTACAGCTTCATGTTCGCCTACGCCATGCTGCACACGCTGTTGCTGGCGATCTTCGCGGGCTACGCCGCCCAGAGCGGTGCCTTCGAGCTTGGGCCGCTGATCGCGGTGTGCTGGGCCGGCAGTTTCACGGGCGATGTCGTGCGCTTCTGGGTCGGGCGGCGGTTCGGCACGAGATGGCTGGGCGGCTGGCCACGCATCGAGCGCGCGGTGCGGCTCGTGGCCCGGCTCGCCGACCGGCACTATCTCTGGATGATCCTGATCCACCGCTTCCCCTACGGCATCCGCGGCATCGCGGGCTTCGCCTACGGCGCCTCGACGCTGTCGTGGCCGCGCTTCCTGGTGCTGAATTTCGTGGCCGCAGGCGTGTGGTCGGTGACCACCGTCGGCTCCGGCTACGCCTTCGGCTACGTTTCCGAGAAGACCCTGAGCAACGCCTCGTCCGGCCTGGGCGTTGGCTTGCTGATGGTGTTCCTGGGCCTCGCCTGGGTGCTCAGCCGGCGCCTGGAGCGCGTGATCGAGCGCGGATAGTCGCATCGTTCCGGCATATTGAGGACAGATATCCCAAACCACTCCTGCTGCTGCAACCCCCTCGTGGGAGGGGCGTTCTCCCGGTGACCCGCACCGTGTGCGGGCCTCACCCCAACGCAGGAGAGAAAAATGGCAGACGCCTCTTCGATCACGTCCGGAACGCTGATCGCCGCCGAGAAGGTGAACGGCACCAACGTCTACAATCCCCAGGGAGACAAGCTCGGCAGTGTCGAGGACATCATGATCGACAAGGTCAGCGGCAAGGCGATCTACGCCGTGATGTCGTTCGGCGGCTTCCTCGGCATCGGCGACAAGCATCATCCGCTGCCCTGGTCGAGCCTGAAGTACGACACCAGCAAGGAAGGCTATGTCGTGAATCTCGACAAGGCGATGCTGGAAGGCGCCCCGAGCTACGACAGCGACGACGACTTCTCGTGGACGCCGGATTATGGCCGCAAGGTCGACAAGTACTACGGCGTGCCGACCTACTGGCTGTAGGACATAGAGCTCAGGCCGCGCCGCCCTCGACGGCGCGGCCTTCGGCGCGCCAGCGCAGCATGCCGCCCGGCAGGTTGGCGACGTCGGCGAAGCCCGCCTTCTGCAGGATGGCGGTGGCGTGCGCCGAACGGCTGCCGGCACGGCACACCGCCACGATCGGCTTGTCGTTTGGAAGCTCCTTCGCACGCGCCGCGAGTTCGCCCAGTGGCACCAGGGTCGCATCCTTGATGTGTCCGAGCGGCCCGCTGAATTCGGTGGGCTCGCGCACGTCGACCACGCGCACCTTGGCCAGGTTCTCCTCCAGCCAGTGCGGCTCGACCTCCCAGACGCCGCCGAAGGTGAAACGCAGTGGCGCCCAGCCGGGCTCCGACGGCACGACGGTATCGTTGCCAGGCTGGCCGCAACGCAGGTTGGCCGGCACCGCCTCGTCGATCTTCTTCGGGTGAGGCAGGTCGAGGTTCTTCATGTAGCCGACATAGTCGTTCTCGCCGACCTCGCCGCCCAGCCGCGGATTGAACTTCTTCTCCTCGATCACGCTGC
>LNFM01019614.1_pt1 | contig 12273 bp, 9 predicted proteins | sample 596031 | NCBI WGS metagenome assembly LNFM01 (sample SAMN04254537, study PRJNA301005) | activated carbon metagenome | isolation source: dual media filters at the Ann Arbor, Michigan drinking water treatment plant | place: USA: Ann Arbor | reverse complement strand
CGAGGTCGGTGATGTCGGCGTCGTCGAAGTTGGTGACGGCCGGGATCATGACCGCGTTGCGCAGCAGGTTGGCGCCGCTGATCTTCTTGATGCGGCCCATCTCCTTGCGCTCGATCGGACCGAACTTGGCGAAGTCGACTTTGGGCCAGGGAATCAGGCCCAGCTCGGAGCCACCACCGCCGGTGGACGCCGGAGCCTTGGCCGCTTGCGCCGCGGTCTGCACCGCGCCGGCCATCACGGATTTGGTGAACGACTGGATGTCTTCGGCGGTGATGCGGCCCTTGAGGCCCGACCCCTTGACCTCCGTCAGCGGCACGCCGAGTTCGCGTGCGAACTTGCGAACCGAGGGTGAAGCGTGGGGCAGGCCTACGGGGGCAGACGCGGTGGGGTTGTGCGCCGGGGCTGCAGGCGCAGAAACGCTCGCAGCCTGCGGTGCCGCCGCAGCGGGTGCCGCAGGAACAGCGGGCTTGGCTCCCTCGCCCCCCTGGTGAGAGGGCTGGGGTGAGGGGCTCGCCGCCGCCAGTCCCCGATGTTGACCGTGTCACCCACCTTGACCTTGAGTTCCTTGAGCACACCGGCGTGCGACGACGGAATCTCCATCGACGCCTTGTCGGACTCCACCGTGATCAGGCTTTGCTCCAGCGCGATCTTGTCGCCTGGCTTGACCAGCACCTCGATCACCGCGACATCCTTGAAGTCGCCGATGTCGGGCACGAGCACCTGGACCGGACCGCTCGCGGCTGGGGCCGCTGCAGCCGGGGCCTGAGCGGCCGAGGGCGCGGGAGCCGCTGCCGGGGCCGCAGCCACCGGTGCGGGTGCTGCGGCCGGTGCTGCAGCGTCACCGGCCGCCTCCACCACCAGCACCACCGAACCCTGCTTGACCTTGTCGCCCAACGCGACCTTGAGTTCCTTCACCACGCCGGCCGTGCTCGACGGAATTTCCATCGATGACCGTGTCGCCCACCTTCACCAGCAGTTCGATCACCGCCACCTCGTCGAAGTCGCCGATGTCCGGGACCTTCACATCTATGAGTGCCATGTTGTTGTCTCCTCGCCGTATCAGGCGTACAGCGGGTTGATCTTGTCGGCCTTGATACCGTATTTGGCGATGGCCTCGGCCACCTTGGCCACCGGCACGGTGCCCTCTTCGCTCAGCGCCTTGAGTGCGGCCACCACGATGTAGTGCCGGTTGATCTCGAAGTGCTCGCGCAGCTTGCTGCGGAAGTCGCTGCGGCCAAAGCCGTCGGTTCCCAACACCTTGTAGGTGCGGCCCTTGGGAATGAAGGACCGGATCTGCTCGGCGTAGTTCTTCATGTAGTCGGTGGACGCGACCACGGGGCCGGTGTGCCTCTCCAGCTGCTGGGCTACAAACGAGACACGCTGCGGCTCGGTGGGGTGCAGCAGGTTCCAGCGCTCGGCGTCCTGACCGTCGCGGGTGAGTTCGTTGAAGCTCGGGCAGCTCCACACGTTGGCGGCCACGCCCCAGTCTTTTTCCAGCAGTTCCTGCGCGGCAATCGATTCGCGCAGGATGGTGCCGGAGCCCAGCAGCTGCACGCGAGGCGTGAGCTTGGCGCCCTCCTTGCAGAGGTACATGCCCTTGATGATCTGGTCCTCGGTGCCGGGCGTGAGGCCGGGCATGGCGTAGTTCTCGTTGAGCAACGTGAGGTAGTAGAAGACGTTGTCCTGCTTCTCCACCATGCGTTTCAAACCGTGGTGCAGGATCACGCCGACCTCGTGCGCAAAGGTCGGGTCGTAGCTGATGCAGTTCGGAATGGTGCCAGCCAGGATGTGGCTGTGGCCGTCTTCGTGCTGCAGGCCTTCGCCGTTGAGCGTGGTGCGCCCGGAGGTGCCGCCGAGCAGGAAACCGCGCGCCTGCATGTCGCCGGCCGCCCAGGCCAGGTCGCCGATGCGCTGGAAACCGAACATGGAGTAGTACACGTAGAACGGCACCATGATGCGGTTGCTCGTGCTGTACGAGGTGGCCGCCGCGATCCAGCTGCTCATGCCGCCGGCCTCGTTGATGCCTTCCTGCAGGATCTGGCCGGCCTTGTCTTCCTTGTAGTACATGACCTGGTCTTTATCGACCGGGGTGTAGTTCTGGCCCGCCGGGTTGTAAATGCCGATCTGGCGGAACAGGCCTTCCATGCCGAAGGTGCGCGCTTCATCGACCAGGATGGGCACGATGCGCGGGCCCAGGGCCTGGTCGCGCAACAGCTGGGTGAGGAATCGCACGTAAGCCTGCGTGGTCGAGATCTCGCGGCCCTCCACGGTCGGCTCCATCACGGCCTTGAAGGTTTCGATCGAGGGCACGGTGAAGCTCTCGTCGGCCTTCACGCGGCGCTTGGGCAGATACCCGCCCAGCGCCTGGCGGCGCTCGTGCAGGTACTTCATTTCGGGCGTGTCGTCGGCCGGTTTGTAGAACGGTGAAGCGGTCGCGGAAGATCTTGATGTCTTCGTCGGTGAGCTTCTTGGTCTGGTGCACCGTGTTCTTGCCCTCGCCCGACTTGCCCATGCCGAAACCCTTGACGGTCTTGATCAGCAGCACGGTCGGCTGGCCCTTGTGGTTCACCGCCTTGTGGTACGCCGCATAGACCTTCTGCGGGTCGTGGCCGCCGCGCTTGAGGTTCCAGATGTCGTTGTCGCTCAGGTGGGCCACCATCTCCAGCGTCTTGGGGTCGCGGCCGAAGAAATGCTTGCGCACATAGGCGCCATCGTTGGCCTTGAAAGCCTGGTAATCGCCGTCGACCGTGTCCATCATGATCTTGCGCAGCGCACCGTCCTTGTCGCGCGCCAGCAGTGGGTCCCACTCGCTGCCCCACAGCAGCTTGATCACGTTCCAGCCCGAGCCGCGGAACTCGCCTTCGAGCTCTTGAACGATCTTGCCGTTTCCACGCACCGGGCCGTCCAGGCGCTGCAAGTTGCAGTTCACCACGAAGATCAGGTTGTCCAGGTTCTCGCGCGCGGCCAGGCTGATGGCGCCCAGCGACTCGACTTCGTCCATCTCGCCGTCGCCGCAGAACACCCAGACCTTGCGGTTCTCGGTGTTGGCGATGCCGCGGGCATGCAGGTACTTCAGGAAACGCGCCTGGTAGATCGCCATCAGAGGGCCCAGTCCCATGGAGACCGTGGGGAACTGCCAGAACTCGGGCATGAGCTTGGGGTGCGGGTAGCTGGAGAGGCCTTTGCCGTCCACTTCCTGGCGGAAGTTGAGCAGTTGCTCTTCGGTCAGGCGGCCTTCGAGGTAGGCGCGGGCGTAAACACCGGGCGACACGTGGCCCTGGATATAGAGGCAGTCACCGCCGTGGTTCTCACTCTCGGCGTGCCAGAAATGGTTGAAGCCGGCGCCGAACATGTGGGCCAGCGAAGCAAACGACCCGATGTGGCCGCCGAGGTCACCACCGTCTTCGGGGTTGTGGCGGTTGGCCTTGACCACCATGGCCATGGCGTTCCAGCGCATGTAGGCGCGCAGGCGCTCTTCGATCTCGATGTTGCCGGGGCAACGCTCTTCCTGGTTGGGCTCGATGGTGTTCACATAGCCCGTGGTGGCCGAGAACGGCAGGTCGATGCTGTGCTGGCGGGCCTCTTCCAGCAACTGCTCCAGCAGGAAGTGGGCGCGCTCGGGGCCCTCCCGTTCGATCACGGCGCCCAGCGCCTCCATCCATTCGCGGGTTTCCTGGGTGTCCAGGTCTGCGGCGCCATTGCCGTCCTGCGCGTTGTTCGCTGCCATGCTTGTCTCCTGTTGATTGAAATCGAGCTTACGGGGGGCATTCCGTGCTGTCACGGAGTTTCCCACAATGTCCTCCAGATTTCAATATGTGCTTTTACTTTCTACATAGTGAAATTCTAGTGGCGTGCGAAAAACGGATGTGCAACATACCCGCGCTTCACAAATCGGAGCAAACGGGGTCTGCTCACTTAGACTCGGAAGGCTATGAGTCCCGCGCCCTCCTCGCCGCCATCCACCTCGCCCAAAGCGGCCCAGACGCCTTGGTGGAAACGCTGGTGGCGCCGGCTCCCGCCCTCACGCCAGGATCGCTTTGCGACGCTGGCGCCGCTGTTGTCGGTGCTGCTGTTCCTCTCGGCCATCGTGGTGGCCATCACCTACCTCCGGTACGAGGAACTTGAGCGCGAGCAAGAGGCCGTCACACGCGACGTGGAATACGCGCAGCAGCGCCTGCGCCTGCGCCTGCTGGAGCGGCAAGAGCAGCTGATGCGCCTGGCCCGCGAGATTGACAACAAGGACATCGACACGGAAGAGTTCGTGTTCCAGGTCGAAGCCTTGGTGAGCCAGTTCCCCGAACTGCAGGCCGTGACCTGGGTCGACGCCCGGCGCAACGTGCTGGCCAGTTATGCATCGCCCAGTGCTCCTTTGCGCTTGATGCGGCCGACCGGCAGCACGCTCTCACCCAACGAGACCGACGGCACCTTCGACCTCGCGCGCGACCTGCGCCAGCCCACCTATTCGCGCCCGCTCGAAACGCAGGACCCGCGCAACGCCACGCTGATGCTGCATGTGCCGCTGAGCGAACAGGGCCGCTTTGCCGGCACCGTCATGGGCGAGTACGCCATCGACGGCCTCATGCGCTTCGGCATGCCGCCGGAAATCATGGCGCGCTACGCGGTGGCGCTGGTGGACGACCGCGGCCAGGTCCTTGCGGGCAGCCTGCAGGCACCCAGCGAGGTGCTGCGCCTGCTGCCTTGGTCCAATCCGCCGCTGGAACACGAGGTGCCGGTCTCGCCGGTGGGCAACGGCCTGATCGTCAAAGCCCAGGGCTACCGCACCTCGCAGGACATCGTGGGCAGCGGCTTCTTCTGGGTGATCGGTGCCCTCTCCGCGCTCACTGTGTGGATGCTGCTGGGCACCTGGCGCCACACGCGCCGGCGGGTTCAGGCGCAGCAGGCGCTGGTGTCGGAGACCAACTTCCGCCGCGCCATGGAAAACTCCATGCTCACCGGCATGCGCGCGCTCGACATGCAGGGCCGCATCACCTACGTGAACCCGGCCTTCTGCTCGATGACGGGCTGGACCGAAGGTGAACTGGTGGGCCGCACCGCGCCCTTCCCCTACTGGCCCGACGAAGACCACGACCAGCTCACGGCCCGCCTCGAAGACGAACTGCGCGGGCGCTCCACGCCGGGCGGCTTTGAAGTGCGCGTGCAACGGCGCGACGGCAGCATCTTCGACGCCCGCATGTATGTGTCGCCACTGATCGACCCCAAGGGACATCAGACCGGCTGGATGACCTCGATGACCGACATCACCGAGCCCAAACGCATCCGCGAGGAACTCTCGGCGTCGTACGAACGCTTCACCACCGTGCTGGAGTCGCTCGACTCGGCGGTGTCGGTGGCGCCGCTGGGCAGCGACGAGATGCTGTTTGCCAACAAGATGTACCGCATGTGGTTCGGCACCCGAGGCCAGGGCCACCGCCATCTGGTGGACCTGGCGGGCGACCAGCCCACGCCCAGCCCCGACGACGGCGATGCGGTGGACGCCTTTGCCGGCATGCCCACCGAAACCCTGACGGACGCTGGTGCGGAGAACGCCGAGGTCTTTGTGGAGGAGCTCGACCGCTGGCTGGAGGTGCGCACGCGTTACCTGACCTGGGTCGACGGACGCCTCGCGCAGATGGTGATTGCCAGCGACATCACGCCGCGGCGCTACGCCGAAGAGCAGGCCTCGCGCCAGGCCGAGCGCGCGCAGACCGCCAGCCGCCTGGCACGAACTCAACCAGCCGCTCACCGCCATCAGCAACTATTGCAACGGCATGATCTCGCGCGTGAACGAAAACAAGATCAGCACGCAGGACCTGCTCGGCGCGCTGGAGAAGACCGCACGCCAGGCCCAGCGCGCGGGGCAGATCATCCAGCGCATCAAGGCCTTCGTGAAACGCAGCGAACCCAACCCGGCGCCGTCGGATGTGGCGCAGATGGTGAGCAACGCCATCGAACTGGCCGACATCGAACTGCGCCGCCATCAGGTCCGGCTTTCACCCTATGTGGCCGCGCGCCTGCCCAGCCTGATGGTCGACCCGATCCTGATCGAGCAGGTGCTGATCAATCTCTTGAAAAACGCGGGTGAGGCCATCATGCAGGCCGGCCGGGCCCCCGGCGAGCGCTACGTGGAGTTGCGCGTGGGCCCGCGCCGCCAGGACGACCTCGAGGTGGCGTGCCCGACGAGATGATCGAGCGCATCTACGAAGCCTTCTACAGCACCAAGAGCGAAGGCATGGGCATCGGCCTCAAGCTGTGCCGCAGCATCGTCGAATCCCACCACGGAAGGATGCAGGTGCACAACATCTACAATGGGGAAGAGGTTGTGGGTTGTTGCTTCAGTTTCTGGATCCCCGTGGTATCGAGATTGAAAGTTGGCGACGCATCAACCGGACCAGCCACAGAGCCGGTGACGGACACAGAAAGAGCGAGATGAGTTTGATTCCGAAAAAAGGCACTGTCTATGTCGTTGATGACGACGAAGCGGTGCGCGACTCACTGCAATGGCTGCTCGAAGGCAAGGACTTCCGGGTCCGCTGCTTCGAATCGGCTGAGGCGTTTCTCAGCCGATACGACGCCCGCGAGGTCGCCTGTTTGATCGCTGATATCCGCATGGGCGGCATGACCGGCATGGAGCTGCAGGAGCGGCTGATCGAACGCCAGTCGCCCTTGCCGATCGTCTTCATCACCGGCCACGGCGACGTGCCGATGGCGGTGGAATCGATGAAGAAAGGCGCGCTGGACTTCATACAGAAGCCGTTCAAGGAAGACCAGCTTGTCACTTTGGTCGAACGCATGCTCGAACACGCACGCGAAGCCTTCACCACCCACCAGCAAGCGGTGAGCCGCGACGCCCTGCTCTCCAAGCTCACCAGCCGCGAAGCCCAGGTGCTCGAACGCATCGTGGCCGGCCGGCTCAACAAACAGATCGCCGACGATCTGGGCATCAGCATCAAGACGGTGGAGGCGCACCGCGCCAACATCATGGAAAAACTCGGCGCCAACACGGTGGCCGACCTGCTCAAGATCGCGCTGGGGCAGACCCCGGCCAAAGCCTGACGCACCGACCCACACAACCGATCAACGCCCGCCCTTACCGGCGGGCGTTTCCATTTCAACCGCAGCCCGCTCCTCCCATGACCGCACAACTCATCGACGGCAACGCCCTCTCCCGCCAACTTCGCGCCGACGTGACGGCGCGCGTCACCGCCCTGAAAGCACGGGGCATCACGCCGGGTCTGGCGGTGATCCTGGTGGGGGAAAACGCAGCCTCGCAGGTGTATGTTCGCAACAAGGTCAAGGCTTGCGAAGACACCGGCATGCACTCGGTGCTGGAGCGCTGGCCCGCGACCATGACCGAGGCCGAGTTGCTGGCGCGTGTGGACGCACTCAATGCCGATGCCTCCATCCACGGCATCCTCGTCCAGCTGCCATTGCCCGCGCACATCGATGCTCAACAGGTGATCGAGGCGATCTCGCCTGCCAAGGACGTGGACGGTTTCCATATCGCCAGCGCGGGTGCACTCATGACAGGCATGCCTGGCTTCTGGCCCTGCACGCCTTACGGCTGCATGAAGATGCTGGAGAGCATCGGCTACGAGCTCAAGGGCAAACACGCGGTGGTCATTGGCCGCAGCAACATCGTGGGCAAGCCGATGGCGCTCATGCTGCTGCAACAAAACGCGACAGTCACCATTTGCCACAGCGGGACCAAGGACCTGAAAGCGATGACGTTGCAGGCCGACGTGATCGTGGCCGCCGTGGGCAAGCGCAACGTGCTCACCGCAGACATGGTCAAGCCGGGGGCGGTGGTGCTCGACGTGGGGATGAACCGCAACGACGAGGGCAAGCTCTGCGGCGATGTGGACTTTGAGGGCGTGAAAGAGGTGGCCGGCTACGTCACGCCTGTGCCCGGCGGTGTGGGCCCCATGACCATCACCATGTTGATGGTCAACACGCTGGAGTCGGCGGAGCGTCTGGTCGCTTAGGCAGGTTGGGTGCGTGCCGCAGTCAGGCGCCAGAGCACCGCACCTGCGCACAGCCACTGACCCAGCACCATCGCGGTGCCCACGCCGTGCCAGAGGCGCAGGTTGCCTCCACTGGCGCGGGCAGTGATGATGTTCTGGGCCACGCCGAACTCCTGCACCAGAGCGAGCAGCATGGCAAACAGCACGAAACCGATGGTGGTGAGCGCAGCGGGCGCGATGCTGGCGCCTTCACCACGCCAGCGACGCATGATCAGCAGCAGCGCCATGCCCAGGAAAAGACCGGACCAGCATTGCAGCGAGAAGATCTTCGCCGCCACCGGTCCGGCAACTGCAGGGCTGCCGAGCGTTGCAAAGAGCAGCGGCACCGCCAGAAAACTCAAGGCCGTCAGGCCGCCCCACCAGAGAGCAGCCACCAGGACAGCGAACCGTTGCAGCGGCATCAGGCGTAGCGCACGGCCACGATCTCGAAACGTTTGGTGCCGCCCGGGGCCTGCACCTCGGCCACATCGCCTTCTTCCTTTCCGATCAATGCGCGTGCGATCGGGCTGCCGATGTTGACCAAGCCCAGTTTCAGATCCGCCTCGTCCTCACCCACGATCTGGTAAGTCACAGCAGCGCCGCTGGCTTCGTCTTCGAGTTCCACCGTGGCGCCGAACACCACCTTGCCGCCCGCGTCCACGGCGGTCGGATCAATGATCTGAGAGGTTGAAAGTTTGCTTTCGATCTCTGCGATGCGGCCTTCGATGAAACCCTGGCGGTCTTTGGCGGCGTCGTATTCGGCGTTCTCGCTCAGGTCGCCCTGGGCGCGCGCTTCGGCGATCGCGTTGATCACCCAGGGGCGGTCCACGGTCTTCAGGCGGTGCAGCTCTTCCTTGAGCTTTTCAGCGCCGCGTTTGGTGATGGGCAGGGTGGCCATGGGGTCCTCCGGAAATCGGGGTGCAGCCGGCTGTGCGTCTGCGTCAATGCAAAAGGAAACCGCCGAGCGTTGCCGGTCGGCGGTGTACTGAGGGCAATTATGCCCCGGTCAACCCGGAGCCTTCAACCGGGTGCAACCCGAAGCAAGCTCACAGCTGCGCGTGCATTTCCTGGACAGAAATCACGCCCAGCCGGTCGATGTACTTCATGCCCTCCACAGCGGCTTCAGCGCCTGCGATGGTGGTGAAGGTGGTCACCCGGGCCAGCAGGGCCGAAGTGCGGATCGCGCGCGAATCGGCAATGGCGTTGCGACGCTCCTCCACCGTGTTGACCACCAGCGCGATATCGCCGTTCTTGATCATGTCGACGATGTGCGGGCGGCCTTCGGTCACCTTGTTGACGGTCTGTACGGCCACACCCGCCGCGCTGATGGCGGCGGCCGTGCCGCGCGTGGCGACCAACTCGAAGCCCATGTCAACCAACTGACGGCCAATCTCGACCGCACGCGACTTGTCGCTGTTCTTCACGGTCAGGAACACCTTGCCCGAGGTCGGCAGCTTGGTACCGGCACCCAGCTGGCTTTTGACGAAAGCCTCGCCAAAGGTCTTGCCCACGCCCATGACCTCTCCGGTGGACTTCATCTCGGGACCGAGGATGGTGTCCACACCGGGAAACTTGACGAACGGGAACACGGCTTCCTTGACGCTGAAGTACGGCGGCGTCACCTCGGCGCCAATGCCCTGGTCGTCCAGCGACTGACCCGCCATGCAGCGTGCGGCCACCTTGGCCAACTGGATGCCGGTGGCCTTGGAGACAAAGGGCACGGTGCGCGAAGCACGCGGGTTCACCTCCAGCACGAAGATCACGTCCTGGCCATCAACCTCCTGAATGGCGAACTGCACGTTCATCAGGCCGATCACGTTCAGGCCTTCGGCCATCGCGGCGGTCTGGCGCTTGAGCTCGTCCACCGTGGCTTTGCTCAGGTAGTAGGGTGGCAGCGAGCATGCGGAGTCGCCGCTGTGCACGCCCGCCTGCTCGATGTGCTCCATCACGCCGCCGATGAACACGCGGCCGGTGTGGTCGCGGATGGCATCAACGTCACATTCGATCGCGTCGTTCAGGAAACGGTCGAGCAGCACCGGCGAGTCGTGGCTGACCTTGACCGCTTCGCGCATGTAGCGCTCCAGGTCGCGCTGTTCGTGCACGATTTCCATGGCCCGGCCACCCAGCACATAGCTGGGGCGCACCACCAGCGGGTACCCCAGCGCGGCGGCCTTCTCCAGCGCTTCGGGCTCGGCGCGCGCGGTGGCGTTGGGCGGCTGGCGCAGGCCCAGCGTGTGCAGGAGTTGCTGGAAGCGTTCGCGGTCTTCGGCCGCGTCGATCATGTCGGGGCTGGTGCCGATGATGGGCACGCCCGCGGCCTCCAGACCCAGCGCGAGCTTCAGGGGCGTCTGGCCGCCGTACTGCACGATCACGCCGACCGGTTTTTCCTTGTCCACGATCTCCAGCACGTCTTCCAGCGTGAGCGGCTCGAAGTACAGCCGGTCGCTGGTGTCGTAGTCGGTCGACACGGTCTCGGGGTTGCAGTTGACCATGATGGTCTCGTACCCGTCCTCGCGCAGGGCGAGCGCGGCGTGCACGCAGCAATAGTCGAACTCGATGCCCTGGCCGATGCGGTTGGGGCCACCGCCGAGCACCATGATCTTCTTGTTGGCCGTCGGTTCGGCCTCGCACTCACCGTCGCCATGGCCTTCGTACGTGGAGTACAGGTAGGCGGTGTCGGTGGCGAACTCGGCCGCGCAGGTGTCCACCCGCTTGTAGACCGGGCGGATGTTTTCGGCAATGCGGCGCTCGCGCACGGCCTGGTCGTTGGTCTTGAGCAGCTTGGCCAGGCGGCGGTCGGAGAAACCCTTCTTCTTCAGACCGCGCAGTGTCTCGGCGTCGATCGCTTCCAGGCTGGTTTTCTCCAGCGCCAGTTCGATCTTCACGATCTCTTCGATCTGCACCAGGAACCACGGGTCGATCTTGGTGAACTGGTGGACCTCTTCCATCGTCCACCCGGCGGCAAACGCGTCGCCCACGTACCAGATGCGGTCGGGGCCGGGCTCGCCGAGTTCACGTTCCAGCGTCTCGCGGTCCTGCGTTTTTTCGTTCATGCCATCGACGCCCACTTCAAGGCCGCGCAAGGCCTTCTGGAACGATTCCTGGAACGTACGGCCCATGGCCATGACCTCGCCCACACTCTTCATCTGCGTGGTCAGGCGGCTGTCGGCGGTGGGGAATTTTTCAAACGCGAAGCGTGGGATCTTGGTGACCACGTAATCGATCGACGGCTCGAACGAGGCTGGTGTCGCGCCGCCGGTGATCTCGTTGCGCAGTTCGTCCAGTGTGTAACCGATGGCCAGCTTGGCCGCGACCTTGGCAATGGGAAAGCCGGTCGCCTTGGAGGCCAGCGCCGAGGAGCGCGACACGCGCGGGTTCATCTCGATCACCACCATGCGGCCGTCGGCCGGGTTGATGGAGAACTGCACGTTCGATCCGCCCGTGTCCACACCGATCTCGCGCAGCACGGCCAGCGAGGCGTTGCGCAGGATCTGGTACTCCTTGTCGGTCAGCGTCTGCGCGGGCGCCACGGTGATGGAGTCGCCGGTGTGCACGCCCATGGGGTCGAGGTTCTCGATGGAGCAGACGATGATGCAGTTGTCCGCCTTGTCGCGCACCACTTCCATCTCGTACTCTTTCCAGCCGAGCAGCGATTCTTCGATCAGCAGCTCGTTGGTCGGCGAGGCTTCCAGGCCGCGCTTGCAGATGGTCTCGAACTCTTCCGGGTTGTAGGCAATGCCGCCGCCCGTGCCGCCCAGCGTGAAGCTGGGGCGAATGACGCTGGGGAAACCCAGCGTCCTTTGCACGGTCCACGCTTCTTCCATGCTGTGGGCAATGCCCGAACGGGCAGAACCCAGACCAATCTTGGTCATGGCGTCCTTGAACTTCAGGCGATCTTCGGCCTTGTCGATGGCTTCGGGGGTGGCGCCGATCAGTTCCACGTCGTACTTGGCCAGCACACCGTTGCGCCAGAGGTCGAGCGCGCAATTGAGCGCGGTCTGGCCACCCATGGTCGGCAGGATGGCAAAGCCACCTGCGGCGAGCGGTCGCTCCTTGGCGATGATCTTCTCCACCGTCTGCCAGGTGATGGGCTCGATGTAGGTGACGTCGGCCGTGGCCGGGTCCGTCATGATGGTCGCGGGGTTGCTGTTGATCAGCACAACCTTGTAGCCTTCCTCGCGCAAGGCCTTGCAGGCCTGCACGCCGGAGTAATCGAACTCACAGGCCTGGCCAATGATGATCGGGCCGGCGCCGATGATGAGGACGGTTTGGA
>LNFM01011220.1_pt1 | contig 12273 bp, 14 predicted proteins | sample 596031 | NCBI WGS metagenome assembly LNFM01 (sample SAMN04254537, study PRJNA301005) | activated carbon metagenome | isolation source: dual media filters at the Ann Arbor, Michigan drinking water treatment plant | place: USA: Ann Arbor | reverse complement strand
TGGGAAGGCGACAGCTCGGGCATCGAGTTCCAGGGCGGCCACCTGCGCCACCTGGCGCCCGCTGGCCGGCTCGACATCGACAGCACCGGCCTGCTCGTGCTGACACAGGACGGCCGCGTCGCCAAGCGCCTGATCGGCGACGAGACCCGCGTCGAGAAGGAATACCTCGTGCGCGTGGCCTACCCCGGCGGCACCGGCGCCCTGCCCGAATCGGCGCTGGAACGCCTGCGCCACGGCCTGGTGCTCGACGACGTGCAGCTGCGCCCGGCGCGTGTGAGCTGGCAGAACGAGGACCAGCTGCGTTTCGTGCTGCGCGAGGGCCGCAAGCGGCAGATCCGCCGCATGTGCGAACTCGTTGGACTGCAGGTGCTGGGGCTCAAGCGTGTGCGCATCGGCAGCGTCGCCTTGGGCGCGCTGCCGCCCGGGCAGTGGCGCTACCTGCGTGACGACGAACGCTTCTAGGCCGGTGGCCGCGCCGGCCGGGCGTGACGCCGAGGGCCGGGCGGCATGACGCCGCTGGCGCTGTGCCTGGCCGGGCCCACGGCCTCGGGCAAGACGGCGGTGGCGCTGGCGCTGGCCGAACGGTTGCCGCTGGAGATCATCAGCGTCGACTCGGCCCTCGTCTACCGCGGCATGGACATCGGCACCGCCAAGCCCAGTACCGCCGAACGCGCCGCGGTGCCGCACCACCTCATCGACATCCTCGACCCGACAGCCGCCTACAGCGCGGCGCGCTTCGTCGCCGATGCACGCCGGCTGATGGCCGAGATCACGGCACGCGGCCGGCTGCCGCTGCTGGTGGGCGGCACGATGCTTTACTACAAAGCCCTGCGCGAGGGTCTGGACGACATGCCGGCGGCCGACCCCGCGCTGCGCCGCGCACTCGACGACGAAGCCGCGGCACGCGGCTGGCCGGCGTTGCACGCCGAACTGGCGCGGGTCGACCCCGTCACCGCGGCCCGACTCGCACCGGCCGACGCGCAGCGCGTGCAGCGTGCACTGGAGGTGTTCCGGGCGAGCGGCCGGCCGCTGTCGGCATGGCAGCGCCGCGGCCCGGGCTCGACCACGGCCGCCGAGGCCGCCGTGCTGCCGCTGGTGGCACTGGAGCCCACCTCGCGCACCTGGCTGCACGAGCGCATCGCGCAGCGCTTCGACACCATGCTCGCCGCCGGCCTGCTCGAAGAGGTGCATGCGCTGCGCCAACGTGGGGACCTGAACCCCACCCTGCCCTCGATGCGCTGCGTGGGCTACCGCCAGGCCTGGGCGGCGCTGGACAGCGGCCGGCTCGACGGGCTGCGCGAAGCCGGCATCGCGGCGACGCGCCAGCTGGCGAAGCGGCAACTGACCTGGCTGCGTTCGACCCACCCGCGGCAGATCGTGGCCTGCGACGTACCGGACGCCGCTGACGCCGCCCTGCAGGCGCTGCAGCGCCTGGCGTCCGATTGAGGCCCGCGTGCGCTGCCGCACGCAGACCTGGGCCGAAGCGGCACTACATTCAGCGCCGGGCACGCGCTCGTCGGCGACGTGGCCCCGTTCTTGCGAACCTGCGATGCACGTGGTCCGGCGGACGCTTCACCCCCGGTCTAGGGTGAGGCCCGGATCGGAGGGCAGGCGCTTCGCGATATAGTCCCGCGCCTTACCCGCATCAGCTTGGGGCGGGTCAAACGGATGTAGTTTGATTACACAGGGCCTCGTGCATCAAAGCCGTGCGCGGTCGTCTGGAGGACTGAGTGGATTTCGCCGAACAAGATCGAAACCCGGGCAAACATGCCCTTGGCTTCGCCATCGTGGTGGTGTTGCATATCTTCCTCGGCTGGGCGCTGATGAACGGCCTGGCGCAGCGCCTGGTGGAAGTGATCAAGGCACCCATCGAGACCAAGATCATCGAAGAGGTCAAACGGGAAGAGCCGCCGCCGCCAGAGAATCTGCCGCCGCCGCCGAAGTTCGCGCCGCCGCCGCCGTCCTTCGTGCCGCCGCCCGAGGTCAACGTGAACCCGCCGCCCACACCCGCGCCGACCATCACCACGACGCAGGTGGCGCCGCCGGTGCAGGCGGTGACGGTGACGCCGGCACCGCCCGTGGTCGCGCCGCCGGCCCCGCCGGCTCCGCCGCGCCGCGCTGCGTCGCCGGCCATTGCCAACGCCGCGTCCTGTGCACCGACGGCGGACGACTACCCCGCTGCCGCGCGCCGCTCCGAAGCCACGGGCACCACCCGCGTGCGCTTCAGCGTCGGTGCCGATGGCAAGCTGGCCAGCGCCCAGGTCGTCAAGTCGGCCGGCGCGAGCCGTGAACACAAGATGCTCGACCGGCTGGCAATGACCAAGCTGAGCGAGTGCTCGTTCAAGGCGGGCATCGACGAGAACGGCAAGGCGGTCGGCGCGTCGTTCGATGTCGAGTACGTCTGGAAGCTCGACTGATTCCCTTTTTCCCCCAAGAACGCGGCTGCAGCGCCGCGCGAGACCGTTCCTTTGGAGTCCACATGACCATGCAACACATCACCTCCGCCCGTACGTGGGCGGCCAAGACCGGGGCCACGCTGCTCGCCGGCCTCGTCCTGGCCTGCAGCATGCCCACGCTGGCGTTTGCCCAGGCCGCTTCCGAGCCGGCCGCGGCAGCCCCGGCCGCCGAGCCTGCACCGGCCGCCGCACCGGCGCCGGTGGCGCCCGTCGTGTCCGAAGAAGCGGTCGAGAACCCCTATGGCCTGAAGGCGCTGTGGGGCCAAGGCGACTACGTCGCCAAGGGCACGCTGGTGATCCTGATCATCATGTCCATGGGCAGCTGGTACGTGATCTTCACCAAGCTCTTCGAACAGCGCAGCATGCTGAAGAGCGCGCGCGAGTCGGCTGACGCCTTCTGGAAAGCCAGCTCCGTGAAGGCCGGCGCCGCCACCCTGGTCGAGGGCACCGCCTTCCATTACATCGCGCAGCAGGGCATCAAGGCCAGCGAGCACCACGAAGGCACGATGGTCGAGACCATCGACAAGCACACCTGGATCAGCATGTCCGTCGACCGCGCCGTCGGCAGCGTGCAGAGCCGCCTGGGCGATGGCATGGCCGTGCTGGCCACCGTCGGCTCCACCGCCCCGTTCGTGGGCCTGTTCGGCACCGTCTGGGGCATCTACAACGCCCTGGTCAAGATCGGCATCAGCGGCCAGGCCTCCATCGACAAGGTGGCCGGCCCGGTGGGTGAGGCGCTGATCATGACGGCCATCGGCCTGGCCGTGGCCGTGCCCGCGGTGATGGGCTACAACTGGCTGCTGCGCCGCAACAAGGCGGTGCTCGACCAGACCCGCGCCTTCGCGGGCGACCTGCACAACGTGCTGCTGGCTGGCAAGCGGTAAAGCCAGCCCCGAGACGCCTTCGGCGTCGCCCCCGAGGGGAGCGAAGCCGGACCGGGAAACCCGGTTCCGGCTTCGATGGGCCCTTGGATTCCGGAGTGCCTGAATGTCGATGAACGTAGGACCCGCTGACGACAGCGGTGAAGACCAGCTCAACAACACCATCAACACCACGCCGCTGGTGGACGTGATGCTGGTGCTGCTGATCATCTTCCTGATCACCATCCCGGTGGTCACGCAGACGATCAAGCTGGAACTGCCCAAGGAACGCAACCTGCCGACGCAGACCAAGCCCGAGAACATCGTGATCGCCGTCAATCGCGACGGCGAGGTCTACTGGGGCCTGGAGCGCATGGCCGACAACGAGATGCTCGTGAACCGGCTGAAGATCGAGTCGGTGAAGGAGCCTCAGCCCGAGGTGCACATCCGCGGCGATTCCGAGGTGCGCTACGAGTCCGTCGGCCGCGTCGTCGTGGCCTGCCAGCGCGCCGGCATCTTCAAGGTGGGTTTCATCACCGAACCGCCTGCCGGCGCCGGCACGCGTGCGAACTGAGGAGAACAAGACATGTCCATGAACGTGGGTGCGCCCGAGGGCGACGCGGACGGCGACGTCATGATGGACATCAACACCACGCCGCTGATCGACGTGATGCTGGTGCTGCTGATCATGTTCATCATCACCATCCCCATCCAGACGCACGCCGTCAAGATGAACATGCCGGTGCCGAACAACGCTGCGCCGCCGCCCACGCCGCCGGAGATCATCCGCATCGACGTCGACTTCGACGGCACCATCGGCTGGAACGGCGAAGTCATCGAAGCGGGCAATCGCGCGTTGATAGAGCAGCGCCTGATGGCCGTTGCGGCCCAGGCCGACCAGCCCGAGGTGCACCTTCGCCCTAACAAACTCGTGGTTTACAAGCATGTGGCGATGATCATGGCCACGGCCCAGCGCCTGGGCGTGACGAAGATCGGCATCGTCGGCAACGAACAGTTCCTCTGATTCACCTCCAGACCCATGAAGCATCTGCGCGCCCTCACCCTCGCCCTGGCCCTTGCGGGCGGGCTGCATGCCGCGTCGGCGCAGGGCCTGCGGGCCGAGGTCGGCAAGCCGCTGCAGCAGGCGGGCGAGTACCTGAAGGCCGGCAAGGCGAAGGAAGCCCTGGCCAAGGTGCGCGAAGCGGAACGCGTCTCGGGCATCACGTCGGCGGAACGCCAGACCATCGACGCGATGAAGGCCGCGGCCGCCCAGCGGGCCGGCGACACCGCTACCGCGATCCAGGCGCTGGAAGCCCTGGCCGGACGCGCGGGCGGTGCGCAGCTGGGGCAGTATGCCGAGCAACTGGCCAATGCCTATGCGCAGCAGCGCAACAACGGCAAGGCCACCGAGTGGCTGAACAAGGCCGTTGCCGCGGGCAACAACAGCGGCTCGGTGAGGCAGCTGCAGAGCTACCTGCAATCCGCCAGCGGTGACTACGGGGCCATCGCGCGCGATGCCGGCGCCGCCGTGTCGGCGGCTGAACAGGCGGGTCGCCGCCCCGACGAAGGTGACCTGCTGCGCCTGGCCGATGCCCAGCAGCGCACCAACAACCTGAACGGCTACGGCAACACGCTCGAAAAGCTGCTGGCCTACTACCCGAAGAAGGACTACTGGAACGCCTACCTCGGCCGCCTGCCGCGCAAGGCCAACTTTGCCGACCGTTTCCTGCTCGACGTGCTGCAACTGCGCCTGGCCAGCGGCACGCTGACCAAGACCGAGGAGTACATGGAACTGGCCCAGCTGCTGATGCAGCAAGGCCTGCCCAGCGAAGCGCTGCGTGTCACCGAACAAGGTTTCAAGAGCGGCGCGCTGGGCACCGGCACTGAAGCCGCCCGCCACCAACGCCTGCGCGACCTGGCCGTCAAGGAAGAAGCCCAGGCGCGTGCCAAGCTCGAAGGCCAGGCCACCGAGGCCGCGGGTTTCAAGGAAGGCGACGGGCTGGTCAAGGTGGGCGTGTCCTACGTCTCGATGGGTGATCTGGACAAGGGCATAGGCCTGATCCGGCAGGGCATCGCCAAGGGCAACCTGAAGCGCCCCGAAGACGCCAAGCTGCGTCTCGGCCTGGCCCAGCTGCAATCACCCAAGACCAAATCGGCCGGCGTGCAGACGCTGCGCAGCGTCAAGGGCACCGACGGCGTGGCCGACATCGCACGGCTCTGGCTGATCGTCGGCAACGGCAGCTGAGTCACCCCTGGCAACCCTGCCCTTCCTGCAGGCCCTGCCGGGTGGTGTCTACGCCATCGACACGGCCTTCCAGCGCGACCACTTCGACGCCGCCTACCTGCTGGTGCAGGACGGCCGCGCTGCCTTCATAGACACCGGCACGCAGCTCGCGGTGCCGCGCCTTCTGGCCGCGCTGCAGGCGCTGGACCTGGGCGTCGACGCGGTCGACTGGGTCATCCCCACCCACGTGCACCTCGACCACGCCGGCGGCGTCGGCGGCCTGCTGAGCCAGCTGCCGCAGGCCCGTGTGTGGGTACACGAGCGTGGTGCACGCCACCTCGTCGACCCCGCCAAGCTCTGGGCCGGCGCCACCGCGGTATATGGCGAAGCCGAAATGGCGCTGTCCTACGGCCACATCGTGCCGGTGCCGGCCGAGCGCCTGAGCACCACGCACGACGGACTGACCATCGAACTGGCTGGCCGACCGCTGCGCTTTGCCGATACCCCCGGCCACGCCCGCCACCACCACTGCGTATGGGACGAAGCCACCCGTGGCTGGTTCACCGGCGACAGCTTCGGCATCAGCTACCGCGAATTCGACGGCCCGCAGGGCGCCTGGATCTTCCCGACGGCCACGCCGGTGCAGTTCGAGCCCGAGCTGCTGCAAACCACGTTCAGACGCCTGCTGGCCGAAGACCCGGCCTGCATCTACCTCACGCACTTCGGCCGTGTCGGCGACGTGCCGCGCCTGGGCGCCCTGCTGCTGGGCCTGCTGCAGCAGATGGTCGAACTGGGCGAGTCGCTGCGCACGGCGCCGCACCGCCACCAGGCGCTGAAGACCGGGCAGCTGGCGATCTTCGCCGCCAGCCTGGCCGCCCACGGCTGCACGAAGACGCGCGACGAGATCGAGGCGCTGCTGGCGCTGGACCTCGAACTGAATGCCCAGGGCATGGCCATCTGGCTCGACCGGCCCGCCGGCTGAGCCTGGCGCCCCCGGGCTAGACTGCGCCCCCGCGCGAACCGCGCACACCGCACGACGGCACGGCAAGGAAGCAGGCATGCAGAACACGGGCGTTCATTTCGGGCTGCAGGGCCGCGTCGTCGTCATCACCGGCGGCGCCCAGGGCATAGGCGAGGCCTGCGCGCGCCGGCTGGTCAGCGACGGCGCTGCGGTGGCGCTGTGGGACCTGGCCGACGACGCCGGCCAGCAACTCGCCGAGGCGCTGACTGCCGCCGGCGGCCAGGCGCTCTACCTGCACTGCAACGTCGCGCACAAGACCGAGGTGGACGCCGCGCTGGCCGCCACGCTGGCCCGTTTCGGCCACGTCGACGGCCTCGTCAACAACGCCGGCATCTTCAAGGCCGCGCCCTTCCTCGACATCACAGAAGCCGACTGGGACGCCGTCATCGCCGTCAACCTGAAGGGCAGCTTCCTCGTCGGCCAGGCCGTGGCTCGAGAGATGGTCAAGCAGCAGCGCGGCGCCATCGTCAACATGAGCTCGGTCAACGGCACGCTGGCCATCCCCAGCATCGCCAGCTACAACGCCAGCAAGGGCGCCATCAACCAGCTGACGCGGGTGATGGCGCTGTCCTTCGCCGACCAGGGTGTGCGCGTCAACGCCGTGGCGCCCGGCACCATCGCCACCGAACTGGCGAAAAACGCCGTGCTGACCAGCGACGAGGCCAAGGCCCGCATCATGAGCCGCACGCCGATGAAGCGCCTGGGTGAGCCGGGCGAGATCGCCGACGTGGTGGCCTTCCTGCTCAGCGACGCGGCCAGCTACATGACGGGCGAGATCGTCGTCGTCGACGGCGGGCGCATGACGTTGAACTACACCGTGCCGGTGTAGGCCTGCCGGCACACGGTTCACCGCCGCGCTACTTCGACGGCCGCGGCTTGATGGCGCCGCAGTCGGCCGACAGCCAGCGCCCGCGGTGTTCCATCTCCATGCGCTCGGGCTTGCCCTCGGCCATGGTGCTGATGACGGTGCGGCCGTGGTGGGCCTTGTCGCTGTCCAGCGTGTACTGGCCCTCGCCGGTGGTGGGGCGCTCGCCGGTGCACGCAAACTTGAAACGCAAGGTCTTGCCACTGCGTTCCTGGCTGATCTGCTTGCACTGGCCGTCGCTCTGCGGCATCTCGTCGCGGGCGGCCTGCTCGGGTGTCAGGCAGAGCTTGACCACCATCGGCTTGCCGGCGCCCCCGCCCATCGCGCCCATGCCCATGCCCTGGGCGGCCATCATTGCTTCCATCTGCTTGCGCTGTTCGGGCGGCATGGCGGCCAGCTGCTGCTGCATGCGCGCCATGCCGGCCTCCATGCGGCCGCTGGCGGTCTTCATCGTCACGCTGTGTTCCCAGAGGCCAGGCGCCAGCTTCTGCGCGGCTGCAGGCGAAGCCGACAGGATGCCGATCAGGGCGACTGCGGTGGTCAGGGCGACAGGCTTCATGACGTGCTCCTTCCAGCAGGATCCGCGCGCATCAGCCCGGCCATCGCCCGGGCTTCTTCGGGGCCCTGGGCGAGCCCCGCGGCCACGCCCAGGCGGTCGGGCTCGCTGCGGTTCTGGCTGATTTTCCACTTGCCCAGCAGCCGCTGCACAGGAATCTGAATGCCGACGATGGCGCGCAGCAATTGCTGCACGTGCTCGGAAGGTGCATCGCTCACCGCCCAGGGCTGGGCCCGCGGCGCTTCGTGGTGCGCGGTGAGCCGGCTGACGAGCGCGTGCAACCAGGGCGCGTCTTCCACCACCCGCAACACGCCATGCGCATGCACGACGGTGTAGTTCCAGGTGGGCACCACCTTGTGCGTGGCGGCCTTGCTCGGATACCACGACGGCGTCACGTAGGCCTGCGGCCCCGAGAACACCGCCAGCACCGGCTGCCCTGCCGCCAGCCGCCACAGCGGGTTGGCGCGCGCGACATGGCCGCGCAGCGTGTTCGTCTCGGCGTCGAACTCCAGCGGCACATGGTCGGCCGTCGGCTCGCCGTCCTGCACGCTCACCAGCGTCGCCAGCGGGTGCTCGCGCATCAGCCCGTGCAGGGCCTCGGCGTCGTTCTGCTCGAAGTGTTTGGGCAGGTACATCGCGGCTGGCGCCCGGTGCGGTTCACCAGGCGCCGGTATTGGGCATCGAGGCCCAGGGCTCGGCCGGCGGCAGTGCGGCGCCGGCTTGCAACAGCTCGATCGAGATGCCGTCGGGCGAACGCACGAAGGCCATGCGGCCATCACGCGGCGGGCGGCTGATCAACACGCCGTGCTCGGCCAGGCGCTGGCAGGTGGCGTAGATGTCGTCCACCGCGTAGGCCAGGTGGCCGAAGTTGCGACCGCCGGTGTAGGCCTCGGCCGTGCCATCGGCCGCCGGCCAGTTGTAGGTGAGCTCGACCTGCGCGCCGTGGTCGCCCGGTGCGGCCAGGAAGACCAGCGTGTAGCGGCCGGCCTCGTTGTCGCGGCGCGAGAGCAGGTCAAGCCCCAGCGCGTCGCGGAAAAAACGCAACGAGGCTTCGATGTCGGTCACGCGGACCATCGCATGTAGGAATTTCATGGCGTGATTGTGGCTGCGTGTGAGCGTCAAGGCACTTCGTGCCCGATGCTGGCCTGCCAGACGCGGTACCAGTCTTCGGCCGACAGGCGCACCGCCGACGCCGCCATGGCCTCTTGCAGCGCGGCGATGCGCCCCGACCCGGTGACGGGCACCGGCCGCGACGGGTGGCGCATCAGCCAGGCGTAGGCCATGGTCGCCACCGAGGCGCCCTGCGTTTCACCCAGCGCCTGCAGCACGGCGCGCACGCGCTGCGCATGCTCGTCGTCGCCCGTCAGCAGCCGGCCTCCGGCCAGCGGCGACCACAGCATGGGTCGCAGGCCCAGGTCGACACACTGCTCCAGCGTGCCGTCGGCCAGTGCACGCATCTGCAGCGGGCTGAACTCGATCTGGTTCGTCAGCAGTGGGTGGCGCCGACGCAGCATCGCCACTTGCCCCGGCGTGTGGTTGCTGACGCCGAAGTGCAGCACCTTGCCCGCGGCCAGCAGGTGGCGGAAGGTCTCGCCGAGTTCCTCGGGGTCCATCAGCAGGTCGGGCCGGTGCAGCAGCAGCAGGTCGATGCGGTCGGTGCGCAGCGCCTGCAACGAGGCGTCGACGCTGGCCAGCACGTGGGCGCGTGAGCTGTCGTAGCTCTTGATCGCATGGCCCGGCCGCTGCGTGTGCACCAGCTTGATGCCGCACTTGGTGACGATCTGCAGCCGGTCGCGCAGCCCGGGCGAGCGAGCGAAGGCCGCGCCGAACATCGCCTCGACGGTATAGCCGCCGTAGATGTCGGCGTGGTCGAAGGTGGTGATGCCGAGGTCGAGCGCCTGCGACAACCAGCCCGCCAGGCCGGCGGCGTCCAGCCCCCACTCGGGGGCGCGCCAGACGCCGGCGGCGATGGGCGAGAAGTTCACGCGGGCGCGGACCGGTCGATCAGGGCTGCAGGTCGCCGGCCAGGCTCGCCAGCGTCTCGGCGGGCACGGCCACGTGCACCGGGTAGTTGGTGTGGTCGCAGCCGATCTTCACCGCCGCGCCGGCGCGCACCGCCTCGCGCAGCGCCGGGCTGAACTCGAAGCGCACGAAGTGCACGGCGCTGGTCTTCTCGTCGTTCTCGCGGTCCAGGTCCTCGTCGGCGATGGCGTAGATGCGCTTGTGGCCTTCGACCTCGACGAACATGCGGTCTTCCACGCCGATCAGCCGCCCCAGTTCGCGCTTGCGCTCGTGCGGGTCGGGGTACTCGATGAGCATGGTCGCCTTCCAGTTGCTGCCGTCGGGCACCAGCGGCGCGTAGGCGTCGATCTCACCCTGGATGCCGTCCTCGTCGAAGATCTTCTCGATGTGCAGCATCTCCTGGATCTGGCGCCGGATGGACGTTTCGTCCTCGAACTGCAGCGTCATGTTTTCGCCCAGGCGCACACTGCGCAGGCGGCGGTGCGCGATGGCGTCCATCTTGCTGCTCTTGCGAATCTTGGCGTAGGCCTCCAGCGTCAGCAGGCTCTCGCGGGTGATGCGGGTGTTCACGGTCGTCATGCTTACTGCTCCGGTCGATCAGGCCAGCCCGTAGGCGATACGGACCAGCGACAAGGGGTGCTGCAGCGCCTTGGCCGGCGTGCCCGCCTCGGCCATGCCCTGAGCGATGTGGTGGCCGGCCATAGGGCAGTCGCTGCCGATGTAGTCGGGCTCGTCCTTGGCCATGTTCTTGAAGACCGTCTTGCCGATCTTCATCGCGATCTTGTGCGTCGGCGTCTTCACGCCGTAGGTGCCGGCGTGGCCGCTGCAGCGCTCGACGGTGTTGAGCTTGACCTCCACCGTCTGCCCGATCAGCTTGAACATCTCCTCGGTCTTCTTGCCGATGTTCTGCACACGGCCGTGGCAGGGGATGTGGTAACTCACCTTGCCCAGGGCGGCCTTGAAGTCGGTCTTCAGCAGGCCGTCCTTGTGGCGCGCGACGAGGTATTCGAAGGGGTCGAACATCGCTGCCTTGACAGCCTGTGTGTCGGCATCGTCGGGGAACATGAGCGGCAGTTCCTGCTTGAACATCAGCGTGCAGCTGGGCACGGCGGTGACGATGGCCCAGCCCTCCTTCGCGTACTTCGCCAGCACGGGGATGTTGGCCTTCCAGGCCTTCTCCACCGAAGGCAGGTCGCCCAGTTCCAGCTTGGGCATGCCGCAGCACTGTTCCTTCTCGACGATCTCGTAGGGAATCTGGTTGTGGTCGAGCAGCTTGATCAGGTCGGCGCCGATGCCGGGTTCGTTGTAGTTGACGAAGCAGGTGGAGAAGATGGCCACCTTGCCCGGCGTGCGCTTGCCCTTCACCGCGACGAAGCTGGTGTTGTTCATCGCGCGGCCCCAGCGGAAACGCTGCGGCGCGAAGGCCGGCATCCAGGCGTCGGGGTGCACACCGAGCTGGCTGTCCATCTGCTGGCGAGCGAACTTCGTACCGTTGATGGCGTTGACCACGTCAACCACGATGGGGATGCCGGCGAAGCTGCCGTGCATGTCGGTGCTGGCCAGCAGCTTCTCTTTCGCCCCAACCTCGCCCTTGGCGAACTTGATGGCCTTGGCGCGAAGCATCAGGTGCGGGAAGTCCAGGTTCCACGCGTGCGGCGGCGTGTAGGGGCACTTCGTCATGTAGCACAGGTCGCACAGGTAACACTGGTCGACGACCTGCCAGTAGGCTTCCTTCCTGACGCCGTGCACCTCGCCGTCTGCGGTGGCGTCCACCAGGTCGAAGAGGTTGGGAAAACTCTGGCACAGGCTCACGCAGCGGCGGCAGCCGTGGCAGATGTCGAACACCCGCTCCATCTCCTCTAAGGCCTTCTTCTCGTCGTAGAAGTCGGGGCTCTTCCAGGCTATCGGGTGCCTTGTGGGGGCTTCGAGGTTGCCTTCGCGCATGGTGCGGGTCCGGGTTCGACGTGCGTTTCAGGAACGAACAAGGGGCACGAAGCCCCTTGTTCAACAGCGTGGTGCCTGCTTCGGCCTCGGGGCGTGAAATCGCCTCTTGGCCTTCGCCAGCCGTACGAGGCCTTCCGGCCTCGTACGCGCGGGCTCAGTCCACCAGCGCGTCCAGGGCCTTCTGGTAGCGGTTGGCGTGCGAGCGCTCGGCCTTGGCCAGCGTCTCGAACCAGTCGGCGATCTCGTCGAAACCTTCGTCACGCGCCGTCTTGGCCATGCCCGGGTACATGTCGGTGTACTCGTGCGTTTCTCCGGCGACCGCGGC
>LNFM01011219.1_pt1 | contig 12273 bp, 7 predicted proteins | sample 596031 | NCBI WGS metagenome assembly LNFM01 (sample SAMN04254537, study PRJNA301005) | activated carbon metagenome | isolation source: dual media filters at the Ann Arbor, Michigan drinking water treatment plant | place: USA: Ann Arbor | reverse complement strand
GGCTCACCCCGAACGAGTATGCAAGCCGGTCCAACGAGGACCATAACCAGAACGGAGTCTACTTATAACCGAGTACCAATCGGGGGGAGGGTCAGCTGCTCCAGCCGAATTGAGGTCGCTGCCATGGCATCTCAGAAGGCTCTCCGAGCCCGAATTCTGGCGCTCCAAATTTGTGGTCAAGACTGCGCTCTTATCCCGACGAACGACTGCAAGCAGAGCTGTCCGAAGGCATCGGTTCGAAACATGCAGGCATGCCACAGATTCAATGTTCGTCAGAAGACATTCAAGAAATTCAAAGCTACCTATCACCCATCGAGAAGAGAGTTTTTTTGGAGGGGAAATGGTTGGCCATCGTTAATTGCCAGCTTGTGCTGGAACAATAACTTCTTGGGCGAGCATAGACAGCAGGGCAACTTCGCAAGTGCTTGAGGACGCTCGGAAACTACTTAATATCCCCTATCAATAGCAACTCGTACCGCTATGAGCCGACATCATCCCGATTATGCGAACCTAGCGAAGCCTGCAGGGCACAGATCACGGCACTTGGTAGCCAATATTTGATAGGCTTTGATCCGGGGCTTTGATAGCGCGGAGCATACCGTCACCTGTTTCCTTCTTCGCGTGCACGACGAAGCGCTGCGGCGAGCGCGGACTCGCCCGCGCCGTTGTTCGACGACGGATTGATTGAGCCCGCTTTTCTTGCCGGAAGCGCGCGACCGGTATCCGTCTTCTGTGGCGGCCGCACTGTTGTCGCGTCGATCTCTCCCGATTTCATGGTCAGCGCTATGCGCTTGCGTGCGACGTCGACATCTTTGATGCGAACCTTGACCACGTCGCCTGCTTTCACAACGTCGCGCGGGTCCTTCACGAACTTATCGGCCAGCTCCGAGACGTGAACCAAACCATCCTGATGCACGCCGACATCTACGAACGCGCCGAATGCCGTAACGTTCGTCACCACCCCTTCAAGCATCATGCCCGGGCTCAAATCCGCGATCTTCTCGACGCCCTCCCTGAAGTCAGCCGTCTTGAATTCCGGCCGCGGATCGCGTCCCGGCTTTTCGAGTTCACTCAGGATATCGCTGACGGTCGGAATGCCAAAACGAGCATCTGAAAATTTCTGCGGATCGAGCGATCTTAGGAAAGAGCGATCACCGATCATGCTCTTGATCGACCGCTTTGTCGCTTCAGAGATGCGCTCGACAACCTCGTAGGCTTCGGGGTGTACGGCCGACCCATCGAGTGGACTGGAGCCGTTCATGATGCGGAGAAATCCGGCGGCCTGCTCGAAGGCTTTCGGACCAAGGCGCGCCACCTTCTTGATCTCAGAGCGCTTCTTGAATGCGCCATTCTCGTCGCGGTGAAGTACGATATTTTGCGCAATTGTGGCATTAAGCCCGGCGACGCGCGCCAATAGAGGCACAGACGCAGTGTTCACGTCGACGCCAACGGAGTTGACGCAATCCTCGACAGCGGAATCAAGCGATCGCGCCAGCGCCGCCTGATTGACATCGTGCTGGTACTGGCCAACGCCAATGGCTTTCGGTTCGATCTTGACAAGTTCCGCCAGCGGGTCTTGCAAGCGGCGAGCGATCGATACGGCGCCGCGTAATGAGACGTCGAGATTTGGAAATTCCTTGGCCGCAAGTTCTGATGCTGAATAAACGGAAGCGCCAGCCTCGGATATCATCACTTTCGTCAGCTTGACATCGGACAACTTTTTGATCAGCTCGCCGGCGAGTTTGTCGGTTTCGCGCCCTGCCGTGCCGTTGCCGATCGCTATCACGTCGATCTTGTGTTTGAGGCAAAGGCCAACAAGACTTGCAAGTGCGCCATTCCAATCGTTGCGGGGCTCGTGGGGATAGACGGTCGATGTATCGAGAACTTTGCCGGTCTGATCGACGACGGCGACTTTGACGCCGGTGCGTATGCCGGGGTCAAGGCCCATCGTCACGCGCGGGCCGGCGGGTGCCGCCAGCAACAGATTTTTCAAGTTCGACTTGAAGATGTCGATTGCCGAAGCATCGGCTATGTCCTTCAGCCGAGTGAACAGATCGGCGGCGAGAGAACCGTGAAGCCGGCTTTTCCAAGCGAGCTTGGCCGTATCGATCAACCATGCGTCGCCCGCCCGACGGCGATCGGAAATGTTGAAGGCGGACATGATTTTAGCTTGTGCCGGGTGTGGTCGGCCTAGCTCTTCCGCCACGTCGACTTGGAGATTGAGTATGCCTTCGTTTTGACCCCGCAAAAGCGCGAGCGCCCGGTGCGAGGGTAGGTCCCGGATCGATTGCGAATAATCGAAATAGTCAGAAAACTTGGCACCCTCGGCCACTTTGCCTTTCGCCACTTTCGATGTGACGGTGCCGCTTGTCCAAAGCCATTGGCGTAATTCACCGACGAGTTTGGCGTTCTCACCCATGCGCTCGATCAGAATTGAACGAGCACCATCAAGCGCAGATTGGGCGTCATTAATGCCGCTGTCGGGTTTGACATATTTCGCGGCCTCCTTACTCGGGTCGAGAGTTGGATTTCCAATGAGCGCGTCTGCCAGAGGCTCCAGTCCGGCTTCGCGCGCAATCTGTGCCTTCGTGCGGCGCCTCGGCTTGAAGGGTGCGTAGAAATCTTCAAGATCGACTTTGCTTTCGGCGCCGTTGATGGCGCTCTGTAGTTCAGGCGTGAGTTTGCCTTGCTCGGTGATGCTCTTGAGGATGGCCGCACGGCGGTCTTCCAGCTCGGTCAGATAACCGAGCCGCTCCTCAAGTTTCCGAAGTTGCGTATCGTCAAGTCCGCCGGTCTTCTCTTTACGATAGCGAGAGATAAACGGCACAGTCGCGCCTTCGGAGAGCAACGCCACCGCTGCCGTAACCTGGGCCAGCTGGACGTTCAATTCTTTGGCGATACGGGCGTGGATCGCGTTCAAGTGTTTTCCCTTTCGATATTGCGTCACGCATCGCGCCAAGGCGCGAGCTAGTTAATGTTCTCGGTCGGTTACAAATGACAATAGCCATAAATGCGGGCTCGCAATGGCGCGTCCGAACGATTAGGCCAAGAGAGGCCACCATCTGATTAGGATTTTTATATACGATGCTTGAGGCTTTGGGGTGGAACGGTCAACGAACGCTGGAATTTGAGCCTTACGCCGCTGATGGGCTGATGCCCGGCCGCCTCGTTGCCGAGCATAGAACGCACTATCGGGTGGCGACCAAATTCGCCGAGATATCGGTCAAGATCGGCGGTCGCTTTCGGAGCGAAGCCGCTCAGCGAACGGATCTTCCTGGTGTCGGTGATTTCGTAGCCGTCCGGCCAAGCGCAGTGGGCGGACCGGGCCTTATCGAGGCGATCCTGCCACGCATGAGCGCTTTGGTGCGCACGTCGGCTGGCGAACCGCGCCCGCAACTGGTCGCAGAAAATGTCGATTTCATCTTCTTCGTGATGGCGCTCGACGGCGATTTCAACGTTCAACGACTGCAGCGATATCCCGCATTGGCGGCAGAAAGCGGCGCAGCGCCCGTTATCGTCATTAACAAAGCCGATATAGAGCACGTCGCCGCGGAGACAACCGGGCAGATCGTGGACATTGCGCCGGGAGCTGCGATGCATATTGTAAGTGCGCGTAACGCCACCGGCATGGCGGAGCTCACGCGATATCTCGACGGCAACCGCACGATTGCTCTCGTTGGCTCGTCCGGTGCCGGCAAATCGACAAGGACAAATCAGTTGCTGGGCCAAACGTTGCAGGCGACGCAAGAGGTGCGGGCGCACGATAGCCGCGGTCGCCACACAACGACCCATCGGCAGCTTTTTATACGTCCGAGAGGCGGCGCAATAATCGACACCCCGGGCATGCGTGGACTGGAATTGTGGGAGCGAAGCAAGCGCGTCGAATCCGATTTCGAAGATATCGAAGCGTTGGCCGCCCAATGCCGGTTTCGCAATTGTCGGCACGTAAGCGAGCCTGCGTGCGCCGTGCGCGCAGCACTGGCGAGCGGCGTTCTGGATGCCAAACGTTTCGCCCATTTCATGCAGCGTGCCCGTGATTGAGTTAAGCGCCCAAGATACCTTGAAAGGTGAGATCATCCGGCATGCCTCGATCGTATAGCGACGGAGGGCGCACCCCGACTGGCAATTTTAGCGCTAGCGGCGCTGTCGCACCCGCCGCCCGATCACTTAAAGAACGGGTCGGCGCTTTAAAAAATCTTCGTCCGTTTATCACGATGGTTTGGCGCACGAGCCCGCGCCTAACTGCATCATCTCTCGCACTTCGGCTTGTGCGTGCACTTCTGCCTGTGCTCGCGCTGTACGTCGGCAAGTTGATTATTGATGACGTTGTGCTGCTGATCCAAGAACCCGATCGGCCAGCAAATTTGCAAGGCTGGTTCAATAGCGGCCGGCTGAATTGGCTTATTATCTTGCTAGCAGCTGAATTTGCACTTGCGGTCTTGGCGGATGTACTGGGCCGCGTCGTCTCTCTGGTTGAAAGTCTACTCGCAGAGCGAGTCTCGAATGCTTCGAGTGTGCGGCTTATGGAGCACGCCGCGAAGCTCGATCTTGAGGATTTCGAAGACGCCGAGTTTCAGGATCTGCTCGAGCGAGCGCGTCGGCAAACAAGTGGCCGGATGACGTTGATGGGTCAATTGTTGAGCCAGGCGCAAGATCTTGTCACAGTTGCGAGCTTCGCTGCGGGATTACTCATCTACGCGCCGTGGCTCATACCGTTGCTGCTTGTTGCCCTTGTGCCAGCCTTTCTCGGAGAGGCGCACTTCAATGCACAAAGTTATTCGCTCAGTTTTATTCGCACGCCAGAAAGGCGTGAACTCGACTATTTGCGGCAGACAGCGGCAAGCGTGGAAACCGCGAAGGAGGTCAAGATTTTTGGCCTGAACGGGTTCTTGATTGATCGATACCGGCAGCTCGCGGCCGACATGTACGCTGCAAATCGCAAACTAGCTATGCGCCGCGCCGGCTGGGGTGGACTGTTCACGGCTATTGGGACAGTCGGCTACTATGTCGCGTACGCCTATATCGTATGGCGCACGCTGATCGGGGCCTTCACAGTTGGCGATCTAACGTTCCTTGCGGGATCGTTCCGTCGACTTCGGACTCTGCTAGAGAATCTCCTCTCCGGATTTTCGACGGTCGCTGGTCAGGCGCTTTACCTCAATGACCTATTCTCATTTTTCGAAGTCCAGCCTGAAATTCATTCACCGGAGAGTCCGCTGCCGTTTCCCAAGCCCATTCAAGACGGCTTCGTGTTCGAAAATGTTGGCTTTCGGTATCCAGGCGCCGATCGATGGGCGGTTCGCAATCTAAGCTTCGTGCTGAAGTCCGGTGAGGTGATTGCGCTCGTCGGTGAAAATGGTGCAGGCAAGACAACGTTGGTGAAACTTCTTGCCCGCCTATACGATCCTGACGAAGGGCGCATATTGCTCGACGGGAGAGACTTGAAAGACTACGACCTTGACGCGCTACGCGGAAACATGGGAGTCATTTTTCAAGATTTCGTCCGCTACAATTTGAGCGTGGGTGACAATATCGCAGTTGGCCGGATCGAAGCTCGCGACGACAAGGCACGCATCGCAAAGGCGGCCACTCGCAGCCTCGCCGACGAAATAATAGTTGAGCTACCCGGCGGCTACGATCAGATGATCGGCAAGAGATTCAGAAACGGCGTCGAACTGTCGGGCGGCGAATGGCAGAAGGTCGCCATCGCGCGAGCATACATGCGCGAAGCGGATGTCCTGATCCTTGACGAACCGACCGCCGCGCTCGATGCGCGATCTGAATTTGAAGTGTTTCAAAGGTTCAAGGAATTGAGTTCGGGCAAGACCGCCGTGCTCATCTCGCATCGCTTTTCCAGTGTGCGCATGGCTGATCGCATCCTCGTACTTGCCGATGGCCGAGTAGAAGCGTCTGGAACGCACGACGAATTGATCGCGGAAAACGGCCGTTACGCTGAGCTATTCGAGTTGCAAGCCGCAGGCTACCGCTAGACGACTCTCGCAATCCATGTTGTGTCAACGAGAACAGCGGTTGCCGTTTGCTGCGGTTAGCATAAGCCCGATTATGCGAATTCAATATTGATCTGAGCTGGAGTCCAAAGGTCGCGGAAACCTAGCTCGGTCAGCATCACCCCTCAAAGCAGACATTGCCCTCTCGACGCGATGGGCCACAAACGGACTCTCACCACCCCTGCTTCGGCGACCGAAACAACATCTCAAATGTCGAGGACGCTCGTAAGTACTTTGAAGCGCTCGGCCGCTAATCAGATCGTAGTCATTGTTCCACACCCGCAGAATCCGCAACCCATTCGGCCAAGACTGGGCCGATGCAGGCGCCGTCATGCCGGCCTGAGGCCAGAATAGTGCGTGCAAACGGTGTCTGTTGCTTTGGCGGCAGCATGCGGAATTCGCGGTCAATAGCAGCTTGGCGCAAGAAATCGGCAAAGGCGTAGCTACCTGTGGAATCCGGTTGAAGCATCAGCATGCCCTGCTTCTTTTTCTCCTCGGTCAAAGCGAAAACCGTCTCACCTTCCTTGATCGTTTCGGTCACTTTCAACTGATCGATGGTTTCGGGGTCGATGACGGTCGGGTCCTCAGACAGGATCACAAGGTCGGCCAGTTTGCCCACCTCAATTGAGCCTTTGCTCGCCTCCTCGAAGTGCTGATAGGCGGGCCAGATCGTCATCGCCTTCAACGCGGTAGTCACGTCGACGCGCTGATCCGGTCCGATGATGTCGCCTGACCGCGACCGCCGGGTCACCGTCGCATCCAGAACGCGCATCGAATCCGGGAACGCAACAGGGGCATCGTGATGGCTGGTAAATTTCATGCCACGCTTCACGGCCCATCCTGTGGGCGAGATGTTGTCCGCTTGAGCCGGCCCCACCGTGTGGTCGCGGTGCCAATCGCCCCAATAGTAAGTGTGCATGGGGAACAGCGAGGGAATGATGTCCAAACGCTTCAACGAGTCGATCTGGTCTTCGCGGGCAAACTGGCCGTGAATGAGAACGGAGCGACGATCAGCAGCGGCTCCATTGGCGGCTCGCGCCGTTTCAATTGAGGCAATCAACAGATCAATCGCCGCCTCACCATTTGCGTGTGTGATAATTTGTATCCCGTTGGCATAGGCCCAGTTGATGCTGTCGATGACCTGCTCGTTACTGGCCGCCGCGTAGCCCACATAGCCGGTCGGATAATTGCCAACGGGTTTGTAATAGGGCCGGTCGCGCCAGGCCGTGAAGCCCTGCGGCGAGCCGTCGATCGTCAGCTTGGCGCCCGCGACGCGGAAGTGATTGGTGTAACCCTTGGCGACGTTGGCTTTGATGAAGTCGCGGTCGACGAGGACGTCCGGGTAGGTGACGACGTCGATCTTGAAATTCCCGTCAGCGGCGCTGGCCTGCAATGTCTTGACCACGCCAGGCACGGAACGGCCTTCCTGCGCCGTTGTGTAACCAAAGCGGCTCCACAAGTCGGTTCCGGCTTTGGCGAGCGCCCTGTTGCCATCGGTCCCAAGCGCCGTCAGCAGTTTACCTACAGCCGGGAACAACGCCGTTTCTTCCAGTACTCCGTTGGGCTCCTTGCCGTCATCGCGGCGCTGGATCACGCCGCCGGCGGGGTTCGGCGTGTCCTTTGTGTAGCCAAGAATTTCCAAGCTTTTCGAATTGACGGCGCCGAGATGTCCCGACTGGTGGACGAGGATAATCGGCAAGTCGCGCGACACGGCGTCGAGGTCGTCGCGCGTTGGATGGCGCAACTCTTTCAGCTGCGAGTTGTCGTAGCCGAAACCGATGATCATCTTGAATTTGTCAACGACGGATGCGTTGGCGGCCATCCATTCCTTGAGCGTACCCTGAAGCGACGCAATGTCAGTGACGTTGCCATCGGGCGGCGCCAGCATGTTCGCCGACAGCGCCTGAATGCCGCCCATGAAGACGTGCCCATGCGCGTCCACGAATCCCGGGATCATCGCCCGGCCACCGAGATCGATCAGCTTTGTGCTGTCGCCTTTCAGTTTCAGGACGTCGTCCTTCGATCCGACGGCGATGATCTTGCCGTCCTTCTCGGCGACGGCCTCCGCTCGCATAGCCGCATCGTTCATGGTGATGACCGGACCACCAGACCAGATCCGGTCCGCTGTGTCGGCGAGTGCCGCATTCGAGAAAGCTAAGGCAGCAATGAAGATTGATGCTGCTTGGCACTTGGCCCGACAAAACATGCTGACCTCGGAAGAGTTAAAAAAAAGATATCCGTCCGGACTTTAGCCGGTCCAATAGCCGGTGATCAATGCCGATATCATTGCGTGGCGGGCTAATCACATAGTGCTGAAAATCTCCGTCGACCTCTTTCAGTTGCGCGCAAATGCATCGACTGTCGGGCCAAAGTTTGCCGAAAAGGATCATTTGAAGTGGCCTTACGTTCGAGCATGCGGTGGGCGGCGGCTATAGTCGCAGTCGGCGCCTTTCCTTTTACGGGGCACGCCTTCGATTGGGAGCGGCCAGCTTTGCTCGATGGCCCCGGCAGCCCCAGACAAGAGCTGAAGGAACGCGGTATCGTTGTCGACGCGTGGCTCACGCAATATTATCAGGGCGTCGTCGCGGGTGAGGGCGACAGGGACTGGCAGTACGGCGGCAAAGGCGATCTCATTGCCACGTTCGACGGCGGCAAGCTCGGCTTGTGGAAGGGCCTTTACGTCAACGTGCACCAGGAGTGGCTCTACGGCGAAGACGCCAACAACCAAGGCGATGGCTCCCTATTTCCGGTCAATACGGGGCTCGGGTTTCCGAGGCTGGGCGGTTACGAGCGCGATACCTCGATCATCGTCACTCAGGCGTTTACCGAGCAGCTTTCGGTCAGCGTCGGCAAGTTCAACATGCTGGATGCGGCATCGAAGACCCCGCTCATTGGTGGCGGTGGTCTCGACACATTCATGAATACAGCCCTCGCAGCGCCGATCAGTGGTGTGACGCCGCCGTACATCGTCGGCGCGATCGGCACGCTGAAGACGGAGCCGGCCATCTTCACGCTCATGGTCTATGACCCGCGCAACGCCCAGGACTGGGATATCGTGGAGAATCCGTTCGAGGAAGGCACGACGACAAGTTTGTCAGTCGCAGTGCCGACAAAGATCGGCGGGCTTACGGGATATTATGGCGTGCGCGGCGTCTATAGTTCGCTCGACGGCTTCAATCTGGCCAACCTTCCGCAGCTCATTCTGCCGCCGGGACAAGCCGGACCGGCGGAGGACGCGCTGACGAAGGACGGGTACTGGTACTTCAGCGCCAGCGTTCAGCAGTATCTCTATCAGGATCCGAGCAACCCGGCGGTCGGCTGGGGCTTCTTCGCCGAGGCTGCGATCTCGGACGGAAATCCTAATCCCGTTGAAGGGCACTTCCTGGCAGGCCTTGGCGGCAACAGCCCGATTCCAGGGCGGCAATCCGACCGTTGGGGGATCGCCTATTTCTACTACGTGCTTAGCGACGAACTGATCGACGGAGTGGGCCTAGCCGGTCTGCAGCTTGCGGACGAGCAGGGCGTCGAAGCGTTCTACAATTACTTCATCACGCCATGGCTTCGACTTAGCGGCGACATTCAATGGATCGATACTGGCCGCGACGATCGCGACGATGCGGTGCTGACGGCCGTGCGGCTGCAGACGCGGTTCTGATCCGAGGTCCGCAACAGGTCATCAGCGGCGGATGCCCACTTTTTTGAGATTTTTGCTTTGCCATCAACAAAGTTAGCCAAGAGCAAGCCTCGACTTCGCCTCAGGGGCACATTTAGCTGCGAGACCGGTAAGGTTCGCAGGATTATCCTTCTGGCGGTGTAGCCGTGTCGTCGCCAGCAACCTTGTGCATGAAGGCAGGAAGGATCTCCGGTTTCTTGTCGGCCGAAAGCGGCGAAACGTATGGTGTATCGCCTTTGCGCTTGATGAAGTCGGCTTTGGCTTCGGCCAGCAAGTTGGGCTTGGTCATAAGGTCATGGCCGTAACCGGCGAGAATCCTGGCCGTGTCCAGAGAGGCCTTGTCACCAATCGACATCCCGCCACACGCCGTCACGGGCCATGTGTGCAGGCTGACGCCTAAAGGTAGCGAGGGCCAGCCGAACAACACGGTTGGCACGACCCAGCTGATATCGCCTACATCGGATCCGCCACCGGTTGTTATTTCACCCAGCACCGGCATCACTTTCGTGGCCATGCCCTTCTCGGGCAAGCCCATCGCAGCCTGGCAGGCGCGTGCGAAGATTTGCTCTTCTTCGCTCCAATCAAGGCCCATCGCTTTCATGTGGCCATGAATGCCTTTGATCAGCGTAGCATTGGGCAACAGGTCCGAAACCCCGAAGAAAACGTCGAACTCGGCCTTGGTCTGGGTTGCCATTGCGGCGCCATCGGCCATCTGCTGTGCCCACTCGGTCATTGCAGCTACCTTGGGCCGATCCTTATCCCGGATCATCAACCATATCTTTGCGAAATCGGGCACCACATTCGGCGCAACCCCGGCCGCCTCATAAATGTAATGTATTCGCGCCGTCGGCAGAACGTGCTCACGCATCAGGTTGATAGCGTGGCCAAACAGTTCCGCCGCATCGACAGCTGAGCGACCGTCCCACGGTGAATTGCCAGCATGGGCGGTCCGCCCGCGAAAGGTAATACGTATGCCATTATTGGCAGCCGTCCGGATAGCGCCCGTCGCAGCGATTGGGGCCGGATGCCAGGCCAGTGCCGCATCGACGTTATTGAACAGACCATCTCGGACCATATAGACCTTGACGCCCTGCGACTCCTCGGACGCGCAGCCATATACCCGGATCGTTCCCGATGTGCCATCGGCCCGCATCATTCGCTTCAACGCAAAGGCAGCACCGGTGCAACCCGCCCCGATCAGATTGTGGCCACAGGCATGACCCACTTCTACCCCGGTGGGTCCAGGGGTCTGGCGTGGCTCGGCAGCATTGCCCAGTCCCGGAAGAGCATCATATTCCGGCAAATAGGCAATTACCGGCCCGCCGGTCCCTTGCGTCCATTCCGCGATAAAAGCAGTTGGGTAGCCGGACGTGTTCCGACTGGTGATGGTGAAACCCTCTGCTTCAAGCTCCCTGATATGGATCGCGTGAGAATTTAGTTCCTGCCGAGATAGTTCGGCATTTTTCCACACCTCGCGTGAGATGCGCAGGATTGCAGGCTCGACTTCCTTGACCGCCTTTGCCGCAACAGCCGCCGATGGAGGCGGCGCAACAGGTGCATCAGTCGAGGATCCTGTATCCGCCTGAGCCAGCATGGCCGAACCAGGCGCAACGAGTGCGCCAGCACCGCCGGCAGCGCCCGCTGCAAGAACGGCTCGGCGGCTTGGTCCGGTCTTTGATCCGTCGCTTCGACTAGTCATGGCACTCTCATTGTGACGGTCTGCAGATTCCGAAGCTTCATGCCCGACCCGCGGTTGACTGGATGAAAAGATCGAACATGTTGCCAGCAAGGACGACTGGCAAGCTGAATCAGCGCCGTGAGCGGCACTAGAGGTCGACAGATTCTGTGCTCTCGTGACTGCTGAACAAGCGCCGGTCGAGCCATCCGATGTCCGCTACCTCTGCCCAGCGAGGTTGATTGTCGGTCGTCGACTCTCGCGGCTAAGTCCGCTTGGGGTCATCTTCTGCCCTGAAGATACTCACCTGAATAGCCGCTAAGCTCCAGAGAGCGGACAGTGTCGGCGACCGCTGCTCGCGTATGGGACAACGTCAGCTTATGTATATCCGCGTCGGTTTGAAACGGTATACGACACACAGCGGAAGTGATGGACGTCCATGCAGAACCGACTGAAGATGAGACGAGATGGTCCATGTGCTTGGCTGCTATACGATGCGGCTACCGGCGCTGATATTGGCGGAATCCAATACGTGCATGCATCCGATGGCAACCACTACCGGCCATGGCTGCTCATCGACGGCGCTCGGAGCCCTCTTGGCGAGCCCTTACCACAACTGGCCATGGCGGCGCGTGCTATAGAGGAGTCAAGGATTTGATTGGCTCCATGTTCGGCAGGGCGAGCATGCGCAGGGGTTAGGTAGTCCCTTCATGGGTTGCCCAACTCACGCCTCTGGTGGCAGGCCAACGCAAGACCTCCAGTAGCGGATCGGAAGCTTCGCGCGGTGAGTATCCGTCCAAAGGTGTTGGCGCACGTCCGCTACTGATGCTGTGGACGGCATCCGCCTAGCCTGAGACCTTTAAGGTTTCGGATAAGTGGTGGAGGAGCAACCAATGATGCAAGCAGTCGCAGTAGGT
>LNFM01011217.1_pt1 | contig 12274 bp, 12 predicted proteins | sample 596031 | NCBI WGS metagenome assembly LNFM01 (sample SAMN04254537, study PRJNA301005) | activated carbon metagenome | isolation source: dual media filters at the Ann Arbor, Michigan drinking water treatment plant | place: USA: Ann Arbor | reverse complement strand
CTCCCCAGCCGTCGAGCACCTTCGCGAAGAGCCGGACGATGAACCCAGGAACGCTCTGGTACCAGAAGCGCCATCCGAGGCTGTAGGTCGCGCCCACCTCGCGCATGAGCATGCGGTTGGGATCGCCAGCGGGGAGGTTGTCCGGGTTGGTCGCAGCCGCGTTGAGCCGCGCGTTGTCGGACATCGCGTTGTTCGCCGTACCATCCGTGGCCGGCGCGCTCGGAGTGCTCGTGGTGCTCGTCGCAGCGGGGTCGGCTGCGCCTTGGGTCGGCGCTGGGGCTCCGGCCGATGAAGCGCTCTGCGCGAGAGCGGCAGGGGTCACGAGCGACGCAGCGCCCGCGAGAGCAAGGACGCGAATGCACTTTTTCACGGGGATACTCCTCGACTGATCCGAGCGGTGGTTGATTGCCCGACGTTACGCTTTTGCGGTGGCGCGGAGCAAACTCGTCGTGCGATCCGTCGACGCTGACGAGCGCCGAGCAAGAAGTCGCCGATAACTCGCGGCGATTTTGTCCATCGTGTGTAGTGCCGTCGTGCGCCGTTCGGTCGCAACGCTCGTCTTCGGCACGGTCGCATCGACGACGCTGCTCGCTCGCGCCGTCGACGCGCAGCCTCTCGAACAACAGTGCTCCGTGGACCCGCGCCTCGAGCGGGCAGCGCGCGCGGCGCTGACCGATCGATCGACGGTCCGATCGAGGGACGTCGTCGAACAGAGCGGCGTTGCTGCGCCGTCGGTGCGGCTGTGGGTCGGTCGGGGCGCTCGCGCGGCGTCGCTCACGCTCGCCGAGCGGTGGCTGTTCGAGCAACGCCTCGCTCGGGCGACCTGTCTCGTGTCGCCGCTCGCGTGCGACGCGGCGATGTGCGCGGTGCTCGTCGTTCCTCGGGTGGCAGCGCTCGGGCTGCGGGCGATCCAGCGCGAGGGAGCGAGCTTCATCGAGGCTCGCGTCGAGCCAAGCGTGGCGCTGCCTGCGTCGGCCCTCCGAGGAGCGCAGGTCGTGGCGCTGTCTCCATCTGGACACACGTTTTCAACACGCCTCGATCAGCTGATTCGCGCTGCCGAGCCCGGCGCCTGGCGCGTTCAGCTCGTTCTCGACGCGGGAGACGGCCCGCGTCCGTGGGCGCAGCGCTCGGTCGAGGTCGCGCCGAACGTCGCAGCCCCCTCCCCCTCACCGGCCGGCAACGCCCCATCGAGCCCCGTCGTCATCGCCGACGCCCGAACATGGCTCATCGAGCTCAATCGCCGCCGGGTCCGCGCAGGGTTCAGCGCGCTCCGTGCGGCGCCGCTTCTCGGAGCGCTCGCCGAGGAGCGAGCCCGCGAACGCTCGGCGCGACAGACCGTCGCGCACGTCGTCGCGCCGGGCGACGAGCCAGACGCGCGGCTCGCAGCACAAGGCATACGCGCCGAGCGGGTCGCAGAGAACATCGTCACGGCGCCGACGCTCGAAGCAGCGTTCGAGCGCCTCGAACAGAGCCCCTCGCATCGCCGAGTGCGCTACGAACCTGCGCTCGATTCAGTCGCCATCGCGATCACGAGAGGCGGCTCTCGGGTCGAAGGCGCCGAGCGAACGGGCGTCGTGAACGAACAGTGGTTCGTCGTCGAGCTGTTCGCGACGAGACCCGCCCTCGCCGCCTCGAGGTGAGCGGCAGACGAGGAGTTCGAGCCCCCGACGACCGCGCTGCGATTCAGGCCTTCTTGGCGCCCTGAACGGCCTTGGTGAGGCGCGAGATCGAACGAGCGGCGGTCTTGCGATGCATCACTCCCTTGGTCACCGCGGCGTCGAGCGCCGAAGTGGCCGAAGCGAGTGCGGTCGAAGCCGCGTTCTTGTCGCCGTTGGCGACGGCCGCGCGGACCTGCTTCACAACGCCACGAACGGCGGTCTTCGCGCTACGGTTACGGAGCGTGCGCTTGATTCGCTGGCGGTTACGCTTGTCGGCAGACGGATGATTAGCCACGAGTCGGACTCCTGAGACAACGAAACAGTGACAGTAACGGGGCGCGGAGGGTTACCCGACCCGCGGCCCTGCGTCAAGGCTCGCTCGTCGCGTTGGTGCCGCCTTTTCGCAATCGCTCGGCGGCTTCGCGAAACTGCTGAGCCGCCGCGATGTCCCCGCAGCCCATCGCGGTGTCTTCAGCGCGACGAAACAGACCTTCGGCTGCTTCGAAATCGCCCTGTTGTGCAGCGATTTCTCCGCGAACGGCCTCGCAACGAGCCAGGTCCGAGAAGAGCCCGGCTCGGTGCGCGGCGGAGATCGCTTCGGTAAGCGGGCTTTCGGCGCCGGAGCTCTGACCTGCGGCGACGAGCGCCTTGGCGAGCCTGAGCCAGACCTCGATCCGGTTCTTCGCGACGCTTCGGGGGTCGTGGCTGCTTCGCTCGAGCTCCTCGAGCGCTGCGTCGGCGGCGCGGAGCTGCGCGATGGCCTCGCTGTGGACGCCCTGATTGCTGTCGAAATCGGCGCGGAGCTGGCAGAGCTCCGCCGTGAGCGCATGGGCGTTGAGCTTGCGCGCGACGCGCATCGCGTCGTCCGCGACGCGGGTGGCCTCGGAGACGCGACCGCGACCGAACAGCGCGCGCGCGAGGACGAGCTGCAGTCGAATGGAGTCTTGGCTGCCGCGGGGCGCGAGCTCGAGCGCCTCGCGCAGCACGCCTTCGGCTTCTGCGACCTCACCGGCGCGCGCGAGGGCGTCGCCGAGCTTTCGAGCGAAGATCGTCATGGCTCGCTCGGGATCGTCGATTTCTCCTCGGTGAAGCTCGAGGCGAGCTCTCTCGAGGCCTCGTCGAAGGGCGAGCACGGCGCCGAGCTCGTCGCCCCTGGCGTTGGCCCGATCTGCAACGGTCTCGAGCAGAAGAAGCGCCTGCGCGGCTTCGTCCGCCTGCGCCGCGAGGAGCGCGCGCACTTCGAGCGCGAGCTGGGCGTCTTCGTCGAGCACGCGCCGCGCGATGTCCGCGCGGACCGCGGCGCTCGTGGCGGATTCGACGACGTCCCGGATCAGCTCGTGCGCGATCGAGAGCGTCCCCTTGTTGTCGGTGATCCACCACCTCGACGAGAGCGTCCGCCACGTCTGCTCGTCCACCGACTCTCCGATGATGGACTCGACGCGCGCAGGGCTCGCCTCGCCGACGAGCGCCAGAACCTGGAGCACTTTGCGTGCGACAGGCGGGAGACGGTCGAAGCGTGACGCGACGACATCGACCACGCGGGAGGCCGGCTGTCCGCCGCCCTCGAAGAGCCAACGAGAAGTCTGATCGACCAACAGCGGCAGGATCGAGGCGCCATCGAAAGACGGGGCCGCGTACCAATCGCCGAGCAACGACTCTGCGACAGACTGCGCTTGCGAGGCGGTCAGTCCGGGAAGCACCAGGACCTCACCGTCGCGCCAGCGCGGCTCGACGCGCGGAAGGTGCGTCGAGAGCAAGAGCAACGGGGCGTTGAAGGTCATGTTTGTGATCAGCGCCAGCACCGCGCCCGACGCGGTGTCGACGCGATGAAGCTGCTCGACGATCACCATGCACAGGCCCGACTTCGCGCGCTGCGACGCGGCGCGCAGGGCATACGCCATGGTGTGCGCGACCGCTTGTCGACGGGCGCGACCGTCGAGCTGCGAAGCTCCTTCACCGAAGAGCTCGATGAACCCAGCGCGGACAGCGGCGTCGACCTCCTTGGAGCTGGAGTGCTTCTTCAGCCAGTCGGTCGGGTTGCTGTCGGCGTCGAGGCCGATCGCTTCGCGGACGATGTGACGGATCGGAACCCAGGCCACACCGGCCCACGACGGGTCCGGACCGGCGACGATGACATGGTCGCCCTTGGCCGCGGCGCGCTGCGCGAACTCGCGAACGAGGCGGCTCTTGCCGATGCCAGTTTCGCCAGTGACGCGCACAGGCACGAGCTGCTTGTTGAGCGCGCGAGTGCGCGCCTGCTCGAGCACGGCAAGCTCGTGGTCGCGACCGACGAAGCGAGCGACGGTCTCGGGCTTCGGCGCCTGCGACGGGAGCATCGACATGCGCGGTTGCGGCGAGATGGTTCGAGTGCCGTCGGTCGGCACCATGCGATAGCCACATTCACTGCAAAACTTCGCTCCCTTCGGGAGCGGTGCGCTGCAGCTCGGGCAGGCGAACGCCTCGATGGTGTCTCGCGGATGCATCGGCGGCGAGCTCTCGCGAAGGGCGTGCTGAAGCGCCTCTGCGAAATCGAGCGCTGACTGAAAGCGCTTGCTCGCGTCCTTCTCCATCGCTCGAAAGATGACCTTCGCGACCGACTCGGGAATCGTCGGGTTGAGCGCGCGCGGGTCGGGCACCGGCTCGGTCATGTGCAGCAGCACGACCTGCGTCGGCGAGTCGGCCTCGAACGGAAGGCGCGCGGTCAGAATCTGATACAGCATCACGCCCGTGGCGTAGAGGTCGCTGCGTGTGTCTGGCGGGTCGCCGCGCCCCTGTTCGGGCGCCATGTAGTCTGGCGTTCCGCAGACGATTCCGGGCATCGTGACGGAGGGCGCGACGTCGGCGCGCACCTTCGCGAGGCCGAAGTCGACGACCTTGACCGAGTCTCCGCCGGTGCGGAGGCGCTCGATGATCACGTTTTCGGGCTTGATGTCTCGGTGGATGATCCCGAGCTCGTGCGCCTCGGCGAGCGCGGCGAGCACCTGCCGAACGATGTCCACAGCGCGGGAGATCGGCAGCGGCCCCTCTTCCCACAAGATGTGCGAGAGGTCCTTGCCGCGCAAGAACTCCATCACGAGGTAGAGCAGCCCCTCGTCGGTGCGGCCGAAGTCGATCACGCTCACCGAGTTGGGGTGGTTCAACCGAGAGCTCGCACGCGCCTCTGTGTAGAACCGCGCGGTCGCGTTCTCGTCAGCGATCAGGTGCTGGTGAATCACCTTGACGGCGATGGTCTTGCCGAGCGCCACCTGCTCGCCGCGATAGACCTTGCCCATCCCACCCGAACCCACGTGCTCGAGAACCACGTACGCGCCGCCGAGCTTGCGCCCGATCAACGGATCCCCAACGGTCGTCCTCAACGCACCGACCGGAAAGCCACATTCCGGGCAAAACCGGTGGTGGTCCGGACAATCTGCGTTGCACTGCGGGCACTTCCTCACGATGGCTGAGACACTCTACCTCAAACATCCGCAGATCGACGTCAACGTCGAAGATCATCGTACACTCCCGGACAGCGATGACCCCCACGCCGGCCACCGCGCAGTCCGCGGCCTACGTTCTCGGCGCAGTGCTTCTCGCGCAGTGCGCGGTGCTTCCGATCGTTCTCGGACGGGGAGATCTCGCGGCGTTTCCCAGCGTCTGCGCGACCGCCGCCGCCGGCGCGATGCTGTGGTCGATCCCTCGCGTAGGCGCCCGCGACGTGCGCGGATTGACCGGCGCGCTCGCCCTCGCCCCGAGCTTACTCGCCCTTACGTCCGTGACCGCTCGAACACTGCCCCGCTTCGACCCGATCGCGCGGATCGTCGCGGCCCTCACTGCCATCGGGTACTTCGTCGCGGTCCTCGCGCTCCACCAAGCCTCGGCGCCGCGGGTGGCGCTCGGTCAGCGCGTGAGTGCTCGAGCCGTCACCGCACCGCCTCCTCTGCGCTGGGTCGCGTGGCTGGCTCTCGGCCTGGGAGGCGCGTTTCTCGCGCTGATCGCGCCCGCGAGGCTCGCGGCGCGAGCCTTGACCGGACCCGAACGCGCGCTCGGTCCGGGCTTCGCGAGCGCCCGCGACACCATGGTGTCATCCGTTGGCCTGCTCTTCGCGCTCCTGTGGACGCTTTCGGCTGGCCCGAAGCTCGTGCGCGGAAAGGGCTCGCCCTACGGCCGAAGGGCGCGTGCCGTAGCCATGGTCGTGTGGTCATTCGCGTTCGGCGCGCTTTGGTGGTGGGTCGAGCACGCCCGGTAGAGCCGAAGATGGGTTACAACGAACCGCAGAACGAGTAGCCAGGAGCGATCGACGTGCGACGGTGGTCCGACAGCATAGTGCGAGCCCTCGGGTTCGTGCTCGTCGCGGTGGCGCTCGCGATGTTCTACAAAGCGCTCGCGTCCGTGGATCGACGGGAGTTCGTTGCCTCGATCCTCGCTGGGATCGTGGTCTGGCTGACGCTCGGAGCGGGGGTCGAGTTCATTCGACCCGAGAGCGCTGAATAGCGGTTCAGTCGGAGGCTGCGCCCGAAGATGCTCGCCACTCGTTGTCTCGCGTTGATGCTCGTATCGCTGACTGCCGCGCGCTGCGCGGGACCCGCCGGCGTCGAGACCGAGACGCGGGTGCTGTCTCCCGCGCAGCCGGGCCCGATCGTTGCGCGGATCGGGGCCGAGACGATCACGGCAGCGGAGCTCCAGGACTTCGCGCGCACAGCGCAAATCGGGGACGCGCGGCAGGCGCTCGAGCGATACGCCGAACTCCGATTGCTCGCAGCTCATGCGATCAAGCGGGGAGCGCTCGGAGATCCTCTCGTACGCGACGTCGCGCGTCGGGCCGAAGTGCAGACGCTCCTCGCGCGGGCCGTCGAGGCGCGGGTGACCGAGCACAACGTCCCCCGCGGAGCCGTCGAGGCCGCGCGGCGAACGCGAGGCTTCGCGCTCTCACACGGGCCGCTGCAGTATGTGTGGCACGCGCTCTTGCCTCGCGACGCCGACGCCGGGCCGTCGACAGACACAACCGCGCGCCGCGCGCGCGCTGAAGCGATTCGCGCCGCGCTCACAGCGCACACCACGCCTCTCGACTTCAACCGCGTCCGAGCGATCGCCGAGGGCATCCCGGGCGAGGGAGCGGTTCGCGTCGAGCAGGTGCATGGCTTCGATCCAAGCGGCGCGACGGGCCGCGCCGACACGATCGATCCAGAATTCGCTCGCGCTGCGGCGGCGATCGAACGCCCCAATGGCGTCTCGCCGGTCGTCGAAACGCCGTTCGGACTTCACGTGATCGTGCTCGAACGACGCGAGGACGGGGTGACCACCGATCCCGCCGAAGTCGAGAGGGCCGTGCTCGGCGAGGCAGTGTCGCTCGCCCGCGCCCGGGCGCTCCAAGCGCTGCTCGTCGAGCTTCGAGCACGGTATCGCGTGAGGCTGGTCGACAACCCCGAGGCGTCGCGATGAACACTCCACCGTCGCGGGATCAAGCAGTCACTGGGTTCAGCGCCGTGCTCGATGCGCTCGTCGCGGCCGTCCCCAACGCGCTGTGCGCGGTGTTCGTCGATCCCGAAGGAGAGACCGTCGACCTGTGCGCGCGAATCGACCCCTTCGATGCTCGCATCACCGGCGCGGAGTTCACCATCGTCCTCGCCGCCGTGAGGCAGAGCACGGCCAAGCTCTCGGCGGGCTCGGCGCTCGAGGTCCGCGTCGAAGGGACGCGTCGAAGCGCGATCGCGCGCTGCGTGTCCGAAGGGTACGACCTCGTGCTGCTCGTCGGATCGCCCACGATCACCGCGCGCGTCGCGGACGCAGTAGTCGACGCCGCCATCGAGCTTCTGAGGGAGTCTGGCCTGCCGCCGCCGCCGTCTTTCGCGCGCCTGCGCGCAGCCGAAGCTCCGCCCAAGGTCTCGAGCCGGTTTCGAAGCATGGGCCCCGTCGTCATCGACGACGGCGGGGTCCAGCGCCGCGTCGAACAGTCGCTCGGGTTCTATCAGGGCGAGGCGGGGATCGAGGTCCTCGTTCGCCTCGACGACGGCGAGGAGCTGCTCGTATGGTTCGACGCGACCATCAACCGCTGGACGCGCAGGGCGCTCTGAGCGAAGACGCAACACGATGAGCAACGCTTCATTGACCAGCACCGCGCGCGCGACTCGCGCAGCAATGGTGCGGTTCGACACGATCGACCCCGCCGCGCTCGACGTCGGGTTCGCGACGCTTCGCGAGCTCGGCTTCGACGCTGTCGATTTGCCGCTGGTGTGGTCCAAACACGAAACCAGCGCTGGACGCTTCGACTTCGACGCGCGCGAGCGCGGCGCTCGCTCGATTCACGGCGCGATCGACGCCGCCAGGCGCGCGGGTCTCGCCGTGCGTGTGCGGTTGGGACCGCGGTGCGTCGAGGGAGAGCCGGGCTTCGGCGTTCCTCGAACGGTGATCGACGACCCCGCCGTCATCGCGCGCAACGCGCGGCGGGGCGCGGTGATCGAGCCGATCTCCCTTACCCCCACTGCGGCGCCATCCTTCGCCAGCCGTGTCTTCATCGATCGCTGCGCGGCGTGGATTCGCGCCGCGACCCGCGCGGTCGGCGAGAGCGGCTTCGACCGAATCGACTCGCTTACCGTGGGCGCCGGAACCTTCGCCCCCCTTCGCGACCCGATCGACGAAGACCGCCACCCTGACGCCGGGCCGGTTCCCGCCGAGCGCGCCGAGCGCGCCGAGCGCGCCGATCGCATCGCGCTGGCGTGGTACGAGGCTCTCGCCAACGCGGCGCTCGAGAGCGGCGCGCCAGAGGACAAGCTCCGCTGCTCGCTGATCGGACCGCGCACCGCCGCGCCCGCAGCCCACTCGATCGCCGCTCGATTTCCAGTAGATTGCGCGCTGCCGTTCACCTCCGTGGGGAGCGAGGCGCTGTGGGCCGAGGTAAGCGACGCCGTCGCGACGAGCGCGCACGGAGCGCGCTTCGACGTTCAGTGCGGCTCGTCGCCGTTCGCGCGCCCGCTTCGCAACCGAGACGCCGCGGCGGTGGCGCGCGTCGCGATCGCCGCCGGCGCGAGCGAAATCGTCCTGCGCTACGCCTGGTGCGGCGAAGGATGGGTGGGATCGTTGCTCGACCCCAAGGGCGTCGCGCAACGAGTCGCGCAGCGGTGGCGCGCGCTGTTCGACGAGTGCAGCGCGATCGCGCCGACGGTGCACGAAGGAGACGCGACGCCCGTCGCACGACCATCAGGGTGGTTGTCGCCGATCTCGCGCGGCTGGCTCGCGCAGTTCGGCTTGCTCGACCACCACGAGGTTCGCGGGGACCAAACTCTCTCGGAGCTCGAGCTCGAGTGCGACGTCTCGCGCGCGGTCCTCGCGCGCCGCTCGGACGGACAGCTCGTCCTGCTCTCGACGACGATGACGCCTGCGACCGTCCGCGACCCCCGCCAGCGCTGGATTCCAGGAGGCGAACACACGATGCAGCCAGGCGCGGTCGCAGTGTTTCACCGACGAGAGGACCGGGCGTCGTGATGCGATTCGAAGGGTTCGACGCCAAGAGCTGGCACCGCCTCGTGACGATCTTCGCGCCTGGGTTCGCGTCGCGTCCTCCCAACGCTCACGCAGCGCGCGAGCGCGCGCCAGGCGGGCTGTTGCTGCTGGTGTTTCGCGACGCAGCGGTGGTCGCGGCCGTGCACTCGCACAGGGGACGCTGCGAAGCGACGGCCTGGCGTGGCGCGAGCTCGATGCAAGCGCTCGCCGAGCAGTTCGACGCGCGCTTCGTCATCGCGATCGAAGAGGGCGCGCTCGAGCTGTTGCTGGACCGCTGGGGAGCGCGCGTCGACCTCGACGAGCCGTCGCGCGAGGGATGGCTGCTGCTGCTCGACGCGGTTCGAGAGATCGTCGATGAACGAAGGCTGTTCTTCTGGCCCGACCTCGTCCCAGGCGGCCTGCCGCGACCGACGCGAACCGTGGTCGACGCGACCGCAGACCTCGTCCTGCCCGCGGGCAGGGCCGCGTTTGCGCTGCTGTTTCGCGACGATTCGACGCTCGACGCCGCGATCGCGGTCGCGAGACCGGTGGGCGCGCCGCTCACGATCATCGGAACCGAACGGATCGTCGACGCAGTCGGCGCGCTCAGCGGCGACGCGCGTCGCGACACGCAAGCCGTGCGCGCATGGATCGATCGGGAGCTCGCGTCGGTTCATGTCGGAGTACACACGAAGACCTCGACCCTCGAAGCGCTCCTTCGAAGCGAGCAAGCGGGAGCGTGGTCGCGAGCGTTCAACGAGGGCCAGCTCGCAATCGACCCGACGCCGCCCTGGGTCGTCGCCGCGCTCGGGGCGGATGTCGCGCGCTCGGCGATCGTCACAGCGAGAGGCATGCTCGGATCGCTGATGGACCGCGTGGCTCCTGCGCTCGAGTCCGCGACGCGCGTCGCGGCCGCGCGCGCCACGGTGAGCGGTCTGCTCGGCCTCGATCTCGGCTCGTTCGTCGGGTCCGTCCTGCGGCGATCGAGCGCCCCGACGCCATCGTCACCGGAAGACGACGCGGACTGAATCGACGCACAGCGACCTCTTCTGTCGTAGCGACTGCGAAATGCGCGCGCGTGGGGACTTGAACGATCGAAACGCCATCGGTAAGGTGTCTTCGATGACGTCCGAACTCGACAAGCCGCGCGCAGCGATCGCGCTCGAGATCGGCGGACAACGCATCCGCCTTCGCGCGCACGCGGACGAGACGCACCTTGTCGAGTTGGCCAAGCTCGTCAACGATCGATTCTCGACGATTCAAGGCTCGACGCGCAACGCCGCGCCCGCCACGGTGCTCGCGCTCGTCGCGCTCGACCTCGCCGACGAGCTCGCGACGGCTCGACGCAAGGCCGACGAGGCTCGTGACGAAGCGAAGCGCGCCGTCGCCGCCGCAGAGGCGCGCGAGCGCGAGGTCGAAGCGGCCGCGCGCCGCGCGGTGGCAGAGGCGATCGAAGAGATCGATCGTGCTCTGGCCGCGGAAGACAGCGCACAGGCCGCGAGCGACACGGCCTGATCGTCGCGAGCCAGGTCATCGCACGGGGGACGTGAATCGACGACGCGCGCTCAGTTCGAGCTCGAGCGTGGCGGTCTCTCTCCGAAGATCGCTGTTCCGACGCGAACGATCGTCGCGCCCGCGGCGACCGCGTAGCTCAGGTCGTGCGTCATGCCCATGGACAGCTCGGGCAGCGAAGTCGCGCCGCCGTTTGCGTCGCGAAGCTGGACGAGCGCATCGAAATACCGCTTCGACTCTGCGGCGTCCTCGGTGTGGGGCGGAACGGTCATCAGTCCCGCGACGCGGACGCGAGGCAGCTTCGCGAGCGCGTCGAGCAGCGACGGAAGAGCGGCCGGATCGCAACCAGACTTCTGCGCTTCGCCGCCGACGTTGACCTGTACGAGCACAGGGAGCGACGCGCGCTCGATCTCGACGCAAGCCCGATCGAGGGCCACTGCGATGCGCTCAGAATCAACCGTGTGAACGAGCGCGGCGAGCGCGACGACGTCGCGAGCCTTGTTGCGCTGCAGGTGTCCGGTGACGTGCCATCGAAGCCCCTCGAGACCCGCGAGCTCGGCGTGCTTCGTTGTGAGCTCCTGAACGTAATTTTCGCCAAAATCACGGTGCCCAGCGGCGTACGCAGCTCGGATCGACGATGCTGGTTGAAGCTTCGAGACGGCGACGAGCTGGACCGAGCGGGGATCGCGCCCGACCGCTGCGCACGCAGACTCGATCGACGCGCGAACCGCGGCGATCGACGCCGCGATCGACGCTTCGTGCTGCGCAGTCACAGCGGGTATCCGTCGATCGCTCCGAGGTCGAGGAGCACTTCGATGACGCGATGCACAGGGAGCCCCACGACGTTGGCGTACGAGCCCTCGAGCCGCTCGCAAAACGCGCTCGCGAGCCCTTGGATCGCGTACCCGCCAGCCTTGTCGGTGCCCTCGCCGCTCGCGACATAGCGCTGGACCTCGTCCTCAGCGACGGGACGAAACGTCACCGCGGTCGTCTCGGCGTACACGGGAGCATCGAAGACATCGGCGCTGTGCACGACGAAGCCGGTCGTCACGAAATGCGTCCGACCCGAGAGCAGACGAAGCATGCGACGCGCGTCTTGAATGTCTCGCGGCTTGCCGAGCAGCTCGCCTTGCACGTGGACGATCGTGTCGGCGCAAAGAAACCAATGCGCGCTCGGGTCACGTCCGCTCTTTTGAAAGGCGCTCACGGTGGCTGCGCCCTTTTGCCTCGCCAGGCGCGTCGCGAGCGCGTCTGGCCGCTCGCCTGCTTGAAGGCGTTCGTCCACGTCCGTCGCGAAGACCTCGTAGGGAACGCCGCATTGCGCGAGCAGCTGCGCGCGCCTCGGCGAGCGCGAGCCGAGCATGAGCGGGTGTTCTACACTGATACGTTGCCGCATCGACTGCATGACAACATGCCCTGGATTCGCAGAACGTCAACCATGACGGCGATCGAGAGACCGACAGTCTTCGCGCTGCGCGGCGCCGCGCGTGCTGCGGTACACTCCGCCGGCGAATGGCCACAGCCCCCGTTGATTGGGAGGAAGAGCTCTCTCTGGCGCTCCGCGCTGGCGCCCCGCTCGTCTGGCTCGAGGCCGAAGAAGAGCAGCGGGCCGTCGCGGCGCTCGAGCGTGTCTGCGCCGCGACGGG
>LNFM01024145.1_pt1 | contig 12276 bp, 9 predicted proteins | sample 596031 | NCBI WGS metagenome assembly LNFM01 (sample SAMN04254537, study PRJNA301005) | activated carbon metagenome | isolation source: dual media filters at the Ann Arbor, Michigan drinking water treatment plant | place: USA: Ann Arbor | reverse complement strand
GACCTCGAGGAATGGCCGTCGCCCAAGGAAGACCGCCGCCTGTCCAACATCGTCTTCATGGGCATGGGCGAGCCGCTCTACAATCTGGACCACGTCGCCGACGCCATCGACATCATCTCGGACAATGAGGGCATCGCCCTGTCGCGCCGCCGGATCACGGTCTCGACCTCGGGCGTGGTGCCGCAGCTGGACGCGCTCGGCACGCGCACCCAGGCCATGCTGGCGATCAGCCTGCACGCCACCAACGACCCCCTGCGCGACGTGCTGGTGCCGCTGAACAAGAAATACGACCTCGAACAGCTGATGGCCGGCATCCGCGCCTATCCGGGCCTTTCCAACGCCCGCCGCGTGACCTTCGAATACGTCATGCTGAAGGGCGTCAACGACAGCCCAGAAGAGGCCCGCGCCCTGCTCAAGCTGATCGAGGGCATCCCGGCCAAGGTGAACCTGATCCCGTTCAACCCGTGGCCCGGCACCGACTATGAGTGTTCGGACTGGAAGACGATCGAACGCTTCGCGGCCATCCTCAACAAGGCCGGCTACGCCAGCCCCATCCGCACCCCGCGCGGCCGCGACATCCTCGCCGCCTGCGGCCAGCTCAAGTCCGAGAGCGAGAAGGTGCGGGCCTCGGCGGTGCGCAAGGCGGCGGCGGAAGCGGCCTGAAGCGAGTGATTAGTGGTTAGTGATTAGTGGTTGCAGCGTCTCTGGCGGCGGAAGGGCGGCGCGGCCCGCGCCATCGCACAACTGCCGGCCAGCCACTAATCACTAACCACTGATCACTCCCCTCCAGACACACTTCTTCACCAACTGTGTCCCCGCCCCCCTTGCGGATTGGGGCGAAAACCGGGCAATCGTCAGCGGGGCTCTGACAACGGACAATCATGGATTCCTCGTCCCTCACCACCCTGCTCGAAAGCGCCGAGGTCCAGGCCTTCGCGACCGGATTTCCGACGACCTTGGCGCATCTCGGCGTAACGCTCGCCCTGCTGGTCGCGGGCGCGGTGCTCTACGCCCTGTTCACGCCGTGGAAGGAGATCTCCCTGATCCGCGAGGGCAATGCCGCCGCCGCGGTGGCCTTCTCCGGCGTTCTGGTCGGCCTCGCCATTCCGCTGGCGGTCAGCCTCAGCGTCTCGACCTCGCTCAAGGACATCGCCCTGTGGGGCGCCGCCACCGTGGTGCTGCAGCTGCTGGCGTTCCGCCTGGTCGACATGATCCTCACCGGCCTGCCCCAGCGCATCCGCGACGGAGAGATCGCCGCCGCCGTCCTGCTGGTCGGCGCCAAGCTGTCGACGGCCCTGATCCTCGCGGCGGCTCTGACAGGGTAGATGTAAGGTTCTAGGTTCTAGGGATCAGGTTCTAGGGGGCTGCGAATGACGGTTCGGTCGTACCGGGACCTCGTGGTCTGGAAGAAGGGAATGGTCTTGGCGGCGTCGGTCTATCGTCTGACGCGCCAACTGCCCAAGCAAGAAGAGTATCGGATATCCGGCCAGTTGATCCGCGCGGCGACTTCCGTGCCGGCGAATCTTGCTGAGGGCCATGGACGAGGGACGCGAAGGGACTACGCTCATTTCGTGAGTATCGCCAAGGGTTCGCTGGCGGAGCTTGAGACGTTCCTGCTTCTCGTCGCGGATCTCGATCTGGCTCCGCCCGCTGCCATCAGCCCGGTTTTGGCCCAGGCGGAGGAAGTTGGTCGTATGTTGACTGCTCTCAGAGGGCGCCTCGCCACCCATCCGCTGTCTTCCCTAGAACCTAATACCTAGAACCTAGAACCTTCATGCGCACCCCGGACTGGCTCATCTACACCCTGGTCGTCAGCGCACTCGTCATCTGGTCGCTTCAGCTGCGCGAGAACGCGGATGCACCCCCGGCGCCCCCCGCGCCCGACGAGGTGGAAGGCGCCCTGCTGGGGCCGATCACGCCCTTTGATCCCGCCGTCACCGTCAATGCGCCGGACATTCCCTTCCAGCCGAGTTCCGGCACGGCCTTCTCCATCTCGCGCGACGGTCGCTGGGTCACGGCGCGTCATGTCGTCGAGGGATGCCGGCGTCCGGCCATTCTGGTCGGGGGCGGCCGGGCCATCGCCGCCGACGTGCGCCTGGCGCCGCGCGCGGATATCGCGGTCCTGCTGACCCGGGGCGGCCCGGATGCCGTTCCGGTCATGGCCTCCCACAGCCTGCGCGCGGGGCAGCGCGGCTTCCATCCCGGCTACCCCCAGGCCCGGGCCGGCGAGGTCGCCTCCCGCCTGCTGGGCCGCGAGACGCTCAGAATCCGCGGACGCGGCCAGCGCGACGAGCCGGTTCTGGCCTGGGCCGAGGTCGGACGCACCGACGGTCTGGGTGGCACCCTGGCGGGCCTGTCAGGCGCGCCGGTGCTGGACCGCCAGGGCCGCGCCGTCGGCGTGACCATCGCTGAAAGCCCGCGCCGCGGCCGCATCTACACCACCTCGCCCGATACCTTCGGCCCGGCCATCCGCGGTGTGCAGAAGCCGGACGAGCCCCTCACCGGCCGCCTCGTCACCGTCGACAACTACGGCCTCGTCGCCGACGACCTGCGCCGCGATCTGAGGGTGGCGCAGGTGGTGTGTCTGTCGGCGTAATAGCATGCCGGTCTCCCTCCCCCGGAGGGGGAGGGTGGTCGCGAAGCGACCGGGTGGGGAGGGCTCGGCAATACAAGCGCGGTCCTTGTGTCGCCGAAGCGCCCCCACCCTGTCGCCGCTGACGCTACAGGCCTCTCCCTCCCCCGGAGGGGGAGGGAGAGGCCTGTAGCGTCACTACCTCAAAGTCACCGAGTCGATGTTCAGGCTCGACAGCGGCACCACCTCGATATTCGGGTATTTCGCCCGCAGCGCGGTCAGGAAGACTGCGGCGTCGCCGACGATGACCAGGCTGGCGCTCGAGGCGGGCAGGTGTTCGGCCGCGGCGGCGCGGATGGCCTCCGGCGTCACCCCGTTCACATCGTCGTCGTAGCGGGCCAGGTTGGTCAGCGGCAGGCCGTACAGCGCCAGGTTGGCGACCAGACCGCCGAGGCCGTCGACCGTCTCGAGCTGACGGCCGAACGAACCGATCAGGGTCGCCCGGCGCGGGGCCAGTTCGGCCTCGGTGGCGGTGGTCGCCGAGAGGCGGGTGATCTCGGCCAGGATCAGTTCGGCCACTTCCGGCACGGCGTCGTTGCGGGTCTGGGCCGAGGCGGAGAGGATGCCCTCGTCCTCGCGCACGCCGAGGCCGGAGTTGGCACCATAGGACAGGCCGCGCTTGATGCGGATCTCCTGGTTCAGGCGCGCCGAGAAGCCGCCGCCCATCAGGGCATTGCCGACCAGCAGCGGGAAATAGTCCTCGTCCGTGCGGGCAATGCCGCGCAGGGCCGCGACCACCGCCGCCTGACCGGCACCGGGCTGGTCGATGACGATGATGCGCGGCGCGACCAGCGCCCCGGCCGGATCGTCGATCGTGGCCACGGTTCCCGCCGGATCGCGCCAGTCGCCGAAGGCTTCCTCGGCGAGGGCGTAGGCGGCCTCCGGCGTGATGTCGCCCGAGAAGACCAGTGTCGCCTGGCTGGGCCGATAGCGGCCCTCATGGAAGGCGACCAGATCCTCGCGGGTCAGGCCCGGAATGGTGCCGGGCGTGCCCGAGCCGGGCAGGGCGTAGGGGGCCTCGCCGAACACCGCGCGGGCGGCGGCCAGGTTGGACACCGGTCCCGGCTGCGACAGGGCGACCCGCAGGCCGTTCAGCGTCTGGGTCTTCTCGCGGTCCAGCTCCTCGGCGGCATAGGCCGGGTTGCGGACGACATCGGCCATCAGGGCCATGGTCTGCGGGAAGACATTCGAGGGCGAGGAGGCGAAGACATTGGTGAAGTCCACGCCCGCGCCCGCACCGATGTCCGCGCCCAGCCGCTCGATCTCGGTGGCGATTTCGGGGGCCGAGCGGCTTTCGGTGCCCTGGGTCAGCAGGGAGGCGGTGAAGTTGGCGACGCCCGCCTTGCCCGCCGGATCATCCGACGTGCCGGCGTTGAAGCTCAGTCGCGCCGAGATCAGCGGCAGGCCCGGCTTGCGGGCGACCAGCACCCGCATGCCGTTGGCCAGACGGCGCTCGGCCACCTGCGGCGTGGCGGCGTCGACCGCGGGACCGGGTTGCGGCAGCGGGGTGCGCTGGCCCTCGGGCAGCAGGGTCACCGGCTCGCCGGCCGGGGCCAGGGTCGCCAGGGTGATCGGGGCGGTGAACGCCTCCTGCACCGGCGAGGCCGGGTTCGCGGCGTCGGCCTGCAGATAGCGCATGGCGATGGCCCGGTCGTCGCGCAGATATTCGCGCGCCACCCGCTGCACGTCGGCCACGGTCACGGCCTGGATATTGGCCACGTCCCGATCCGCGCTGGCCGCCTCGCCGGTCATGATCAGGGTGTAGCCGAGCGCAAAGGCCCGGCCGTCGATGGTCTCCAGTCCGCGCAGGGCGCTGGCGATCAGTTCGGTCTTGGCCTCGGCCAGTTCGGCCTCGGTGACCGGCTCGTCGCGGATGCGGGCGACCTCGGCGCGCAGGGCGGCCATGCCCTCGTCGGGCGTATGGCCGGCGCTCATGATGGCCGAGGTGTTCAGCACCCCGACCTGTTGCTGCTGGCTGTTCGAGGACGTGGCCGACGTCGCGATCTGCTGGCGATAGACCAGCGACTGGTACAGACGGCTCGACTCGCCGGTCGACAGGATGCCGTCCAGCACGTCCAGCGCGGCCCGGTCCGGATGGTTGTAGGGCACGGTTGGCCAGGTGATCTGCACCATCGGCAGGGGCACGTTGGGGCCATAGAAGGTCGCCTCGCGCGCTGTGCCGAAGCTCTCGGGCACATTGTTGACGGGCAGGGCGCGGTCCGGGTTCCCGATGCCGCCGAAATAGCCGTCGATCCAGGCGTCCAGCTGGGCCTGATCGAAGTTTCCGGCCACGATCAGATAGGCGTTGTCGGGCCGGTAGAAGGTTTCGTGGAAGCGCAGGACGTCGTCGATGGTGGCCGCGTCCAGATCGGCGATCGAGCCGATGCCCGGGCGGCGATATGGGCTGTCCTGGAAGATGAAGGCCTGGGAGTGCAGGCGCTGGAACCGGCCATAGGGCGTCGACAGCACGCGCTGGCGGAACTCCTCCTTGACCACGTCGCGCTCGCTCTGGAACGAGGCCTCGTCGACGACCAGCGAGCCCATCCTGTCGGACTCGGCGAACAGCATCCGTTCCAGATGCTGGGCCGGCACGGTCTCATAGTAGTTGGTGAGGTCCAGTCCGGTGGAGGCGTTGTTGGTGCCGCCGACATCCTCGGTCAGGCGGTCGAAGGTCTCCTGCGGCAGGTTCCGCGTCGCCTTGAACATCAGGTGTTCGAACATGTGGGCGAAGCCGGACCGGCCTTCCGGATCGTCCTTGGCCCCGACCTTGTACCAGACCTGGACGGTGACGTTGGACGTGCTCGTGTCCCGCGCCGTGAACACCCTCAGCCCGTTCGGCAGGGTCCGCTCGGCGAAGCCCAGCGGCGGCACGACGATGGGGGCGGGCGCTGCGCTCCTGGCGGCCCCATCGGCCTCTGCGGCGTCCGCTGCGGCCTGTGCGTCTGCAGCGGCGAGATCCGTCGCCCGATTCAATTCCATGTCGGCCAGGGTGGCGCAGGCCGAAACGCCCAGCATCAGGGCGGCGATCGAGGCGGCGGCGAACAGGCGGGACTTCATGGGGCAGGGCTCCGGCACGCCCGGCGAACGCGGGCGCGCGAACCCTATCAGGGCCGAAACCCGGCGCACCTTACGGAGTCGTAATGAAGTGGCGCTCAGTCCAGCCGCAGCGCCTCGGCCAGCAGCCTCGCCTCGGCCGCCCGGCTGGAGCCGGCGCGCCAGGCCACCACGATCTCGCGGCGCGGCGCTGGTCGGCCAGCCCGGCCCGCACCGCCATCTCGGGCAGGAAACTGACCCCCAGCCCGGCCGAGACCATCTGCACCAGCGTATGCAGGCTGGTCGCCGCGAAGACGTCCTCGCCGCGCGGCGGCTCGATGCCGAAGGCCGCCAGGGCGTGGTCGCGCAGGCAGTGGCCATCCTCGAGCAGGATCAGGTCCTCGGCCTTCAGCGACCCCGCCGGGATCGGCCCGGTTCCGGCCAGCGCATGGCCGACCGGCGCGGCGGCCAGGATCTCGTCGTCGCCGATGCGGGCGTGGTCGATCCCGTGCGAACTGTAGGGCAGGGCGATCACCGCCGCGTCCAGCTGTCCCGCCTTAAGCCCGGCGATCAGCCGGGGCGTCAGGTCCTCGCGGATGAACAGCCGCAGCGCCGGCCACTCGGCCTTCACCCCCGGCAATTTGGCGGGCAGCAGAAACGGCGCGACCGTCGGGATGACGCCCAGCCGGAACCGCCCCGACAGCGGCTTGCCGGCGTTGCGCGCGGCCTCGACCAGATCCTCGGTCCGGGCCAGCACATCCTCGCCGCGCCGGACGGCCTCGGCCCCGACGGCGGTCAGCTGGATATTGCCCCGCGTCCGCTCGACCACCGGCGCGCCGAGGATCTTTTCCAGCTCCTGCACCCCGGCCGACAGGGCCGGCTGGCTGACATGCGCGGCCTCCGCCGCCCGGCTGAACGAGGCGTGTTCAGCCAGAAGCTTGAGATACTGGAGCTGGCGCAGGGTGGGGAGCATGGCCGTCATATAGGTGTTCTCTATCGTTTGGCCAATGGCAATCGGTTGGCCTTATGAGGCCAAGAGGCAGGTTCATCACAACGGGCACAATGGAGAGCACAACGGGCACAACGGGGTCTCGGGACTTTCACTCAATGCGGCGAAGCCGCGATCTCATGACATCGGAGGAGTCCGCGCATGAGAACTCCTCACCGGTCCCGTCGTGTTCGTTGTGCCTTCCGTTGTGCCCGCCGTGATGAACCCTTCAGCCGATCAGGCCGCGGCGGCCCCGAACTCTTCCTTCAGGGTCAGGTCGAACCGGTCGGCGTTCATCACCTTGGTCCAGGCCTTGACGAAGTCCTTCACGAACTTCTCTCCCGCATCCGCCGAGGCATAGACCTCCGCCAGCGCCCGCAGCTGGGAGTTGGAGCCGAACACCAGATCGGTGCGCGTCGCCGTCCAGCGTTGTTCGCCGGTCAGCCGGTCCGCGCCGACGAAGGTCTCGTCGCCGCTGTCGTCGACCTGTTTCCAGCCCGTCCGCATGTCCAGCAGATGGACGAAGAAGTCGTTGGTCAGCTGCCCCGGCCGGTCCGTGAACACGCCATGTTTCGACCCGCCGTGATTGGCGCCCAGCACGCGCAGGCCGCCGACCAGAACCGTCATCTCCGGGGCCGTTAGGCCCAGCAGCTGGGCGCGGTCAACCAGCAGCTCCTCGGTCGGGACGTTGTACCGGACCTGCAGATAGTTGCGGAAGCCGTCGGCCTTGGGCTCCAGCACGGAGAAGCCCTCGACGTCGGTCTGGTCCTGGCTGGCGTCGGTGCGGCCCGGGGTGAACGCAACCTCGATCGCATGCCCGGCCGCCTTCGCCGCCTTCTCGACGCCGACGGAGCCGCCCAGCACGATCAGGTCGGCGATGGAGACGATCCGCTCGCCGTCGAAATCGCCCTTGATGGCCTCATAGACCTCCAGCACATGGGCCAGCTTCGCGGGCTGGTTGACGTCCCATGACCGCTGGGGCTCGAGCCGCAGGCGGCCGCCGTTGGCCCCGCCGCGGTGGTCCGACCCGCGATAGGTCGCCGCCGCCGCCCAGGCCGTCGAGACCAGATCGGCCACGGTCAGGGTCGAGGCCGCGATCTGTTCCTTCAGCGCGCTGATGTCAGACGCGGTGAGGTCGGGGCCCGTCCGCGCCGGAATCGGGTCCTGCCAGATCAGGTCCTCGGCCGGCACTTCCGGCCCGAGGTAGCGAGCCTTGGGCCCCATGTCGCGGTGGCACAGCTTGAACCAGGCGCGGGCGAAGGCGTCGCCGAAATAGTCCGGATTGCCCCGGAATTTCTCCATCACCTTGCGGTATTCCGGGTCGAATTTCATCGCCATGTCGGCGGTGGTCATCATGGTCGGCACCCGCTTGCCCGGCGTATGGGCGGCGGGGGCGAGGGTGTCGGCAGGGTCGCCGACGGGATGCCATTGCTTGGCCCCGGCCGGGCTGCGGGTCAGCTCGTACTCGTGGTCCAGCAGCATGTCGAAATAGGTCATGTCCCACTGGATCGGCGTGGGCGTCCAGGCGCCCTCGATGCCCGAGGTGATGGTGTCGTCGCCGATGCCGCTGGCATGGCCCGAGATCCAGCCCATCCCCTGCTGGGCGATGTCGGCCCCCTCGGGCGAGACGCCGACCTTGGACGCGTCGCCTGCGCCGTGGGCCTTGCCGAAGGTGTGGCCGCCCACCGTCAGGGCCACCGTCTCCTCGTCGTTCATCCCCATGCGGGCGAAGGTTTCGCGGATGTCGCGCGCCGACTGCAGGGCGTCCGGCACGCCGCCGGGGCCCTCGGGGTTCACATAGATCAGCCCCATCTGGATCGCGGCCAGCGGGCTTTCCAGCGCCATCTCCTTGTCGGGCTGGATGCGGGTCTCATTGCCCTCCTCGCCGACCCATTTCTCTTCCGTGCCCCAGTAGACGTCCTTCTCGGGCTCCCAGACGTCGGCCCGGCCGCCGCCGAAGCCGAAGGTCGGCCCGCCCATGCTCTCGATGGCGACATTGCCGGCCAGGATCATCAGGTCGGCCCAGGACAGGCTGGCTCCGTATTTCTGCTTGATCGGCCACAGCAGGCGCCGCGCCTTGTCGAGGTTGCCGTTGTCCGGCCAGCTGTTCAGCGGGGCGAACCGCTGCTGCCCCGCGCCCGCGCCGCCGCGGCCGTCGCCGGTGCGATAGGTGCCGGCCGAGTGCCAGGCCATGCGGATGAAGAAGGGGCCGTAGTGGCCATAGTCCGCCGGCCACCAGGGCTGGCTGTCGGTCATCAGGGCGGTCAGGTCACGTTTGACGGCGGCATAGTCCAGCGACTTGAAGGCCTTCGCATAGTTGAAGCCGTCGCCCATCGGATCGCCGGTCCGGCCCTGCTGGTGCAGGATGTCCACGGCGATCTGCAGCGCGGCCTTTTCCTTCTTCGGATCGTTGAGGGGGCTGGGTCCGCCGGCGTGTCCGTCCATGGTGTCCTCCTGCTGCGTCTGGGCGCGATTGGATCGAACCTAGACCTTTCGCCTCAGGAGGGAAAATCGATAAACTCTGTCATCAGGAACAGGAAAATCTATGGTGGATTTTGATTTCCGCTCATCCCGGCTTTGGCTGCTACGCGCCGCCCTTCGGGTCGCCGGGATGAGCGGACCGGGGAGAACCCTCAGGCCACCGCCCCCTGCTCCATCATGAAGGCGTTCAGCTTGTTGCCGTCCGGGTCGCGGAAATAGGCGGCGTAAAAGCTGTCCCCGCGCGGTCCGGGCGGTCCCTCGCAGGTCCCGCCATGCGTCAGGGCGATCTCATGCAGCCGATGGATCTGATCCCGCGAGGACGCCTCCAGCGCCACCATCACCCCGTTGCCCACGGTCGCGGCCTCGCCGTTGAACGGTTTGGTCAGCCCGATCCCGGCCCCGCCGCCCGGCGTGCCCCAGGCGATCGCACCCGGCCACTCCATCATCCGCGACGTTCCCATCTCGGCGGCGATCGCATCATAGAATTTCGCCGCCCGTTCGAGGTCGTTGGTACCCAGCGTCACATAGCCGATCATGTGGAAGCCCTCCCTTTGCGGGGCTGATCTAGACATGAACAAAAGAGGAACGCAAGAGAGGCGGGATGTATCGCATCCGGCTAGGCCGTGATTGGCGCGGTCATCGCGGCGTTGGCGCTAGGTGTGGCTGTTACCCCGGTCGCAGAAGGTCATGGCGGTTCCGGGTGCGGGCGGCCAAATACCCGAATACCGCATTCGGTAGAGGCTGGAGCGCTTCCTGCGGAACACGTCTCGATACGAAAGCCGACCCCACACAAATACCGCGAGGGTGCCGTTCCTTATGCCGTCTTCTTGCGCCTTTGTGAGCCGTCCCTGATAGGTCGCGCCGGTTGTAAGGACGCTTCCGGCGGAAATCAGGCTGACCGACTTAGCACCATCCCTTTCGGGCAAAAGGAGCGTGTCCTCTTGGTCGGCAGCGAGGATGTCGATTCCCACCCAGTTCACAAAATCAGTGGCGGGAGTTTGTCCGCTGTTTTTAGAAAAAACCGTCGCTGTTACGTCGTTCGGTACCTTCGTTCGCTGTCGAGAAGGCAGGCTGAGGCGGTGGAACAGGGTGACCTGATCGGGCAGCACGTAAGCCCTGAGTTCAGTCCTGCTAGCAGAGCGAGTCTCCCAGAACGTCCAGACGAGCAGCGCGGTCGTCAGGAGGGAGAGAATCGCAGAGAGAAGTGCGATCCGGCTCTGATTTTCTGTGAGACCGGCAACGATAGCGCCCGCGTTGGCCGCCCTTGTTTGCTGGGTGAGGTCGTCCTGATCGCGGCGGTGCTGCTCTCGCTTTTCGGCGCACTCGCTGGCCTTGGTCTCGCGCGCGATGGGGTCGGCTACCGCAGCAAGTCTCTTCGGTTCGCAGGTGGGGCCGCCTGCCTGATACTGGCCGTCTGGTTGTCCGGTGAGCTGGTTGGCGGAGGTCGGAATACTTGGCTGGAAGTAAAGCCACATCCAGACGCTCGCGATCAGCAGCGCGACTACGGTTAGAATGATTGGTAAAACCCGCCCCATGGAGGCGATCTAGAGGCCAGAATCCGACGAGAGGCAACGCTTCGTCCGGGATGACAAGTGCCTTTCACGGGCCGACGCCTCAGCCCGCCTCGCCCAGCCACCGCATCCGGCAGGCCATCATCGCCGTCTCGCCCAGCCGCTCGACCAGCCGCCAGTTGACCACAGCCCCGATCGGCGCGCCGACGACCGGGATCAGCTGCGCCAGCTTGGCCAGGTCGATGTAATCCCGATACTCGATCTGGAACTTCCGCCAGTCGTATTCGGTGATCACCTCCGGCTGGTCCACGCCCGCGATCCAGCGCTCCAGCTCGGCCAGCGCCCCGGGCCGCCGTTTGGCGCTGGCGAAGGCCAGATGGAAGATGTGCAGCAGGAACAGCCGTTCCCGAACCGTGTCGCCGCCCCAGCCATAGGCGCCGACCACATCGCCCAGCATCCGCACCTTGATCGCCATCAGGGCCGGGAAGTCCGCCGCCGCGAGCACGAAGCCGCCCGCCCCCGCGACCCCGCCCTCGACGCTGGCCGTCGTGCGGTACGCCTTGATCCTCGCCCGCGCCCGAAGCTCCCGCGCCGCCAGCGAGCCCTCCGCGGTCGGCCGGTTCGGAATCAGGTCCGAGCCGAACAGGATGCCCTTCGTCATCGCCTCGACGCCCGCGGTGATGATGGCGTGGACGCGCTCGGGGATGATCCGGTTGATCCGCTCCTGGGTCCCGCGCGTGGCCTTGTCCCACAGCCCCGGGCGCTTCAGCACCTTCGCCCGCCACGCCGCCAGCTCGGACCGCACGGTGGTTTCATCGACGATGGTGATCAGGTCGCTCGGCGTGTCCTCCGCGGCGATGATCTCGGGCAGGCTGGCCATGACGGCTCCGGGTGACGCGGGGTTACGGTTGCAGGCGAAAGCGCACGGGTCTAGACCGCCGCCAACGCTTTCCCTCCCCACCCATATACGGCCTCAACTAGCGCGAAGCGCGACAGGCCAACGGAGACATCTATGGCTCGCGCGAAGATCGCCCTTATCGGCGCCGGCATGATCGGCGGCACCCTGGCACACGTGGCCGCGCGCGAAGCGCTGGGCGACATCATCCTGTTCGACATCGCCGAGGGCACGCCCCAGGGCAAGGCGCTCGACATCGCCGAGGCCACCGCCGTCATCGGCACGGACGTCGCCCTCAAGGGCGCCAATGACTATGCCGACATCGCCGGCGCCGACGTCTGCATCGTCACCGCCGGGGTGCCGCGCAAGCCGGGCATGAGCCGCGACGACCTGATCGGCATCAACCTCAAGGTCATGAAGGCCGTCGGCGAGGGCATCAAGGCCCACGCCCCGAACGCCTTCGTCATCTGCATCACCAACCCGCTCGACGCCATGGTCTGGGCCCTGCAGAAATTCTCAGGGCTCCCCAAGGAGAAGGTCGTCGGCATGGCCGGCGTGCTCGACTCGGCGCGGTTTGCGTATTTCCTCGCCGAGAAGACCGGCGTGTCGATCCAGGACATCCACGCCTGGACCCTGGGCGGCCACGGCGACGACATGGTGCCGATGGTGCGCCACTCGACCGTCGGCGGCCTGCCCCTGCCCGACGCCGTCAAGGCCGGCATGCTCTCGCAGACCG
>LNFM01011214.1_pt1 | contig 12276 bp, 9 predicted proteins | sample 596031 | NCBI WGS metagenome assembly LNFM01 (sample SAMN04254537, study PRJNA301005) | activated carbon metagenome | isolation source: dual media filters at the Ann Arbor, Michigan drinking water treatment plant | place: USA: Ann Arbor | reverse complement strand
TCGGCGTAGGTCTCCTTGACGTCGCCCGGCTGCATCGGCTTGAGCTCGAGCTTGGCTTTTTTGCCGGTCGCCTGCTCGATCACCTCGATGAAGCGCAGCAGCGGCTCGGCGCTATGGTTGCCGATGTTGTAGACGCGATAGGGCGGCGCGCCGTCCGGAACCTCGGGCGCATGGTCGAGCGCGGCGACGACGCCGCTGACGATATCGTCGATGTAGGTGAAGTCGCGCTTCATGTCGCCGTGGTTGAACACCGCGATCGGCTTGTCCTTGAGGATCGCCTCGGTGAACAGCCAGGCCGCCATGTCGGGCCGGCCCCACGGGCCATAGACGGTGAAGAAGCGCAAGCCCGTCGTCGGGATTTTATACAGATGGCTGTAGCAATGGCTCATCAGCTCGTCGGCCTTCTTGGTCGCGGCATAGAGCGACACCGGATTGTCGACTTTGTCGTCCACGGAAAACGGCAGCTTGGTATTGCCGCCATAGACCGACGAGGACGAGGCATAGACGAGGTGCTTGCAATCGGCGAGATGGCGGCAAAGTTCCAGCACATTGAGCTGGCCGACGACATTGGCCTGCACATAGGCATGCGGATTGATCAGCGAGTAGCGCACGCCGGGCTGGGCGGCCAGATGCAGCACGCGGTCGATCTTGGGAAATTCCTTGGCGAGCGCTTCCATGGCGCCCTTGTCGGAAATATCCAGCTCGCGAAAGCTGACGTTTGCGAGCGGCGCCAGGTCGGCGAGGCGCGCGCGCTTCAAGCCGACGTCGTAGTAATCGACGAGATTGTCGACGCCGATCACCGTTTCGCCGCACGCCGCCAGGCGCTTGGCGCAGTGGTAGCCGATGAAGCCGGCCATGCCGGTCAGTAGAATGGTCATCGTCGCGTTGCTCCTGGAGCCATCCTATACCTCCCTAACCGCCTGTTGCGCCATGGAAAATGCCGCAATGGACGAACCGACGCCGGAAGGCTAGGACTAAGCCATGCCCGATGACCTTTCCGCGACACCCCGCGCCTTTTTGACCGGCAGCCAGGCGCTCGTCCGCCTGATGATCGACCAGGCCCGGCGCGACCAGGCGGCAGGGCTCGAGACCGCCGGCTATGTCTCGGGCTATCGCGGCTCGCCGCTCGGCGGACTCGATCAGGAATTGGCGCGCAGCAAGCCGGCGCTCGACGCGGCGCGCGTGACGTTCCAGCCCGGCCTCAACGAGGAGCTGGCGGCGACCGCGCTCTGGGGCACGCAGCAGGTCGGGCTGTTTCCAGGCGCCAAGCATCAGGGCGTGTTCGGCCTGTGGTACGGCAAGGGCCCCGGCGTCGACCGCTCGGGCGATGCCTTCAAGCATGCCAACCTCGCCGGCACCGCCCCCTTGGGCGGCGTGTTGGCGGTTGCCGGCGACGATCACGGCGCGGCCTCCTCGACCACGGCCCATCAGAGCGAATATGCCTTCGTCGACGCCATGATCCCGGTGCTCGCGCCGGCCAGCGTGCAGGAGATTTACGATTACGGCCTGATGGGCCTCGCCTTGTCGCGCTTCGCCGGCTGCTGGACGGCCCTGAAGCTGTCGGCCGACATCGCCGAGGCCGCCGCCTCGATCACGCTCGATGCGCCACTGCCGGTGCTGCCCGACGACGTCACGCCGCCGCCGGATGGCCTGCATATCCGCTGGCCCGACCGCGCGCTCGACCAGGAAGCGCGCCTGCAAGGCCCGAAGATGCAAGCGGCGCAGGCGTTCGTCCGCGCCAACGGCCTTGATCGCATCAGCGGCGCAGCCGATGCCAAGCGCGGCCTCGTGGCGAGCGGCAAGGCCTGGGGCGATCTCAAACAGGCGCTCGCCGATCTCGGCCTGAGCGATGCTGCGCTGCGTCTCTACAAAGTCGCGCTGGTCTGGCCGCTCGAGCCGGAACAGCTGCTCGACTTCGCCGACGGGCTCGATGAGATTCTCGTGGTCGAGGAAAAACGCCCACTGATCGAAGACCAGATTCGCCAAGCGCTGTACGACGCCGAACGGCGCCCTAGGATCAGCGGCAAGAATCTGTTGCCCGCGTCAGGCGAATTGACGCCGCGCCTCGTCGCCCTCGCGCTCGCGCGCTGGCTCGGCTTGCCGAACGAGATCGAGACCAAGGCGCCGCGCGCGAAGCCGCTGCTGCGCCGCACGCCGCATTACTGCTCGGGCTGTCCGCACAGCCGCTCGACGCGCGTGCCCGAGGGCAGCCGCGCGCTGGCCGGCATCGGCTGCCACACCATGGCGCTATGGACCGATCCCAACACCCAGACGCTGACGCAGATGGGCGGCGAAGGCGCGACCTGGATCGGCCAGGCCCCCTTCACCGACACGCCGCATGTCTTCCAAAATCTCGGCGACGGCACCTTCGCCCATTCCGGTCTCCTGGCGATCCGCGCCGCCATCGCCGCTGGCGTGAACATCACCTACAAGCTGCTGGTCAATGACGCGGTCGCCATGACCGGCGGCCAGGCGGTCGAAGGCGCGCTCTCCGTGCCGCGCCTCGCGCGCATCCTCGAAGGCGAAGGCGTCAAACGCATCGTCGTCGTCGCCGAAGAGCCGGATCACTATGCGAAGAACGATCGCTTCCCGCCCGGCGTCGCCGTGCTGGGCCGCGACGGCTTCGACTGCGCTCAGGAGGAGCTCCGTCAAATCCCAGGCGTCAGCGTTTTGATCTTCGATCAGACCTGCGCCGCCGAAAAGCGCCGCCGCCGCAAGCGCGGCACCATGCCGCCGGCGCCGCGCGTTGCCGTGATCAACGAGCAGGCCTGCGAAGGCTGCGGCGATTGCGCCACGGCCTCGAACTGCCTGTCCGTCGTGCCGGTCGAAACGGATTGGGGCCGCAAGCGCCGCGTCGATCTCGCCAGTTGCAATGCCGACCTGTCCTGCCTCGACGGCTTTTGCCCGAGCATCGTCACGGTGGAGGGCGCGCTCAAGCCGACGGCGAAAGCGACGGCGGCATTGACGGAAGCCCCCTTGCCTCCCGCCCCCGTCCTGCCGGCGCTGGACGCGCCGTTCGCCATCCTGATCGCCGGCACGGGCGGCAGCGGCATCGTCACGCTCGGTCGCGTCCTGGCGCGCGCCGCGCACGATAGCGGCTGCGCCGTCTCGCTCGCCGATCAGACCGGCTTGGCGCAAAAGGGCGGCGCGGTGCTCAGCCATCTGCGCATCTCGCGCCATGCCGACAAGCTGGGCGCGGCGCGCGTGCACAATGCCGATCTCATCCTCGGCGGCGATCTCGTCGTCGCCGCGAGCGATGACGTGCTGTCGCGCGCCAAGCCGCAGATCGCCAAAGCCGTGATCAACGCCGCGTCCGCCATCACCGGCGCCTTCCTGAAAGACGCCGACAAGCCGTTTCCCGCCGAAGCGTTACAGGCGCAACTAGCCGCCAAGCTGGGCGCCAGGGCCGTCTCTCTGTTCGACGCCGCCGACTGCGCCGCCCGCGCCGGCCATGCCGCCGGCGTCAACCTGGCGCTGCTCGGCCATGCCTGGCAACAGGGCCTGCTGCCGCTGACGCTCGAAGCCCTGCGCGCCGCCATCCAAGCCGAAGCGCCGCAGGCGGCGGCCAATTTGGCGGCCTTCGATGCCGGCCGGCGCTCCGCCGTCATCGGCGCGGCGCCTGCGCCGCAAGCCGCGCCGGAACCGCTCGATGCGCGCCTCGCGCGCTATGAGACATTCCTCACGGCCTATCAGAATGCCGGCTTGGCGGCGCGATATCGCGCGCTCGTCGATCGCGTGCGCCAGGCGGAGGAGCGCGCCGCGCCGGGCCGCAGCGATCTCACCGAGGCTGTCGCGCGCCATTACGCCCGGCTGCTCGCCTACAAGGACGAGTATGAGATCGCGCGCCTGTTGTCGGCGCCGGCGTTCCATGCCGATCTCGCCGCACGCTTCGACGCGCCGCGCGTCGCGTTTCACCTCGCGCCATCCTGGCTGCCGCGCCGCGCCGGCGCGAACGGCCGCGCCGGCAAATACCGTTTCGGCTCCTGGCTGCGTCCCCTGCTGCGCGGCCTCGCCACCTTGCGGCCCTTGCGCGGCACGCCTTTAGACCCCTTCGGCTATGCCGCCGAGCGCAAGCTTGAGCGCGCGCTGATCGCGGAGTATGAACAGACCATCGCGCAAGTTCTAGAACGCCTGCGGCCGGACTCGCATCCGACCGCCGCTTATGACCGCATGGTCGAACTCGCGCGCTGGCCCGAAACTCTGCGCGGGTTCGGGCCGGTCAAAGAAATATCCGCCGCTAAGGCGCGATCGCATAGGGACGACATGCTCGAGCGTTTTTCGGTTCCAACCGCCAGCGCGGCCACGACGATGGCGGCGGAATAGATTTTGACCGCCTCCGATCAGGACCGGCCCCGCTACAGCGGCTTCGGCGGCGCCATCGCCACACTGAAGGTGGCGGCCTTCCGTAATTACACCATCGCCAACAGCGCGTCCCTCACCGGCACATGGTTGCAAAAGCTGGCGATGAGCTGGCTGGTCTGGGAATTGACCGAATCGCCGAGCTGGCTCGGCATTTTCATCTTCGCCGACCTGCTCACCATCATCATCGTCTCGCCCATCATAGGCGCCATCGCCGACCGCGTGGACCGCTTGCGGCTGATGATTCTGGCGCAAGCCGTCATGATGAGCCAAGCCATCACGATCGCCGTGCTCTATGCAGCCGGCTGGACCAACATCTGGATCCTGCTCGCCCTGCAAGTCTGGCAAAGCGTCGGACAGGGCACGCACACGGCCTCGCGCATGGCCTTGATCCCGAGCCTAGTCCCCAAGCCGCTGCTCGCGCCAACCATCGGCGTCAATGCCGTGACCTACAACACGGCGCGGTTTCTAGGGCCCGCCATCGCCGGCATCGTCATTTCGCAATGGGGGCAACTAGCGGCGTTCGTGCTGAACGCGTTGTCCTATATCCCCTTCATTCTCGTGCTGCGGACCATCACGGTGATCACCCCGGACGAGGTGCGCAAGCCGGAGGGCCATATCCTGGCGCAGATCGGCGAGGGCATGCGTTACGCCGCGCGACACCCCGGCATCGGCCCGCTGATCTTCATCATGGGCATCGTTTCCTTCTCCGTCCGCTCCCTGCCCGACATGCTGCCGGCTTTCGCCGCCGACGTGTTCGGCCGCGGTGTCGATGGTCTGGCCTGGCTCACCTCGGCCATGGGAATCGGCGCGGCCGGCGCCGGCCTGATGCTCGCGCGCACCAATAGCACGCGCGGCCTGACGCGACGGCTCGCCTGGAACGTCGGCTGCATGGCCATCGCCGTGCTGAGCTTCGTCGCGACGCGGGACTTCGCCGTCGGCATCGTCGCCGCCATGGTCTGCGGCTATGTGATCACCACCAATGGCGTCACGTCTCAGACGCTGATCCAATCGGCGGTCGACGGCGCCATGCGCGGCCGCGCCATGTCGAGCTTCACGCTGATCTATTTGGGCGCGCCGGCGCTCGGCGGTCTCGTTTTCGGCCATGTGGCCGAGATCGTCGGCCTGCGTCCGACCTTCGCCATCGGCGCCGGCCTGTGCTTCTGCTGCTTCCTGTGGATGTACCCGCGCAAGACGGCGATGGGCGCGGCGCTCGAAATCGGCCCGGCGGCCGGCACAAACACCGGCCAAGCGGAGGCCAAATGAAAGGCCCGCATCCCAAAGGCGCCGCCGGCTTTCACAATATCGTCGCCGCGCTCAAGAACCGCGATTACGGCATCTTCGCCGCCGCCCACGTGCCCGGCCTCATCGGCATGTGGGCGCAGCGCATCGCCATCGGCTGGCTCGCCTGGGAATTGACCAAGTCGCCGGCCTGGCTCGGCGCCATCGCCATGGCCGACCTGTTGCCGGCGATCTTCCTGGCACCGTTCAGCGGCGCCATCGTCGATCGAATGAACGTCGCCAAACTGATGGTCTTCACGCAGATCTTCGTCGCCATCCACGCCGGCCTGTTGTGGCTGCTGACGCTGACCGGCCAGATGAACATCTGGCTGCTGTTTTCGCTCGCCCTGCTGCTCGGCTTCAACAACCCCTTCGCGACCGCCGCGCGGCACAATCTCGTGCCGCTGCTGGTGCCGACGAAGAATCTCGCTGCGGCGATTTCGTTCAATTCCCTGAATTTCAATCTCGCGCGTTTTCTCGGACCGGCGCTCGCCGGCGTGGTGATCTACCATTATGGCGTCGTCGCCGTCTTCGCCATCGAGATGATCGCCGAATGCATCCTGCTCGTCGCATTGCGGTTCTTCAACGTGCGCCCGCAGCCGCGCCGCGCCAGCGGCGGCGGCTTCACCGCCGTCCTGCGCGATATCCGCGAAGGCATGGTCTATACCGCCCGCCACCCCGGCATCGGCCCCTGTCTCAGCCTTCTGCTGTTTAGCGCCATCACCTCGCGTCCCTCGCTCGAACTGCTGCCCGGTTTCGCCGATGAAGTCTTCGGTCGCGGCGCGCAGGGGCTCGGCTGGCTCGGCGCGTCGGTCGGCGCCGGCGGCATCCTCGGCTCGATCTGGCTGGCGCGGCGCGGCGCGATCAAGGGCATGACCTATCTGGTCATCATGCAAACGCTGGCGATGAACCTGGCGCTGATCGTCTTCGCGTTGGCGGAAAACTTCTGGGTGGCGCTGCCCTTCATGGCGCTCACCGGCTTCTTCATGGTCGGCAATGGCACCGGCACCCAAGTGCTGCTGCAATGGGCGGTCGATCCGATGATGCGCGGCCGCGTCATGTCGCTCTACACGCTGCTGTTCCGCGGCATGCCGGCGCTCGGCGCGCTGATCATCGGCCTCGCCGCCGAGCATTTCGGCTTGCAGCATACGGTGGCTGGCGCGGCGCTCCTCTCGATCGGATTTTGGGTCTGGGCCTATCGCCGGCGCCACAGCACTGCGGCGGCGATGGAACTGCCGCCGCCCGACGAGCGCGAAAGCTACCGGCGGCCGACGCCGCCATCCGCCGACAAGCCCGCCACGTAAAGAAATACGGAACGGAACATGCGTAACGGCACATCACCTAACGGATCATCATGACCGACAATATCGACCGCAGTCTCAACCAGACCGGCCTGGCCGGCCTTTGGCTCAACATGGCCGCCGCCGTCGGCTTGGCGCTCGCCTGCAATGCCCTGGTCTTCGGGTTCGGCTGGAACCAGACCGACAGCCGCCCGACGCCGTTCTATGCGCCGCCGGGCTATGTCGTGGGCATTGTCTGGACGCTGCTGTTCGCCGCCATGGGCGCCGCCCGCTGGCTCACGCTCGGCCGCTTGACGCCGCTGCGCTTTCGCCACGCCCGGCTGATCGTCTGGTTGATCCTGTTCTGCGCCGCCTACACCTTTTACGGTCTGGCGCCCGAAAGCCGCATACCCGGTTTCATCGGCAATCTCGTGACCATCCCCTTCGCCGGCTGGGTCGCCTGGACGGTGCGCACGACCTCGCCGCAGGCGGCGCTGCTGCTCGGCCTGGTGCCGCTCTGGGTAATCTACGCGACGATCGCCTTCGGGCCCTCGATGCTGGCAGCCGGCTGACCTAATCCGCCTTAGTCAGGATCGTGACCAACTTCGTCTCGCTGCTTTTGCGCTGCCAGGTGGCATCGAGCCTGCCGTCGGGCCGCAGCTTATATTCGAGAAACGTGGCGGTTTCCGTGAAGCGCAGGACGCCGTTCGCCGTGTCGAACTCGCCACGCCGGCGCGTGAAATTTCCTTTGTCGGTGGAGTTGCGAAACTGCGCCGTCGTGCTGTAGATCGCCAGCGCGCGATCTTTGCCGACTTCATACACGACCAGCATGACGGGCCGGCCGCTGTCGTACCAGCCCTGCCAACGCCCGACCATACCGGCGAGGGTGGCTGGCGCTTCGGCCGGCGCCGGCGCGATCTTCAGATCCTTGGGAAGCGGAAAGCTCGCCTTGGCCGCCGGATAAGCCGCGCAGGAAAAATCCTGCTTCAACGGGACCGGCTCGACGAAGGCGGCGATGCAGCGCCCGTACATCAGGGCGAAGGCCATGGAGCCGCCCGCGCCATGGCCGGTGAAACCCGGCGGGTAATCGACGATCACATTGGGCACGCCGCGCGCCGTCAACAGCCGACGCACTTCGGCGCCACGCCCGCCGGGATCGTAATCATCCTTGTTGAAAAAGAAGCTCAACACCTTCACCGGCGGCTTCACGTCGCGCGCGAAGCCGTACAGATTGTCGGCGTTGAGCCGCCAATTGCTGTTGGTCGCCAGCGTGCCGTGCGCCGCCGGCGCAGTGGCGACGATCGCCTCGAACGGGCTGTCGGACTTTCCGGCGACGTTGTAGGAAATCCAGCCGCCGAAGCTCTGGCCGGCGCTGACCAGATGCTTATAACCCTGGGCGCGCAGTTTGCGGCCCTCGGCGATCAACGCCTCGGTCGAATCATAGACCCGGTCGGACGCCCATTTGCGCGTCAGCTTGAACACGTCCCATCCGGCGGCGCGCAGCGCGTCGGCATAGAACGGCGTGTTCGCCTCGCTTTCCGACAGCCGCGACAGGCCGTGATTCCAGATTACCGCGCCCTTGGCCTTGGCGGGGCCGACGAGCGGCTTGTCGTCGTAAGCGGGAAGCAACTCGGTCTGCGCGCGGGCGTGCGACGAGAGCGCCAGCGTCGCAGCAAACAGCGCCGCAAAGACCGACCTGCGCCATGCCCCCCGGCAGATCATCGGCGCTAGTGCTTTTGCGCCGCCGCCATCTGGGCGAGCTGCTCGGGCGTCGCCTCCTTTTGGAACTTCTTCTTCCAGTCGGCATAGGGCATGCCATAGACCGCTTCGCGCGCCGCGTCGTCGGTCACTTCGGCGATACCCTTGTCGTCGGCGGCGGCCTTGTACCATTTGGACAGGCAATTGCGGCAGAAGCCGGCCAGATTCATCAGATCGATGTTCTGCACATCGGTGCGGTCCTGAAAATGCGCGACCAATTTGCGGAAGGCGGCGGCTTCGAGTTCGGTGCGGGTGCGGTCATCCATCGGAATCTCCTGATCGCCAAGGCGGAATGATCTCTTGGTTGGAGTTTAGCCCGCCGCCGGCACAGCCGCCAACAGAGGCTTCAGTGCTTCGGCGAGAACGCCCGCCATGCGTGCCGCGCCGGCGGCATCGGCGACCAAGTCCTGACGCATTTCGATTTCCACGTTCGCCAATCCGGCCGGTTCCGCATGCACTGCCAGGGTATAGCCATGGCCGTTGCGCGCCGAGTAGGGCTCGTTGTCGCCCACAACGAGATCGCCGCGCGCGCGCAAGGCAGCCAAGACCGTGCCCGCCATGCCGTGATCGTGATGATAGAGCACCCCGACATGCCAGGGCCGCTCTTGGCGCTCATGGCCCCAGCCGGCAATGACCGGCGTGAAGCTGTGCAGCGAGATGACCGCCGGCTTGCCTTTGGCAAGCACCGCCTGCGCCACCGCCTCATGATAGGGCGCGAAAATCTCGCGCTTGCGCGCGGCCTTGTCGCCATGGCCGAGGTCGCGATTGCCGGGCACGACGCTGCGGTCGCTGATGACGCAGATCGAGGTCGGATCGCCCGGGTCGCGGTTGAGGTCGATGACCAGGCGCGAATAGCCGGCGAGCAGCAGCGGCGCGTCGAGCAGCCCAGCCAGCGCGCGGCCGACCATCGCCGCGCCGATGTCCCAGGCGATATGGCGGCCGAGCGCCGCATCATCGAGGCCAAGATGGGCAAGGCGCGCCGGCACGGCGTTACTGGCGTGATCGCAGACCAGCACCGCCGGCGCGTGGCCGGCGCCGTTGACGATCTCGACCGCCGGCGGATCGCCGGCTTGCAGCAGATTGTGCGAGGAAAGGAGCGCGTCGGGCGGCATGATATGCGACTATAGCGCCGGAAGTTTCGCACGCATATGCCCCGCCCCATCCTCACCGATCCGCAACGCCGCCTCGCCTTCGCCGCCTTGATCGCCGGCGGGATCGCCATCGCCTTCAGCCCGATCTTCATGCGGCTCAGCGAAATCGGCCCGATCGCCACTGCCGTGCATCGCCTTGTCCTCGGCCTGCCGCTGTTCTGGCTGTGGCTGGCGCTGGAGAAGGGAGACGGGCAGCAAAGAGGCCCGGCCAATTGGCGCGACGCCGGCCTGTTGGCCCTGGCGGGCCTGTTCTTCGCCCTCGATCTCGCCGCTTGGCATAGCTCGCTCGGCTATACCAGCGTGGCCAACGCCACCCTGCTTGCCAATAACGCGCCGATCTTCGTCGCGCTCGGCGCCTGGCTGCTGTGGCGCGAACGGCCGACGCGCGGCTTCGTCATCGGCCTCGCCCTCTCCATCGTCGGTTGCGCCCTGCTCAGCCGCGGCGGCTTCAAGCCCGGCCAAAGCACATTGCTGGGCGATGGCCTCGCCCTGCTCACTGGCGTCTTTTACAGCGGCTATTTCCTGACGGTGAAACGGCTGCGGGCCCGCTTCACCACGGCGGCGATCATGACCTGGAGCGCCATGGTCGGCGCGCTGCTCCTGCTCCCGGCCGCCTGGGCCAGCGAAGGAGCGCTGCTGCCGGCGAGCCTTGCCGGCTGGCTCGTCGTCCTCGCCCTCGCCCTGTTCAGCCATGTCGGCGGTCAAAGCCTGATCACCTATGCCATGGCCCATCTGCCGGCGGGCTTTTCCGCCCTGACGCTGCTGATCCAGCCGGTCGGCGCGGCGGTTTTGGCCTGGATCCTGTTCGGCGAAGCGCTCGGCCCCCTGCAACTCGCCGGCGGCCTCGTGGTGTTGGCCGGCATCTGGCTGGCGCGGCGCTGAAATCAGCCGGGACTCACATTCGCGCGAGTCGGACTGGCATCTGTCATATGCAAGGGTTATGGTGCGCCCATGCGTCGTTTCCGTAGTGCAAAAATCATCGCCACCCTGGGGCCGGCCAGCTCGTCCCCCGCGGTCCTCGAAAAACTGTTCCTCGCCGGTGCCGACATCTTTCGGCTGAATTTCAGCCACGGCAGCATCGAGGACCATCGCGCGCGCGTGGATGCGATCCGCGCGATCGAGGAGAAGTACGGACGGCCCATCGCCATCCTGATGGATCTGCAAGGGCCCAAGCTGCGCGTCGCCACCTTCGCCGACGGCCCGGTGATGCTGAAAGCCGGCCAGGCCTTCCGCCTCGACATGGACAAGACGCCGGGCGATTCCACCCGCGTCGGTCTGCCGCACAAGGAAGTGTTCGCCGCCCTCACGCCGAAGCAGGATCTGCTGATCAACGACGGCAAGATCCGCCTGCGCGTCGTCAAGTGCGGCAAGGACTTCGCCGAGACCAAGGTGGTCACCGGCGGCGAAATTTCCGACCGGAAGGGCCTCAACGTCCCCGACGCGGAACTGCCGCTCGCGGCGATGACCCCAAAAGACAAGATCGACCTGCAGAACGGCCTCAAGCTCGGCGTCGACTGGATCGGCCTGAGCTTCGTGCAGCGCCCCAAGGACATCGAAGATGTCCGCAAGATCGTCAAGGGCCGCGCCGGCATTTGCGCCAAGCTCGAAAAGCCGGCCGCCATCGCCCATCTCGACGAGATCATCAAGCTGGCCGACGCCGTCATGGTCGCGCGCGGCGATCTCGGAGTCGAAATGCTGCCCGAGGAAGTGCCGATCCTGCAGCGCCGCATCGTGCGTGCCTGCCACAAGGCCGGCACGCCCGTCGTCGTCGCGACGCAGATGCTCGAATCGATGATTTCCTCGCCGGCGCCGACGCGCGCCGAAGCCTCCGACGTCGCCACCGCGATCTACGACGGCGCCGACGCCGTCATGCTGTCGGCGGAAACCGCCGTCGGCGAATATCCGATGCTGGCGGTCGAGATGATGCATCGCATCATCAAGCAGGTCGAAGCCGACCCGCTCTATCGCCGCTTCCTCGACGCCGACCGTCCCGCGCCGGAGGCGACCAGTTCCGACGCCATTTCCGCCGCGGCGCGCCAGACCGCGCACACCTTGTCGGCGACGGCGATCGTCACCTTCACGACCTCCGGCTCCACGGCCGTTCGCGCGGCGCGCGAGCGTCCCGACACCGCGATCCTCGGCCTGACTTCGCTGATGACCACGGCCCGCCGCCTCGCGCTCGTCTGGGGCGTCCATCCGGTCAACACGTCCGACGTGCGCAACTTCGCCACCATGGTCGAAAAGGCGGCGCGCATCGCCGTGCAGGAAGGCTTCGCCAAGCAGGGCGAGCGGATCATCGTGACGGCGGGCGTTCCCTTCGGCACGCCGGGCGGCACCAATGTCCTGCGCATCGTCAAGATCGGCACCAACCGCTTCGAACAGAGCTGACGCCGGCCCGTCGTCCGCCTGACAAAAAGCGCCACAAACAAAAAGGGCGGACCCATCGG
>LNFM01011212.1_pt1 | contig 12276 bp, 11 predicted proteins | sample 596031 | NCBI WGS metagenome assembly LNFM01 (sample SAMN04254537, study PRJNA301005) | activated carbon metagenome | isolation source: dual media filters at the Ann Arbor, Michigan drinking water treatment plant | place: USA: Ann Arbor | reverse complement strand
GGTCCAGCACGCGGTACAGCAAGTCGCTCAGCAGGTTCAAGGCAATGAACACCGTGCCCACCACCAGCGTGCCGCCCAGCACCGCGTTCATGTCGGCGTTCTGCAAAGAATTGGTGATGTACAGGCCCAGCCCAGGCCAGGCGAAGACGGTCTCGGTCAGCACGCTGCCTTCCAGCAGGCCGGCATAACTCAGCGAGATCACGGTGACCAGCGGCACCATCGCATTGCGCAAGGCATGGCGCCAGATGATGCGGGTCTCGCTCAGGCCCTTGGCACGCGCGGCGACGATGTACTCCTGCGCCAGCTCGTTGAGCATGAAGCTGCGCGTCATGCGGCTGATGTAGGCCAAGGAGAAGTAGCCCAGCAGGCTGGCCGGCAGCACCAGGTGGCTCAGTGCGTTGCGAAAGGCGGCCCATTCACCGGTGTGCCTGGCGTGCAGGGCGGCGTCCAGCAGCAGCAGCCCGCTGACCCGTTCGACGCTGAACTCGTAGGCCACGTCGATGCGCCCCGGCCCGGCCACCCAGCCCAGCTTGGCGTAGAACAGCACCAGCGCCATCAGGCCCAGCCAGAAGATGGGCACCGAATAGCCCACCAGCCCCATCACGCGCACCGCGTGGTCGGCCAGGCCGCCGCGGCGCACCGCCGCCCACACGCCCAGCGGCACGCCGAAGCCCGCGCCGATCAGGATGCCGCAGGTGGCCAGCTCCAGCGTCGCCGGAAAGGTCTGCTTCACGTCCTCCCACACCGGGTTCGAGGTCAGCACCGAGGTGCCGAAGTCGCCGCGCAGCGCCGCGGCCACATAACGACCGAACTGTTCATACAGCGGCAGGTTCAAGCCCAGTTCCTCACGCACCCGCTGCACCACGTGCTCGGGCGCACGGTCGCCCACGATGGCCAGCACCGGGTCCACCGGAATCACGCGGCCGATGAAGAAGGTGACGGCCAGCAGGCCCAGGTAGGTGAGGGCGATGACGAGGGCAAACCGCGCGGCGGCCAGACCCCAGCGCAGCGGCCGCGAAGGCGCTGGCAGCCGCGCTGGCGCAGACGCTTGCATCAACGCTTGGAGACGCTGAACAGGTAGGTCAGGTCTGCCGTCGAGCCGATCTTCACGCCGCTGAGGTTGCTGCGGTAGGCCGCCGTTTCCGTCTGCTGGTACAGCATCACGAAGGGGCTGGACCTGCGGAACTCGGCCTGGATCTCCTGGTACATCCTGGCGCGCTTCGTGGCGTCACGTTCCTGCGCGGCGGCGTCGCTCTTCTTCGTCAGCTCGGGGATGGCCCAGGCATTGCGCCAGGCCAGCGGCTTGCTGGCCGCGTTGTCGCCGTTGTCGGCGTTGCGCGCGAAGGTGTCGGCGTTGGTGTGCGGGTCCCAGTAGTCGGCACCCCAGCTGCCGATGTAGATGTCGTGGCTGCGCGCGCGGTACTTGGTCAGCGTCTGCTTGCCGTCGCCGGGCAGGATTTCCATCTCGATGCCCGCCCGCTTCAGCGTCTGCTGGATGGCTTCGGTGATGCCCTGCAGCGGCTGCACGGTGCGCATGTCCACCGTCACCTTGAAGCCGTTGGGGTGGCCGGCCTTGGCCAGCAAGGCCTTGGCCTTGGCGACGTCCAGCCTGTAGGGCTTGTCGGAGGCTGCGCCCAGCAGGCCCAGCGGCAGGAAGTTCTGGTGGACGACGCCCACGTTCTTGATCAGGGTGGCGCCGATGGCGTCGTAGTCCACCAGCCACTTGAAGGCCTCGCGCACCTCGGGCTTGGCCAGGATGGGGTTCTTCTGGTTCAGGCTGAAGTAGTAGACCGTGCCGTTGGGTGTGCCGGTGATGGCCACGTCCTTGTTCGTGGCCAGCGCCTGCAGGTCTTGCGGCGTGAGGTTGCGCGCGATGTCGATGTCGCCCTTTTCCAGCAGCAGGCGCTGCGTGGCACTCTCCTTCACATGGCGGTAGATCACGCGCGCCGGCAGCGCCTTGCTGCCCCAGTACTGGTCGTTGCGCTCCAGCGCCACCAGCTGGTTGGCCCGCCATTCACGCAGCTTCAGCGGGCCGCTGCCGGCGTAGTTGGTCTTCAGCCAGCCCGAGCCCAGGTCGCCGCCCTGCTCCTTGCTGAGCACCAGCTTCTTGTCCACCACCGAGGCCACGGAAGCCGTCAGGCAGTTGTAGACCAGCGTCGGCGCATAGGCCTTGTCGGTCTCGATGCTCAGCGCCAGCGGGCCGGTCTGCCGCACGCGGTCCTTGACGTTGCTCTTGTTGAGGCCGAACTGCGTGAGGATGAAGGCCGGCGTCTTGTCCAGCAGCACCGCACGCTGCAGGCTGAAGACCACGTCTTCGGCCGTCAGCGCATTGCCGCTGGCGAACTTCACGCCCGGGCGCAGCTCGAAGCTGTAGGTCTTGCCGTCGGCACTGACGGCCCACTTCAAGGCCAGGTCGGGCAGCAACCGGCTCGGGTCTTGCACGTCGCTGCGCAGCAGGCGGCCGTAGCTGTTGCCCAGCATCTCGCCAGCGCTGATCTCGAAGGCCTCGGCGGGGTCCAGGCTGATGAGGTCGTCGAAGGCCATCGCCAGCACCACGGTGTCTTTCGGCGTGGCGGCGTGCAGCGGCAGCACCACGGCGGCGGCCAGGCCGGCCCCCACGGCCGCGGCCACGGCCCGGCCCAGCGCACGGCGCCTGCAATTCAGTGCGGGAAAACTCATTCCACCTCGCCGCCGAATTTCTTGATGAGGTTGGCGATGTACTTGTCGACGAGCTTCTCGAACTCGCTGCTCACCACCGGCGCCACCACCATCTTCATCAGGCCGGGCAGCGGCACGTCCACGGTGCCCGCCACCTTGAATTCCACCTCGGTGCCCTTCTTGCCCGCCTTCAGCTTCCAGTGCCCGCCCACCAGGGCATTGCCCTCGCCCTTCACCGGTGTCCACACCACCGTGCCCTTCTTGCGGTCGCTGGCGTATTTGCTGGCGTACACGGTCTGGATGTTCACCTGCGCGGTGCCCACCTTCTCCATCTCCCAGCGGTAGGTGTCCTTGGCAATTTCGGTCAGCTTGTCCACCTTGGGAAAGAAGCTGGCCGAGGTGGGCACGTCGGCCAGCACGGCAAAGACATCGTCCAGTGCTGCCTTGACGGTGAATTCGTAGCCGAGGTCGATGGCAACGGTGATGGCCATGGGGGTGTCTCCGGTTGGGGCGGTGTGGGGTGGCGTTCAGGCGGCGTCCTGGCCGGGCCAGGGCAGCATCATCGTGAGATAGAGCAGCTTGTCGAACTCGGGCTCGAAGCGGTCGATGATCTGTTGCGGCTCGGGGCACAGGCCGGCATCGGTGATGAGGCCGAACTGCACACCGCCGCCGTAGCTGAGGATGGACACGCCGACGCCGATGTCGCCCGACGAAGGCACCCAGAACATGGTCTGGCGCAGCGTGCTGCCGCAGAACTTCAAGGGCACGGCCGGTCCCGGCACGTTGGTCATCACCGCGGTGGCCTTCTTCGCGAACATGCCCAGCACGGCGTCCTGCACCGGCTTGATGAACAGGCCCGACATCGCCAGCACCGCAAAGGCGAGCAGCGGCTGGTAGCTGCCTTTCAGCTCGTTCATGCGCTGGTGCACGGCGTAGGTGCGCGCCACCGGGTTGTCGATGCCGATGGGCAGCACCAGCGGCGCCAGGCCGAAGCGGTTGCCCAGTTGCCAGGCCTTGTCCAGCGGGCGCAGGTTCACCGGCACCATGGCGCGGATTTCCTTGCCGGCAGGCTCTTCGCCCCGGCCGCGCAGGTAGGCGCCGATGGCACCGGCCACGCAGCCCAGCAGCACGTCGTTGACACTGCAGCTCAGGGCCTTGCCCACGGTCTTCACGTCGTCCAGCGACATCGGCTCGCTCCAGGCCACCACCTTGCGGCCGGCGGGCTTGCCCTTCAGCAGCGTGGGCGAGTCGTCGGGCATCACCGCCAGCGCAGCCACGTCGCCCATCACCTTGTAGCCGGTGCGCGCCATGTCCATGCTGCCCAGCAAGGGCTGCGTCGGGTTGGACAGCATCTCCATGCTCTTGGCCATGCCGCCGCCATACATGCTGATGGCCTTGATGGTGATGTCGGTCAGCGGCTTGAGCACGGCGTCCGACAACCAGTCGGGATCACCGGCGTCGTCGGCCGCGCCTTCCCCGGCACCGCGCTGGCGGCGTGGGCTGCGCTTGGGCGGGTCGGCGCCGCCGTCGGTGATGCTCATCATCACGCTGATGAGCGCGATGCCGTCGCCGATGCAGTGGTGGATGCGCGCGATGATGGCGCTGCCACCTTCGTAGTTGTCGATGAGGTGGAACTGCCACAGCGGCCGGCTGGCGTCCAGCGGCGTCATCGCCAGCTCGCCGCACAGGCGCTGCAGCGCGTGGCGTTCGCTCTCGCCCGGCTGGCGCTTCAAGGTCGCGGGCACGACGTGGCGGGCGATGTCGAAACCTTCATCGACGACCCAGTTCGCGCCCATCGCGTCGGCCACCGCGACGTGGCGGAAACGTTCGTACTTCAGCAGCTTGTCGGCGATGCGCTCGCGCAGCGCCGGCAGCGTGATGGCGGGCGTGAGCAGCCACACGCCGACGATCATCATCAGGTTGACGTCGTTGTCCATGCGCAGCCACGCGGTGTCCACGCGCGACATGCGTTCAGCGGTGATGGACATGCGGCGACTCCAGCGGATACGTTCTGTACAGGGGCGGCGCACGATGCTGGGTAACATCCGGGCCGTCAACCAAGGATTTTCACCCACGAAAGCGCCCTGCCATGGCCAACCTCCAAGCCCAGTTCGAAGCCGCCGTCGCCGCCAGCAAGCAATTGCCGGAAAAGCCCGACAACATGACGCTGCTGAAAATCTACGCGCTGTACAAGCAGGCCACCGAGGGTGATGTCGAAGGCAAGCGCCCCGGCTTCACCGACATGGTGGGCCGCGCCAAGTACGACGCCTGGGCTGCGGTCAAGGGCAAAAGCAAGGACGAGGCCATGCAGGAGTACGTGGACCTCATCGAAGACCTGAAGTAAGCCCGCGCCGCGACCATGCAAAGACGCAGCGCACTGAAGCACCTGGGGGCTGGCGTGGCCGGCACCCTGGGCGGCGTCTCGGCCGCCACGCTGGCCCTGCCCGCCTGGGCCCAGGAACGCCGCATCGTGCTGGGCCAGAGCGCTGCGCTCAGCGGGCCGGCCGCCGAGTTGGGCCTGCAGATGAACCGCGGCGCGCGCATCTACTTCGAGCGCCTGAACGCCGACGGCGGCGTCAACGGCCGCAGCATCGAACTCAAGGCCATGGACGATGGCTACGAGCCCGAGCGCTGCGCCGTCAACACCCGCACCCTGATCGACGATGAGGTGTTTGCGCTTTTCGGCTACGTGGGCACACCCACCTCGCTGGCTGCGCTGCCGCTGGTGAACGCCGCCGGCATTCCGTTCTTCGGCGCCTTCACCGGTGCCGAGGCGCTGCGCGAGCCCTTCAGCCGCAACGTCTTCCATGTGCGCGCCTCCTACTACGACGAGACGGCGCTGATCGTCAAACAGCTCACCTCGCTGGGGCTGAAGAAGATCGCCGTGTTCCGCCAGAACGACAGCTACGGCCAGGCCGGGCTGGACGGCGTGGTGCGGGCCCTGAAGCTGCAGCAGCTGGAACCGGTGGCCGTGGGCACGGTGGAACGCAACACCGTGAACGTGGCCGCAGCGGTGCAGGCCATCGTGGCAGCGCGGCCCGACGCCGTGGTGCAGATCAGCGCCTACCGCAGCTGCGCCGCCTTCGTGCGCGAGGCCCGCAAGGCCGGCTATGGCGGCACTTTCTATAACGTCAGCTTCGTGGGCACCCAGGCCCTGGCCGACGAACTCGGCAAGGACGGCCTGGGCGTGGTGGTCAGCCAGGTCATGCCCTTCCCCTTCAGCACCACCACGGCCATCTCGCGCGAATACCGGGAAGCCGTGAAGCGCGCCGGCGGCGATGCCACGCCCAACTACAGCAGCATGGAAGGCTATCTGTGCGCCAAGGTGTTTGCCGAAGGGCTCAGGCGCGCCGGCAGCGCCTCGCGCGACGCCTTCATCGGAGCACTGGAAGGCATGCAGCGCTTCGACGCCGGCGGCTACGTCGTGGGCTTCGGCCCGCGCAACCGGCGCGGCTCCAGCTTCGTGGAGCTGTCAATGCTGACGGGCGACGGCAAGGTCAGAAGGTGAGCCCCTGAGGGGCCATCCGCCAGCGGCCCGGCAGAGCCGGTTCCGCGGCGGGACGCTGGGCCCGTTCCCGATCGTCTACTTCGCCGCCAGCGCCTTCTCGATCTGCGCCACCATCGCGGGGCCGGTGGGCAGCACATTGCTGTCGTAGCTGCCCAGCGGCTTGCCATCGCGGCCGATCAGGTACTTGTGGAAGTTCCAGCCCGGCGCCTTGCCGGTGCTCTTGGCCAGTTGCACGAACATCGCGTTGGCCGAGGCGCCCTTGACCGAACTCTTGGCGAACATCGGGAACTTCACGCCATAGGTGTTGAAGCAGAAGTCGGCAATTTCCTTGCCGTCGTTCAGCTCCTGGCCGCCGAAGTCGCCACTGGGGAAGCCCAGCACCACCAGGCCCTGGGGCCCGAACCTGCTGTGCAGGGTTTCCAGGCCCTCGTACTGCGGTGTGAAGCCGCACTTGCTGGCCGTGTTCACCACCAGCACCACCTTGCCGGCGTACTGGCACAGGTTCTGCGGCTTTTCATCCTGCAGGCGCGGAAAGCTGTGGTTCAGCAGCGCCGGGCAGGCGGCCGGGGTGGCGGCCGGGGCTGCGGGGCTGGTCTGGGCGTGGGCTGCGGGCCACCCGGCGCTCAGCGCCAGCGCAGACAGAACCAGTGACGGCAGGGCAAGGTGCTTCATGGGGTGGGGCCGGGCTGGGAGCTTCAGAAGCTGCCGATGCTGCCAGCAAGTGCGGCCTGCAGCAGCCGCAGGGTCATGGGCGTGGGGGCGTCGAGGTTGCTGCGCAACCAGGCGGCGCCCTCGAAGACCGCATCCTTGAAGTACACGCTCGGGGTCACACCGCAGGCGATGCCCGCAGCACGCGCCGCCTGCAGGCCCGCGGGCGAGTCTTCCAGCGCAAGACACGCGGCGCTGTCCAGCCCCAGGCGTTGCCGGGCCAGCAGGTAGGCCTGCGGGTCGGGCTTTTTCAGCGGCGCGTCTTCGGCACACACCACCGTGGGGAACACGCCCGGCCAGGCCGGACCCCAGATGCTGGTGAACAGTGCCTCCACGTTGCTGCGGCTGGTGGTGGTGACGACGGCCAGCGCCACGCCCTGCGCCAGGCATTCGTTCACCAGCCGGCGCACACCGGGCCGCGGCGTGATGCCGCCTTGCGCCACCAGCGCCGCGTAGGCCAGGTTCTTGCGGCGGTGCAGCTCACGCGCCAGGGCCTCACGGTCGGCGGCGTTGCGCGGTGCATCGGCCTGCGTGGCCATGTCGTGCAGCAGGCGTTCGCGCCCGCCGGCCACGCGCAGCAGTTCACCGTAGCGCGGCACGCTCCAGCGCCAAGGCAGGCCCAGCTGTTCGAAGGCCGCGTTGAAGGCGATGCGGTGGCCGTCGCGCTCGGTTTCGGCCACCGTGCCGTCCACGTCCCACAGCAGCGCCTTCAGCATGCCGCCTCAGTGCCTCAGCACGCGCCGGGCCGGGGCGACAGCCGCCTCGACGGCGAAGCCGGTGGCCGGCCTCACAGCGCCCCCAGGGCGCGGGTGCGCCTTTCCATCATGCGCCAGATGAAGGGCGTGAAGATCAGCTGCATCGCCAGTTCCATCTTGCCGCCCGGCACCACCACGGTGTTGGCGCGGCTCATGAAGCTGCCGTCGATCATCTGCAGCAGGTAAGGGAAGTCGATGCCCTTGGGCTTGGCAAAGCGGATGACGACCATGCTTTCGTCGGGCGCCGGAATGTCGCGCGCGATGAAGGGGTTGCTGGTGTCGACGCAGGGCACGCGCTGGAAGTTCACGTGCGTGTGCTGGAACTGCGGGCAGATGTAGTGCACGTAGTCGGGCATGCGCCGCAGGATGGTGTCGGTCACGGCCTCGGTGCTGTAGCCGCGCTTGCTCTTGTCGCGCCAGAGCTTCTGTATCCATTCGAGGTTGATCACCGGCACCACGCCGATCAGCAGGTCGGGGTGCTGCGCGATGTTCACCTCGTCCGTCACCACCGCACCGTGCAGGCCCTCGTAGAACAGCAAGTCGGTGCCGGCGGGCACGTCTTCCCAGGGCGTGAAGGTGCCGGGTTCCTGTCGGTAGGGCGCGGCTTCGTCAGCGTCGTGCAGGTACTTGCGGCGCCGCCCGCTGCCGGTTTCGCCGTAGCTGCGGAACAGCTGCTCGAGTTCGGAGAACAGGTTGTTCTCGGGCCCGAAATGGCTGAAGTGCTTGTTGCCGGCCTTCTCGGCCTCGGCCTGGCGCAGCTTCATCTCCTTGCGGTCGTAGCGATGGAAGCTGTCGCCCTCGATCACCGCGGCCCTGACGTTTTCACGCCGGAAGATGTTCTCGAAGGTGTGCGTGACCGAGGTCGTGCCGGCGCCCGAAGAACCGGTGATGGCGATGATGGGGTGGCGTTGTGACATGGGGCTTTCCGCGCTTCAGTCCCTGAACAGGCTGCGCTCTGTGAACAGCGGGTTGCCGCTGTCCCTGGTGGCGGGCTCGTGGTGGTAACGCTCGATGCGCTCGACCTCGTTCTTGCTGCCGAAGACCAGGCCGATGCGCTGGTGCAGCTCCGTGGGCTGCACGGCCAGCACGTTCTGGCGCCCGGTGCTGGCGCGGCCGCCGGCCTGTTCGATCAGGAAGCCGATGGGGTTGGCCTCGTAGAGCAGGCGCAGGCGTCCGGGTTTCTCCAGGTCCTTGGTGTCGCGCGGGTACATGAAGACGCCGCCGCGCATCAGGATGCGGTGGGCATCGGCCACCATGCTGGCGATCCAGCGCGTGTTGAAGTCCTTGCCGCGCGGGCCGGTCTTGCCGGCCAGGCATTCGTCGACGTAGCGCTTGATCGGCGGTTCCCAGAAACGGCTGTTGCTGGTGTTGATGGCAAATTCATGGGTGTCTTCGGGCACCGTGATCTGCTTGTGCGTGAGCTTGAATTCACCCAGGTTGGGGTCGAGCGTGAAACCGACCACGCCGTTGCCCACTGTCAGCACCAGCATGGTCACCGGGCCGTACAGCGCATAGCCCGCCGCCACCTGCGTGGTGCCGGGCTGCAGGAAATCGGCCTCGGTCACGTCACGGCCGCTGGCCGTCACCTCAGGAGGCGCCCGCAGGATGCTGAAGATGCTGCCCACGCTGAGGTTGACGTCGATGTTGCTGCTGCCGTCCAGCGGGTCGAACACCAGCAGGTACTTGCCGCGCGGATAGGACTTCGGGATCTGGTAAGGCTCGGCCATCTCTTCGCTGGCCAGGCCCGCCAGGTGGCCCGACCACTCGGCCTGGGCGATGAACATCTGGTTGCTCACCACGTCCAGCTTCTTCTGCACCTCGCCCTGCACGTTCACTTCAGCGCCGGCAGGCTGCCGGTTGCCCATCACGTCGCCGAGTTCGCCGAAGGCCACCGCGCGCGCAATGGCCTTGCAGGCGATGGAAACGTCCAGGATCAGCGCATTGAGTTCGCCGCTGGCGCCGGGAAAGCGGCGGCGTTGTTCGATGAGGTACTGCGTGAGCGTCTGGCGCTTGGAAAGTGGCATGGCCGGTGGTCTCGAAGTTCAGGGGGTGCCCTTGGCGCCAAAGACGCGGCTGGCCAGGATATCGGCCGGCGCCAGCGTGCACAGGTCTTCAGGGCCGAGTTCCCGGTCGCCATCGGCGAACAGGCGGCTGGCCTGGCGCAGGCGCGCGCGGTCCAGCGCATTGCGCACGCTGCGCGCATTGGCGAAGTGTGGCTGCTGCTGGCGCCGCGCCAGGTAGTCGGCGAACACCTCGAGCGCGCCTGCGCCGAAGCGGTAGTTCATGGCGCCGAGCAAACGTTCGCTGATCTGCAGCAGCTCTTCGGCGCCGTAGTCGGGGAAGTCGATGTGGTGCGCGATGCGGCTGCTCATGCCCGGGTTGCTCTTGAAGAAGGTGTCCATGCGGTCCTTGTAGCCCGCCAGTATCACCACCAGGTCGTCACGCTGGTTTTCCATCACCTGCAGCAGGATCTCTATCGCCTCCTGGCCGTAGTCGCGTTCGTTCTCGGGGCGGTAGAGGTAGTAGGCCTCGTCGATGAAGAGCACGCCGCCCATGGCCTTTTTCAGCACTTCCTTGGTCTTGGGCGCGGTGTGGCCGATGTACTGGCCCACCAGGTCGTCCCGCGTGACGCTGACCACATGCCCCTTGCGCACATAACCCAGCCTGTGAAGTATCTGCGCCATGCGCAGCGCCACCGTGGTCTTGCCGGTGCCGGGGTTGCCGCTGAAGCACATGTGCAGGCTGGGCTTGCCGGCACCTGCCGCCGGCTGCAGGCCGAGGTTGGCACGCAGCTTGTCGATGACCAGCAGCGCGGCGATGTCGCGGATGCGCTGCTTCACCGGCGCCAGCCCGACGAGGTCGCACTCGAGCTCGTCGATCACGTCCTGCACCTGGCTCTCGGCGAGCACGGCGTTGACGGTGCGGGCCGTCGACGTGGGCGCCGCCGCGGGCCCGGCATCCGCCTTCGCCGCGCAGGCCACAGATCCAGGAATCGAGTACATGGGCGCTCCCAAGGTCAGGCCGAAGGCCGGAGGTCAGCGTGCCAAGCGGACGCTGCGCCGCAGGCGCCACGGGGGTGGGTCAGTACCGCTCGGCCTCGGGCTTGTCGGTGGCGTAGCTGTGCACCGTGTACTGCAGGCTGCGGCCGCCCACCTCCTGCCGCACCAGGCCGAAGCCGGCTTCCCGGGCCGGGCGGTTGACGATGAAGCTCATCACGATGGTCTCCACGCCGCGCGTGCTGTCGAAGGCCATCATGCGGATGTAGTGCCGCGGAAAGCTCTGGCGGCACTGCTTCAGTTCCATCATCACGCCGGCCGCGTCTTTCAGGTCGAACATCGGCATGCCGAACATCTCCCAGTAGGTGTTGCGCGGGTGCGGGTCGTCGGTGTACTCCACGCTCCAGGCGTAGCCCTTCTTCAGGCCGTATTCGATCTGCAGCGTGATCTCGGCGTCCGTCAGGTCGGGCAGGAAGCTGAACTGGCCCTGCGTCAGGCGGCCGGTGGGGTTGGTCATCATGGCAGTGGCTCCTGGATCAGGCGACGGTGGGCGTGACGGCGTAGTCCGAAGAATCGGTGGGCGCGTAGTTGAAGCTGATCTCGCCCCAGAGGTCGAGCGCCTGCTTCAGCGGCGTGCAGCCCTTGGCGGCCTGCTGCAGGATGTGCGGGCCTTCGGCCAGGATGTCCCGGCCCTCGTTGCGCGCCTTCACCATGCATTCCAGCGCCACGCGGTTGGCCACCGCACCGGCCTGTATGCCCGCCGGGTGGCCGATGGTGCCGCCGCCGAACTGCAGCACCACGTCGTCGCCGAAGAGGTCGATGAGCTGGTGCATCTGGCCGGCATGGATGCCGCCGCTGGCCACCGGCATCATCTTCTTCAGGTCGGCCCAGTCCTGCTCGAAGTGGTTGCCGCGCTGCAGGTCCACCTTGGTCACGCTCTCGCGGCACACGTCGTAGTAGCCCTGCACGGTCAGCGGGTCGCCTTCGAGCTTGCCCACGGCGGTGCCGGCGTGGATGTGGTCCACACCCGCCAGCCGCATCCACTTGGCGATGACGCGGAAGCTCACGCCATGGTTCTTCTGGCGCGTGTAGGTGCCGTGGCCCGCGCGGTGCAGGTGCAGGATCATGTCGTTCCGGCGCGCCCACTCGCTCATGCTCTGGATGGCGGTGTAGCCGATCACCAGGTCGATCATCACGATCACGCTGCCCAGTTCCTTGGCGAAATCGGCACGGCGGTACATCTCTTCCATCGTGCCGGCGGTGACGTTGAGGTAGCTGCCCTTGACCTCGCCGGTGGCGGCGCTGGCCTTGTTCACGGCGTCCATCACGTAGAGGAAGCGGTCGCGCCAGTGCATGAAGGGCTGCGAGTTGATGTTCTCGTCGTCCTTCATGAAGTCCAGCCCGCCCTTCAGGCCTTCGTAGACCACGCGGCCGTAGTTGCGGCCGCTCAGGCCCAGCTTGGGCTTGGTGGTGGCGCCCAGCAGCGGGCGGCCGAACTTGTCCAGGCGCTCGCGTTCCACCACCAGGCCCGTGGGCGGGCCCTTGAAGGTCTTGACATAGGCCACCGGCACGCGGATGTCTTCCAGCCGCGCGGCCTTCAGCGGCTTGAAGCTGAAGACGTTGCCGATCAGGCTGGCCGTCATGTTGGCGA
>LNFM01012707.1_pt1 | contig 12278 bp, 14 predicted proteins | sample 596031 | NCBI WGS metagenome assembly LNFM01 (sample SAMN04254537, study PRJNA301005) | activated carbon metagenome | isolation source: dual media filters at the Ann Arbor, Michigan drinking water treatment plant | place: USA: Ann Arbor | reverse complement strand
ACCAGCACATCTTCTGGTTCTTCGGGCACCCCGAGGTCTACATCATGATCCTGCCGGCGTTCGGCATCGTGAGCGCCATCATCCCGGCGTTCGCGCGCAAGCGCCTGTTCGGCTACACCTCGATGGTCTACGCCACCGGTTCGATCGCGATCCTGTCGTTCATCGTGTGGGCGCACCACATGTACACCACGGGCATGCCGGTGACCGGGCAGCTCTTCTTCATGTACGCGACGATGCTGATCGCGGTGCCCACGGGCGTGAAGATCTTCAACTGGATCGCCACCATGTGGCGCGGCTCGATGACCTTCGAGACGCCGATGCTGTTCGCCGTCGGTTTCCTGTTCGTGTTCTCGATGGGTGGCTTCACCGGCCTCATCCTGGCGATGGCGCCGGTCGACATCCAGCTCCAGGACACCTACTACGTCGTGGCGCACTTCCACTACGTGCTGGTGGCCGGCTCCCTGTATGCGCTGTTCGCCGGCGTCTACTACTGGGGCCCGAAGTGGACCGGCGTGATGTACAGCGAGACGCGCGGCAAGATCCACTTCTGGGGCTCGCTGATCTTCTTCAACATCACCTTCTTCCCGATGCACTTCCTCGGCCTGGCCGGCATGCCCCGTCGTTACGCCGACTACCCGATGCAGTTCGCCGACTTCAACATGATCGCGTCCATCGGCGCCTTCGGTTTCGGCTTCATGCAGGTGTATTTCTTCCTCTTCGTCGTCGTGCCGATGATGCGCGGCAAGGGTGAGCCTGCCCCCCAGAAGCCCTGGGAAGCCGCCGAAGGTCTGGAGTGGGAAGTGCCTTCGCCTGCGCCCTGGCATACCTTCGAGACGCCTCCCAAGCTCGATGCCACCGCCACGCGGGTGGTGGGCTGATTCCCGGATCAGTATGGACATCGACAAGAGCGGCCAACGCAAGGCCAATGTCAGGCTCGCCCTGATCCTGGCCTCCGCCGCGGCCATGTTTCTCGCCGGGTTCGTCGCCAAGATCCTCTGGCTCGGCCCCAACTGAGACCATCATGACCCCATCGTCGCTGCTCTCCACCGACAACCGTCGACTGCTCATGAAGCTGATCGTCGTGGTGACGATGATGTTCGGCTTCGGCTATGCCCTGGTGCCGATGTACCGTGCCATCTGCGAAGCGCTCGGCATCAATGTGCTGAGCCTGGCCGAGCAGCGCAGCGCCTCGGGCAGCTGGACCGGGCGCAAGCCGGCCACCAACACCCAGGTCGACACCACGCGCAGCATCACGGTCGAATTCGACGCCAATTCGCGGGGCCCCTGGGATTTCAAGCCGGCACAGAGCTCGATGCAGGTGCATCCCGGGCAGATGATGACGGTGATGTACGAGTTCAGGAACATCCAGAACCGCACCATGGCCGCCCAGGCCATCCCGAGCTACGCGCCCCGTCAGGCCAGCCCGCACTTCAACAAGCTCGAGTGCTTCTGCTTCAACGAGTACACGCTGGCTGCCGGCGAGAGCAGGCAGTGGCCGGTGGTCTTCATCATCGACCCCAAGCTGCCGAAGGACGTCACCACCATCACCTTGTCGTACACCTTCTTCGAAGTCGGCGGCAAGGTGCCTGCAGCCCCTGCGGGTGGCCTGGTCCAGGCGCCGGCGCCGTCATCTGAAGGGTCGGGGGCGTGAGCGATCCCGCCAAGGGCGGCATGCTGGCCACGATGCGGGCGGTCGGCTGGTCCTTCCTGGGCATCCGGCGGGCGGCGGATTACGAAAAGGACGTGCAGCGGTTGAACCCGGTGCACGTGATCATTGCCGGCGTGGCCGGTGCGGCGATCTTCATTGCCGTGCTGGTGCTGGTCGTCAAATGGGTCGTCGCAAGCGGAGTGGCTGCCTGAGGCAGCCCCGCGAGACCCGCTGGTTCAGTTCCGAGGAGAGAGATCAAGATGTCGGCCATGACGCCCCAGGGCACCACGCCCTACTACTACATCCCGTCGCCGTCACGTCACCCGGTGCTGTCGGCATTCGGCCTGTTCCTGGTCATCCTGGGCGCAGGTCAATGGGTGAACGGGTCCGGCTGGGGCGCCTACGTGCTGCTGGCCGGCATGGCGGTGTGGCTGACGGTGCTGTTCCAGTGGTTCAGCGAAGCCATCCACGAAAGCGAGAGCGGCCTCTATTCCGACCGCATCGATGTCTCGTACCGCTGGAGCATGAGCTGGTTCATCTTCTCCGAGGTGATGTTCTTCGCCGCATTCTTCGGCGCCCTCTATTGGGCCCGCGTGCACTCGGTGCCGATGCTGGGCAACCTGGACCACCAGATCCTCTGGCCCGACTTCAAGGCCATCTGGCCGAGCGAGGGGGGTGGTGTCACCGCGTCGCCTGCAGGCACCGTCGAGCCCTTCTCGACCATCGGCCCGTGGCCGCTGCCGACCATCAATACCGCACTGCTGCTCACCTCGGGTGTGACGCTGACCATCGCCCACCATGCCCTCCTCGCCGGCAAGCGCAGCAAGACCATCGCCTGGATGTGGATCACCGTGGCTCTGGGCGCCATCTTCGTGGTCGTTCAGGCCTTCGAGTACGTTCACGCCTATCGTGATCTGAACCTCAAGCTCAGCTCGGGCATCTTCGGCTCGACCTTCTTCCTGCTCACCGGCTTCCACGGCTTCCACGTCTTCGTCGGCATGCTGATGCTGATCTTCATCACGCTGCGTCTGATGAAGGGCCACTTCAGCCCGGAGCGCCACTTCGGTTTCGAAGGCGCTGCCTGGTACTGGCATTTCGTGGACGTGGTCTGGCTCGGCTTGTACTTCCTGGTCTACTGGCTCTGACCGGGAAGCTCGCCCCCAGCGACGCCGCCTCGAGCGGCGTCTTTTCTTTGCGCTGGGCTGCGGCCCTGCGCTCCCGGGGGCCGAAGTCTCGGCGCAGGGTGCCGGCGTTCAGATGCCGACCGGGATTCCGGTCGGTCGCACCCAGCCCATCGCCCAGCTCAAGAGAATGAACAGGAACACCGCCACCGACAACGCCACCCGGATGGCGAGGGCACGTGCCATGCGCTGGTCGCGGCTGCCGGGCTCACGGCCCTTGCGCAGCATGAAGACGCCGGCACTGGCCAGCGCGCCGAGCACGGCGACCAGCATCAGGACGATGATGACTTTCATGCCGGCAGTGTATGGCAGCCCCGCCTCTGCGTTGCCCGCAGGGCCGCCTCCATGAAGGCCGAGCGCGTCGTCGTGCTGCTGGCTGCCGCGCTGGCTGCTGCAGGAACGGCGCGACTGGGCGTCTGGCAACTCGACCGCGCTGCGCAGAAGAACGCGATCCAGGCAGCGCTCGACTCCCGGCGCGACCTGCCACCCCTGCCGCTGAGCGAGCTGGCGCTCGATGCCGCAGCGGCTGCCGAACAGCATCACCGTGCCATCGAGCTCAGCGGCCGCTGGATGTCGGACCAGACGATCTTCCTCGAGAACCGTCAGATGGACGGCCGGCCCGGCTTCTACGTCGTCACGCCCATGCTGCTGGCCGACGGCACGGCGGTGGTCGTGCAGAGAGGTTGGTCACCCCGCAACCTGCTGGACCGCACCGAGGTCATCGCGCCACCGCTTCCCGCGGGTGTGGTCGCGTTGCGCGGTCGCATCGCCCCGGCGCCCGGGCGGTTGTACGACTTCGAAGGGGCGGCCAGCGGGCCGATCCGGCAGAATCTCGACTACACCGGGTTTTCCCGCGAGGTCGGCCGCTCGCTGCGGCCCCTGTCGGTGTTGCAGGAAGACGGCAGCGGGCCCCTGGCGACTGCATCCGATGGCCTGCTTCGGAACTGGCCGCGGCCGGCGGCCGATGTTCACAAGCACTACGGATACGCCTTCCAGTGGTTCGCGCTCAGCGCTCTCATCGTGGGTCTGTATGTCTGGTTCCAACTCGTCCGCCCCCGGCGGCAAGGCCGAAACGATGCCTGATCCCGTGAGCTTCACCGTCCACAACGTGGCCGCGCCCGATCTCGGAATGGACGCCAAGCGCACCCGCATCGGTCGCGTGAAGATGCTGCTGGTCCTGCTGTTCTGCGCAGCCCCGGTCATCGCCTCGTACCTGACCTACTTCGTCATCCGCCCGGAAGGCCGGTCCAACTACGGCACCCTGATCCAGCCCACGCGCTCGCTGCCGACCGTGCCCGCCACCGCCCTCGACGGCACGGCACTGGACCTGTCCACCCTGAAGGGTCAGTGGCTGCTCGTCGTGGTCGGACCCTCGAGCTGCGCCGAGGACTGCCAGAAGCGTCTGTACACCCAGCGCCAGTTGCGCGAGATGCTCGGGCGCGAGCGTCACCGCTTGGACAAGATCTGGCTCGTGACCGACAGCGGCCCCGTGGCGCCCGAGCTGCAGCAGGCCATCGCCGCGGTGGCGCCCCCGACCGTCGTGCGCCTGCCCAGGGAGGCGGTCGCGGCCTGGCTGCAGCCCGAGCCCGGTCACGCGCTGGAAGAACACCTGTACGTCGTCGACCCGATGGGCGAGTGGATGATGCGCATGCCGGCGCAGCCCGAACCGGGTCGGGTCAAGCGCGACCTCGACCGCCTGTTGCGCGCGTCCGGCTTCTGGGACCAGGCAGGGCGCTGACGCCGGCGATGGACACGCCGCTCGTCGATCTTGCACCCATCGCGCGCCTGGCGATGATGGCGGCGCTCTTCGCGCTGCTGCCCTTGTCCTGGGTGTGGTTGCGCCGTCGCGGCGCCGACACGCGGGGCCGCCTGGCGGCCATCACGGCGCTGACGCTGTTCCTGACCTTCGATCTGGTGGTCTTCGGTTCCTTCACCCGGCTGTCGGACTCCGGGCTGGGCTGCCCGGACTGGCCCGGCTGTTATGGCAAGGCCAGCCCCCTGGGGGCGCATGCCGACATCCAGGCGGCGCAGACGGCCATGCCGACCGGCCCGGTGACCTTCAGCAAAGCCTGGATCGAGATGATCCATCGCTATCTGGCGATGACCGTCGGTGTGCTGATCATGGTGATGGCGGCGGTGAGCTGGCTGGAGCGCCGGCGCCTGCCGCACTCCCCCTGGTGGGCCACGGCCACGCTGGTCTGGGTCATCGTGCAAGGGCTGTTCGGCAAGTACACCGTGACGCTCAAGCTCTATCCCGCCGTCGTCACTCTGCACTTGCTGGGCGGGTTGTTGCTGTTGGCGATGCTGGCGATGCAGCACGAGGCCTTCCGCGACCGTGCCCTGTCGCTCGGAGCAGGCACCCGTCGCCTGGTGCTGGCGGCTCTGGCAGTCCTGGGCGTCCAGATCGCTCTCGGGGGCTGGGTCAGCACCAACTACGCCGTGCTGGCCTGTACCGACTTTCCGCTGTGCAACGGCCAGTGGCTGCCGCCGATGGACTTCGCCAACGGTTTCACCGTGCTGCGCGAACTCGGCCAGACCGCCAGCGGCAGCTATCTGCCCTTCGAGGCGCTGGTGGCGGTGCACATGGTGCACCGCTGGTTCGCCGTGGTCGCAGCAGCGGTGGTGATCTGGTTGGCGCTGCGTCTGCTGCGCGATACCGACGCTGGCGTGCGGCGTTACGGCTGGGGCCTCGTCGCCTTGTTGGTGGCTCAACTGGCCAGCGGTTTGTCCAACGTCGTGCTCGGATGGCCGCTGGCTGCGGCCCTGGCGCATTCGGCGGGCGCGGCCGCTTTCGTCCTGGTGCTCGCCTCGCTGCTGGCGCGCAGCGCCAGGCGCCGCACCGTGCACAGTACCCGTCCCGGACGCGCGGCCTGGGCTGCCTAGAATCGGCCATGGCCCAGACCCTCACTGCCGCCGCACCCGCGCCCTCCCGCTGGGCGCAGTTCTACGCGCTGACGAAGCCGCGTGTCGTGCAGCTCATCGTCTTCTGCGCCCTCATCGGCATCCTGCTGGCGCAACCGGGCATGCCCGACCTGCTGCGCGCGGGCGCGGCCACCCTGGGCATCTGGCTGGTGGCCAGTGCCGCTGCGGCCTTCAACTGCCTGGTGGAGCAGCACATCGACGCCCGCATGGCGCGCACCGCCTGGCGCCCCACGGCCAAGGGCCAGCTCAGCAACTCGCAGACGCTGCTGTTCTCCGGCGTGCTGTGCGCGCTGGGCAGTCTGGTGCTGTGGGTGTGGGTCAACCCGCTGACCATGTGGCTCACCTTCGCCACCTTCGTTGGCTACGCCATCATCTACACCGTGCTCCTGAAGCCGCGCACGCCCCAGAACATCGTCATCGGAGGGGCCTCGGGTGCGATGCCGCCCGTGCTGGGCTGGGCGGCCATGACCGGCGACGTCGGTCCCGAGGCGATGATGCTGTGCCTGATCATCTTCCTGTGGACGCCGCCGCACTTCTGGGCGCTGGCGCTGTACCGCGCCGAGGACTACCGCAAGTCCGGCCTGCCCATGCTGCCCATCACGCACGGCCCCGAGTTCACGAGGCTGCAGATCCTGCTCTACACGCTGGTGCTGTTCGCCGCCACCTTGCTGCCTTTCCTGTACGGCATGAGCGGCTGGATCTACCTGCTGGCGGCCCTGGTGCTGGGGGTGGGCTTCATCGTCTATGCCGTGCAACTCTGGCGCGAGTACAGCGACGCGCTGGCCCGCAAGACCTTCCGCTTCTCGATCTGGCACCTGTCGCTGCTGTTCGCCGCGCTGCTGGTCGACCACTACCTGACGCCATGGCTCAACATCCTCGTCGCCTGATCCTCGCGCTGGCCGCCGCCGGCCTGCTGGCGGCATGCGACCGCCTGCCGGGGTCGGCTGCGCCCTCGTTCAAGGCGATCGACATCACCGGCGCCGACTATGCGCGTGAATTGAACCTGTCCGACGCCGATGGCAAGCCGCGCTCGCTGGCCGAGTTCAAGGGCAAGGTGGTGCTGGTCTTCTTCGGCTTCACCCAGTGCCCCGATGTCTGCCCGACCACCATGCTCGAGCTGGCGGCGGTGAAGAAGTCGCTGGGCGCCGACGGCGACCGCGTGCAGGGACTGTTCGTGACGATCGACCCCGAACGCGACACCGCCGAGGTGCTCAAGGCGTATGTGGCCAGCTTCGGCCCCGATTTCGTCGGCCTGCGAGGCGACGCACAACAGACCCAGGCGGCGGCCAGGCACTTCAAGGTCTTCTACGCCAAGGTGCCGGGCAAGACCGAGGGCAGCTATTCGATGGACCACACGGCGGGCTCCTACGTCTTCGATGCCAAGGGCCGGGTGCGTCTGTTCACGCGTTATGGCACGGGCGCCGAGGCGCTGACACACGACCTCAAGCTGCTGCTGGCCGAGGCGGCCTGAAAGCAGACGGCCCGCCGGGGGACCGGCGGGCCGTCGGGGCCGAGCGTGCGGACGCGCGGGTCAGGCGGCGACTTCCAGCGTCTTGCGCATCTTCTTCATGGCCGCGACTTCGATCTGACGGATGCGCTCGGCGCTCACGCCGTACTCGGCCGCCAGCTGGTGCAGGGTCATGCCGCCCGAAGAATCGTCGTTCACCTTCAGCCAACGCTCCTCGACGACGCGGCGGCTGCGCTCGTCCAGCACGTTCAGCGCCTGCGCGATGCCGTCGCCCGACAGCCAGTCCCGGTGGCGCGCTTCCAGGGTGCGCGTCGGCTCGCTGGAGTCGTCGGCCAGGTAGGCGATGGGGGCGTAGGCTTCTTCGCCATCATCGTTCTGGGATTCCATCGCGATGTCGCCACCCGACAGCCGGGTTTCCATCTCGATCACTTCCTCGGGCTTGACGTTCAGCTCGCGCGCCACCGTGTTCACCTCGGCTGGCGTCAGCGTGCTGCGGTGCGTGTCGGCATCCAGCGCGTCTTCCTTCAGTCCCTGCTTCATCGAGCGCAGATTGAAGAACAGCTTGCGCTGGGCCTTGGTGGTGGCCACCTTGACCATGCGCCAGTTCTTCAGGATGTACTCATGGATTTCGGCGCGGATCCAGTGCAGGGCATAGCTGACCAGGCGCACGCCCTGTTCGGGGTCGAAGCGCTTGACCGCCTTCATCAGGCCCACGTTGCCTTCCTGGATCAGGTCGCCCTGCGGCAGACCGTAGCCCAGGTACTGACGCGAGACAGACACCACAAGCCGCAGGTGCGACAGCACCAGGCGTCCGGCAGCTTCCAGGTCGCCCGTGCTCTGCAGCCGGCGCGCCAGCGAAACCTCTTCCGGCTGCGTCAGCATCGGAAGTCGGTTGACGGCGCTGATGTACGCGTCGAGGTTGCCCAGCGACGGCACCATGGCCCAGGGGTCACGGACGGACAGTGCGGTGACAGAAGTTGCGTTCATGGCGTGTGTGATCCGTGCAATTCGCTGAGGTTCCACAAATATTAGCACTCACCGGGCTCGAGTGCTAAAGAGGGTCCGAAGTTGAACGATGTGAGTGCGGGCTCTCGTCCGAAACTGCACGAAACGGAACGGCGGCGTGGCGGATTCCCTCCGTGACACGAGGGTCGCCGCGCCTCGGGCCGGCACCTTGGGCTGCCGGCTCAGCGAGACGGCCGTTGCTGTACCGGCCAGCCGCCCGGCTCAGCCCCGGGCGGGCGTCGTCGCGGGTGTCGGCGCCGTGCTGTTCGGCGCCTTCGTCACACGGACCCGGCTGCCGGTGGTGACGATGATCACCGCATCGCCCGGGGTGAGCGTCTCGCCGGCCTTGGCCTGCACGATGGACCGGCGCTCGCCGTTCTTCAGTTGCACCAGCAGCTCCACGGCTTCTTCCCGTGTGGCCGCCCGTTCGGTCGCGTTGCCGATCACGCCGCCGACCACTGCGCCGAGCACCCCGACCACGGCCGCCTCCCGCCGTCCGCCTACCGAGGACCCGGCGATGCCGCCGACCAGCCCGCCGGTGACGCCCCCGATGCCGCTCTGCGAGCCGTCGACGACCACCGGACGGACCGACAGCACCACGCCGTCGATGACGGTGGACATGCGTTGGGCATCGCTGCGGCTGATGACATCCGGGCTGGTGGTGGTGCAGGCGGCCAAGGTCAAGGCGATCGCCAGTGCGACGACGGTGCGGTTCATATCGGGCTTTCGAAGCTGAGGTCGGTCCAACGCCGGGGCGCGGGCCGGCGTTGACGTCGGCTCGTTGGAGCTTGGAGGCCTTCGAGGCGTCTCGGGTTCCCCCATCGGCCGCTTCAAGGCCAGGGACGGTTGATCGATCTCAACCGTGCAGGCGGCTGCTGCGGGGGACGGAGGCCAGCAGGAAATCCATCTGGTCGGCGAAGATGCGCCGGCCTCGCAGGATCATGTCCTCGTGCAGGTTGGGCACGTAGGGCAGGTACAGCAACGACATGCGCGCTTCTTCGGGAACGCGGTTGCCCTTGCGGCCGTTGCAGGCGCGGCAGGCGGTGATGCAGTTCATCCAGGTGTCGTGTCCGCCACGGGACACCGGCACGATGTGTTCCCGAGTCAATTCCTCGAAGTGGAAATGACCGCCACAGTAGGCACAGACGCTGCGGTCGCGCGCGAACAGCTTCGGATTGGTGAGCGCCGGCGCCTGGCGCCAGGCCCGTGTGGGCACGGCACCGCGCACTGCCACGATGGGATGCACGGCGATGCGCGACTGAATGCCCGTGGTGCGCTGGATGCCGCCGCGCAGCACATGGAAGGCGTCACCCAGCGTCCAGGCCACGGCGTCGCTCGCATACAGGAGCGCCGCCTCCCGCGGCGAAATCCAAGCCTGGGGTCGACCGGACACATCGAGTTGCAGCACGTCCATGCCCGGAGAGTACCGAATCTGCCGTGATCGCTCAATGACAGGGGCCAATGCGTTGCGGATGTGGCGTGTTCGCGGCACGTTCAAAACGACTGACGGCGCGTTCGCGGCGGTGCGCCCATCTGCGCGGAATCTCACGCTTCTAGGACCGATCCCCTAGAAATTCGGCCCGACTGCCGGCATGGAGACCCGGAAGGTCTGCAAAATAGCACGATCGTTCGTTTTGTTGGAGGCGCGCTGACCATGCAGATCCCCCCGGGCCCGACGCGTCCCGTCATTGCCACGCAGCGTCTGCAAGGCAAGGGAGTGCAGACGCGCGCCGCGATCCTGGACGCCGCACTCGGCCTGGCCTCGCACATGGGCCTGGAGGGCCTGTCCATCGGCGCCCTGGCCGAGGTCACGAACATGAGCAAGTCCGGCGTGTTCGCCCATTTCGGCTCGCGTGAAGAGCTGCAGATCTCCGTGATCCGCGAGTATCACGCGCGCTTCGAGGAAGAGGTCTTCTTCCCGGCGATGAAGGAGGCACGCGGCCTGCCGCGGCTGAACGCGCTGTTCGAGCGCTGGATCAGACGTGTCTCGGTCGAGCTCGACTCCGGCTGCATCTACATCAGCGGCGCCGTCGAGTTCGACGACCGCCCCGGCCCCGTTCGCGACGCACTCGCCGAGATGGTCCGGGCCTGGCACTCGGCGCTGCAGCGTGCCATCACGCTGGCGATCGACCGGGGCCATCTGCGCGAAGACACCGATCCGACGCAGATGCTGTTCGAGATCCACGGCCTGATCCTTGCCCTGCATCACGACGCACGCTTCCTTCGCAACCCCGGCGTGCTGGACCGCGCACGCTCGGCCTTCACCCGCATCGTGCAGCACTACCAGGCGCCGGGCGCCGAGTCGCTGCGTCCGTCTCGCCAGCGCGCCGCGCGCGGCTGACCCTTTCCCCTTCCCCAGGAGCCCTCGATGCCCCAGTACACCCCCCCGTTGCGCGACATGCAGTTCGTGCTGCACGAACTGCTCAAGGTCACGGAGACCCTGCGCACGCTGCCCCGTCACAAGGACATCGACGTCGACACCATCAACGCCGTGATCGAAGAGGGCGGCAAGTTTGCCGCCGAGGTGGCCTTTCCCCTGAACCTCAGCGGCGACCAGGAAGGCTGCACGCTGGACAAGAGCACACACGAAGTTCGCGCGCCGAAGGGTTTCAAGGAGGCCTATGCCCGCTACGTCGAGGGCGGCTGCGACCCGGCCTACGGCGGCCAGGGCCTGCCGGTGCTGCTGAACCAGTGCTTCTACGAGATGCTGAACTCGGCCAACCAGGCCTGGACCATGTACCCCGGTCTGTCGCACGGTGCGTACGAATGCCTGAAGGCCCATGGCACCGAGGCGCAAAAGGCCACCTATCTGCCCAAGTTGACCAGCGGCGAGTGGACCGGCACCATGTGCCTGACCGAGCCGCATTGCGGCACCGACCTCGGCCTGCTGCGCACCAAGGCCGAACCGCTGCCCGATGGCCAGTACAGGCTCAGCGGGCAGAAGATCTTCATCTCGGCCGGTGAGCACGATCTGGCGCCCAACATCATCCACCTGGTGCTGGCGAGGCTGCCCGACGCTCCGGCCGGCAGCAAGGGCATCTCGCTGTTCGTGGTGCCCAAGTACCTGGTGAATGCCGACGGATCGGTGGGCGAGCGCAATCCCATCTTCTGCGGCGCTCTGGAGCACAAGATGGGCATCCACGGCAATGCCACCTGCCAGATCAACCTCGACGGCGCCGTCGGCTCGCTGGTGGGCGAACCACACCGGGGACTGGCGGCGATGTTCGTGATGATGAACGCCGCTCGACTGGGCGTGGGCAACCAGTCGCTCGGGTTGACCGAGGTGGCCTACCAGAACGCCGTGGCCTACGCCAAGGACCGCCTGCAGATGCGCAGCCTGACGGGCCCCAAGGCCGCAGACAAGCCGGCCGACCCTATCATCGTGCACCCCGATGTGCGCAAGATGCTGCTCACGGCGCGTGCCTATGCCGAAGGCGGCCGCGCGCTGGCCATCTACATCTCGCTGCTGCTCGACCAGGAGATCGCCACCGAGGACGAGGACGAGCGCAAGGAGTGCGCCGACCTCGTGGCGCTGCTGACGCCGATCGTGAAGGCCTTCCTGACCGACAACGGCTGGATCGCCACCTCGCACTGCCAGCAGGTGTACGGCGGCCACGGCTACATCAAGGAATGGGGCATGGAGCAATACGTGCGCGATGCCCGCATCAACATGATCTACGAGGGCACCAACACCATCCAGTCGCTCGACCTGCTGGGCCGCAAGGTGCTGGGCGACAACGGCGCCAAGCTGAAGAAGTTCGGCCGCCTGATCGCCGAGTTCGTCGAGGAAGTGGGCGTGCGCGAGGACATGCAGGAGTTCGTCAACCCGCTGGCCGACCTGGGCGACAAGGTGACCAAGCTCACCACCGAACTGGGCATGAAGGCCATGCAGAACGCCGACGAGGTGGGCGGCGCCGCGGTGGACTACCTGCGCGTGCTGGGGCACCTGAGCTTCGCCTACCTGTTCGCCCGCATGGCGAAGATCGCGCTGGACAAGAAGGACTCCGGCGACCCCTTCTACACCGCCAAGCTGCATACGGCGCGCTTCTACTTC
>LNFM01011211.1_pt1 | contig 12278 bp, 13 predicted proteins | sample 596031 | NCBI WGS metagenome assembly LNFM01 (sample SAMN04254537, study PRJNA301005) | activated carbon metagenome | isolation source: dual media filters at the Ann Arbor, Michigan drinking water treatment plant | place: USA: Ann Arbor | reverse complement strand
CGCGTGGTGGGCCTCCAGCCATCGCTCGGCGTCGATCGCGGCCTGACAGCCGCTCCCGGCGGCGGTGATCGCCTGGCGGTACACGGTGTCCTGCACGTCGCCGCAGGCGAAGACGCCGTCGACGCTGGTGCGGGTGCCGTCGGTGACGATGTACCCGGCCTCGTCGGTGGCGAGCTGGCCGGTGAAGAGTGAGGTGTTGGGGGTGTGCCCGATCGCGACGAACATCGCGGCCGCGGGGATCACCTCGGTCGCCCCGGTGACCGTGTCGCGGACGCGCACGCCCTCCACGGCGCCGTCGCCCAGCACCTCCTCCACGCCGGCGTTCCAGCGCACGGCGATCTTCGGGTGCTCCAGCACGCGCTGGGCCATGATGTTCGAGGCCCGGAAGCTCTCGCGCCGGTGCACGACGGTGACCTTGGAGGCCATGCGCGCCAGGAACAGCGCCTCCTCCATGGCGGAGTCCCCGCCGCCCACGACCACCATCTCCTTGTCGCGGAAGAAGAAGCCGTCGCACGTGGCGCACGAGGACACCCCGTAGCCGCGCAGCCGGGTCTCGCTCTCGATGCCGAGCCACTTGGCGGACGCGCCCGTGCTGATGATGAGCGTCTCGGCCCGATACTCGGCATCGTCGGTCCACACGCCGAACGGCCGGGACGAGAGGTCGACCCTGGTGACGTCGACGGTGCGCATGACCGCCCCGAAGCGCTCCGCCTGGTCGCGGAACATCTGCATGAGCTCGGGACCCTGCACGCCCTGTGGGAAGCCGGGGTAGTTCTCGACGTCGGTGGTGATCATCAGCTGGCCGCCCGCGGCGTAGCCCTCGATCACCACGGGCGAGAGGCTGGCCCGCGCGGTGTAGATGGCCGCGGTGAGGCCGGCGGGACCGCCGCCGATGATGATGACGTCATGATGCTCGGGCACGGGTCCTCCGTGGTCGCTGACATACCCCGAGGGGTATCGTAGCAGCGTCGCCCCGGGCCGGGCGACCGCCGGGCGACACGAGCTCGGCATGACGTTCCGCCCGCCGAAACGGTGACGAGCGACATGTCCCCCTCCGCCGGACCGTGGCGTCAACAGGGTGTCAGCGGCTCGCCCGGCGAGCACCGAACCATCATCAGGAGGGCATCATGCGGCTCAACATGGGGAACATCGACCGAGGCCTGCGGGCGATCGTCGTCGCACCCGCGCTCATCGTCATCGCGGTGGTGGTGGGGCCCACGAGCCTGCTCAGCGTCGTGCTGTACGCGCTCGCGGCGGTGATGCTGCTCACCAGCGCCGTGGGCTACTGCCCGCTCTACGCACCCCTGCGCCTGAGCACCTGCCCGCGGAAGCCCGACTCCGCCGCGAGGGTGTGACGCCGACCCCGTCCGACGTTGCGCCGTCCGGAGCCCTGGACGCCGCCGCCTTCGCGGAGCTGGCGCGTGTCCGGGGCCCCGCCCTGTTCCGCATCGCCAACGCCGTGGTGCGCAACGCGGCCGACGCCGAGGATGTCGTCCAGGAGGCGTTCCTCCGGGCATGGCGCGGCCGCGCGCGGTTCCGGGGCGACGGCGCCGCCGAGGCCTGGCTCGGACGCATCGTCCACAACGTGGCGGTGGAGCGGGTCCGCAACAGCCGTGAGGTCCCGGTCGCCGAGGTGGAGGAGCGCTGGCGGGACGACGCCTACACGGTCGAGGCCGAGCGCGTGGTGGAGCGCGCCGCCACCCGGGAGGAGCTCGAGGACGCCCTGGTCCACGTGCCCGCCGGTCCCCGTGCCGCGTTGCTGCTCCACGACGTCGAGGGCCTGTCGATCGCCGAGGTCGCGCGCGTGCAGGACGTGTCCCTCGACACCGCCAAGATCCGCCTGCGGCGGGGCAGGATGGCGTTGGTGACCGCCCTGGGGCGCGAGGACGAGGTCCGCGCCGCGCTCGACGGCGTCCCCCTGAGGTGCTGGGACGCGCGGCGGTTCGTGAGCGAGTACGTCGACGGCGGCCTGTCGCCGTCGCGGCGGGCGGCTCTCGAGGCCCACCTGTCCGGGTGTCCCACCTGCCCGCCCCTCTACGCCTCCCTGGTTGGAGTGCGCGCCGCGCTCGGCCGCCTCCGCGACAGCGACCGGGTGGTGCCGGAGGACCTGGCGGCCCGCCTCACGGCGATCGCGCGCACCGCCACCTCGGGCTGACGGTCCCGGCGCTCAAGGCGCGTCCGCGGGATCCCGATCCCAGGACAGGCGGACCGTGCGCCCATGCGCCGTCGAATCAGCAGATCCTGAGGTGTCGTGCGGTCCGATCCTGGCCTTACGTGCAGTTCACCGGCATATTCCGGCGGCCGTATGGTCTCTTCTCGCAGATTCATGCGGGGAGACGCGGAGAGGCACCCCCCGAACACCTTGCCGTTCCGCTGCTTTTGGAGGACCCCCTGTGCTTGACACCAGCTCCGGTCGGATGCCTGGTGGCTCCGAACGGGTCGAGGCTGCCGCCTGGACCCGCTTCGGAGAGCTGACCACCCCCGAACTCCGCTCGCACGCCCAGGCGCGCCGGGCGACATCGCTGTGGCTCCTGCTGGCCGACCTGCTGGTCGCGGTGGGGACATTCCTCGCATTGGCCCAGGTCGCGGCCTTGGCGGGATGGACCCTCGGCGGGCGCTGGGAGGCGGCGCTGGTCATCGTGCTGACCGTTCCCCCGGTCTTCGCCCTGCTCGGGCTGTACCGGCCGACGCACTTCACGATGTCCCCGCTGGACGAGGTGCGGACGGTCGGCACCGGCGTCGTCCTGGTCACCCTCGGGGTGCTCGCCCTCGGCGTGTTCACGGCCGACGGCTTCGCCACCCGCGACGACGCGCGGGCGCTGCTGCTGTGGATCCCGTTCGCCGTGCTCGGCGGCCTCGCGGTGCGGTCCCTGATGCGGCGGATCGCTCCCATCGCCATGCCCGACCGCGTCCTGATCGTCGGCGCGGGCGAGATCGGCCAGCGCATGGCGCAGCGTGTGAACGCGGCCGGCGGGCACGTCCGGGTCGTCGGCTTCGTCGACGACGAGCCCATGCCGCTCTCGGACCGGCTCGCGGACCTCCCCGTCTTCCCGAAGACCATCCGGGAGGAGGGCGTCGAGCGACTGGGGCTGGTCGACGCGATCGTCGACTCCGGCGCCACCCGGCTCGTGCTCGCGTTCTCCCGGCGTTCCGACGAGGACGTCCTGGAGTACATCCGGGACGCCGGCGGCGTGCCGATCCCCATCTCCATCGTCCCGCGCTACTTCGAGATCACGCCGCCGCACGCGACGGTCTCGGAGCTGCAGGGCTTCCCGCTCATCACCCTCACCAGCGCGCGGCTGTCGATCGGCGCGCGCCTGGCGAAGCGCAGCATGGACGTCCTGTTCGCCGGGGCCGGGCTCCTGCTGGTGAGCCCGCTGCTGCTGGCCGTCGCGCTGGCCATCAAGATCGACTCGCGCGGGCCGGTGTTCTTCCGGCAGGAGCGCGTCGGGTCGCGCGGCACCGTGTTCCGCATCTGGAAGTTCCGCACGATGGTCCCGGACGCGGAGGGTCAGCGGTTCGCGCTGGAGCACCTGAACGACATGGAGGGCTCCGGTCCCCTGTTCAAGATCAAGGAGGACCCGCGGGTCACCCGCGTCGGCCGGTTCCTGCGCAGGACGAGCCTCGACGAGCTGCCCCAGCTGTTCAACGTGGTCGGCGGCTCGATGAGCCTGGTCGGCCCGCGGCCGTTCGTCACGCACGAGGCCATCCAGATCGGCGGCTGGGGGGCGCGGCGCCTGGACCTGACGCCCGGCATCACCGGGCTGTGGCAGGTCATGGGCCGCAACGACGTGCCGTTCGAGGAGATGGTCCGCCTCGACTACATGTACGTCACGAACTGGTCGGTGTGGTGGGACCTGCGGCTGCTGCTGCAGACCGTCCCGCAGGTGCTCACCGGCAGGGGCGCCTCCTAGGCGCCCGCCGGGCGGGGCGTCAGGGGGACGCCGGGCGCCACACGAGCCGCTGCCCGATGCTCACCGGCCGGCGGCACGCCGCGTAGTAGACGCGGCCCTGCTCGGCCTCGGCGGCCTCCACCAGCCGCACGTCGCGCGCGGTCACGACGCCCCACGCGACGAGCACGCCCACGACGACGCCCTCGGCCTCGCCGCCACCGCCGAGCACCCCCACCGCGAACCCGGTGACCGCCGCTCCCCCCACGAAGACGGCGAGGCCCAGCACGGCCGTCCACCGCCGCCAGTCCGCGGGGCTCGCCTCCAGCCGCCGTGTGGACCCCCGCTCGGCCACGGCGTCGCCCAGCCGGGAGCTGGGGAGGGCGCCGTCGCGCATCCACGAGCGCAGCAGGAAGAAGAAGAGCGCCGCGGTCGGGATGGAGGTCCCCACCGCGACCAGCAGCCACCGCCCGACGGCGCCGTCGGGGTCACCGATCTCCAGCGAGGCCCCCAGCACCAGCAGCAGGGCGCCGACCGCGATGAGGGTGCGGGCCCACAGACGGGACACGCGTGAGTACCGCCACAGGCGCTCGTTCGTCACGATCGCCGAGCGTACCTGACCCCGCCGCGCGCCCGCCGCGGTGCGGCGGCTACCCTGCCCGGGTGATGGTCTCCGCCCCACGCCGCCTGCTGGCGGCCCGCGCCGCCCTGCGCGCGCGGCGGCGGTGGCGGTGGATGGCCCTCGGCGTCGTCGCGGTCGGGATGATGCTCTCGGTCGTGAACGTGAGCATCGTCAACATCGCGCTGCCCGCGATGGCGGCCGATCTCGGCGTGGACGTCGCCTCCATCGGCTGGGTGGTGACCGGGTTCCTCGTCACGATGGCGACGCTCCTGCCCATCGCGGGCCGCGCGGGCGACCTCTGGGGCCGCCGGCGGGTGTTCGTGGCCGGCGTGCTGGCGTGCTCCGCCGCGTCGGTCGGATGCGCCCTGTCGTGGGACGCCTCGTCCCTCATCGCGTTCCGGGTGCTGCAGGGGGTGGGCGCCTGCGCGATGGCGCCGACCGCGTTCAGCTACGCCGCCGAGCTGTTCGCCCCGGAGGAGCGGGGGGCCGCCCTCGGCGTGCTCGGCGGCATCATGGGGCTCGCGCCCGTGCTGTCGCTCAACCTGGCCGGGGTGCTGGTGGGCTCGGCCGGGTGGCGGAGCGTGTTCTGGTTCACGCCCGTGCTCGGCGCGGTGGTCCTGGTCGGGGCCGCGCTCGTGCTGGAGGAGATGCGCGGGCCGTCGCGGCGGGAGCGGTTCGACGCGCCCGGCGCGGCGCTCGCCGCCGCCGGGCTGGTCGGGATCCTGCTGGCCCTCTCGCGCGGCGAGGCGTGGGGGTGGACGTCCGCGCCCACGGTGGGCTGCGCCGTGGTGGGCCTCGCGGCCGCGGCGGGCTTCGTGCTGCGCGAGCGCGCCACCCCGGATCCCATGATCGACCTCGCCCTGTTCGGGCTGCGGTCGCTGCGCACCGCCAACCTCGCCGCCGCCGCCTCGTCCGCGGCGCTGTTCGGGACGCTCATCCTGCTGCCGTTCTTCCTGGTCGCGGTCGCGGGGTTCTCGCCCGTCCAGCTGGCCCTGGCGATCACGCCCGTGGCGCTGTCGTTCGTGGTCGTCTCACCGCTCGCCGGCCGGGCGATGTCGCACGGCCTGGTGTCGTCCAACCGGCTCGCCGCCGTGGCGCTCACGCTGGCCGCGGCGGGCACCGTCGTGATGGCGCTGACGGCCTCGCGGGCGAGCTACTGGGCGGTGCTGCCCGGGATGGTGGCCCTCGGCACGGGGCTGGCGGCCGCGACGTCCGCGATCACCACCACCGCGATCTCCGAGGTCCCGCGGGAGCGGATGGGGGTGGCCTCGGCGCTGCCCAACATCAGCCGCTACACGGGGGCCGGCCTGGGGGTCGCCGCCCTCGGCGCCACCCTGCACGCGGCCCTCCCGGAGCGCCTGGAGCGCGTGTCGGCCGCCGTGCCCGCCGCCGACCGCGCCGTCGTCGCCGAGGGATTCCGCGCGGCGATGATCCTGGCGACGGCGTTCCTGCTGGTCGCCGCCGCGGCGGCCGCCCGCATGCCGCGTCAGGTGAACCGCCGCACCGTGGGCGCCGCCACGTGACGCGCGGCTCCTGGACCGCGACGATCGCGCTGCTCATCTTCACGATGGGCACGAGCATCATCACGCCGCTGCTGCCGCTCTATCAGCGCGAGTTCGCGCTGACCGACGGGCAGATCACGCTGCTGTTCGCGACCTACAGCGCGACGGTCGCGGCGTCCATGCTGCTGCTGGGCAACGTCTCGGACCGCCACGGCCGCAAGGCGGTGATGCTGCCGGCGATGGCCTGCATCACCCTCGCGTCGCTGATCCTGGGGTTCGCCGACTCCGTGCCCCTGCTGTTCCTGGGGCGGCTCCTGCAGGGCCTGGCGATCGGCGGGTTCCTGGGGGTGGGGACCGCCCTCATCGTCGACCACGCCCACGCGCACCGCCGGGCGTGGGCCTCGATGGTCGCGGGCCTGGCGTTCCGCCTGGGCTTCGGGCTCGGCCCGGGACTCGCCGGTGTCGTGGCCGAACGGAGCGCCGACCCCATCCACCGGCCGTTCCAGGGCCACCTGCTGCTCATGCTGTTCGCGTTCGCGGCGATCCTGGTCACGCCCGAGACGGTGTCCCGGTTGCCGCGGGCCGTGCGGGCCGCCGCTCCCCCCCGTCGCCGCATCCAGGTGGGGGTGCCCGCCGGCCAGTTCCGCGCGTTCGCGCTCTTCCTCGCGCCCGCCGCGTTCCTGCTGGGCTTCCTCGACGCCACCCTGCTGTCGGTGGTGCCGCTGTACATGGTGCGCGAGCTGGGCGTGACGAACCTCGCCGTGGTGGGCCTGGTGGGGTTCCTGGTGCTCGGCAGCAGCGGGTTCACGCCGCTGGTGGCCCGCCGCATCCCGCCGCGCACGGCGGTCCTGATCGGCACCTCCGCGGGCGCGTCGGCATCGCTGCTGGTGGTCGCCGCGGCGGGCCTGGACGCGGCCTGGGCGGTGGTGGTGGCCGCGGCGGCGATCGGCCTGCTGAACGGCCTCACCCTGCAGGGGGGCACCGCCATCTGCGGGGTCTCGGTGCCCATCGCCGAACGCGGCAAGCTCATGTCCGCCCTCTACATGTGCGCCTACTCCGGGACCCTGCCCACGATCGGGCTGGGATACCTGTCGCAGGCGATCGGCATCACCCCCGCCCTGGGGGTGTTCTGCGCGGTGGCGGTCGCGGTGGCGGTGTTCATCGTCGTGGTCGGGGGCCGGGCGTTCCGCGAGGTGGTGCCGTACGTCGAGCCGACCCCCGCGGTGGTCCCGCCGGCGGCGTAGCCTCCGGCGCGATGCAGATCTCCGCGTTCTTCGCGCCGACGCGCGACACCCCGGACCACATCCGCCTCGCGGAGGAGCTCGGCTTCCACCGGGCGTGGTGCTACGACTCGCCGCTGCTGTACCACGACGTGTTCGCCACGCTCGCGCGGGCCGCGGAGCGCACGTCGCGCATCGGCCTGGGCGTCGGCGTGCTGGTGCCGGGCCTGCGGGCGCCGGTGGTGACGGCCTCGTCGCTGGCCACCCTCGCCACCCTCGCCCCCGGGCGCGTGGTCGCCGCCGTCGGCGCCGGTTTCACCGGCCGCTTCACCCTCGCCCTCGGCCCCGTGCGGCTGCGGGTCCTGGAGCGTGAGATCCGTGACCTGCGGGTGCTGCTCGCCGGCGGTGAGGCACCCCATCCGGAGGGCGGCGCCCCGGTGCGCCTCATCCCCGTCCCGGGGGCGGAGCACACCGGTGAGGTCCCCATCGTCGTCTCGTGCCGCGGGGTGCGCGCCCAGGCCCTCGCCCGGGAGCTCGGGGACGGGGTGATGACCGGGATCTTCTACCCGGGGGGACTCGGGCTGCTGCGTGAGGGCGTGGGGCCGGACCTGCCGATGACCGTGCACGCCGTCGGCGTGGTCCGGGACGACGGTGAGCCCTGGGACTCCCCGCGGCTCCTGGCGGCCGTCGGGCCCGTGGTGGCGGTCGCCTTCCACCAGTTCGCCGAGCAGCCGTGGCGACTCGAGGGCCTGGAGCCCGGGATGCGCGCCACCGCGGAGGCCTACATCGCCAGGGTGGGCGCCGACCTCGACCCCGCCCGCCGCCACCAGGATCTGCACCGGGGCCACCTCGTGCGCCTGGAGCTCGCGGCGGACCGGGAGATGCTGACCCCGGAGCACATCCGCCGCTTCTCGTTCACGGGCACCGCGGAGGAGCTGCGGGCCCGCGTGGAGGCCCTCGGCGGGGACGGTGTGCAGGAGCTCGCGGTCCAGCCGGGCGGTGACATTCCGGCCGAGCTCCGGCGACTCGCCGCCGCACTGCTCTAGGCTGGTCGAATGGATCGTGATCGCGTCGGCGCGCTGCTCGCCGAATGGGGAGAGCCCGCCTACCGCCTGACACAGGCCGTTCAGGCGCAGGCGACGGGTGCCGACTCGTGGGAGGACGTCACGGCGATGGGCAAGTCGCTGCGCGCCCGTCTCGCCGAACACGGTGACCCGCTGTGGGCGGTGAGGACGCGCGAACGGCTCGTCTCGAGCGACGGCACGATGAAGTGGCGCCTGGGCCTGTACGACGGGCGCGAGATCGAGTCCGTGCTCATCGCCCACGCCAAGGGCCGGCGCACGCTGTGCGTCTCCAGCCAGGTGGGCTGCGCGCTGGCCTGCCGCTTCTGCGCCACCGGGGCCATGGGCTACGGGCGGGACCTCACCCCGTGGGAGATCATCGACCAGGCGCTGCTCGCGCGGCGTGAGGCGGAGGAGCAGGGCGCCCGGCTCACGAACATCGTGTTCATGGGGATGGGCGAGCCCCTGCAGAACCTCGACGCGGTGCTCACCGCATGCGGCGAGCTGCACCGGCCCTCGCCGGGCCTGGGCCTGTCGGCCCGCTCGATCGCCATCTCGACCGCCGGGTGGGTGCCGGGCATCGCCCGCCTCGCCGAGCACCCGCTGCCGCTGCGGCTGGCGATCTCCCTGCACGCGGCCGACGACGAGACCCGGTCGTCGCTGATGCCGATCAACGCGCGGTATCCCATCGCGAACCTCATGGCCGAATGCCGGCGGTACTGCGACCGCACCGGGCGCCGGGTGTTCATCGAGTACCTGCTGCTCGACGGCGTCAACGATGAGCCGGCGGACGCGAAGCGCCTCGCGCACCTGCTGCGCGACGGCCGTTTCCACGTGAACCTGATCGAGTACAACCCCACGGACGGGGGCTTCCGGGCGAGCCGCTCCGACCGGCGCGAGCGGTTCCTCATCGCGCTCGACCGCGCCGGCATCCAGGCGTCGGTGCGCCGCTCCCGCGGAGCGGACGTGGACGCCGCCTGCGGCCAGCTGGCCGCGCGCGCCGCCGGCTGAGCTAGGCCACGGTGCAGGCCGCCACGGCGGCGCGGACACCGTCCGCGTCGGGCAGCGACAGGGGGTGGACGTACTGGGTGGACCGCACCACGCCCTCGCCGTCCACCACGAGGACGGCACGTCCGCCGTGGCCGCGCTCGGGGACGAACACCCCGTAGGCGTCGGCGACCGCGCCGCGCGGCTCGAAGTCGGACAGGAACGTCACACCGGTGAGGCCCAGCTGCTCCGCGAACGCCGCCTGGGAGAGCGAGTGGTCCACGGAGATCGCGAGCACGCGGGCGTCGCCGTAGGCCGCGGCGTCCTCGCCCAGCCCACCGAACTGGTCGATGCACACGGGGCTGAACGCCAGCGGGAAGAACGCGATGACGACGGGAGTGCCACGGAGCGCCGAGAGCTGGACGGTCTCGCCGTCGTGCGCCGGCAGGGTGAAGTCCGGTGCCTGCTGTCCGACCTCGATCGCCATGCTGATCCCCTCTCGTCCGGTGAGCGCGGCGAGGCTATCAGCGGTGTCCGCGGCTGATCGGGGGATCCGCCTGGGATAGGTTGTCCCCATGAGCGACGACCCCGGAGCGCGCCGCCCGCCCCACGCCGGCTGGACCCTCGGGGCGGGCGGGCTCCCGAAGCCCGTCTGGGCGGGGATGGCCCTGCTGCTGATGGCCGTCGGCGTGGTGCTGCTGGTGTCCGGCTACATGGGGTACGGCGTGCTGATCCTGGTGGTCGGGGCCGCCGCCGCCGTCAACGTGCTGTGAGCCCGTTCCCGCCCGACCCGGAGCTCGTCGCGGACGCGCTGCTGGATGCCCACCCCGACGCGGAGCCGTTCGAGGTGGAGGGCGACACGCTCGAGGCGTGGTTCCTGGCCGTGGGCGCCGACCCGCGGGACGAGGCCCTGGTCAGCGCGACCCTCCGGGCCTGGGAGGCGCGGCGGGGTTAGCCGCGGCGAGGGTCACGAGGGCCCGTCGGCACCCTCCGGCGCCGGCGCCGGCGTGCGCGTCCCGGCACGGCGCCACCACCAGGCCAGCACGAACGGGACGGCCACGGTGACGCCCACCACCAGGACCGTGGTGACCCCGCCGACGGTGCCCGAGACGCGCTCCCATTCGCGCCCCAGCATCCACCCCGCGCCGATGAGCGCCGCGTTCCAGGTGGCCGACCCGATCGCGGTGAGCACGACGAAGGGCACCACGCCCATCCGCAGGGCGCCGGCCGGGAACGACACCATGCTGCGCCCCACCGGCAGCACCCGGGCCACCAGCACCACCACGGGCCCGCGTCGCGCGAACCATGCCTCGGCGCGGGCCATGTCCTCCGGCCGGATCCGCGTGATCCGCGCGTACCGCAGGATCGCGGGCCGCCCCCCGAACCGGGCGAACGCGTACAGCAGGAGCGCCCCCGCCACGGATCCGGCGGTGCTGGCCGCCAGCGCGGCGGTGAACGACATCTCGCCGTCGCTCACCAGGAAGCCCGCCAGCGGGAGGATCACCTCGGACGGGATGGGGGGGAACAGGTTCTCGCCCACCATCAGCAGGAACAGGCCCAGATACCCCAGGTCGTGCACGAGGTCCGTCACAGGCGCGACGGTAGAGGCCGGCGCACGGTGGCGTCAGGGGGTTCCGGCGGCGCCGGGGAGCAGTTCGGCGAGCGACCCGCCCGTCAGCCGCACGCCCAGGCGCTCCGCGAGGGCGTCCGCCAGGTCGGCCTCCACGCGGGCCCGGTCGGGGTTCCCGCCCTCGGCGGCGATGGACGTGCCCTGCACACCGGGCGCCCCGCAGGCGGTCATGAGCCGGAACCACTCCAGGTCGGGATCGCGGTTGAGGGCCAGGCCGTGGGTGGTGACGCCGCCGCCGACGCGGATCCCGACGCTGCCGAGCTTGCGGCCCTCGCGGTACAGCCCCATCGCGTCGTCACCGGGCGCGGCGTCGGGGACGCCCGCCGCGGCGACCGCGTCGGCCATCGCGCCCACCAGGGCCTCCACGAACCGGCGCACCCGGCCGCCGGGACGCAGGTCGGCGATGACGTAGCCGGTGACCTGGCCCGGTCCGTGCCAGGTCATCTGCCCGCCGCGGTCCACGGGATGGAACCGCGCGCCCATCGCGGCGAGCCGCTCGTCGGAGAGGAAGAGGTCCGCCCGGGTGCCGTGTCGGCCGGCCGTGTAGACCGGCGGATGCTCGAGCAGCCACACCACGTCCGGCACCGTCCCGGCGCGGCGGGCGTCGGCGAGACGCCGCTGGACGGCCCATGCCTCGGTGTACTCCATGCGCTCCGTGCGCAGCAGCACGGCCGTCCGGGTGGCGAGCACCGGGCTCACAGCACGAGCGCGTGCGGCCGTTCGAGCAGCTCGGCGACCCGTGCGAGGAGGGTCGCGCCGACGGGCGCGCCGACGGGTCCCGTGAGTCCCAGGGTCATCACCCTCCCCGGGATGACCGCGGTCTGGCGGATCACCGGGTGCGGGCGCACGCGTCCCATGCTCAGCACCGTGCCCTCGGCGTCGGTGAACAGGCGATCCGCGCCGCCGTCGCTGAGGTCGATGAGCACCATGTGGGCGGCGCCGTCCGGCTCGGCGTCACCGGCGGCGATCGCGGCGGCGATCGCCCCCACGCCACGTCCGCCGTCCACGATGACGGGGCCGCGGGTCCCGGCGGCGCGGGTCACCTCGATGCGGGGGTCGTCGATGCCCGACTCGCGCGCCGCCATCGCGATCGCCCGCACCACGAGGGCGTCCAGGCCGGGTGCCGGCCCGTCGGTGGCGCGGGCGAGGTCGTCGCGCAGACGCAGGAGCCCGGTGACCTCGACGTCCCGCTCGAGGCGGAGCCGTCCGGGGCGGGCGGTGTCCACCGGGTCCGCCGCATGCGGTTCGGCTTCGGGTTCGGGCTCGGGTTCGGGTTCGGGTTCCGGCTCCGGTTCGGGCTCCGGCTCGACCTCGGGCTCGGCTTCGGCTTCGGGCTCGGGCTCCGGCTCCGGCTCCGGCTCAGGTT
>LNFM01011210.1_pt1 | contig 12278 bp, 10 predicted proteins | sample 596031 | NCBI WGS metagenome assembly LNFM01 (sample SAMN04254537, study PRJNA301005) | activated carbon metagenome | isolation source: dual media filters at the Ann Arbor, Michigan drinking water treatment plant | place: USA: Ann Arbor | reverse complement strand
GGTTGGCGGCGACGATCTTGCTCCGGCGCTGCAACTCCGCGTCGGCGAGCGCGTCGAAGCGTGGATCGGTGACGGCAGGCCCTTTCGGCACGGTGTGAACGACGCGATAGCCTTCACGCGCGAGGCGATCGAGAACCGCGCGGATACCGTGAGCGGTGGAGAACTGGATGTCGTGGAACAGCAGGATTCCCTTCCGCTTTCCATCGAGGGCCCTGAAGATGTTGCGCTGCATCTCGACGGGGTTCTTGGTGCGGAAGTCGCTCGAATCTGCATCGATCGAGAAAATGCCGAAGTTGCGCTGGCCGAGATGGGCGATCATCGCGGGGCTGTCGGCGAGGTAGGGGAAGCGGAAGAATGGTGAAACCGGCTGGCCGAGGGCGCGCTGGACGGCGCTGATGCCGAGTTCGATCTCGTGCTGCGCCTTGGGAGTGCCGATCGAACGCAGGTTTTTGTGCGACCACGTGTGGATGGCGATGGTGTGCCCGGCGGCGGCGATTTCACGGACCATCTCGGGATCCACGACCGCCATCTGGCCGACCATGTAGAACGTCGCCCGCGTGCAATGCGCGGTGAGCGCTTCGAGCACCATCCGGCTGTGCCGGCGTAAGGGGCCGTCGTCGAAGGTCAGAACGACTTCGTTTTCGCGCAGAAAATCGTGCTCTTGGTATTGCTGGAGCCCGAAACGAGGTCCGCGCGTGGTGTCGATCTCGACCACGCGGGAGACGCCGAGTTTCCCGGCGCTCGGCGTGCATCCGGCGTCGCGGGCTTGCGATTGAGAAGGAGATTGCGCGGCAGGACCCTGGGCCTTTGCAGCCGCTGCGGCAAGGAAAGCGCCGCTCACGAGTGCGAGCACTGTGGCGGTTTTCGACATGGAGCGGTTGGATTTCAGTACAGTGTTCATGCGTCTCTTCGTGTCCCTCTGATTCCAGCATCCCATCATGGAGCTGAAATCGACCATGGGTCTTGATCTGCCTCAGCGCCGGCCAGACGCGCGGGATCGGTTCTCATCTCGTGAGCGGCGCCTATCGCGTAGTGGTCAACTCGAACCGGGAACTTAGTAGTGTCCGCGGCCACAGTGCAAATGTCGAGATGCCACGGTGGGACTATTGGGAGCGTTCGCATGGGAAGCGTGGTAATTGCGACCCAGCATGCGAAGGTCCGGTTCGAGGAAAGGTCGCTCTCTGCCTTGATTCATCCCGGGAATCGCGGTTTCGATGCGCCCCGCTACCCATCTGGCCGCGTTGGCTGTCGACTTGGACCTCATGCCGACCGCAGGTCGGCCAAGCCGGTGTAACGGAACGATGGCCGACTTTCATGAGCACGAGACCGCCAAGCGGTCGGATGTCGGCCCCGACGAGGGGCTGGTCCCCGCGGTTTCGGCTGCGCTGGCGGCCGGTGACTCGGATTTGGCGCGCGAGTTGACTTCGACGCTCAAGGCGGCGGACCTAGCGAACGTCATCGAGTTGATCGGCCGTGACCATCGCGTTGCCCTCATTCTCGCCCTCGGCTCGGGTTTCGATGTCGAGACCCTCTCGGAACTCGACGAGGCCGTTCGCGACGAGCTCGCCGAGGCGCTACCCAACGATCTGCTCGTCCGGGCCGTAACTGAGCTCGAGACCGACGACGCTGCCTACGTCATCGAAGGCCTCGATAAAGAGGACAAGGCCGAGATCCTCGCGCAGTTGCCGAGCGACGACCGTGCCGCCCTGGAACGCAACCTCGACTATCCCGAGTCGTCAGCCGGTCGCCTCATGCAGGCGGATCTGGTGGCAGTCGCACCGTTCTGGAACGTCGGCCAAGTCATCGATTTCATGCGTGAGACAGACGATCTTCCAGATTCGTTCTCTGAAATCTTCGTCGTCGATCCCACCTATAAGGTGCTAGGCTCAGTCGAACTATCGCGGGTGATGCGTTCGAAGCGTCACATCCGCATCGAAGATATCATGGATCACGACCGGGCCACGGTGCTGGCGACGGCGGACCAGATGGAGGTCGCCCGGCAATTCCAGCGCTACGATCTTATGTCAGCCCCCGTGGTGGACGAGAACCAGCGGCTCGTCGGCGTCGTCATGGTCGACGATGTCGTGGAGGTGATCAAGGACGAGGCCGAGGATGACATCAGGTCCTTGGCCGGTGTGGGCGACGAGTCGATGAGCGACAGCGTCGCCGATACCGCGCGAAGCCGCGTGCCTTGGCTTGTCGTGAACCTCGGAACGGCCATCATCGCCTCGCTGGTGATCAAGCAGTTCGATGCGACGATCGAGCAGATGGTCGCGCTCGCAGTGCTGATGCCGATCGTTGCTTCGATGGGCGGCAATGCCGGTACTCAGACGATGACGGTGACGGTTCGGGCGCTCGCGACGTCGAAACTCGGACGGGTCAATGCCAGCCGGGTGATCGTCCGCGAGATCGGCGTGGGCCTGCTCAACGGGTTGGTCTTGTCGGTGCTGATGGCGGCAGTCGTACTGCTCTGGTTCGGGTCGGGGCCGCTGGGATTGGTGATCGCGGTGGCGATGGTGGTCAACCTGCTGGCGGCGGCATTGGCCGGGATACTGATCCCGCTGGCTTTGCACGAACTGGACCTCGATCCCGCGCCCGCCGCAGGGGTGTTCGTCACGATGGTGACGGATGTTGTGGGGTTCCTGGCGTTTCTCGGGCTAGCGTCGATCTGGCTGGTGAAATAGTGGCAGCCGTCAGGCGAAGCTAGAGGGGGAAAGAACCACCCTGCCGCGCAAGAAAAAGGCCCCGCACGCGGTTCCGAGCTTCCCGAATCTCCAACGCGGGGTTGGTGGGTGCTCGATTCCGCAGAACACGGAGCCTTAGTCTCGCCCTTACGCCTAACTCACACAAACGCAACAGATACGCAGAACCAACACCGGGCTATTTGAAGGTAGCGTGGACGCGGGTTGGCGTCGCGACGAATCGGTCAAGCACAAACAGTCTTCTGTGGATAAGTTGTGCGCTGTTCAGCGGAAAACTCAATCCCGCCTAACAGCCGTCGATCACGCGGCGATGCGCAGTTTGTGGTTTCCCTTGAAGGCCGGCGCGATCGTGGCCATGAACTGCTGCATCTGTTCCGTGACGAGCGCGTGTGGTTTTCCACCGACGTTGAAATAGAGGATGACCTCGTCGATACCGGCAGCCTCGACCTTCTTCAGGGTCTCGGTGATCTGCTCGGGCGTGCCCAGCAGGATCGACTTGTCCGACAGGCTCTCCTTGGTGATGCCTGCGAGGACTTCGTTGATCTTGTTGAAATACAGCATCGTCGGCGGCGTCTTGCCAGGCTCCTGCTTGAAGGCCGGCTTCACCGCATTGTCGAAGTACCGCATGAGGCTCTCGCGTCCGAGATCGTTTTCAGCGGGTGTTTCCGCGATGTGGATGAAATAGCTGCAGATGGCCCGGCCCGGCTTGGTTCCGAATTTGGCGCAAGTGGCCCTGTACTGCGCGATAGCCTCTGCGAGGCCACCGAACATCATGGTCGCCGCGAATGGTGCGAAGGCGATGTTGAGGCCGAGGCGGCCGGCGATGTCCATAGAGGATTGCGAGAAGCAGCCCATGTAGAACGGTATCGGACGCTGGACGGGACGCGGGGTGATCGTCATCTCGGGAATGTCGAAGAACTGCCCCTTGTGCGACCAGGGCCCCGGCGATCCCCAGGCTTTCAGGATCACTTGGCAACTCTCGTCCATGCGCTCGAGGCTGGTCATGTAGTCGGCGCCGAAGGGAACATATTCCCGGCGGTCGTAGCCACGGCCGACGGCGAAGTCGACGCGTCCGCCGGACAGGAGATCGAGCGTTGCGTATTCCTCGGCCACGCGCAACGGATGCTGCAGCGGCAGCACGGCGACGGCGGGGGCAAAGCGGATGTGCTTCGTCAGCGGGATGATGCTCGCCAGCAGAAGATGCGGACAGGAGTTTACTCCCAGGCTGTCGAAGTGGTGCTCGCCGATCCAGGCGGAGTTCATTCCGATTCTGTCGGCCAGGATGGCCTGCTCGCGAATCTCGAGGATGAATTGTTCGGGGCTACGGCCGATTTGGGGGTAGGCGTTGTCGCTCAGCGTGAAATAGCCGAATTCCATGGTGCTCTCCCTGTCGATGGACCTTGTGACGGCGGCCCTGCCTTCAGTCTGCGGGCGATATTATTTGCGCAACCAATATTTGTATACGCAAAACTTGCAATGGGACCGTTGTAACCATAGCTTGCGCTACCATGAGCCAATCGAACACACTTGCTGCCTCTCCGGAAGCTCCCGAAGGGTACCGGCTGAGCGCATCCTTTCCCTATATCGTCCGCCGCGTCGGTCTCAGGATCGGCGAGTTGTTCGATCGGGCCGTTGCGCCCTATGGCGTGGACGTATCGATGTACCGTGTTATCGCGGCGCTGGCGGAGAGCGATCGCCAGCAGCTCGGCCAGCTCGGGGAGGTCACGACGATCGAGCTGTCGACGCTTTCGCGGCTGGTCGGCACGATGTCGGCGCGGGGCCTCTTGACGAGGCGGCGACCTCGCGGAAATGGACGGATCGTAGAAATTTCGCTGTCGGTGAAGGGGCGGCGATTGGCAGCTGATCTGATGCCGGTCGCGGTGCGCTTCGAGGCTGCCGCAGTGAAGGGGCTCGGTGAAGGTGAGATCGCGCGCTTGAAAGCGCAGCTCGAGGCCGCCTACCGCAATCTCGACCGGTTGGAGGAGGAGCTTTCCGTAGCCGGTGTCGATGCCAAGCCCGCGCGCAAGAAGCGGCGTGGCGCTCGTACAGAGGCGGCGACCTGAGCATGACCACCTCGTCTGAATTGCTCCACCTGATCGTGACGGCGGGCCCGTCGTCTTACGCCCTTCTCGATGCCGGCAATGGCCGGAAGCTCGAACGCTTCGCCTCGGTCGTAATCGATCGTCCGGAGCCGCAGGCCATGTGGCAACCGGGTCTACCGCGCAGCGAATGGGCGAAGGCCAACGCGGTATTCTCTGCATCTAGCGAGGACGAGGAAAAGGGCCGCTGGCGCATCGACAAGCCCGTACCGGAGTTCTGGCCGATCGAGGTGGAGGGCGCGCGTATGCGGTTGCGGCTCGCGGGTCTCTGGCACATGGGGCTGTTCCCTGAGCAGTTGCCGCATTGGCAGTGGATGGTGTCGCGCTTGGCGGCAGCGTCAGATTCTCAGAGGCTGACAACCGGCACAGATGCATCGGTGGGGAAAGGTGTCGGATCCGGAGGGGCTGATAATAGAAATCGCGTCTTGAACCTGTTCGGCTACACAGGCGCTGCCTCGCTGATCGCGGCACGGGTGGGTGCGGAGGTGGTCCACGTCGATGCATCGAAGAAAGCGATAGCCTGGGCGCGGGAGAACCAGACGGAATCGAATCTCGCTGACGCCACGATTCGGTGGATCTGCGAGGACGCGCGCAAGTTCGTGGCCCGGGAAGTGCGGCGCGGGCGCACATATCATTCGATCCTCGTCGATCCTCCGAAGTTCGGGCGGGGTCCTGACGGCGAAGTCTGGGAGTTGTTCGATCACCTGCCCGCGTTGCTGTCGGATTGCGCCAAGCTGCTGGCCCCTGAGGGTGCGCACATGATCCTCACGGCCTATGCGATCCGCGCGTCGTCGCTGGCGCTCGATGGCCTGATGCGCGAGACGCTCCGCGATCGCGGTGGCCAGTTCGAGAGTGGTGAGCTTGCTTTACAGGAAGCGAGCGGACGCCGGCTGATCGGGACGTCGCTCTATTCTAGGTGGACCTCTGGTTGACGCCTTGCTGCTTGCGTTGCGGGTGGGGGGCGGCTGTGGCAACGTTGCCGCGAACAGGAGACGGCCCATGCTCACACTGCCCAAGCACAACCGTTATGACTTCTCGCCGATCACCGAGCGCAAGGATTATTCTTGGCCCGGGGCTAAGCGGCTCGCGGTTTGCCTCACAACCAACATCGAGGTCTACGCGTACCGTAAGGGCACGGGCTGGGATCCCGCGAAGAAGGGCGAGCCGCAGCAGCAGCGTAATTACGCCTGGCGCGACTACGGCAACCGCATCGGTATCTGGCGCTTCTTCGAGTTGTTCGAGCAGTTCAATGTGCCCGCCGCTCACAATATCAACTCGCTGCTCTACAGCTATCATCCTCAGATCACCGACAAGATCCGCGCGCGTGGTGACGAGGTGATCGGTCACGGTCGCACCAACGCCGAGCGGCAGGGCGACCTGTGGGAACTCGACGAGATGCGTCTGATCGACGACGTGACGAAAGAGATCACGCTGCGCGAGGGGAGGCCGCCGCGCGGTTGGATGGGACCGGCAGCGTCGGAGAGTAACGTCACGATCGATCTGCTCAAAGAGGCCGGCTACAAATACGTTCTCGATTGGCCGGCGGACGATCAGCCGTTCTGGCTGTCGACGCGGGCGGGGCCGATCCTGTCGGTGCCATATCCGGCGGAACTCAACGACAGCGCCGTGATCGTGCATCGCGAGGGCACCGCGAACGATTTCGCCGACATGATCGTGGCGGGTTTCGATGAGATGGCCGAGCAGTCACGCGCCCATCCGCTGGTCATGACGATTTCACTGCACCCGTTCATGATGGGCCAGCCGTTCCGTCTGCCTGCTCTGCGGAAAGCGCTGGCGCACTGCGTCCAGAACGAAGCCCGTGACCGGGTGTGGTGGACGACGCCCGGCGCGATCGCCGACTATTGCTACACGCTGCCGCCTGGGATCATTCCGGGGAAGGGGCCGGGCGGGTGACGACGCCCGGCACCGTCGGCGGGCGGTGATGTTCAGTTCAGTACGACGCCGCTGGCTTTAATGATCGTGGCCCAGCGAGCGATCTCGCTTTCGATGAATTTCTGAGCCTGCGCCGGGCCGCGCTGAGCGGCGGTGGTTGGGACGACGGCGAGTGTTTTCAGTCGATCCTTGACGACCGGCGTGTCTATCGTGTCCGAAATGACCTTGGCGAGTTTGTCGACGATCTCCTTCGGCGTTCCCTTGGGATACGCCGCCATGCTCCAGAATACCGAGTCCATGTCTTTCAAGCCCTGCTCGTGGGCCGTGCCCACGTCCGGCAGAAATGGGGAGCGCTCCTTGCTGAGCACGGCAATGGTCCGCAACAGCTTGTTGTCGATGTGGGGCATCGCACTGGCTGCCAGCGAGCAGAAGTAGTCGATGCGGCCGGCGATCATGTCCTGCAGAGCGGGGCCGGAGCCGCGGTAGCTGACGTGGGCTATATCGGACCCGAGCCATTTCGTGACCTGGGCGCACGTCAGGTGGGAGGCCGAGCCTAGACCGGAAGAGGCGAACTGCATCTTCTGGAAATTCGCCTTGCCATAAGTCGTCAGTTCCTTCAGATCGTTCACCGGCAGGTCCTTGCGGATCACGAATAGCAGCGCCTGGTCTCCGACTAGCGAAACTGGCACGAAATCACTGGCCGCATTGTATTGCGGCGTGCGATATAGCGACTGATTTTGGGCGAGCGTATCGGTGCCGCCGAGCACGAACTGATAGCCGTCAGGCTCTGCACGCGCAACACGGGCGGTGCCGACCATACCGCCGGCACCGCCGACGTTCTCGACGATCACCTGTTGGCCCAACAATTCTGACATGCGCGCAGCCACGATGCGCCCCATGCCGTCAGAGGCGCTGCCGGCGGCGAACGGTACGACCATGGTGACATGACGCGTCGGCCAAGCTTGCGCGAAGGCAGGGGCAGACGCCAGGCTCAATGTTGCCAGAGCGGCGAGGCCAGCTGCGATGCTCGATCTACGGATCTGCGACATTTCCCGTCCCTTCGGTTGGCGGATATCGTTTACGATGCCCATCGTGGCAGCTTTTGCAAGCCGCTTCCTTGTGCATCCCTGCTGGACGATCGGGCAAAGTTGCTGCACAGCGTTGCCAGGCGCGGACTTTGCGTGTCCTCGGGCTGCCGGACGCTGCACGAGACGGGCGTGCGACCTTTCAGCAGAGCTCGGGGGCGGCAGTCTCTCGGTCAGCAGAACTTCAGGGATTACGATGCCTCGCGAGCCAACCCTCATCACGAGCCTGCAGAACGAGCGCGTCAAGTTGATCCGGTCGCTCGACATGCGCAAGGCACGCCGCGAGACAGGCCTGTTCGTCGCGGAAGGGGCGTCGCTCCTGATGACGGCGATGGAGGCAAGGTTCAAACCACGCATGATCGTCACGCAGGCGTGGACCGAGCAGGGCGATATCGGACAGCGCCTGATCGACTGGGCGCTCGAAGCTGGCGCAGACGTGATCGAGGCCAGTCCGGCCGTTCTCATGAAGATTGCAGCGAAGGAAAATCCGCAGACCATGATGGGCGTATTCGAGCAGCGCTGGGCGGAGCCGCCGACAGCGGCGGGCCTTGCACCTTCCGATGTCTGGCTGGCGCTCGACGAAGTTCGCGACCCCGGCAATCTCGGCACGATCATCCGCACCGCAGACGCCGTCGGCGCGAAAGGTGTCATCCTCGTGGGGCAATGCTGCGACCCCTTCAGCCACGAATGCGTACGCGCGACGATGGGCTCGATCTTCTCGGTACCGCTGGTGCGGATGGACCGGTTGCAGTTTGTCTCGGTGGCGAAGGCGTGGCCGGGTGATGTCGTCGGCACACATCTGGAAGCGAGCGAGGATTTCCGTCACGCGAGGCCGCGCGGTCCCGTCATGCTCGTGATGGGCAGCGAAGGCCCGGGCATGAGCGATGAGGTGCGCGTGGCGTGCAGTCTGCTCGTGCGGATACCGATGGCGGGTAGCCTCGACAGCCTCAATCTCGCCGTCGCGACGGCCCTGGCGCTCTACCAGTTGCGCGGCGAGCATCTGGGCTGAGGTGAGCAGGTCCCGTGCCGACCGGTTGACCGCTATCAAAGCGCGATCGGCAGCCAGGCCTATGCTTTCGGTATTCTCGTGCAGCAGATCTGCACGCCGTGAATCGAAGGAGGCTTGCGATGAAGGCACGCGACATCATGGTCGAGCCGGTCTTGACCATCAAAGGATCGACCAGCGTTCCCGCACTCGCCAAGCTGCTGACCGAGCGCCGTATCAGCGGTCTCCCGGTGGTTGACGACAAGGGCGCGCTGATAGGGCTCGTCAGTGAGACCGACCTCATGCATCGCAAGGAGACCGGGACAGAGCGCCGGCGAAAATGGTGGATGGAACTGTTCGCGGACAGCGACGCCCTCGCGCGTGATTTCGTCAAGAGCCACGGGACGCAGGTGGCCGACATCATGTCACCGTTCGTCATCACGGTATCGGCCGATGCCGACCTGAGCCACGTCGCCAACGTGCTCGACAGCAATCGCATCAAGCGTGTGCCGGTGATGGAGAACGGCGTGCTCGTCGGGATCATCACGCGCGGCGATCTCGTCCGCGCTTTGGTCGCGAGCCAGTTGAAGCATCAGCCCGGGCGCCCCGACGATGTGGCGCTGCAGCAGCGGATCATGAAGGGCATCGAGGCGCAGGCGTGGCTCAACCAGACGTATTTGTCCGTCATGGTGCACGACGGCAAGGTCGAGATGTCCGGGTTCGTCGCCAGTGAAGCCCAGCACAAGGGCTTACGCATCATCGTCGAGGAGGCAGGCGGAACCGACGTCGTCGACAACGTGAAGATCGGTGTTTTCAGGCCTTCGGCAGCTTAGGCGCGGGGCAAGACACTCGGAATTACGGCGGTTGGGCAGAGGTGGTTTCGGGGCCGCGGCGCGTCGCAGCCCCACCCGGAAGGCTCAGCCGCCGTACTCTTTCAGGACGTGGCGCGCGAGCGTCATCTTGAGAACCTCGGTCGGGCCCTCGGTGATCTGCATGCTGCGCTGATCACGCCACAGCGTTTCGATCGGCAGGTCGGTCGACATGCCGATGCCGCCGTGGATCTGCATGCACTTGTCGGCGGCTATGAACGACTGGACGTTGCCGAAGTTCTTGCACATGAAGGCTTCGTTGCGGATGTCCTCGCCGCGGTCGTATTTCCAAGCGGCGTGATGGACCATCAACCGGAGCTGATGCAGGTCCGTATACATCTCGGCTAGCATCCATTGGATCGACTGACGGTCCGCGAGGGGCCGTCCGAACGTGACGCGCTGCTTGGCGTAGGTCGCTGCGAGTTCGAGGCAGCGGATCATTACGCCCATCGAACGTGCGCCGTGGCGGATGCGCCCGGTATTGAGCCAGTGTTGGGCGTGCTTGAAGCCTTCGCCTTCCTCGCCGATCCGGTCCTCGACGGGAACCTTCACGTTGTCGAAAGTGACCTCCCACGGACGGTCGTCGACCATCAGCTCCTGCTGGCGGACAAGCTTCAGGCCCGGCGTCTTGATCGGCACGATGAAGGCGGAGATGCCGCCGCGTGCCTTCTTCTCGGGATCGGTAACCGCGATGACCTGGGCGTAGTCGGAATCGCCCGCGAACGAGATGAAGCGCTTGTTGCCGTTGATCAAGTAGTGGTCGCCATTTCGGACGGCCCGGGTGCGCATCGACGATGGATCGGCGCCGGCGTCCGGCTCGGTCTGCATGAAGCACCAGCGGTATTTGCCCGCCAGCGTCGGCTTCAGGTACTTCTCCTGCTGCGCCGGGTTGAGCGCATAGAGGATCGGACTGATGTTGGGGCCTAGAATCGCGCCGCCCCGCGACGGCAGCGCGATCGAGCGCGCCAGTTCGGACCACACGATCGTTTTGGCCACAAGTCCCAGCCCCATGCCGCCGTGCTCGACGGGAACGTCGAAACTTTCGAGGCCGAGCGCCTTGGCCTTTTCGGTGAGTAACGCGATCGGCCTGGGATCGGTCTTGTAGGTCGAGCGCACCTGTCGCTCGATCGGGATCATTTCGCGATCGACGAACCGACGCAGCGTGTCTCGCATCTGCACGAGTTCTTCCGGCAACTCGAAGTTCATGCCCTCGGTTTCCATAACGCTCCCCGTTTTTGAAATCTTGCTGCGGGAAATCTGGCACAGCCCAGGCGCTCCCGTCCATCGGGCGATGCGTTGGGCAGACGCGCGAGTTTGGGAGACGAACCCGGGCCCGTACCTGGCACAGCCATTGCGACGTGATCTGCTGATTGTTCCGTTTCAATGCAGATCGAGGCCAGCCCATGCTGATACAAGGCACGACACAATCCGAATTTCTTTCCGGCGGCGCTGGTAACGACACACTGGTGGGCGCGGGCGGTAGTGACACGATCGACGGCGGCGCGGGGCGGGACACCGTCAGCTTCGAAGGCCGCCCTTACGACGATCCCGCTGGTTATCTCAGCGTCGATCTCGAAACAGGCGCGGCGACGTACTACAAACTGAGTGGCTCCAGCTATGTGGTCCGCGATACCACCCAGATCGCCCGCGTCGAGAACGTCACGGGTTCGGCTGAGGACGACGGTATCATCGGAGACAGCGATGACAATGTCATCGAGGGCGGGAGTGGCGACGACGGACTGGACGGCCGCGGCGGTAACGACACCCTGCTCGGCGGCGAAGGCAGAGACTATTTCGTGGCAGGTCCGGGCGACGATGTGATCGATGGCGGCGCGGGCTTCGATACTGTCGACTTCAGCTCGTTCTCCACGGCGGACCAATCGGGACGCGTCGTGGTCGATCTCTCTGTTGGTAGAGCATGGGCCGACGGTTCCACGGACACGATCATCAGCGCAGAGTACATCTTCGGGACCACGGGCGGCGATTGGCTGCAAGGCGATGCATCCTACAATCTCATCAGCGCCGGTCTCGGCAACGATGTCGTGTTCGGCTACGGCACGACGGGCGACATGCTCTTCGGTGACGACGGTGACGACGCGATCTACGGCTCGGCCGGCAACGACACGATCTCGGGGGGCGACGGCATCGACTGGATCGAGGCCGGAGACGGCGACGATTTGATTTCGGAGGGTGGCTTCACCGCGGGCGAGTGGTCGGCGGTGTTCGGCGGCGCCGGCAACGACACGATCGCGGGCGTCGGCATGGGAGCGATGGGAATGTGGGGTGGGGACGGCAACGACAGGTTCGAAATCTGGGCCGCTGGCACCGAATACATAAGGGGCGGAACCGGTGCCGATACGACCGTGCTGCTCAACGGGTTCTTGTGGATGGATCAAGGCCTCGTGCAGATCTTCGATTTCGAGGTCGGCAAGGACGTCGTGCAGTCCAGCATCACCAACCGCGAGCATCTCGTGGTGGAGGTCCAGGACTGGGGCGGGAACACCGGCATCCTCTTCCACGACGGCCTGTCCGGCTATACCGGCACCGTGATGCTGATGGGCATCGAGGCGAGTTCCCTCGATCCGGGCGACCTCATCCTACAGTAGCCGCCTCTGCTGACGAAGTGGCGAAATAACGTGCCGCAC